>JABAOC010003110.1_pt1 | contig 45365 bp, 24 predicted proteins | sample 7062161 | NCBI WGS metagenome assembly JABAOC01 (sample SAMN14538625, study PRJNA623070) | marine sediment metagenome | biome: marine biome [ENVO:00000428]; feature: marine pelagic biome [ENVO:01000023]; material: deep marine sediment [ENVO:00002113] | place: India: Gulf of Khambhat ... | reverse complement strand
GTTAGGATGGACTTTTCAGAAGGGACACCCCCGCTTCCTGGATCGAATTCACCGCCGACAATCAGATCTCCGTCGTACAAGCCTAGAATACCGACGAAATCAAACTCTCCCAGCTGGGGTTCGATCATCGACCACGATGATCCATCCCACGCGCTCAGGTTGCCAAAGGCCCCGCCCACAATCAACGCGCTGTCGCGGACCGTCGAGGCATACAACCACATTGTGTATGCGTTCCATGAATCCAGGGGAGACCACGACTCGCCATCGTAAGCGGCGAGGGAGCCGACCCGAACTCCGGACGCGTGGGAAAACGATCCACCCGCTACCCACTGGCTGTCGTATCTAGTCAGGAAGCGAACGGTCGCCGGGGGGAATACGACGGGTGTCCAGTCCTGACTGATAAAACTCCCGAAGATGTCCCAAGAGGATCCGTTCCACGACGATACCCAACAGGATTCCCAGCAAATTTCCCCCGAACAACCGCTGTCCCTCCAGCCCGCCACCAGTTCGCCGTCGGAGCACTGAAGCACCGTAACGGAATGAGAATCGGAACTCATGGGCGACCACGAAAATCCGTCCCAGGCCGTGACGAGATGTGACCACCCACCGATAGGGGCGTCGAAATTCGTCCCCGCAATCAGTTTGCCGTCGTAGACGGCGAGGTGTCTAACCGGAGTCTCGATACCCGTTCCGAGTGGCGACCAGAAGTCGCCGTTCCAGGCAGCGATATGATTGGCCGCGACGCCGCCGATGGTTGTGAAATCCCCCGCCACGATCAGATCGCCGTCGTAGACAGCCATCGCCCATACCGGCGAGTCCGGGCCCGTACCCATCCACGGGTGCCAATAAACGTCGTCCGGGTGGCTGGCGCGCGCACCGGCCGGGGCCACAAACGCAAAACAAACGGCAATCACTAATAGTTTTCGCATGCCGTCCCCCCTGAAAATTCCGTCCGCCTTTCTCAAGGTAGAGATCCAACAAGACTCGGGTTCCATGGCCCTTCCAACGAATGAGATTTCGAGAAGAGGCACTCTACTTTCGGAAAAGGGTTACAACCGAACCCCAGATGGCTATTTTTTGTTAACCGGATCAGCCAGCGAAGCTCAGAATCTGAGACTCTGAGGTCATTTTGGGACTATTCCCAACCAAAAACCGGACTCCGTTCATCACACACTTCGGAACCGAGAACATCACGGAATCGGGGGTTTCCCAAATCTCTTGAATTTTAGCACAAAAAGTCCGCTCAAGCAATGAGGAGAGAGGGGAGATCACGTTATCCGCCGGCGCCTCAGTTCCCACCCCAAAGAATCTGGCTCCCTATGTTGGTAAAAGGTAAGATACTATCAGTGTCGTGCTTGAGATAGCGCCCAAGGAAAGTTTATGAAAGATCAACCTGGCTCTTCTTGTATGCCTGTATCCGAACCGGGGGCCGACATGGTGTTGGTGCTCCGGGTCGTGGTACAATAACGAGGGACAGATCGATGTCACGAAAGAAGATTCTCTACATCAGCGGGTCCCTCGGACTCGGCCATATTTCTCGAGACCTCGCCATCGCGTGGGAGCTCAGACGTCGGTTCGGAGATCTTGATATCTCCTGGCTGGCAGCGCCACCCGCCAATCAGGTCATCGTGGAGGCAGGCGAAAATCTGCTGCCGGAGTCGGCGGAGCTGGTCGATGAGAACGTGATCGCGGAGAACCTGGCGGACGGAACTCACCTAAACCTGATCAAATACGCCTTCGGGGTGAGGGGAAAATGGTCTCGGAACATCGAAGTTGTGGACTCGGTGACTGAATCGGGGCAGTACGACCTGATCATAGGAGACGAGACCTACGAAGTTGTCCTTGCTTACAAGAAAGATCCAAGTCGAAAGAAATGTCCCTTCGTCATGATTTTCGACTTCATCGGTTTCGACGCCATGACTCGGAATCCGCTCGAGAGACTGGGGGTTTACTTCTGGAACAAGAAGTGGTCCGAGAGAATGGATCGGGCTGCTGAATTCGTGGACCTTAGCCTTTTTGTAGGCGAGGAAGAAGATGTTCCAGACAAGCCCTTTGGCTTCCTCCTCCCCGGCCGCAGAGAATGGGCGAGGGCGGTGTGCGAGTTCGTTGGCTATATCTTTCCCTTTGATCCGGAGGAATTTCGTGATCGGACGTCCATTCGAGCGAAGCTTGGATACGACGAGTCCCCTCTCGTTGTCTGCTCTATCGGTGGCACGGCAATTGGAAAAGACCTCCTCGTCCTGTGCGGAGACGCTTTTCCTATAGCAGCCGACACAATGCCGGGCTTGCGAATGGTCCTGGTGTGTGGGCCGCGGCTCTATCCCGATAAAATCAACCTCCCGAACGGCGTCGAGGTGAGAGGGTACGTGCCAAACCTTTACCAGCACCTCGCTGCCAGCGATCTGGCAGTGGTCCAGGGGGGAAGCACGATCACTCTCGAATTGACCGCTCTTCGACGTCCGTTCCTGTACTTTCCGATTGAAGGTCATTCAGAACAAGAGATCCATGTAGCGAGCCGCCTTAAACGACTTGGGGCGGGAGTGAGGATGACACTCTCATCGACCACACCTGAATCGCTGGCGACCGCAATCATTAACAACCTGGACAAACAAGTGACCTTTCCTCCGATCTCGGTCGACGGCGCAAGGGTCGCCGCAGGGAAGATCGGCGAGTTGCTGTGAACCGCTTCGCGCTCCGGTCACATCCATCGCGGCCCGGCACTTCAGCAAGCCGTTTCCGATACGCTGGCGTTCCAACGGTTGAAAATCTGGCTACCCCACGAGTCAATAGCCATAAATAGCTTCAGGGCGGTGTTTGAAATGGCTTTTCAGCGGTCGAGGAAGTTTTTAATCCCCCGCTGGCAGAGCCAGACTTGGAAGCGGAATTATCAGCGCTCGCACACACGCATGTAGCACTGAAGATACGCGACGCTGGGGGGGCAGCTTGCAAAAATGCTGGTGAATGAAAAAAGAAACCAGGCGAGTATGCTGTGGCTTGGAACGGATGGAGCGAGGCAGGCAATCCTGTGTCGAGCGGCGTGTATTTCTACCGGCTTGTGATGAAGAACTTCACGGAAACGATGAAAATGGTACTGGTGCAGCGACAGCGGACTTAGCCTACGAGAGTAATCACGAACACAGCCGCCTGGGATAGCCCCGAACTAGCCCAACGGCGCACCGGATTTCTCGCCCCGCTGCTTCTCGATCATTCGTCTCATCCATTCGGCCTGCTCCGAATGGCGGATGACCGTCCCTGCGTTTTCTGCGAACACCTGGAGCGCCTGGAGATCTTCATCTGTGTACCTGACTTCGGGCTTTCTGCTGCTGATGTTCAGGATGCCGACCAGTTCGCCTCTGAGAAGTATCGGCACTACCATGGCCGCAGTGACGGTGGCCGACTTCAGCTCGAGACCCGGGTACCGGCTCATATCCGTGTCGGGATCCAAAATGAGCGGCTGCTGCGTCTGGGCCACCCATCCGGCAATTCCCTCCCCCACTTTCTGCTTGGCGCCTCCCACAGCATCCGTATTCAAATGGCCCATTGAGGAGCGGGTGTGCAATTCGTCTTTCGTTTCGTTGAGCAACATCAGCGAAGCTTGGTCGCTTTCGAAAATCTCCCTGCATGTGCTGGTAATCGAGCTGAAGACGTTCTCCGGATCGTTGACCGCCCCCATCATCCGGCTGATGTTGAGGAGCGCATGGAGACGGGCGCGGTTCTGTTGCTCACGTTCTTCGGTAGTCGCCTCGAGTTGCTCGAAGTTCCCTCGCATCGCCGTGACCCTCCACTGCTGGACGGTCAGGTGCACAATGAGGAGAACGACTGCGGCCGCAAGGCCGGCAAGAAGGACAATGTGCGTGTTGGCCCACGGCCATATGTTCGCGAATCGGTCGCCTAGTAGCGGGGAGAAAGCAATGGCCGTCCCGCACGTGCTGGCTATCGTGGCGCCCGCGAGCAAGTACCAGTTTCTCGACAGCTGTCTTTCCAGGATTTCGCTTTGCGCATTCCGGCGTTTGCTCCTGCCTGTGTATACAGTGCCCTGCATGATCATTTCCTCCCACTGAATGATTTGAAGAATCTATCTCAACCGGGTGGCTTGCAGAATCTTCCAGCGAGATGTGCGATGGCAGGGCTGCGGAGCGCCAAAGCGAGAAATTGGCCAAAAATATGGCAGCCAGACGGGTGCAGGCGTACTTAAGCCAAGATTGTTGCCACCTCGGCCTCATAATAGTAGCCGGACAGCAACAGGTACATTTTGCGTGCCAAAGGGGCAGAGTTGAGAGGGGAGGATATCACAGACCTTCCGGGGAGCACTTTGCTTGAGAAGAGGTAATCTGAGCGTCAGCCGTCCAGACCGGCCAGCGCCTGAAACCACCACCCGACGCGGCCCAATCGATCGACCATTTTATTGAACTCATCGAGAGCAAGCGAGTGCGCGAGCAGAGGTGATCCGAGGGCCGGCTGTTCAGACTTGTCCACTAACGCCCGGTAATCAAAGCGAGAGGAAGGTGATGCCTTCCCGGATGGCATACTTGGTGAGTTCAGCGATGGAATGGAGACCGAGCTTATCCATGATTTGTTTGCGATACGTCTCCACTGTCTTCGCTTGGGTACTGAGGACACCTGCAATCTCGTTGGTGGTCATGCCTTCGGTGAGAAGCTGGAGGACTTCTCGTTCTTTGGGCGAGAGGACGGGATTTTTGGTGGGGTCGGTGGTTGGGAGTCGGCTCGTGAAGCCTTTGACCACTTCGTCAGTGGCACTGGAACTCAAATAGACCTGGTTAGTTAGTACGAGATCGACGGCGCGAAGGAGTTCCTCGCAGGTACACTCTTTCGTGAGGTAAGCGGAAGCCCCGGCATTGAGCATTTGCGTTATCGGTCGGTTGCCCGAATAGAGAGAGAGGCCGAGAACTTTGATGTTGGAAGAATGGGATGTGATCTGACGAGTCGCCTCGACACCATTCAATTCCGGCAAGGCGGCCTCCATGATCACCAGGTCGGGTTGCAGCTCCAAGGCCATGCTAACGGCACTGCGCCCGTCGGAGGCTTCGCCGACAACCTCTATGGCCGGTTGCCGGCGCAGCATCTCCCGAAGACACTCTCGGAGGATGGTATGATCATGGGCAATGAGAATTCTCGCTGTCACGGTGTCTCCTGGACAGTTGAACACTCTATGGATGGGATTGCATTGGACGTTGAAGTCTGCGGTAGGGCGATGTTCAGATTATGATGTATCTTCAATCCGATCTCCCCAGATTGCTTCAAAGGGCCTGTGAAAAGGGACACGGCAGGGGCTTTAGCTCGCACGAAGAATATCCCCGGGGGATTATGTCGACTGTTGCCTGGGCAAAGCGGGAAAGCCCCCGAACCAGGTCCCTACAAGCCCTTTCCAGTCTCGCACAAGGAGACTAAGATCCTTCGAAAAACTCAATGTGGGTTTAGTAGGTATGGAATGGGTATTCCGTAGAAATTGGCTATCTGCTTCTGAGGTAAGTGATTAGGTTTATATCGGTGTTGCCAAGCTTCAATTTACGCCGGATCAAGTTCCTGTGCTTATGCACAGTTTGCAGAGAGATCCCCAGATCTGCAGCGATCTCCTTGGATGTGAGCCCCCCTTTAATGAGCTCGCAGATGTGGCTTTCTCTGGGTGTTAATTTGGAAAGGCCGCTCTCCAGCGGATCGAAACCTTCTTCGATGACGTGCTCCAACTCTCTCTCCAGCGCGTTGATGTCTTTTTGTTTCAAATAGCCGCCGCTTCTTTTGAGCTTCTTGATAATCGGTGTGAATAGTTTCTCGACTCTGGCGCTTATCTTGTGCTGGTGCGCCGTTCTGTCCTCCTCCATATGCTCGAGAATGTGCTTCAGGGCAATGTTCTTCTCGGCCAGTTCCTCATGGTCGCGCCGGAGTTGTTCGCTGGTCCTTCGCAGCTGTTCTTCCATCCGTTTGCGATCGGTGATATCGCGGACAATGCCAAGCATAAATGGCTCGCCCTCGAGCTCGATGATTTCCGCAGAAATCAAAGCCGTGCGGATTGCTCCTCCCTTGATGACGAATTCGCCCTCGAAGTCACGAACCGGCCGCCCCTTGCTCAAGATCTTCTCCAGTTCCGCTCGCTGCCCGCGGTCCTTCCACATCTTTATCTCGAATACGGACTTTCCGATGACCTCCTTGCGGGAGTATCCAGTGAGGCGCTCGAATCCATTATTCACATCGAGGAAGCGTCCCGTCCTGAGGTGACTGATTGTGATCGAATCGGGGCTCGAGCCGAATGCTTTGCGGTATTTCTCCTCAGCGCGTTGCAGCAGCTCCTCCGTTTGCTTGCGTTCGGTGATATCGTGAAAATTTACAACCACGCCCTTGACGGATGGATGGTGGAGGAGGTTTTGAGCGATCCCTTCAACGGTCCGCCATGAGCCGTTCTTGTGGCGGAGCCGGAATTCCACGCGCGGGCTACGCCCCCCCGACTTCACGACCGCCTGATGTGTCTTGGAGACCTTTTTCACATCGTCTGGATGAACGAGTTCGAAGCTGTTCTCTCCGATCAATTCCTCGGGTGCGTATCCCAGGACTCCTTTGACCGATGGGCTGTAGAAAAGGACCTTGTACTCAGAATCCACGACAAAAACGGCATCGAACGCGTTCTCGAACAATGCCCGAAAGGGGGCCCCTACCTCGGAGCCGATTGGCTGCCTGACTGCACTCGGCCGGCGCCGAGCGGCCTTTTTTCGCGCGTGTTTCTCTTGAGGCTTCATGTTATCTCGAGTTCTCATCATCGATTCTTGTCGAAATTATCCATATAAGCTTCGATTCATTGAGCGGTCTTGCGAGACGTTGGTAACCTCCGGAGCCATCGATGTTTTATTGTGGGAGAATTTTTTTGGTAGGATCCCCGGAGCCAACAAAACGGAGGGATGCATTGATGCCATCCCAAGGTCAGCGCTCCAGCAAAAGCCGTTGCTCATATTCGTCTCCGCGTTGCTGAAACGAACTGGGCTCAATTACAATTCGGGCACCAACATGTGAGGATCATCGCAGGTGAAGGTGCATCTTTCGATTTTTTTCTGTAACCAGCTACCTCCCCAAAGGAGCGGTGCTAATGAAACAGTATACATGAACTTCTCATTGTGCGCAAATGATTTTTTAGAGTGCCTTCTTTGGCGTGCTTTATTCCGGCGTGCCGCCACCGGCTGAACGCCATCGGTTCCAGAAAACCCCTTTTGAAATGTCAACCGCAGGTGTAGAATGGGCATAGAAGTGGAATGCGTACGTGAAGCGGCTACGATAAGCTGTCCGGCTCGGGTGCTTCGGCAATCGAAACGATCGCGTTCCGGCACGTGCAACAATAGCGTCTCGATGCGGCGTCAGCGCTTGCAAAATACATAGAGTCCCATGAATAGCTCCGCGCAACAATCTCGAGATAAATCCCAATCAACAATCCTTCATCCCCGCTACGAGATCCTTGAGAAACTCGGTGAAGGCGGTGTGGCCGTTGTTTATAAAGTTCTCGACCAGCGTGAAGAAGAGATTCGGGCGCTTAAAGTATTGAAACCCGCCCGGCTCGAGAGCGAAACGGCGGTCGAGCACTTCGAGGACGAGTTCAGAATCTTGAGAAACCTCCGTCATCCGAGCCTTCCCAGGATGTACGACTACGGTATCAACGATGACGGCACGCCCTACATGGTGATGGAGTACATCGAGGGCGATCCCCTCGACGCCTATTATAATGAGCACGAGGACGAACTCCGTCTCCTTCTCTACGAGATCACCGAAGCGCTTGCGTTTATCCACGAGCACAACCTTCTTCATCTCGATCTAAAACCCGATAACATCCTCGTCAGGCGGACGACCGCATACGGAAGCGGCGAGAAACCCCAGGTGCTCCTCATTGATTTCGGTTTGAGCTACAGGAGGGATACCGGCGGCAAAGCCCCCGTGTCCGGAACGCCCGAATACATGGCCCCGGAGATCATCAAAGGCGAAGAGCGGCTGACCCGGGCGGTGGATTATTACGGCCTCGGGGTCTCTCTTTACCGGCTCATCGAAGGACGTCCTCCTTTTGGCGGTTCGCTAAACGACATGCTTCGAGCCCATCTCTATGATGAAGTCACGTTCGAAGAAGAGCGGATCGAGCACGCCGATCTCTACCCGCACGTCCGGGCCCTCATGAGCAAAGAACCCATGGCGCGTCTCGAAGCGTTCGAAGCATTTCGGCGGATGCTCGCTGCGCGTGTCAGCAGCGAGGTGCCACCGCTCGAGCGGGCGTATGCCGTGGGCTACATCGAATCACTCGGGATGATTGGCAAAAAAGAATTGTGGGCGGATCTCAACGAGCGGGTCACTTGCTTGAGCGAAGCCCTGAGCGAGCGGCGCGATGAAATGCAGCGCACCGAAGAAGCCATTATTCCGGGTGCAGTGGGGGCTGAGAAGAAGCGCAAGCCGGTCACATCGACTACAGATCTCCTCGAGGACATTCGCAAAGGAATCCCCGCGCGCAAAGCTGCTCCTCCCAGCGAAGCGAAAGGCCCCATCACCGACCAGGCCCGTACCATGGTGATCACCGGGCCAACGGGCAGCGGCAAAAGCTACCTCGCCGATGCCCTCAAAGGTGAATGCCTAATGAAGGGGATGGGTGTATGGATGCTCGGCGAGGGAGGCGACTACGAGACGCTGGTATCAGAAGATCCTTATTCCAAAACCACCGGAGGGGGGCCGGCGTCTCAGGCGATCGATCCACGCGCGATCATTATCGACCGCTTTGTCCGCGGGTGGGAGCGATTGGAGGAAAAGGGCAAAACGGGAGGCTCGATGTTGATCGTCGATGGATACAATCGTGCGAGCAAGGAGGAGCGGGAGTTTGTCGAGTATGTAGGGAAACGCTTGCAGATCGTTACCAACGAAGGCCGTGAACCGGGCGTGTTTATTATGGCGACCGGCCGCAGTCCGCGCTTGCGGCGAGACTTGAAGCAGATCCTTCCGAAGGATGAGAAACTCGATACCCACTTGATTCCCCCCACAGGGAAGCGAGACGTCGAGGCGATCCTCAGCGATTTCCACGGCCGGATGTCCGTTATCGATGACAGGAAGCAGCTGGGAGTATACCTCGCGAGCTATGAGGGGAGCAGCGGGTCTATTGCAGAGGCCCTCAGGCAGGCGGTCGTGCGCAGCGAGCTCGTGAGGGAAGAAGGACGATGGCGGTTTGTGTGGGCGACTCAAAAGGCTCGCAAACTGAAGCTGGAAAAGGATGCGTACTATCAACTGCTCCTGGAGGAACTTGGAGAAGAAGATCGCGAGGTAGTGAACTGGCTTAGCTGTCATAGGACGCCACTTCCCATTCGAGAATTCCTGGAGATCTCCGGCCTGACCGAAGAAGTGCTTCGGGGATCCCAGGAGCGTTTAAAGCCCTACCGCCTCATTGAGACGACTAAAGGTAAGGGCGAGACATTCATCGGAATTGTTAGTGAAGCGGCTGCGGATGGTTTGTATCGAGGTATCCCCAGGCCCGATAGAAATCGGATCCATAAGAAGTATCTGGCGTTTCTAGGAGATCGTCTCGATTCGATTGAAGCAAGAAAAGCGGTACTCGCCAGGCGGGCCCGGCAGAGGAAGAAAGGTAAGAGAAAACTCTTCCAGAGTCCCTTCACACCAACTGAAGAAGCCGTCATCAAAGAATACGGGAACTTCTGCGAGCTCATGGCCTTTCATTATGGACGCGTTGGAATGGTCAGACCCTCGCTCCTTACGCGTGTGAAGGCTCTGAAAGCCATGAAACAGGTGAAAGATATTTTTGGGATGAGGCGTTTATGCGAGGAGGGAATCGCTGTCGCAAAAAAGCTGCGGGGAAAACACTGGCAACCACGCAAGTGGCATATAGAGCGATATTTCATAAAAGAGTGGGTGGAAGCAGAGTGGAGAATTCAGGATTTTAGAGCAGTAATCAATATTGCCAAGGAGAACATTGTTGAGAAAAGTAAAGAACTTCCTCTGAGCAGTTTATACAAATATGGAATGGCATTAAGGTGGCATGGGGATTTCGAATCGTGCGCGAGATTAATTGAGAGAGAGAGAAAAAAACGCGAGAAAAAAATAATTCAAAGAAATTCCAGGATTTTGTTAGTCGAAGTTTCTTCTTTTCATGGTAAGGGCTTGTACACTAGGTCCCTAAAGCTGCTAGATAAGTTAATCAAAAACAAAAATATATTATCTAATAATTTAATCTGTACAGCTTATGTATATTACACGCTGAATTACTATCGATTGGGATTACAGGCAAAATATCATCAGCAGCTTAACCAGCTCAAGCAGTACGCCGAGAAGGAAGGATTTTATGATGAATTGCTTTTAGCGCATTATCATAAAATAGAGGAAATGTTTAGCAATGCGAGATACTCTGATGCGCTAAAAGAATTGAGGAAGTCAATCCAATTAGCAAATAGAATGAAAATGTATCACAGGTTATCAGCTTTTTATCACCAAATTAGTGGCGTTTATTATGAACAAGGTAATTATGAACACGCTATTAGATTTTTGGATAAAGCTGTAAAGCTTGCAAGTAATTTGGGTTTGATAAAGTGGGCGGCAGAGAGTAAGCTAAGGATGTCATTTAATTTCGAGAAAATGGGATATTGGGGAAATGCTACATCTTGCGCAGATAGGGTGAGGAACAATTCGATCAAGAATTCATGGCAGGAATTGCGATTTTTTAGCGTTTTGCAGTTGTTTAATTTGTCCATAGAAGCAAAGAATATCGCAGCTCACAATTATAAGAAGGAATGTGCAAGATTATCAAAAAATATAGAGAAAAAAAGCGATATCGCTCTATACCAATACTTGCTCGGCAATTATTATCATGATAGGAAGATGTATGACAATGCCATAAGATCGTACAAGAATGCTAAAAATCTGTATTTGAAGAGCACTTACGAAGATGATTCTGTAAGAAGTGAATTAAAGATTGCTTATATATATCTTGAAATGGCCAAATATGACCAAACAATCAAGCTGTTGTCTGATATTGAAAGGCGCCTCAAAAAAATGGAATCACCTGAGTTACTAGGGATATACTTAGCGATAGATCTCGCATATAAGTACATTAGAAGATTTGAAAAGGGTAGACTAATTCATGTTGCTAAGAATTGCGAAAAGCACTTTAATTTAATCAGGGATGTGGATACTTACTTGAACTTATGCAGTCTGCTATTCAGGGTATATGGCAGAATTGGGAATATGCAAAAGAGCATAAAATACTTCGAGCTGTATCATAAAAAGATCAGAATGATAGTCAATCAATTGGACAATGCAGGCGACGCAGAGCGTCTAATTGAGCAAAGTGATTATACAAGAATGAAGAAAGAAGCCATGATTCTAATGATGCGCAAAGCTCAAATGGTTTGAATCGGTTACAGAAAAAACCCCTCTAATAATGAGGGGGTTAATTGAATTGCCTTGAAATAAATTGTTCTAATGCGATTAAATACCCTATCCTCCAAGACTACCTGAATACTTGGAAAAATGTGTGAGGTGTGCCTTAAAGGAATTGGGATCCTCTGAAGCTGTATCAAGCTTTTCCCACCACCCCATATCATCATTAAACCAGAGCAAGTATGCATTATCGGCCATGCCTTCGGCATTTGTGCCATTAAGATTTATTCGAAGCTCAACGGGCCGATTAAACTGGATTCCGTGAGGTCCTAGTTCAACTATTAGTTTATCTGGTTCCGGCATATTAATGCTTATCTCTGTATCTTTATCTAGCGCACCTGCAGGGAAATCGAGTGTTATCCAAGCGTTTGAAACGGAACCACCGTATTCATAAGAAATCATTTCTGCAGCGACAACCGCACGATCTGGGTAACTTGCGCCTTTAGGGGTGGACAAAATGCGGATGAAGCTGGGGTCTTGGACGATTAGCTCAGACTCAGGATCTGGAGCAGTCACAGACCCCGTGTTGCATCCAATTGTGGAAAGAAGGAGGGCCGTGCAAGCAAGTAAGGCAAAGGATTTTGAAGCTAGGCGAAAGTTGAACATTTCATCCACCCCCGTTGGATTCCCAAACGTCAGGCTAGAGCTATTAAGGCAACAGGGGTGCCACAATGATTGGGGGAGTTTTAGTAGCGGATTAGCAGGAGTGAGGAGAGCTTACAGTTGCGGAAGCGACGTATATATCTATAATCATATCAAAGAGATATCAGGTCTGATAGTTGAATTATTTTATTGTATATGATTTCAAACTTGGGCCAGAGAAATAGTAGGCATTAAGGCGATCCAAATAGGGGTGGGGAATCTTTCAACCGTTCTAGATTTGATCAGCTGATTAACAAGTACAATTTTAAAAATTACAAGGGGTTAAATCGCGTTTGGCGGATTATAACCAATCTGGTTTATTTTAGGATATAATTGCTTCTAGTTGGATTAAATTAACTCCAAATTGATCATCGCTTCAAAGAGGTTGGGATTATTCCTAATAAAGGATCGTTTTAGGTCGTAATAATTACTTATGATTTCTCCATGTACTCTCATAAATCATCAAATAAGGTGCCTATGCAATGAATGTTTAGAGTCATTCTATGAGCTCCCACCATCTTAAATGTCACCGATTTCCTTGAAGCGCTGTGAATATTCTCAGGAAAAATCAAAATTTAAGATCGACATCAACAACTAAAGTTGTTGCTATATTCGACGAAATCTTTGACAATCAAGCGCAGTGTATGATAATATGCTGTGTTGAAGATCAATGCTTTACTGATAGCATCTTAAGCTTAATCTAGGAGCGCTAACGTAAGAGGCTATTAACGCAATCGAGGTGTACTTTTAAGGTAAAGGAGCGCTTGAATGAAAGAAAATCAATTGCGACTGAGGTCAAGATTTCTAGCTAATATGATATTGGGAATGGTAGTAGTGACATTTTCTTCTATGTTCTTACTACCAACTGCTGTTGTCATGTCGGCTGAAAAAGAGTTGCCTTTGACAATATTAAAATCGTCGAGAGAAGGGCTGCAACAAACCCCTGGAGACGCGGAGGGAGTTTCAGGATCTAAGGGGAAACACATACAACATTCAGACTACGCTGATAAAGATATTCTTAATAGTGAGATGTTCAGCAAGCATTTTAGCAGTCATATTCATTTTGTTATTCAATTTGTGATATTGCATCGAATATCTTGAGGCTGTTAAAGATCCTCTAATAATCTCAATCATTGCATTTTCAAGAGTGAACTTCGTGACAGCATGCAATGTTATCTGACCATCACCCTATTGGCTATAGAATTAGGACAGCAACATTCATCGCCGGAGTTACGTTCAATTTCTTCGGTGCACCGACTTTGGGCCTAGGCTTGTACTTGGCTCACTGTGCCCCCCTTGCGTTTCCGCTCTGGATCATTTTTGGCTAGACGCGATTCTAATGATCGTGATGGCAACAACCTTTTTCGTAGCATATGGGAAGATTTACTGGCGGCTGCCGGAAGCGCGAGCAGGTGAGTACCAGGGCTAACGCACGACGCGACCTCAGCGCTGAGAACAGTTGGCGTAGGATGGTGCAGGTCATGGAATCTATGATATATTAGAATCGCCGTAAGTTCAAAAAGGACAAGGCGGATAGGATAAATAGAAGGGACAGGTAGTGGACGTGTTTCATGATCATCAAAGAAAAGAAAGGAGGAAATCAGAATAAAGAATAAGTTGCCTAGAAAACACCACGTTACTACCTATGTAATTAATGTAATGTCCCGATTGCTGCCACAAAGGAGTCTGAGAGCATCGATTCTAGCTCTGCTCATTTATGTTGTGGTCGCCGTGCTCACCCCCGATTACGCGCTGAGCTTCAACTCCTACCCCAAGGGTGCGGCGCACGACAAGATCACAGATGCTTCCGCGAAACACCACGGTTTAAGCAAGAAGACAAGGAAGGCGCTCAAGAAGGCCACTCGTGCACCTGATTGGAACGAGTCGAGCTGGGATCCGGACTGGTGGCCCTGGACTTGGTTTGACTTCTCCACAAATGACAACTATCGAGCTTCTCACCACTTCGATCGGGGACCTGGCGTCACCGACGCAGCGGCCTTTCGTTCCGGAGCAGACTATATACAGCAGGAGCTAAATGCAGCGGTCGCAGCAGCCAAGGCGGGTAACAAGGATGATGCAATAGCGGCTCTGGGCCGTACGATGCATGCGCTGCAGGATTTCAAATCCCACTCAAACTACATCGATCTTGCTCCTGCGGACCAGGCCATGGCACGGGCGGCGCTCTATGACGCGACAAAACCGCTACCTGGTGCTCTAAAGCTGACCGGATATGATCCAGCCGCCAAAAACCCGGGAAACCCACGGGGGGATCCGTACCCCCATGATAAGTTCGCAAAGGACAGTCCAAAGAAGAACAAGGAGTGTAAGAAGAAGGTCGGTAATAAAACTAAATACGAGCTGGCTAGGGATTCGGCAATCGAGGAGTCAAAGGATCTCCTTCAACGCTTGAAGAATGAACTGACGGTTGATCAATGGAACGCACTGATCGTGGCGGTGATTGATCCCGATCCGAATGACGGAAAGTATTGTTGGGCACGCAGCGAGCCATGCGGCTCGGCCGGCTGCGTGATTGATTGTCTGAATGTTCCCGCAATCACCCAGTTTTCGGCTGAGATTCGCCGCCCACATCCTATGCAAGACTTGATCTTTAAAGAAATTGGGGATGGGCTGAGTTTCTTTACCATACGGGGTGGAAGGCAACGAAGACCCCGAGTGCACTGCCAAACTGGCGCTACTGATGGATCCAAGATGGGGGCAAGAGCCTTTAGAATGTGGTACAATTATCTGGGGCAGGTCAGTCTAACAGTATGAAACAATGAAACCGCTGAATCGGTCATGCAATAGTGTGATATTACGGACCTAGTGAGACAAACCTCCAGTTATTTTAAGCTCAAGTTAGAAAATCAATAGACGATCTTTTTCATCATCACCTGCCTATCGCTTCAATATAGTTTTTCCCTATTTGTTTGACATTGTCAGAGATTTCTATTAGAATCGTTTCGCGTTCGATTGAGGTAATATGAGGAGATCTAACATAATCCTGCCTTCAACCACTCAAAAACCTCACCGATTTAGCTAACAGTGTCATTCGGCGTCGCGAACCGACAACGCCAAAATGGGGAGTCATGACACGGTTAAGGATCCATCTTGTTTTATCCGTTGTAGCCGTTGTTCTCCTGTTTGCCGTCTGCCACGCGGAACCACAATCTCGAAGAAAAGCAAAAAGCGGCTCTCGAGGTACGGAGGACCCTAGCGTACGAGTAGTGGATTCAGATGGCGACGGCGTACCTGACCACCTCGACCGGTGCCCAGAGACATTCCCCGGTGTCAGCAGTGTCGACTCGACCGGTTGCCCCACAATAATAGATCCCTTCGCCCAACTGGAGTTCGACGACCCACTGCACCGAGCATGGTACAAAAGGTTCTGGACGGGCAACTGCGGTGATGTAAAAAGCGTTGGTTGGATCGAGGGATGGAAGTGTAAAAAGGGGAAACAGGGATCGAATAAACCAAGGGAGCAATTCTGGTTTGACACCACCGAAAGGTGTCTTCGAAAGGTACCGCCCGTCCACCGTGGCTACCTCCGCTTCAGACTCTGGAAACTTGGCCGAATAGTCGGTCATGAATGGGCACGCGCAAACAACATTCGAAGCATTGATAGCAAAGACGTCAAGCGTTGGGGCGAAGTCCTTCTGGAAGCAAACGCCGATGAGCTGGATCAAGTCATCGAGGATATTCACAAGAAAGCCGTTTCCAAACTGGGGGGTCGTCGTGACCAGGAACATTCTACTTTACGTGCTAGTTGGGCTCGTTATCGGAAGTGGCGCTCTTTATCTATCGTCCGGTACGTTTGCCAGTGACACCTGGCTGTGGAGATACGGTCTCGTCCACAAATCAAGTGGATTACCCGGCATTGTGGTGGGCGCGCAGAAGGAATTTCTACGCCTCGTAATCACTATTCTCTTCTTCGCACTGGGCCATGCCTGGCTCTTCGCGAGGTCGTCTAAGAAGTACTGGACGGGCACACTCCACCCATTTTCGTTCTATCGTAATTTTCTTCCGGGCGCTCGTCAGCGAACGCGAATTGTCCTCTCCCTCTGTTTGGTTAGCGCTGTTGTTTACCATGCCTATATCGGTCCCACGGACATGCATCGCGTTTGGCAGGAAAATATGGGTGACACACCTTTCAACTTTCGGGAGCACGTGCTACCACATTTATTTTTCATGTTCTACACCATCGTGCAGTATTTCATGGTGGCCATACCACTTTTGATCGTCATCTGGGAAAGTCTTAAGTTAGACGGCTCGAAGATCCGGGAAGCTACTGAGAAGATAGGTGATCTCGGTGTGGGTACAGACGCCGCCGCCGAATTAAAACGCAAAGCCAACGCGGTGGAAAGTCGCTACCTCAGCACGCGGAAGGATCTCCTCGACATTGTCAATCGATACGTTTTCATGGCAATCCTAGTAATCTTATACATGTGGATAGAGCTATCCGCCTTGATTATTACGTTGTCTTGCCCCGGCCAACATATTTTAAAGTGGGCGGCGTGGGTTTTCATTGTCTTCGTCTTGCCCTATTTTATCATCCATGGCATACGAGCCTATATGCGGGTTTTTAATCAAAGCAGGGATACCCTGATGCGGCTAGCCGCATCCGCAGAACAACCCGGAGGATCAGATGCGCTACCAACGATATCGGAAATTAGAGGGAGGTTTCAGTCAAAGTACACATTCTTGAGCTTCGTGTGGTCGTTGGGCAAATCCGGCAGTGCGGCATTGGTACTGTTCGTAGCGGTTGTGAAATTCGTTTTTTCGCAGGTCAATTTTCTCGATTTCAATAGTAAGGCCGTACCCTGGCCTGTATCTGCGGTAGTCGTGGTCGTGTACAACCTCACAACAATGGACAGGACGGGAGACGGCGCCGACCGGCACCCTGTCGCGCCTGTTTGTTTTCTGGAACTACCTACCGAGGAGGAATGGGAAAGGTATAAGAGAAGTCGTGGCCGGTAGGCGCAAAACCTCGGAATTACCGTCCCGTGCTGGCTACCCATGTCGCCCAAAAACTCCCTTCGTAGAAGATTCTGTTGTCCATTCCAATAATTCCATCCGAGGTGTATTGGCGTAGGGTAAAAATATTCAGCCGATGTCCAACCGACAGTGCTTCCTAAAGTTACATTTCCTGGAAACATGTCGATCTCCGCCGGTTGACAGACCGTGTAGGGTAAAAATATTTGGCCCATATCCAACTCACCGTCTTTCCTTTGGTCGCATCCCCTAAGATACTTATGAAAAACCTCCTGTGAAGCTGTACCATCGATTTGTTCCCCCAAAGGTACAGCTCAAACTAGACACAGGAGGTATGAAGAATGTTACATGTCGGCTTGGATGTTCACAAGCATTTCTCACGGCTGGAGGTGATGGATGGAGAGGGGACGACAGTCGACGCGCGAAAGGTTTACCATTCCGATAGGGCTGCGATTCAAGAATATTTTTCTCACCTACCGAAACCCATGACGATTACGATCGAATCCACGCGCAACTGGCGGTAGCTCTACGAGCTTTTGGAGGAGTACGGTGATGTGGCCCCAGCGAATCCAAGCAAGGTCCGCCTCATCGCCGAAGCGAAGATCAAAACGGATAAAGTAGACGCGCACGCATTAGCTCAGTTGAGACGAACGGGATTTCTACCAACATCCTACATCATTACACTTCTTCTTACACTAACACCGTATAATACCCGCAACTATACGCGAGAATACGCAGCTATACGCAAATACAGCTCTACTGTAGCGTTTTGGTAAATTTGGCAAGTTGCGTGTTTCCAACGACTTCACTTTTTCTCGAACAGCACTCGTAATGCGTAGGTCAGCGGTTCGATTCCGCTCTCCAGCTCCAATGTTTTCTTAGAGTTACATCTTCCGGCGGTTAGGCCGAAAAACCCCATCTTACAGTTTTCTTACAGTTACAAATCGTGCAAGTAACGCATTGCGAGGGTTTGAAGGCTAAATGAGGTGATTCACCGCTCTACGCATTATCAAACCACCTATCGAACGTTCGAGTCGTCTCAGGGGCGCTAGTAGTTCCAGCACCTCGCGTATTCCGAGCATTACCTGCAATAAGCCATTTCCCGTATACTTGTCACTTTAATTCTCCAGCATCAGGACTCTTTGATTTGTGACTTGGTTATGTCCATGTACACAAGACAGCTCCTGTGCAGCAGATCGACGAGGAGGTCGGAGGGCGTGAAACTCCCAGCGCGCTGTTTCGTCGCTTGACTACGTCAAGAGGTATGTGGTATTTGTGTAAGCGCATTACATCGAAATGGCGCTTATCCCCGCAAAAGGCCTCTGAGCGGTTGCAGTCTCTGAAGGACCTACCTGCATGGATACCAATAAGCGGAAAGCATATTGGACTCAAGCACCGATGTTTGCGATCTCAGTGTTCCTTTTAGTATTTTTCCTATTCGCTGACGTCCAGCACATCGTTTGCCGTATTCCGGATGACTCGTCGCATTTCTTCAAAATCGCTGAGAATGTAGCCTCGGGTAGCGGTTCTACCTTCGACGGAATCAATCGGACGAACGGTTACCAGGCGCTTTGGCTCTGCCTTCTGATCCCTGTGTCCCTCATTTTTCACCTGCGACCTGAGGACATGGTCCGTGTCTACCTGGTGTATCAGCTCGTACCACTAATTGTTGCCTATGTACTCTTGTACCGGTTGCATTCGCTGTTCTTCTCGACGATCGTTACTCTCGCGAGTGCCGTCTTCTTCATCTTCCTCACCATCTTCCAGTCGGCAACTGGCATGGATTCAGCCATTCTGGTTCTCATGATGGTGCTGCTGTTTTTCTTCGGTTGGTGGGGGAAAGTGTTTGTGCAGAGCGGGTGGTTGAGTCACTTCGTTTTCGGAGTCCTTCTTGGTTTGACCATGCTTGCGCGGCTCGATGCCGTTTTTCTTGGTGCGTCGGTTTGTGCCTTTGTCCTTCTGCAGGCGTTGAGGTCTCCAGACGAGCGCAGAATAGCCGTCAAGAGGCTTGCACTTGTTCTCGCGGGCTCGGTGCTCGTAGTCGCTCCTTACCTGCTGTACAATCTGCGTATCTTTGGCGACATGATGCCGATCAGCGGTATCCTAAAATCTTCATTTCCCTACGTGTCTTTCTCGTTGAGGAAACTGGAAAAAATCGGAAGCGTCCATGCAGCTTTTGTCGTCGTGGCGATAGCTTATTTGATATGGAGCGCAGCGATGTGGCACAAGTACGTCGCTGGTACGATGGAGGCACGGTTCTTCCGTGGCGCGATGGCCGTGCTGGCCCTTTCAATAATTCTTCATTTCGTGCACACGATGCTTTTCATCAAATGGGGCATTTTTCGTTGGCAATTCATTTCGTACGCCTTGTTTGCATCGTTGGTTATTAGCGAGCCGTTGAGCGCACCTCTTTTGAGGTGGAAAAAGCGGGGACTCCGGCTCGCCACGGGTGCCGTGTTGGTCTTGCTGTTTCTAAGTGGCATGTCGATGGTTGTCAAGCGCACTTTTCTCGCACCGATCGAAAGCTCGTGGCACGTTGCCAGCTACCGAGCCGCGATGTGGGCCCGTGATAACGTGAATGCCAACTACAGGTTGGCCATGAAGGACTGCGGGCATTTCGGCTACTTCAGTCAGAGGTCGGTAGTCAATCTTGATGGTGCCGTAAACAACACGGCGTATCAGGATGTCATCGATTCCGGTAGACTCAACGAGTACCTACGCAAGTGCAACGTCTGCTATATCGTGCAACATGGCATCGTGCCGAGTGATACGCAGCTTCTGTCCGAGGTGTCCGGAGGTAGGGGTTCCTTTGCAGACGGTGAATGTCAAAGAATCGCGCTTCGCTACAAGGGTATGAGGAACGAATCGTATAGCGAACCTGTCGTTCTACGTCGGGAAGATGAAGTGTACAGAAAGCGGTTTTCAATCGGCGACGGACCCCATACGCTTGTAATTTGGCGATAAAATGAGGCCAGGGCCCCATAACAGAAGCCATCCGTCAGATCGCCTGGATCCTAATGGAACATTCGTTATTAAAAAAAATCAAAGAAAAAAAATATCTTTACATTATCGTCTTTGTTGTCGGTATTTTTTCTCTCATTAAAGGATTTGCTATACATCCTCACCCCTATGCATTAAGCCAGTATCTGTATACATATGAAGGGGGCTTTTTAGTAAGAGGATTACTTGGTCAAACAGCGTCTTTATTATTCGATGCTGATTACGTACAAATCAAAAAGCTTGTCGAAATAATAAGCATTTGCTTTGTTTTGCTATTCTTTGTTGCGATTAATTTAACTTTTTTGAATATTTCAAATAATCGAGAAGAGAACCTTTTACTATTCCTCATCATCGTTTCTGGACCGTTGCTGGTGTCTATAGGTTCAACAAGAGGCTATCACGACGCACTCATGTTATCTCTAGGGCTTTTTTCTTATAATTTCTTTGTGGATAAGAAATATATTATTTCAATTATTTTGCTGTCTATAGCAATACTCATACATGAGATTGTAACAGTCTATATTTTGCCACTGCTCGCGTTGCACCTCATTGACTACAAAATAGATCCACTAAGAAAAATAATAACAATATTATTTATAACAATACTAACTATCACAGTATTGATTATAGGAAAAGCAGATAATAACCAGGTGCAAATTCTGAAGAGCAAAATCGCCGAGTCCACTTCTGTATTATCAAATGGTTGGGAGGGCTACCAGAAATACGGGCCACACGCGGCCTTAAGAAAGCCACCATCGCATTGGCAATCCTTGAGATTTAAAGAAAGACTGATGGATGTTTTTAGAAATATATTACACAAAAGAAATGCAAGTTATTTATCCATAAATATTGTTTTAATCATCTTGGGTATTTATATTACGCTCAAAAACAAAAGTCTATTCAAAACCATTTATATCCTTGCGCTGTTTTTATCCCCCCATATTATTCATTTAATTGCGTGGGATTCAAATCGCTTCCTGAGTTTATCCACTTTGACCTCTTGCTTTATACTTCTTCATTTGATTAATAAGAATTATGGAAGCTTAAAAAAAATATTGCGATTCTGCGCGCCTGTTCTAGTAATCATTCAAATTTGTACAGATTACGATGTAATTGAACAATATGCAGGAAATGAAACTTTATTAAGAGCTGTGCTGAGTGTTCTACGATAAAATATTAAAGCATCTCGACTAGTGCTGTTTCGTCGGCCAAGGCAAAAGCAGTGATGTTGATAGATCAGCTTACACTTCTTCTTACACTAATGCTGTATAATACTCGCTATTATACGCGAGAATACGCGGCTATACGCAAATACGGCTCTGCTGTAACGATTTGATAAATTTGTTGATTAGCGCATTACCGACAACTGTACTTTTACTAGACCGGCGCACTCGTAATGCGTAGGTCAGCGGTTCGATTCCGTTCTCCAGCTCCTATGAATTCAATAGGTTACGTGTTTCGGCACTCCAACCCCAAAGTACTATCTTACACTTTTATTACACTAAAAATCGCCAGTATGTTGGAATTGGGTGGTTTGGCAGTCATTGGTTAGCTTATCGGGCACTTCCGACCAAAATCTCGATCCTGCAGTTATTTTGCGGGTGAATTTGGCTTCGTTCGGTTCATTGGGATCAACTGCATAGAACCTAACTTGGAATGTGGAACAATCATGTGAGGCAGGATAGTTGAAAGATACTGAGATATCATGTATAATTAATAAACACGTTCGCAGGCCCCATCATTCAACATCGGTTATGCCTCAAACGGGGGAGATCTCCTTATGAATTCCTGCCGACTTCGGATTATAACGCGAATTCTTTTATCTCTTTCACTATTTAGCTGCAATCATATTTCCAATCCGGCGGCTCCTTCTGAGCTTGCAGGAAACCTGGCTGAAAAGGGCTGTCGCATTGAGATTGTCCATGAGTATCCTGTCCTCACTGTAACGAACGAATATATCGATCCGATCATTTCTTCAAAACGTGTTTCAGGCCCGCCTATTCTCGAAGTCCCCGCTGCTCTGCCCGTAGAGTTCTGCTGGACTGCCGAACCGTCGCAGTATGGCGACAAGGTCAAGGCATACCGATATGGATGGGACATTACCGATATTGATGATCCATCGCTGTGGGCAATAGAGTTCACACCACTAAAGAAACGTGGAGCATGCGCTCCCCAGCAGAAGTTTTTCTTTGGCACGCACACTTTTCATGTGGAAGTAGTCGATGAAGCTGGCAGGAAAGCGTATGTTATGATCATATTAAATATAGCGCCGTACCCGATTTTCTTCGATCTCATGCCGGGGAACTGCCCGAACTCGCTCAATCCCAAGAAAAAAGGGATCATCCAGGTTGCTATTCCCAGCTCTCCCGGATTTGACCTTCATTCAATAGACACATCCACACTTGAATTATGGATCGACGGCAACATAGTGCTTCCCGCTACGGTGTTCTTCGAGGATGTAACATCGCCGGCCATCTTTCATGGTGACTGTGATTGTTACGAAGGCAGGCGTGACGGCGTGGACGACTTAGTCTTGAAGTTTTCCGCACAGGAAGTTATCCAGGCGCTGGGATCGGTGTCGCGCGACGAAGTGAAAACGATCTATCTTAGGGGATTTGGGCTGATGGGGCTCCCTTTAGACATGAGGGATTGTGTTATCATTGTCGGGAATCCTCCTACCAGTGAGGATGATCGCGGTGATGGTAACCATCTATCTCAGTGAATGGAGTGAGGAAAAGGTGATCAATTCTGTAGATATACCAGACCTCCTTGGACACATTGTGTTAAATTAATGTACCAGCAAGGGGGTCTTTTAAATAGATAGTGGTTATAAATAGCGCTGCGCTCGGCGAGCCATGAAGGCAATTTGCTTAGAATGACAATTCCTCAAAATCTCCAGCGCTTGATTTAGAGGCAAAAGTCGCCCTTACCTCCCCGCATGCTTCGCCCTCACAAGCTCAGCTTCTAATGATTTCAGCCGCTTCGAGATAACGGTCGTGATCTTTTTCAAGACGCGGTAGCCGATATGGTTGTTGGCTTCGAAGAGGCGCCTGAGGTCATCGCTGGTGAATTTAACGAAGTGCGATGGTGCGGAGGTCCAGGTTGCGGCGGTGAAGGTATGTGGCTCGGCAACAGCGGACCATCCAAATGCCTCGCCTGGCCCGGCGCGGCTGACCACGATCTGTTCCTCGGCGCCGGCGCTTATCCGGATGTCGACTTTTCCTTCGAGAATGAGATAGAGGTGCGAGGCGAGCGCATTCTCCTCGAATATTCTCACACCGGCATCTCTAGTCTCCTCCACCCCGAGGGCGGCCACCTGCTCGAGCTCCCTGTCGTTGAGATCCTCGAATATTTCGAATGTTCTCAGCATGTCTGTGTCAACCATCACTGACCTCCCGGAATATGAATTTGTGTGAAATATATTCTTATAACGGCATTCCTGCTTTGCTAGTTAGGGATCCTATTTGTTTATATGCCAAAAGGATAGTTCATTGCAATAATTTTGTGGCTAAAACGGATTGGCTGGGGTGTATAAGACGACAAACGCTATTGGCCTGTGTGCGGGCGATTGGCAGAGGCGTAGCTTTCTGACCTTATCGATGCGCCCTGTACGTCAGGCCGGTTCCTGAGTGTGGCGAAGGCGAGGCCCCGCTTTCTGCAGGCGTTACCGAAGCTCGCACAACCATAAATGCGAATTGGAGTTATAGGTGTCGATGGAATAGATCTAGCAAATATCAACGAAACGGTTTACTATAGCCCCGCAGCAGTTAGAGGCCCCGCCTCTCCAACTCTCCCTGGGTAGTGGTTGGCGGTGAACCGCCAGAGTTGTATTCTGGTGAGATGTGTTACTGGTCCCCTTATCCTACCGCTATCGTCTATCCCCGAGCACAATTACCTTCACGAGCAACAGCTCCTTCAAGATTTCTATCACCCAATGCGCTCTCGAAGTGTCTTGGCAACAGGGCTCGGTGTGCTGCCCCTGGAGCTTGGAAGCACGTGTGATCTCTGATAAGAGGAGGAAGGTTAGGCCGTGTAAGCCATCATACAACGAGGCCGTCATGAAACGAGCGATGCTCCTTTCAATCACGTTTGCTATCGTTCTGCTCCTCAGTGCTCCATCATCCATGCTTATTGCTGAACAAAAAGAACAGCCAAAACAAACTGATCTAAAATTATCCGATCCAATGCCCGTGGATCCTGATGTCACCATTGGGCAGTTCGACAACGGCCTGCGTTACTATGTGAGGGCAAACAAAAATCCGGAGGATCGAGCATACCTTCGACTGGTAGTCAATGTCGGATCCGTATTGGAAGATGAAGGCCAGCAGGGTTTGGCCAATTTGGTGGAACATATGGCGCTCAAAGGCACCAAACACCTTCCCGAAAAAGAGCTTGTCGCATTCGCCGAATCTGCTGGAATCGAACTCGGAAAGAATATCCGCGCCAGTGTCGATTTTGATGAGACAGTGTATCGAATGCGCGCCCCAACGGATGATCCGAAGGTGGTCGAAAAAGCCTTCGAGATCCTCGAGAACTGGGCCCATCTGGCCTCTTTCGAGCAGGAAGCTATCGAAAAAGAGCGGAAGGCTGCTTTCGAAGACAGGCGCATGAGGTGCGTGGGAAAAACGTGCATGCCTTATGACAAGCTGGAGGCCCTCTCCGAAGGATCCCGGTACGCCGAACGGATGCCCTTCGGGAAAAAAGAGGTTGTGGAAACAAGCCAAGCCGAAGAGCTGCAGAAGTTTTATAAAGATTCGTGACGATTATCGGCTCGAACGCCGGACGCAACAATACAGCCGATTTCAACATGTTCATTGGTACCATGGTGGGATACGACAACACCAACGGCCATTCCAACACGTTCATAGGGTACTATGCAGGCAGATACAATTCGGGAGGGAGTACGAATACATTCATTGGCCGTGAGGCAGGTAGAGACAACACATCGGGCGGTAACAACACATTTGTAGGATTTAATGCGGGCCTGAACAATACTACAGGGCATTCAAATACATTCCTCGGCAAGGATACTGGTGTATGGAACGATACCGGAAATTCGAACACATTTGTCGGCCGTGGATCGGGACCCTTTAATACCGTCGGCAGGGACAATGTCTTTCTGGACACGTATTCCGGCTATCAAAACACCACAGGCAGGGAAAACGTGTTCCTGGGTTCCGGGACGGGCTATGAGAACACTACCGGTAATTTCAACACGTTCCTGGGACGCTGGGCAGGCCGTTTCAACCAGACGGGTGAAGGGAATGTCTTTATCGGTTACAACGTTGGATCGAATGAGACCGGTTCCAACAAGCTCTACATCGACAACTCCTCCACCGACACGCCGCTCATTTACGGCCAGTTCGACACGGACTCCCTGGACATAAACGGTGAGCTCGACGTCCGCGGGGGGATCAACATCGGTGCCAACTACAAAATCGGTGGGAGTACGGTTCTCTCCACCGAGGGCACCATGAGCACGCTGGTTGGAGCCAATGCCGGGACGAACAACACGGGAAGCAGTCCGACATTTGTAGGTTTTAATGCGGGGCTCAACAACGAAGGCGATTTCAACACGTTCGTCGGTGTGTACTCCGGCCAATCCAACACCACGGGCACTAACAACACATTCATAGGAATGAATGCTGGCCAGTTCAACGTCTCAGGCAGTCAGAACACTTTCGTAGGACGACTTTGTGGCTACAATAGCTTGGGGGCTCAAAACACATTCGTAGGACAGCAGGCGGCCTATAACAATACTACGGGCAGTTACAACACATTTTTGGGAAGGACTGCAGGCTATGCCAATACGACAGGTATTTACAACACTTTCCTAGGGTACGCTGCGGGTTATGACAATGTGGGAGGCAGTTACAATACATGTGTGGGAAGGTCGGCAGGTGCTCACAACGTCTCGGGCTCCTATAACGTTTTTCTGGGCTATGAGGCCGGCTTCAATGAAACCACCTCCAACAAGCTCTACATTGCCAATGGCCGCGACGCCAATGATCTCTTGATCTACGGGGATTTTTCTGCTCGTAGAGTTGGCGTTTTGACCACGACGCCGGGGTACCCGTTGGATATTGCCGGCGCATGCCACGCGACTACTTTTCCCACCTCTTCCGATGAACGGTTGAAGGAAAACGTCACGCAACTTGCCAATGTCCTCGACAAGCTGGAAAGGATTCGGGGGGTATCGTTCGAGTGGAATGAGCTATACGAATCGTTCGGCCGTTCGACGGGACGCAAGGAAATTGGCGTCATCGCACAAGAGGTGGAAGCCGTGTTTCCAGAACTGGTCACCTCGTGGGGGGAAGAAGAGTACAGAGCAGTTGATTACGGCAGGATGACGGGTGTGCTCATTGAAGCCATCAAAGAGTTGAGGGCGGAGAACGACGCTCTTAAGAAAAGGATCGAGGCTCTGGAAAATGCTGCAGACTGAAAATAGAACGTTGAGTGTATAACTCTATCGAGCAGGCTCATAGATTTTTACTCTACTGTTCTCTCACTGGCTTTGACACCCAGTTCCGAAGCCCTGTTGAAATGAACCAGGGCTTCTTCTTTTCTGCCGAGCTTCATGAGAAGATTGCCCAGGTTGGTGTGAATGGGGGCGGAGTGCGGATCCCGCTTTATCGCCTCCTCGTAATAGAAAAGCGCCTCCTGGTATCTCTCCATCCGGTAGAACAGCGTTCCCATGTTGTTGTACGGCTCGGCAAGATAAGGCTTCAAGCTCGAAGCTTTCTGAAAGGCGGCCATGCTCTCGTCGAATCGGTTGAGTGTGCCCAGCGCATTCCCTAGACCTATATAGGCTTCCGCATAGCCCGGCAGGAGGTTCACGGCTTTTTGATAATGCCCCAAAGCTTTTTCGGGATCTCCTAGTGACAGGTACGTCTGGCCGATGTTCAAATGGGCGTCGGCATATTCGGGATCGATTCGAAGCGCCTCATTGAAATGCCAGATCGCCTTTTCATAATTTCCCATGTTTGAATAGATGTTGCCGACATTCATGTGCGGGCCCGGGTTGGTGGGTTCGACCTTCAGGGCTTTCTCGTAGAGTTCGAGCGCTTCTTGCACATTGCCAAGATCCCTAATCGCATTACCCAGTTCGTTCAAGGCACGCGGATTGTTGGGGCGCTTCTCCAGGACGTCTGACCACATGACCACCGGGCTCTTGTAATCCCTGTTTCTCGAATAGGTCCGCACTCCCAGCGCAAGAACGAAAACGGCGACTATTACTCCGGTGAATACCTGAGTTCTTCTGAGATTCAGCAGCCTGATGATTCTGAACAGAATGAATACAAACAGCACCGCTGCAGCTGCCAGCGGCACGTACATGCGGTGCTCGAAGGCAAGATCTTTGATGGGAAACACGCTGGAGCTCGGGGCGAGGATCACAAAAAACCAGAGACCCAAAAAACCGGCCGGACGTCTCATTGAAAACGCCTGCTTGCTTTTCGCCTGGGGTTGTCGCGCCGCGAACGCCCAGACGGAGGCGATGAGCAGAGCTCCTACTATTATAATAGAAGGAAGGATCCGCGAAATGCCCCTTGCAACCGGCCAGTTGTAATCCAGGCTCAAAGCATCGGGCCAGAGGGTCAGGCGCAGGTAATGCAGAATCACGCCGAATTGGGAGAGGAAATACTCCCAAGCAGTGAAGGACGGAATCCCAAACCCGGAGGTCTCATCGAACGTGGCCTGGGAAGAGATGAGGGCGAACACGCCCCATGTGGCGGCGAGCCCTGCATAAAGCCCCTTTGATGAGCGGAGCGCCGATTTGATAGTACCCGCGAAGAAACAGCGGTCGTGGAGCAGAACCATCAGCGGTGCCGTGATCATCACGGGTTTGGATGCCATGCCCAGCGCACAGGCAGCCACACATGCCGGATACCAGAATTTCCTGTGGCCCTCCAGTCCCCGGATAGCGCAGTAAAGGGTCAAGAAATAAAAAAGTCCCATCAATGACTCCGCCCTCTGGATGATATACGTAACGGCCTGAGTGTGCAGCGGATGCAGCATCCAAAGGAGCGCAGCGCCCTGCGCGAGTATCTCGAGAGTAGTTCGGGAATGGGCTTTTTCGAAACGAATGTGTGTCAATGTGCGCCGGATGATCCCATACAACGTGAGGGCGGCTAATATGTGTATGATGAGATTCAGCGCATGGTAGCTCCAGACCTCAAGGCCGCTGATCGAGTAATTCATGACGAGCGTTGCATCGACAAGCGGCCGGCCCAGGCGCAGAAGGCCCCGCAAGTTTTGCCCCGGCTCGCCCTGCCAGCGCAGGGTTGGATTGTCCACGATATGGACCTGATCGTCCATGATCAACACGCCGTCAAAGCTGTTGGAATAAAACAGAACGCCGAGGGCGATAATAATGAAAGGCGCTATCCGTTTTATCGCTAGTGAAGAACGGCTCATGTTACGAGGGCTCATGTTTCGAGCACTGTTTTTAGAGAAACAATGGTCAACGCTTTTCCAAAAGCTTAAAGGACAGAGTAACGGAAGGAATGATCACCCATGTTTGTCTCGCGGATCCTGTATAAGCCTGGAGGCTACCACGAGATCGGCCTTCGAGCAATCAATTCCATTCTCGTGGCCCAGGGCTCGGGCTGATCCTCCTCTTCGTCGCCGAATATTTCACCTCGTTTTGGTTGCGCGGCGTATGTCTTTTGGATTCTCCGCGTTTCAACCCAGGCGTTGGGCGCTGCGAATATATATGTTCACCGGACGAGCGCCGACCCAAGGACCCCGCATCATGGGGTACTCAAAATCTTGGCAGGGCTAAGATAGATGTGGTACGATGGTTAGCGTCTATCAGGGGATACCGCTTACTTTTGCTGAGCCATTGGGATCTCTGTTTCTTAGTTCAAGTTTTTGGTTCAAGCACTGTTCGAACAAGGAGGCCGTGATGAAACGAGCTCTGTTGATCCTTGTCGCATTCGCTCTGTTGATGGGGTTCCACGCTGCGTGGGCTCAGATCCCGGTCACGCTGAGCTATCAGGGGATTCTCCGTGATGACACCGGTCAAGCCGTTCGGGATTCCGTCTATAACATCACCTTCAATATCTACGATGTCTCATCAGGAGGATCGCCGCTCTGGACGGAGGTGCAGGCGGTGGACGTTCAGAACGGGGTCTTCTCGGTGATACTAGGGAAAACGACACCTTTCGCCATTGCCTTCGACCAGCCCTACTGGCTGGGTGTGACGGTGGAAGGCAGTCCGGAGTTCAGCCCGAGGAGAGAGCTCACAGCAGCCGCTTACAGCTTGAACACGAAATCGGTCGAGGCCGGGGCGGTGACGGAAGACGCGCTGGCCGATAGTTCGGTCACGGGCCTCAAGATCGCCGATAGTGCTGTGGGGAGTACCGAGATCGCGAGCGGCACTGTGGTGCGGAGTCTCAACTCGCTCACCGATGATGTGACGCTCGCGCCGGGGGCCAATGTGACAATTACTGCAAGCGCGGATACGATCATGATAGGCACAACCGGAGTGGGCAGCGGCGATGTGACGAGCGTCATCGCCGGCGATGGATTGACGGGCGGAGGCCTATCCGGGGATCTGACGCTGCATGTGGGTGCCGGAAGTGGTATTGCGGTATACAGCGACTCGATTGCTCTCGCCGACAGTTCGGTGGGCGGCACTAAAATCACGAGTGGCGCGGTGGTACGGAGCCTCAACACGCTCACCGATGATGTGACGCTGGCGGCCGGTGCCAATGTGACGATCACTCCGAGCGGGGATACGCTGACGATTGCCTCCACCGGTGCCGCGGACAGTGACTGGACGATTTCAGGGAATGACATGTATTCAGGCGTGACGGGAAATGTCGGTATCGGCCTGACGAACCCTGCGGTCAAGCTGGATGTGGTTGGCGGCATCAACACCGATTCTGATTACCGGATTGGGGGAAGTACGGTGCTCTCAACGCCGGTCATCGATAATACCTTGGTTGGCATGGATGCCGGAGCAAACAATACGGGAGATAATGGGACTTTTGTGGGATTTCATGCTGGATACAACAACGCAGGTGATGGCAACATATTCGTAGGACGCAATGCGGGCTACAACAACACCACGGGCGAAAGGAACATCTTCATAGGAAACGTTGCAGGCTACTCCAACACAACCGGCGCGAGGAACACGTTCGTCGGATACGCTGCAGGCAACATAAGCACAGGCAATAGCAACACATTCATAGGAGCGGATGCGGGCAGATTCAACACAACAGGTGATCTCAACACGTTCTTGGGAAACTCGGCCGGCTTCAACAACACCACAGGTGATTTCAACACGTTCATAGGAGCGCGGGCAGGCCAACTCAACACTACAGGCACGAACAACACCTTCTTAGGAAGCGAGGCAGGCTTCTACACCACCACTGGCATTAACAACACGTTCTTGGGACTCAATGCGGGCTACAACAACACCACAGGCGTTTCCAACACATTCGTCGGAATGCTCGCGGGCTACAACAACATCGGGGGCTACAACAACACGTTCGTCGGGGTTTCTGCAGGCAACGTCAACACCACAGGCCGTAACAACACATTTGTAGGAATCGAGGCAGGATTCAACAACACCACGGGCTACGATAACACTTTCGTAGGACGCAGGGCAGGCTACTCCAACGACACAGCTTTTAACAACACATTCTTAGGGAATAGTGCAGGCTTCAGCAACACCACGGGGGGCGCCAACACGTTCGTCGGTAACGTTGCGGGCTACTCCAACACAACAGGCTTTTCCAACACGTTCGTTGGACTCCAGGCAGGCTACCTCAATACCATAGGGAATTCCAACACATTTTTAGGACTCGGGGCAGGGTACTCCAACACCACAGGCTCCGACAACACATTCGTCGGACGCTATGCAGGCTTCTCCAATACCACAGCGGAGCGAAACACCTTCGTAGGACGTGATGCCGGCTACTCAAACACGGAAGGCCTTAACAACACATACCTGGGATACGCGGCAGGGTCTTCCAACGACACCGGCGATAACAACACATTCATAGGAGTTGAAGCTGGCTTCAGCAATACATCTGGCCTTGAAAACGTCTTCGTAGGACGCAGGGCAGGCTACTCAACCACCGGGGGGCTTCTCAACACATTCGTAGGAAATTATACGGGCAACGCCAATACAACGGGCTCTAACAACACATTTATGGGATACCAGGCGGGTTACTCCAACACAACAGGCGAAAGCAACACATTCTTAGGGGACATTGCAGGCTACTCCAATACAACGGGGGGGTCCAACACGTTCGTCGGACGCGGTGCAGGCAACAGAAACTCCGGTGGTTTTGGCAATACATTTTTAGGACACTCGGTGGGTTTCCTCAACGAAACGGGCGATAACAACACATTCATAGGACGTGCTGCAGGCTACAACAACACAACGGGCAGCAACAATGTCTTTATCGGTTATGAGGCTGGGCTCTATGAAACCGGATCCAACACACTCTATATCGCCAACGGCCGAGATAGCGTCGACGTATTGATCTATGGAAATTTTGCAACCGATAGAGTCGGCATCGGGACTATTTCGCCGGCATATACTCTGGATATTGCCGGCGAATGCCAGGCTGTAGATTTCTTCACCTCTTCCGATGCACGGCTAAAGGAAAACGTCACGCAGCTGACCAACGTCCTCGACAAGCTGGAAAGGATTCGGGGCGTATCCTTCGAGTGGAACGCAGTGTATGAGTCGCTAGGCCGATCGTCGGGACGCAAGGAAATCGGCGTCGTCGCTCAAGAGGTGGAGGCCGTGTTTCCGGAGCTGGTCAGCTCATGGGGAGAAGAAAACTACAGAGCGGTTGATTACGGCAGAATGACGGGCGTGCTCATTGAAGCCATCAAGGAGTTGAAGGCGGAGAACGAAGCCTTGAAGAAGAGAATCGACGCTTTGGAAAGAGCAGCCGATTAATTATATGGACGCAATTTGTGACGAGATAGACGCCGGCTGTGACGCGTGAGATTACATGGCAGTGATTGGGTGAGGATGTTAATGGAAGGAGCATGAAATAACGGTCCAAAGGCCCATCTGCTGCCACCAACTAGAGCTTTCCTAATTTTATCGAATATGAAGCCCACCAGAAAGGGTACCGGGCCCCTTCTGGGGGCTGAAGCGCCATTCGCTTAGCGTTGCATAGAGCACGGATCTTGGAAATACCAGGGCTGCCCCATGTTTGAATATAGGATGTCATAAGCTTTCTTGCTTCGTCGTCTCTAACATCCCAGAATGTCTGCACTACCGCACCGGCGCCGGCATCCAGAAAAGCGTCTCCCAGGCTTGGTCCGACACTTCTCGCTTCCACGTAGGGGGCCCCACTCGAGCACCCAGATAATACTACAATGTTGCAGTTGCTGAGATCGGTTGCACGGATGTCGGATATGTCCAGGTAGCTTGCGTCCGGCGCCGACGGCACATCAGATGGTGCAAGAGGAATCAGCATCAAATAAGGCGCTTCGGGATCGCGAAGCGTGTGTGCAGCTAAGTAGATAAATGATGCGTTTCCCCAGCTGGATCGCAAATTCGTTTTAGTAGCAGCTGCGCCTGTGAGAAATGCAGCGCCCGGATTTCGCGAAGCTACAGCCTCTCCTTCTGCCAGGGCGTTCTGTAATTCCTGCTGAAAGGGGTATCGCTTGCGGAGTTCTTTCGATGGCTTTGCGTTGACGAGAATAACGCCAGGATTTGTGTTTGGGCGATCTCCTGACGGATCTGCGTGGCGGAGGTAAGCAACGTCTCGATGCATCAGTAGAGGGGTATATTCTCCCTCCGCTCCGATATTGAACGCTTCAAACGGGATTCTACTGAGAAATCCGTGCGTCGTAATCAGAAACGGTGTATCTGACTGCGCGTTTGTTTCATATAGTACTTCCGGCGGTAGCAGCACGTGGGCCAGCGACCGCAGTTTCTCTATTAATAGGGGCACGGCGGCGTCGGCTGAGTCCCAGCTGCCAGTAGACAGGATCCTCCAAGTCGTCTTCACGAGCGTTCGCACCTCATTCGTCGTAGTACTCAGAGTCTCGCGTCGGATTCCCTGAGGCGTAACTGTCCACCGCCAGATCTCGTCACCACGAATTAGATACGTACTGTGAATCGCTCCAAGATCCAAAATTCGGGCTTTGGCAGCCTCAGCATGTTCACGAAAATCTTCAATTATCGACGGCTTCCCATCCCTCTTTGCAGGAACGTATGCATCCGTCTTCTGAATATGGCCCGGGTCTGCAAGACTTCCTTCTCTGGTCCTGCAGCCCAGCAAGCGGTAAAAATCTCGCCAAAATAGTTCCGCCCCGTAGCCCAAAACTGGATCATAAGAGGTCAAATCATGCATGAGCTGTCGCAGCTCCTTACAATCATTCAGCCAAATATAGCCGTGCACACCCGCATCCATGTCCATTGCCGTTTTATTTAGGTGAGCCAGGCCCTCTTCCAAGGTACGAATAGCGCCTTTCAGATCGCCGCTCATCATTTTAAGCTTGCCGAGCAGCGCGTATCTTTCAATCCATTCACGCTTTAGCATCTTTCCGATTTCTTGCTTTTGCGCTAAATGATCGAATTGCTGAATTGCCCATTCTGCTGACTGCATGTTCTGGAGTTGATACGCGGCCCGGGCTATGAGCAAAGCAAACTGGGCGGATAACAGCGGTAGAGATGCCTCCTCAGAGCGTTTGAAACCATCGCGAATGATGTTAATGGCTTCAGAGGGACGCCCATTCTCCAACAAACCTTCAGCCCAATAAAAAAGCGGTTTTATATGTTCCATTCGATAAACGTAAGGTAGATCGAGATCATTGATTGACTCCATGATTCTCTGCAAAACGGCTTCCGCCTCATCGACTTTTCCCTGTGCCATCTTCATTCGAGCTTCAATCTGCTTGATACGAAGAAGAATCACATCAGAAAATGCAATCGTGCTGTTCTTGAATTCCTGCTCCATAACTCGAGCCCGTTTGAGCAGTTGATCTACAATTCCCCAGCAGCCCAAGTTGGCTTGGAAATGCATGGCATTGTTGATGTAGCGGATCTCCATGCATCCACCTTTATATTTCCGGCAGAGTTCCATGGCTTCATTGAATAAGTCATGCGCTAGAGACAAGCGTCCTTGGTGGGTATAATGCCATGCATAAAAAGTAGTGATGCGAGGAGCCTGCATTGGAAGACGGGAGCGGTTAGCAATCCTTCTTGACTCTTCGTAGCAAATGATCATCGAGTCGATGTTGCCAAACTCTCCGTATATGCTTCCCAGTACGCCGAGATCCTGGGAGGTCATTCGATGAGCTCCGATTGCTGCAAACTCTGCGCAAGAGAGTTTGAGGTATCTTATTTGCTCTTGAATGTTGCTGATGCGCCCGTATATATAAGATTTTGCCGATTTGCACATTGCCGCGTGGAACTCGTCTCCGTACTCTTCGAATGATTCAAGTAAACTAGAATATCTTTCGAGCTTTTCAACAGGAGCCAGATCGTTCTCCTTCTGGAGCAAGGAAAAATTGTTTCTTAGATTAAAAAGCTCTCGCCGGATCTCGGGTGAGAGCCCTTCGATAAAAATTATATCCTTTAAACCAGAATCGTAATTGTATTGATATTTCAGGACTAGAGCTATCCGCTTCAGATAATTCGTTAGTATCAATGCCGTGCGATGATCATCTTCCAGCCACATGTCCCTAACCTGTCTACCAATCTTGACATTGGCCTCCCAGATGCCACTGAATCCGAGCCTTCGCCCATATCGTGCCAATGTGCTGTCATCGCTGGAGATCAAGTGTTTCGTCAATTCGGGGGGAAGATCTCGAAGGGATTCCAGGGATTCAACCTGTTGTCGATTCGAGCATGTGCAAAACACTAGAATGGCTAAAAGATATATGAGCTTTAGGCATTTGGAAAGACCAAGAGGCTGGGCGTTGTGTTTCATAGCTTATATTATAGCACATGCGTGGTGACTTTTCTTCTGTGGATTTTCTAGGGACCAGCCGAGGGTTCGCAAGAGGAGGGCGGACTTTAGCTCGAAATTACAACAAATATTTTTGGCAAATTTAGAATAGCCTGAATGTGCCTCCGTGTAGGCTCAGTACAGCTCTTCCAGGATAATTCCCTTGCAAGGTGGATGCAAAATTTGGTATTATATCCTCAAATAATACCCCCACAAATTATATAGTTAACCCTCATGCGGGTAATAGACTTTTCGTCGGTTTATTTGCGTGACGGAAACGTCCATGCGAGACATTCGGATGGAACAACCTCAACATACGACCTCTGAATCCAGACACGTTCCGAACAATAAAAGCAGTCCAACTATCGATGGGGATCTGAATCTTGTTAAGGCAATCTCCGATGGCTCCTTGCCCGCATGGCATCAATTTATCGAAAACTATTCCGGATTAATCTACGGTGTGGCTCGCCGTTGTTTATTTTCTGAAGATGAAGATGAAGTACGGTCAGTGTATGTTGATATTCTAGAATCTCTTTACGATGGAGAAATAAAAAAATATCGTGGCGAGGGGCGCCTTTCTACGTGGTTGATTGTCGCTACCAGGAGTCGTGCTTTAGATTTTTATAGAAAACGCTATGGAAGGTATCGTCCACCAAAAGAACTCAGTAAGCTATGCGAATTCGATCAAAAGGTTTTACGATTGTATTATCTGCAAAAGCTGCCTCTTGAAATAGTAATCCATGCACTCAGTTGGAGCGGTTTTTCTGCTGACGTCGAAGGCATTGTTGAATCCATCCAGCGGATCGAAAGCGTTTTGGATCGGCGGTATCTCACCCGTATCGATAACGAGAATAAGGTGAATAAGTATGGCATAGATTCCATTTGGGTGCTCAAGTATATGATTCAACTACGTGTGGAATGTGAAGAGAAAGCTATCAATAACAGACCGGATCGTCATCTCTTAGAAGATGAGGTGGCAGACACTGCGAATCGCGTGCGCGCATTGATTTCACGTCTAACTCCGCGAGAACGAAAGGTTATTTTTCTGCGATTCAACCGCGGGTGGACAGCAAAAAAGATATCGGAGAGGCTAAAATTGAATGGTCAAAGACATACTTATGCAATTATTGATAGAGTGATCCGGAAATTGCGGAAGACTATGCTGGCTGAAGAAGACCGGTAGATGGCTGGGTGCGAATAGTAATTGCTATCTTGAACAATGAATTTATTTGGGAAATTCGACTAAGTGGCCGTTTATTAATTGAAAAAGGGGAGAGACTACATCTGTGCCCGGCATGTCGTCGGCACCCTGAAAAAAGGAGCTGATCATCGGAGAGTATCCCCACATACCCCACCTAACCGAGAATGAAATAACCTGCTTTATCGATGGGACCTTAGACTCTTCGGAAAGTATAAGAATATTAAAACACTTACGCTCTTGCCGGCGCTGTTTTGAGATATATCAAGATTCGGCGATATACCAAGGGCTGTGGCATTCTCGGTCAACCGAGTTCGATGCGACAAAGGAGATTGTCGAAGCCGGCGAGCAGATCGTTCACCGTGAGTCTTCGAACGATACGGCCCGCGAAGACCAAGAGCCTTTCAAAGCGTATCCGTGGTTTAAAAAATATCTGCGTTTCGGCTTAGCAGCTTTGGGTGGGTTGATTATATTAGCCACAGCGCTTTTGCTAACCAGGATCGACCGAGAAACAGAATCCAGCCTGGATGCGTCGATACTTGCTCCGATTCAGAGTGCCGTTGAATCTGCTTGCGAACGGGTTCTAATAGTGTTTCCAGAATGTGAGCATTCACTCGGTCAAGGAACACCTGTTTATCGATCGGGTTATGTACCGCTCAATGATTCGCTCAAGGCCTCGCTAGACTACCTTTATGAAGCCTATCAACAAGGGAATGCTTCTCCTGAAGCTGCTTACTGGCTGGTAGCCGGATACGTGGCAACCGGACGGACGGACGCAGCACGAGATATCGCTCTCCGCGCTCGAAAGCGGCATCCTGGCGATTCAATGATATCCACCCTGGATGCCATCATCGCTTACTTTGATGGAAATTACAATCGAGCAGAGACTTTGCTTCGCAAGGTCCTCGAAGCAAATCCGAATAACTCAGTTGCCAGTATAAACCTCGCTGTTGTCCTAGTCGAACAGAGCAAAGGCGCCGAAGCCAAGGGGATCCTCACTCGCGTAATCGAACGTCATGCAGGCACTCCGCTGGCAGAGCGAGCGCGGGCGATTTTGGATGATCTGCAAAGCCAGTAGGCTTTTCCCTCTCTTTTTTCTACTTCGTAATCCGAAAAATCTGTGTCTGATCATCTGCCAAACCGGATCTCATATCAAAATGTAGTTGGAATTCAGTAATGTACAACAAGCCGCTGCAAAGGTCACTCCTGCAGGCTGGTTTCACATCTTCACTTTTACACGCCTCATTTCTCGTCAATTTTTATTGACACTTTTTTTGAAATAAGCGGTGCGCGAGCATCATACGGATTCGATCAATTTTTCTCAGTAATTACTCGGTTTGTTCCGCCTTTTTTAAATAAGAAGTGTTTTCCTCGCGGCGCGTTGAATTCTCAAAGTGCAAAAGGCTTTTACAAAAGGAGGTGATCATGAGATCACGAAACCCACTCATTTTCATCGTGATCTGTCTTTTGGCGACAGGTCTATTCTTACCTCAATTACATGCTCAGGGGACTTACTACCAAGGCGTCAGCGATGTTAGCTTGGGGCGTTTTGCGGCCTGGCAAGTGGTCGGGCCGGGATGGGTAACCGAATTCTTCGAGGATGATCTCGTAAAGCGGGTACTCGCGGATCGCATCTGCAGGTCTCACGACGAGTTGAATAAAGACTGGGATCTGTATTTTGGCGCAACGGACCGGGCCGACACAATGCTCGGTGACATACCGATTTTCGTAGATTCTCCACCGGTCGATGAAAACATCTGGCCCGAAGAGCAGAACTGGGTCTATAAAAAATTCGCCGTCCTGCGGGACGGGCTGGTGGGCGGGGGAAGCACGAGCGTTACGAACTATTCTGGCAGAGATTATACTTACACCATCTCTGTCAACTCGCTCGGTCCAGGAACCCGGATTCAAACCCAATACGATCTTTTCTACCTGGAGAACACAACCCACGGCAATAACTCCCCCCACGGCTTAGGCTATTTGGCCTACCAGCAGAACGGTAGTTCCATAGTCAAGGGGGACTTCGCTGCTCCGGGTGTCGTAGTGAACGTCAATGGGTCGAAGCTGGACGAGAACTGGGTTTTGCTTTTCGATTCCCAAACCTATGGTCAATATGCGGTGCAAATACCCGTTCTTGTCAGTTTCTCTCACCGGCCATCGAAGATTCAGTGCGATGTGGATCACGTCAGGTTCATCTTCAGAAACAAACCGGCGGGCGAAGAGATGACAATCTTTCTATCTCTGCCATTCGGCGTCGCAGCGGTCGAGCCGGATACCGCGGCTCAATGGATCAATGGCCTGCCGCAGGATGTCGTCGACAGATGCCGCCTGATCAACCGTCTGGTGAACAACTGGCCGGTCGCTGTTGACGAGACCTTCAAGTTTGAGGAAATCACGCCGGAAGCGCCCGAAAGAGTCTTTATTCGTAATCAATTTACTTACAGCTACATTGGAGACGGCGCTATTGGAGAGAACTGGGAGAGTAGCGGTTATGTCTCCGATACTCCGTATTCTCTCATCCCTCCCCTTGTCGCCTTGGCCGAAGACGTGGGACTGGATGTCACCATACCGTCGCGGTATATGATTCCACAGGCGGTCGATATCGGTTTCCCGACAAAGCTCGGGCCCCTGCTGATGGTCGATCTCGTCGCTAACGTGGAGTACGAATTACCGGGGGCGCCCGAGCACGATGTGCATCTGGTCGGCACGCCGGATGAGACAATATGGAAGCAGCGGGCCAACCGCATGATCAACAAGTCTGCCCTGGAAGCTGATAAGTACCGTCTGATGGCTGGCATGCTTTGTGCCTTCGCCAACCGTGGCGAAGGGGCATCCCTGGCCATGACCCGAGACTGGACGCGGGAGCATTATCTCGATTGGATGAAACAGACCGTTTACGATCGGCTGTTCGACATCGAGAAATCACGCTTGATACAAGGTGTTCCGAGTACTATTTGCGGGTGGTACGAAATGGACTGGGAAGGGATCGGCCCGCCCGGTGAGGGGACATGGCCGACCTTCTGGGCCTACCTATACAACGAATCCGGGAGGGTCCGAGTTCCACAAGATCTCGATGGCGCGATGGGAATAGCTCTGGAGTTCCTCTATGAGTATGCGCTGTGGTCGGGTGACTGGGGGACGCTGAACAACTACTGGAACGGATCGCCACCGTTCTCAGTCGGCATCCCCGACATCTTCTACCCGCTGGAACTCTTTCAAGACTGGGCTTATCTGGCCAGCTCCCACGATATCTGGGGCGGGTCCGGAGCTATTATGGATATGTTCAACGCCCAGCTGGCTGGATATGACGCGTACGGCAAAATTGCGGCCGCTCTCGGGCGCGACGCCGAAGCCAGGCGGGCCCGCTACCTCGCCGCCAAAGCCCAGATTCCATTCATCGTGCGCTGGCCATCCAAGAACTATATTGCCGATTACTACAACACCGTGGACGAATACGGCCTCAACCAGGTTATTTCGGGTTTCGGCGAGACGGAGCCCTCGGGCAGCGTGTTCGCAGGATACTGGTACGGTTACACGGATCCCGTTTTCACGGTAGACCGCTGGGCGGACTGGACGCTTTCGGGTGAGCGGATTCACCTGCTTGGTTACGACATTCTGCGCACGTTGGTAGACGATCAGGAGTCTTTCAAGGGGACGCTGCAGCAATTCCTCGATTTGGCGGAACAGTGCCTGAATTCGCCGGGGGAGGATAAATCAGCCGGTTTCGCCGAAGACAAGCTGTACGGCTTTTTCAAATGGCGGGATGAGCTAATACCACCAATGGGCAAAAACACGCTCATTGAATGGGTCGAGAAAACCTACACCGACCGTGAGGGGTTGGGTGGAGGGTACCCAGACTCCGCCGGCAGCATCGACGGAGCTGAAACCGTGTACCACGGCTACAAGGTGAGCAACTGGTATACAGGTTGGGGCAGCTGGGGTAATCCCAGCCCGAAGAAGCAGGCGACGTTTGCACTCATGCCGGCGATGGTGGAAGCATGTGGCGTGCCGGTTCGAGTTGGCGCCTGGGCACCGGCAAAACTGGTGACAGCGTCGTACGATCCGGACGACCAAAAGCTGACTGCCACCTTCGAACAAGGAGCGCTTGCGCCCGGCTCGCCCGATCCAATCGTCCGGCTGCAGGTGGATAGCCAGCCGACTTCGATTATAGTGAGCGGAGGCGCCGGAACCATTACTTACGATCCTCTCTGGCAAGTTGTGAAGATTCCGCTTCAGGGTTCGGGGCCGTGGACGGTGCAAGCTACGATCCTGCCCAGTAGCGGTGCTACGTGGGATTCGGTCGGCGCCGAGCCCAACTTGATCTGCGATCCAGGATTCGAGATGTGTGGCTTCGAGCGGCCCAATATAGAAATGGGCTGGATACCCTATGATCGTGTCCTATCCGAGACGTGGGTCCACACGACTGTGGACGATGCCCACACGGGCGGCCAATGTGCCCGCATGACGATCCCCAACGACAGCAGCGCTTCTTCGTTGTGGCAGTACGTCTGGGTAGGGCCTGGTAATCCCGTAAACTTTGATTTCTGGTACAAGATCAATTCGGACGACATTGAACTCGTATATCAATTGAAAGAGTATCCGGACACCATCGGGTACTATGCATCAGGAGGTAATATGCTGACGTGGGGTCGGCTGACCTGTCCTCCCTGTTCTACTGGCCAGTGGTATCACTTCAGCTCGTCCGACACCTTATCAGAGGACGCGGCGATCGTGTACGTCCTCTTTTATATGCAAAAACGTACATTTGGTGATTATCCCTGGCGGGAAGGGATCGACCACGAGATTTTCGTGGACGACGTTGTTATCACCTGCCCGGCGCTCGATACCGGCGGTGGTGGTGGGAAACCCGGCGATGACCCGGTCGAACCCGGCTCGCAGGTTCAGCCCTTGCTCAGCAGAGTCAAAACCTACCCCAACCCATTCAATCCTTCGACGGTGATCAGCTTCAGGTTGGGTCAACGCAAGCATGTTGACATGAAAATCTATGACATAGCGGGTCGGCTCGTGAGAACTCTGATCAACGAAGAACTTGCGGCTGGCCCGCACCGCATCACGTGGGATGGCCGAAATGACAAGGGCGCCAGGACGGCCAGCGGGATCTACTTCTACAAGCTTTCGGTTGCCCATAAAGTGGTAACCGGGAAGCTGGCCCTCATTAAATAATATCAAACGGGAGGAGGCTGGATCCGAGGCCCCGGCGGCGCTTTTGGAGCGTCGCCGGGGCCTTTAGCTGAATAACGATCCGGATCCCTTTTGCGAATCCTCTTTTTGATGAGTCGGGCTGCCACGTCGAGCAGGAAAAAAACAGCCAAACTTTTCGAACAACCGGCAAGGAAACGAATCGACTAAACCCTTTACAACGGCATCAGCGATCATGCAACAAAATGCAACAGCGCTGGAGCTACAGCGCTGCGGTCAATTGTGGCGGCAAGTGCAGCAGTTACAATCGCCATAATCCCGGTGACTGAACCGATCCGCTTGCTGCAAGATTCCGATCGTCACGCAGTTGCCAACCAAATGGTAACCAAGGTGACAGTCTGAATGCCCTCACTATATCTTATCCCCCTAACTTCCCTAAAACCAATGGACTAGCAAAAACATTTTCGTTGGTATGAATGTTGCGTTTCCGATATGTAGCAGCTCCTAGAAGCGCTGCCGATGCACTCGGGTTTGGCAAAGCGGCGAACGCCCAACCCGGCACAGCGAAAAAGCAAGGATCACAGCCTTTCGGTTGGGGGAGAACACCAACCAGGAGCTCAGTCGGCAGCAACAGTGCCCGTTCCCCTCTCGACAATGCGGAAAATGCGGGAATATCACCCAGGGTTCCCCCCGAGCCCTTTCGGACGGCCAAACCGCATGATCGCAATGCTTGCGAGGCGTTGCTGAGAAGGAAACGCATTTGTGGGAGAGGGAACGTCCCTAGAAAGCCCCGCTCGTGTGAGCGGGGTTTTCTTTATATGTCGAGTAGCCCGGGCGTCTTAGCAGTGCCTCCAGATTCAAGGGCACATCATTCGCAGCAATATCTATTATGCATTTGAGATACTGAATAGCCGATATTGCAAATATTCGCTATCTCCATTATTTACAATTCAAATTCAAATCATCTAGAATGCTGTTGATCGCCCACCAGGAAGCAGACCGATTTATCTGCACATGGAAGTCCTTTCATGGCGGATCAAAAGAGCGAGAGGCTCCTTATGGGCTTCGAGCCCCGATACTCGGCAGACTCATCGAAACGATTTCCCTCCGGATTTCATATTCCTTCAAGCACATATCTTTTGCGAAAATATCGGTTGGATCCTGCAACTGTGAGCGGGATTCCCTTCGAGGAGACACGCATTATATAAGGTGGCTCGAACTTTTTGAATAGGCGGTCGCGATATCTCGTGATGGTATTTAGAATCCAAGGAGGCTGTGCCATGAGATCCTGTGCCAAAAACAATATCATTATCTCTGTATTACTGCTCTCGATCTTTTTCCTAATTCCATCGGGTTCCACCGCTGGCATATGGGTCGAGAACTTCTCAACAACGCAGTTCAAAGACACTCTCAACACGACGGCCTGGTGGGATACGATTGCTGGCGAGCTCAAGCTGCACCCATTCGCCCTCACGGGGGTGGGAAGCTATGTTACACCGGCTAAAGCGAGGTACGTTGCAGTTGCCGGTAATTATATCTATGTGGCGGATGGGAGTTCGGGTCTTCAGGTGATCGACATCAGCGATCCCACAAACCCGGTATTTGCAGGAAGCTATGATACACCAAGCCTGGCTTACAGAATTAAGTTCCACGGTGATTATGCCTTGGTTGCGGATTATCCTGGCGGTTTGAGAGTGATCGATATTAGCGATCCCACAAGCCCGACGCTCGCGGGTAACTACAATACACCCGGCAATTGCTATGACGTTGCCGTTGCCGGCGATTATGCTTACGTGGCGGATTGGGATTCCGGTTTTCAGGTGATCAACATCAGCGATCCTGCGAATCCAAGCCTCACAGTGAACTATGCGATTGAGAAGGCTCATGGCCTTGCTTTGGCTGGGGATTATGCATATTTGGCTCAGTATAATATAGGTCTCGAGGTGATCGATGTCAGCGACCCTACGAGCCCGGCACATGCAGGAAGCTATGACACGCCCGGTCAATGTTATAATCTGAGAATTTCTGGAAATTATGCATATGTGGCGGATGGTGGTTCCGGTCTTCAAGTAATCGATATCAGTGATCCCACGAATCCGACACTTGCAGGGACTTATAGTACTCTCGGGGCTGCCTATCATCTGGTCATTGTGGGTGATTATGCTTACATCGCAAATTCTACACTAGGCCTTCAAGTGATCGATATCAGTGATCCCACGAGCCCATCATTAGTAGATACTTATGTCACACCCGACCGCGCCTACGGCGTTGACGTTGCCGGGCAATACGCTTTTGTGGCGGACTATGACTCGGGTCTTCAGGTGATCGATATTGCAGATCCTGTACTATCTCCCATTCTTGTTGGAAATTGTCCTGCGGCAAACGCTTTCTGGGGAGTTACCCTTGCCGGTGACTATGCCTATGTAGGAGGAAGAGCTGCAGGGCTCCGGGTGATTGATATCAGCGATCCAACGAACCCCACGGATGTGGGAGGCTCCGATACGGATGGTAGTGCTTGGTATGTTGCTATTTCTGGTGATTATGCATACTTAGCGGATGCTATCGGCCATTTCAAGGTGTTCGATATCAGCAACGCAACGAGTCCGGCACTTGTCGGAAGCTATTCCGCTGTTGGGAATCAAGATAATGACGTGGCCGTCTCCGGCGATTATGCCTATGTAGCGTGTCACGACGCCGGGCTTATGGTGTTGGATATCAGTGACCCCACGAGTCCCGATTCTGTAGGAAATTACAATACACTAGGCAATGCATTCGGTGTTGCCATCTCTGGCGATCATGCCTACGTAGCGTTTGGCATTAGCGGTCTTCTAGCAATCGACATCAGCAATCCTGCAAACCCAACTTTAGCGGGAAGCTATGATACCCCCGGATATGCGATAGACGTAGCCATTGACGGTGACTATGCATTCTTGGGAGACCAGTCTGGCGGCCTTCACGTGATCGATATCAGCGACCCCACCAACCTGACGCTTGCAGGAAGCTATGCGACTCCCTACATGGCCATGAATGTTGCTGTCTTTGGCGATTATGTCTATGTGGCAGATCACATTTCAGGGTTTCATGTGATCGACGTCAGCGATCCCACGAATCCGACACATGTATGGGGCTACGATACGCCCGGTGAGACCCGCGGAGTTGCCATTGCCGGCGATTATGCTTTTGTGGGCGACGATAATGGCGGCCTTCTGGTATTTCAGGTTTTCGAACGGTCCGTGGATTTAACGAACAATACCGCACAATCTCTTCCTCTTCACGCTTCGGGAGTGATCGACAGTGTTAAACTCAGTCCTTCTCAAACCGATTCGATCCTTTGGGAAGTGAGCGCCGATAATGGGGCACACTGGCAGGTGATACCCAACATGGCATGGAATGGGCTGACCTATCCCGGTACCGAACTCCTGTGGCGGGCCACGCTTCACTACAGTCAAGCCGGTGTGCATCCCAGCTGTAACTCGTTGGAGATCGAGCTGGAAGATGGGATTGTGTCGGTGCTCATCAATCGCTTCCAGGGGTTTGTGGCGGATAAAGGCGTGGAACTTGTCTGGGACATTACAACTGATGAGGCAGTTCAGGGATTCAACATATATAGAAGCAGTGATGGGCAAGAGGGGGCGGTGCTCGTCAATGCCGGTGGATTGATACCTCCTGCGGAGCGTCGATACATCGACGAGGAAGTCCGCATGGGCATTTCGTATCGATACGCGCTCGGCGTGATCCGGGAGGATGGCTCGGAAGTTCGATCGGCGATGGTGGATGTTCAAACAAAAGTACATGCTCTCATGCTATATCAGAATCATCCCAATCCATTCAATCCGGCAACGACGCTCTCTTTTAGCCTGCCTGGTAAATCGCATGTGAGCCTGTCGATTTTCGATGTGGAGGGAAGGCTTGTGAGGACGTTGGTGAATGAGGTGCTCACGGGAGGTTTCAAAGCGTATGAGTGGAATGGAAACGACAACAACGGGATTTCGGTGAGTTCGGGAGTGTATTTCTACCGATTGAGAGCA
>JABAOC010000809.1_pt2 | contig 45405 bp, 58 predicted proteins | sample 7062161 | NCBI WGS metagenome assembly JABAOC01 (sample SAMN14538625, study PRJNA623070) | marine sediment metagenome | biome: marine biome [ENVO:00000428]; feature: marine pelagic biome [ENVO:01000023]; material: deep marine sediment [ENVO:00002113] | place: India: Gulf of Khambhat ... | reverse complement strand
CAAGAATGGTTTAAAGTTGCCGGAGGAACTAATAGTAATTTTGGATCATCAGTAAGTGGGGTGGTAGTAAGTAATGATAGTTCAGTATATGTTACGGGATTTATCATAACGAGTCCTGGTACTAACCCTCGAGATTTTAATGGAAATTTTGTGAATGGGTATGGTGGTTATGATATTTTCGTAGCTAAATTAGGAAATAAAAAAATATCAGTCGGGATAGCTAAAAAGAATACATGTCGATGTGTGGTTAAGACAATTATATCCGGAAAAGTGCCATGTTATCTGGTAGATAATCTTGAACCCTACAAAACATATTATGTTACACAAGATAGTCCGCCAGTTTTAACTACAAATGTTACCGATAATAAAATAGGAGTGACTGACAGAAAAGGAAGATTATATCTTTTGTAAAAATCATAATCACTTTGTGACAACTGTGGATACTGTCATATATTGAATTACACTTCATGGCAAATATAAAATAAAAGTTATGAAAATGATTTGTTTCATTTACGATATTTTTATTTGGGTAACAGTCAGATAATAGAAATGCCAGAATCTGTGGTCCTTCATTTTTATATCCATTGATATAAAAATGATATGTTTTCAATATATATGGATATTGAAAATATGATTCGATTAGTATGTGGCTATCGAAGGACTGGTAAGGATACACTAGTCAAAATGTTCAACCACCAAGAACCATTCAAGTGGTTAGTATATCGTTCACCCCATAATGTCAAACCGTGGTCAATCACCACAGTAAAGCGCGTATCTTTTGCTGATAATTTGAGATCAGAAGTCAATAATATCTATGATATGGAAAAATATAAAAACTATGATTATGATGAGCTTAAGAGTGTTAAGGTATTGGGAGATAAGACTTACAGAGATCTACTGATTGAACACGCTGCATTAAGAAGAGATCAAAACATTGACTATTGGGTAGCTAGTGCCGCTGATTGGGATAATCTATCAGAGGATGTCATGGTTACCGATTGGCGGTATCCCAATGAGATTTCTTTTCTATCTAAATATAACCCTATCACCATCCGATTATATCGTTCCGATGTGGATATTCCAGATGAGTCTATGATATCTGAACACCAATTAGATAATGTCCTGACAGACTTTCTGTTAGTCAACAGTGAGGATGAATTTGATCGAGCTATTAAGGTTTTCCCACAATATCAAAACTATGTCTTATATCATGAGAGTGGCAAATGTATTAGGAGCAGTATCAATTGGTGGGATGATATTGACCACCATTAATAGATATGAGATATGTCATAATTATAATGTTAGACAGAAATTGGCTCATGATAAGGCAGACTCACATATCATTGTACAATATGACAAATGGTTAAGTTCTAATTTCGTCACACAGATGACCACCAAACCCACTGATATGTGATTCTCACACCTAATAAAAATAATAATTATATAATAATTATTTTATCATGATAAAATAAATGTTTTCATGTCATAATGGTACGAAAAGAGCTTTGTTGATGGCTAATACTTATAGTGATAGTAAGCATGGTAAACTTTCTTGTACTGTTAATGATATAGACCAAATGAAAGATATTTTAACAAAAAAGTTAGGTTTTGAGCATATACATATTGAAACATATATAGATATTATCCCATTAAATATTATTAACCAATTTCTCAAGAATATAAAACCGAATGATTTACTATTTATATTCTTTGCGGGTCATGGTCACATACCATCTACTTCCATCAAAATACCTATGGATGCTGGTTTGTCAAGTAGTTGGGTAAATCCGGACGGGACTTTATGTTTTAGTTATTATATCGATAAATTAGTATCTGAAATAAATACAAAATGTAAAATAATATTATGTTCAGATACTTGTTATAGTGGATATTTCCTATCAAACTACACAGGGAATAATCCTATATATTTTATTGGAGCGACAGATTCTATAACACCATCTACAAATTATTCACTAAAAAATAATAACAAAACGGGTGGACTGGTCATCATTTTCAAATATCTACTAATTGGAAGAGATGATATAGATTTTAACCGAATAAACTCTATAATGACAGAATATAGAAAAAAAGATTCTAGTTTTATGAGAGCTTTAACATTAAAATCTTATAATATAAATGAGTAGCTTTTATTGGGATAAGATGTTTATTAACAAATTATCGTCGCCTAACGATTTTATTATATCTTATGAAAGACCAGCTTTTTTCGTTGATAATAAACTAAAATTAACCATAAAATCCTTATATGATAATAATATAGAGTTATCAATATTAAAAGATTTAGAGAAATTTTATGCTGAACACAACAGATTAAACTCAGGTAATATTGTTTTGGTGACTAAAGATATACTAAAAAAATATATAGATCTTAATGCAGAATTAGTTATGGTATTTAATAAGAATAAGATATTAGGGTCAATGTTGTCACTCAGCATTCCAGTTAGAATTAATATGAATATAAATATAGATGATATTGTCCCAAAATCAGATAAATATCAAAAGATAATACCATATAACCCCGATGGGAAAAATATGATTTTTGGATGCACGACCTTCCTGACCAATCATACTAAATATCGAGGAAAAGGTTTGGGTATGATGTTAATACAAAAAAGTTTACAGATAGCTTATGAAGAAGGTATTTTATGTGCTTATTTTCTAAATACAACTAAAAGATCAACAAATGCGATACCTATTAGAAGTTGGTACTATCCTCTGAATTTGCCCATTATGGACAAATACAATATTTATTACCATAAAAGATATAAACAATATTACAACTTTAAACTACCACCTAATATAGAAATTACTCGTGTCAGTGATATAGAAGGATCGTTGAACATATATTTAGATTTGGTCAAAGATAAAACTTTCTATCTTAATCCAGATATGAACTTCTGGTCGTCATGGGTTCAGTTGTTTGATACTTATATTGTTAAATCAGATGGTAATGTTGTAGGTATATTTACTATCAAATATTTAGATAATCATATACCTTCTATATCTCAAAATATCAAGGGTGGTCAAATATTATTATGTGTCGGTAAACAACCTGAAACTATCAAATCCTTAATACATATCTGTCGTGAAGATCAACGTGACATAGTGTATCTACAGCAATATGGAGACCTGACAGATAAAATTCTACAAGATTTATTAGCTATTAACACTAAAAAATATGATTATATGAATTTTTATAATACTTCAATCCAATTAAAATCAACCGATATATATATCCCATTGGTATAATTATGTCCCACTAATATAATTTATATAAATTATATTGATATTGACATATCGACACAGTTTAAACACTGGCTTTGACATCCACTGCATTCGTAGAACCACTAGTGTTACCACTGGAATAACAATTGCTGAGACAGTTGGGATTGTTTACCTGAGTAGTGACTGCTGCTCTGTTGATCATATCACCGTTTTCGTCACAGCCACCGGGTACATATACAATAACACCAGTTTCTCTAAGAATTACTAACTGAAAACAACCAGTGTCATTCAGGTCCTTCATAGTTTTCCATATTTCAGCGAAAACATTAGTGTTAATAGCTCTGAATCCAGAATATTTCTCACCCCAGCTAGTGACACAGCTAGGATCTTCGTTAGGATTGAAATCGATTGTAGGTGCAAACTGTCTGGTTCCTAAGTCATAGGGAATAACCTTGACATTGTTATCTTTATCAATGTAACCATAATGGAGATAGATAGAGCACGTTCTAGGTCCTTGAGGAATATATCCTACCATCTCAGTCGAAGGTAAATCCATGGATATATCTAGTTTATAAGTTCCAGTTTTGAAGAAAGGTCCACCTTCTGGTGTAACACTGATCTGATCTAATATCAAAGTGTTAGGAGGCAAACCACCAGAGGGTACAGTGTCGAGATTACTACCCTGAAGGACATAACCCTCAGCAACACTAGTCACTGTCAGAATGTCACCCTCGATATAACCAGTGAATTTGGACAATGGTTTGTTTTCTTGGTCTAAAGGTAATGCAGCATTAGCCACTTCTACATTCCATCCGATATTATTCAGATACGTAAATAGATCTTTTAGGTTAGGGTCTTCAGATTCAGGAGGATCAGGATAAGATCTAACGAAAGCTGGAACGGAGGTAGTAGATACGATATCCATATCATTTAATATCTGGGGTAATCCCAATCTCTCTCTACCAGCAGCTAATCGAGCACCTAGTTGAGGAATTACATTATCTCTCAATTGAAGCAACATGGCATTCCACACTCTTTCGTTAACGGTAGGCGGTTTTACTGGAGTTCGGTCTCCAAAAACTCCGGTTGACTGAGTTTCATCAGCATTGAATGTCGTGCCTTGAGAATCTCTAGGCGCGTTAAGGTAGCTGTTAAGATCGGTTCCCTGAAAAACGACGTTATCAACATGGAGTGACTTAGCATCTAGGTTGCATACTTCGATTTTGCAGGCTTCCAAATTTTTGGCTTTGGCTTTATCGGTTTTGAGTCTGTGAATCTTAGCGCATTCGATTTTGGCATATTCTACGTCTAATTCTTTTGAATTCCGACGTCTTCTATCGCAATGTTTATCACGAGGCATTTTAATATGTTATATTTTTTTTGAAATATAACAGATAATTTATTCATAATTATCAACATGATATGATACTGGTTGATATGATGGATAAACAGCTTCACTAAGGTTATTAGTTACTGGGACCGAACTTACGTTCATGTTTACATCTTGAATATCCTTTATTTCGTTCAAGCTAAACGAAACAACACAATCGTTCTCCTCTAAATTATATCTAGCACAGTAGATAAATTCTAGTCCTTTATCTGTATTTTCAAGATAAAACATAGCTGTTCCATCTGTCAAAAAATCATTTCTAGCATTCAATGCCTGCTCAATAAGTGTCTTACCCTCATTGAAGGTAGAAGTTCCCAGAGCCACTTTTTGAGCGATGCTAGCTATCGAACTAACCATATCTAGAAGATTAGGTGCTGTAGTTTTCTTCTGACATCTTATTTTCTTAATATGTTTCTTCCAGCACTTCTTACACTGTTGTTTATCGCAATGACTATAAACTTTGGGGAGAATATTCAACGCTAAATTGGGTTCGGGTAACGAATCGTAATATATAAGATTGTTAGTAGCTGTGTCGACATCAACACTGAACTGTGTTAGGTTATTAATTTTATCTTCTATGTTGACGGTGGTTCTGAGAGTAAGGTATCCACTGTTAATGGGTTGCTCTATCTGGTTGGTCTTAATAGATCTTGAGGCTAAGTTATTCCCTTGAACTAATGATCCTTCAGCAGGGAGATACTGAGCCCAGTTTTTAGTGACTAGAATATATTTAGTATCATAGCCACCCAAAGTGTTAAGACTATCAACACTCTGAGTACTTATTTCTATAGATCTTAAGGTAAATGCAGGAATGACGGCCAGTGCTAATTCGCCGGGTCTACCCACTATCGTTACTGATTTATAATCGAACCTTCCACCACTTCTTAACACACCCAAAGAATTTAGGAATTGGATAATCCGATCTCCCTGAACTGTAGCATAGTTCAACTTATCCTGGAATCCTCCTGGTGTTCCTGCTATACGCCAATAAAAAGCGTCCAGTAATTTGGTAACTTCATATCTGAATCTTTCATCCAATAGAGGAGGTGAAGTATTAGGATTGGAATTTATTCTCATTACATACGACGTTAGTGTTACATCATAATCGGGGACATAGAAGGGTGGTATATTTAGTCCAGCTAATCTGAACGATTGAGTGTTTGAACTAATTGCGCCTGGAGGGACTGACATTTTAATACTATCAAATAATTATTTTTATAATAATTATTTTATTTGATCTTTCCAATCAGACGTGAATTAGACAGAACAGTTGGTTGGATGAGAAAAACGTACTTGAAATCTTTCATATTGACAATCTTATCAATATCAGGAAAAAAATCACAGGACGAGAACAAACTGGGTGTCCCTACCCAATCACATTCCGACCCTAAAACGATCTTCAAATCATATTTCTTGCCAAAATGACTCATCAGATCTGTGAATCGCAAATTCATATCATCCACATCATCAGACTCGAACACCGGCCACCAACTATATGATTTTTCACAAATGAGGTCATTGAATATCTTAGGGTTCTCCTCCCAAATATTTAACATCTTATAGCCCACCGCCTTAACAATATTCATCTTAAAATTAGGACCTACCATATCACATAGCTTGTTGAAAGGTGTTTTGGTATCAACGAAGTTAAGATAAACCTTAGACCCCTGAAAAATCATTCCATTTTGAGTTTCCTCAGCTGCAACATCATACTTCTCTTCGCCATTAACTACACACTGAATTCTGGCATCTAATCTAGCTCGGTTCATAATAATATTCTTAATTAAATGATACAATTAATTTTTATGGAAATAGGATAAAAATTAAGAATCAATTATTATCATCGTTGAATAATCACTCGGAATTATTCTTTATTATCTACTGCTCTTATATATCACTCGGAAGGATCAGGAAACGGAGCCGATCTGATCCAAATATTCAAGCCATATTTGGTCTGACTCTTAGGAGGATTACCACGGTGTAATGTTTTCTTGATAGGAACCCCCTTTCTATCCACATCCCACCAAAAGGCTGCGGTGCCTTTTCTGGGTTTTACTTTTAATGTTTCGCCACGCTTAATGATCTTAGGAAACTCAGTTTCACCACCCTCCCCATCATCCAAATCGTTTAAATAACAAAAGAAGGTAGCTATTCTCTGTGTTGGATCTTCCGGTGTCATATCTTCCGGTTCAAAATAATCATGATGATTATAATACTGTTGTCCCGGTCTATATCTAACCACCATTAGACTCTCAACTTGGGATCTCTCGCAACCTACCAAATAACACACCTTTTTCAAAATATTGTCAATTGCTCTAGAATACTTACCATAATTGCCATTATCGGTGATAAAAGCTGTGTGGCTGGTTCTGGTGGTCGAGGTAATAGTTTCTCCATCTACAACTATCTCACTTCTGTTAAACTTACCTTCCGCCATACCCAAAACTGTTTTCACTTCATCCGTATTTAACAATCTTCTCAGATTGACTATATATGGATCTTTATTTACAACTGTTGGTTTGAACCCCTTGGGAAATCGGTCTCTGTTGATCTTTTCCGGTCTATCGATCTTGGGCATTATTCCTTTTATATTGTCAAAAACAAAAAATATCGAAAATCATCAAAAAATATTTTTCTTTAAATAATATTATGGACCCACGATACAAAAATGATATCATTTAGTTAATCTGACTAAAGATACAAAAGAGATAAAACGAAGATAAAAGAGATATGAGTGATGTATATAAGTCAGTGTTTCCATATAATGTAGGAGACTGTATTGAGTTTAAGAGATTTGTCAAGATGGAATATTCAGAAATTTATGAATATACTGTCTCCAAAGGTATAATTATCAACATACTTAACCCAGATATGTATGAAGTCAAACTATACATGCCTGAAACAGAACAAACTGAGCACTGGGTCAATCGTAGTGATATCATTAAGCACTACCCCAAAGAGATCATTCCTTCATTGACACCTAGGTTGGTACTAAGAGGTATATGGAAAGATCTGATTTTTAGAGAGGTGAAGACGGTTAAATATCGTGACCAATCCTCAGTTACCTACCAATATATCAATAATAACGGCTTCCTAAGGACCAGGTCTTATGATAGTATTGGTGAGGCTTTTCATGATGTTGATTCCAAGTATCACCATAATATTCAGGTTCATTTTAATGACTATTATGGGTTTACCAATGTTAGGACCGTAGCTAATAACGATATTTATTACAACCAAGAAATCTTCTTCTCGAAAAAGTGCTACGGAGAACTAAACCTCAACGGTCGTCATATTACTGGGGATTTCATGTACCGCAGGTCATTTAACTCCGTCCCGCCCAGTAAGAAACAATATATTTGTGGTTTTGTAGAGAATGGCGAGAAAGGTCTCTTTTATCGTAAGTGGTTCACCTGTTCTAAGGAGTTTATGATTCTATGGACCATGGTATGCGAACCCGATAGTTATAGTTTGAGACGTAACTTAGGTGGTGGCAGGCATGAGGTTAAGAAGCTAAACGAGCTACTATTAGAATTAGATACTAGTCAATATAACATTGTTCACTCTTCAATTTCTATCGATGATAAGAAGGAGAGATATGCTTGTCATAATTTAGAAAACAGCGCTTTATATTTACCGACGATCTATCAAGACATGGCCATGTCTTTATTTGGCCCGGATATTACCCCAAACTATAACAATTATAGTTCAAGAATCAAAGAAGGGTTATTATGGATGAAATTTTTCCCTGAAAATATCCTAAAGGGATAAGAACTCTATGTAAGGGGTGGTAATTTCTATATTTCCTAAGTGTCAGGGAGAAAATTGAATTTTTAATTTATGGTTATGATATGCTATCGGGATCGGGTCCCAGAACGGATTTGTTAAACCCAAAAATACCAGTTCAAAAACCTGAAGGTGGATATTAGGTGTAGTCTCAGCCTATATTTAAATTAAATCCGCACTCGATTAAAGAGACATTGGGTAATTAGGTGGGGTCGCAACCTAAGTGATTCATATTGATACGGATATGAGAAAATGAATGCGATTTGGGAGTGTCTCTCTTATGAGGCGTGGTAGGGAAGTAGTCAAACTCGATCCACTCAAGATGGATTCCCGTGAGGGTTCGCAGGTGCAAATCCTGCCCGCGCTTCTTTCTTTTCCATATTATTTTAGTCCCTGTATTTCAATTGGTAGAATGCAAGACTTCTAATCTTGAGGTTGCGAGTTCAAGTCTCGCCAGGGATTTTCTTTTTTTTCATATTCTTTTATTTTAACTCGCGGTAGCTCAGCGGCAGAGCGGATGGCTGTAGTCCATTAGGTCCCTGGTTCGAATCCGGGTCGCGAGTCTCTTTTTTCACGATTAAGCTCCTATAGCACAATTGGTAGTTTTGCGCGTGACTGTTAATCACGAGGTTCCTGGTTCAAGCCCAGGTAGGAGCTTTCAAGGTCCTGTAGTACAGCCAGGTAGATACACGGTTCTTATAAGCTATGGTTAGTCCTTCACGAACTAACCATGGCTAGTTAAGCCGGGGTCGGGGGTTCAAATCCCCCCAGGACTTCTTATCAATCATATCTTTTCGAAGATATGACTTTAATTTTAGATGGTTCGAGACAAAATGATTAATTTATTCCGTATATCATATGTTATTAAATAATATCCTAGACCAAAATTAAGTCTAAGGTCAACTACACATCGATAAGAAATTATCACGAAAAAATCAAACAGTTTAGATTCATTTCTAAACTAAACAAATCTTGCGAAACATGTGGAGAAAAGAATCCTAATCTGTTGGAGTTCGCTCATTATAGTAGGGAAAATAAAAACTGCAGCTTTTCAGATTGGTGTTCAATTCAAACACTGAAAAATGAATATGACAAAGGTAGATTTCTATGTGTATGGTGTCACAGATTAGAATCAAGGGCTGAATTCGACGATATGAAAGATAAAAATTTAGAGAAATGGATCAATGATACCGATGATCCATCAGTTGTCATGACAGATTTGAATAGTGCTCCATGTAAAGGTATGTTATGTAAGGGTTCTAGAAGAACACTAGTTAAATTTTACATTAGGAAAAGGAATGATAAGCCACATAAAAAATGTAAAAGGTGCATGGCATACGAATATAGGTTAAACAGAACTGATATGATAAATTTCGGATATGCTAAAAAATTGGAGATAGGATCTTGCGCAGAATGTCATATAAAAGTTACTAGTAAGACCTTATGTTGTTTTGATTTCGATCATATAGATCCATCAACTAAATTAGGAACAGTGTCGTCTATGATAAGTATGAGAAAAGATAGAAATATGATTTTGAACGAAATAAATAAATGTAGATTGTTATGTTGCAAATGTCATACTTTACATACGAGAACACAACAAGGATATATAGATTATACTAAATATAATTTTGAAGAATCCGATATTTCTATCATAGACGATTATCTTAATTCAGATAATAGTGAAATGCCGTTCAAAATAGTTGTAAATAATAAAATATCTCTGCCATCTATCCCTGATTCCATTGCACTGCCCAAAATAGAATTGCCATCAATTGAAATATTACAAAGTAATAATGGGACATCAAACGCCAAATCTGTAATGTCTGATGATTCACCACAGTTGAATAATTATTCCACGAAAAGAGATTCTAATGCGAATGTCGGTAATGTTTCGGTATCGGCTATTAGTTATGTTGAAGAACCACTGAATATCATAAAATCTGGTAGACCACCACCCAAACTTAATATTATAGATGTTAATAACTTACATAAAATAGATACATTTGAAGCTAATGACCTACCACCTGAGAATAATATAGTCCTTTCCGACAGACCTAACAACGGAGATCAGATAGAGAACACCCAACCATCCATCGATCAAGATATAATTCAACCTAAACTTAAAATAGTCAGTAAAAACAGAATATCTAAGAAATGTCTAGATTGTGGGATCACTATTAACAGAGAAGCTCAACGCTGTGTTAAATGTTGCTGTATCAACAGGAGAAAATGTGAAAGACCTCCATTGGAAACGCTACTGGCTGATGTGAAAGAATTAGGATATGTCGGCACTGGTAGGAAATACTCCGTATCAGATAATGCCATAAGAAAGTGGATTAAAGCAGCCCAGAAAATAATCGTCGAAAACGATTAATTAATTTCCAGAAGGATTAAATAGCTGAAAATGATAAATTTTCAGAAGGGTTAAACATTTTTAAAATAATTACATTTAGTAATTATTTTAACTAACCCTCTTGGGTCTGACATGTGTCACATAAATAACCTTCATCGATGATAACCCAACCTTTTTTCATAGCGTGTTCTTTACATAATGGATTTTTGTCGTCGTTATACCAACATCTATCACAGTAACACCACACTGTGCCATCTGATGACAAAGTTTCTGCTTCATCAAAGTACTTTTCACATCCCGGCTCAGCATCAACAAAGTACTTATGACATTCCGACTCAGCACATTCTACTATATATTCTTGTTTCATAGAATATTGATAGCAAATGTGATTCAAGGCGGGATATTTTCTCTTCATAGTGGTTCTTCATATCTTCTTGTATTGTTGCTATGAGCTTAACTAAGATATCCTTAGATAAGTCATACAATGTTTTCATTTTTGTTGTGGAAAAATGAGATACAAATAATCAGTTTTGTAAAATAAAAAAAAAATGAGTTCGTTATATGACTTACCCAAGGATATTTTAGTTAAGCTCATAGCGACAATACAGGAAAATACAAAGATAGAGGTATTCGTATTATCGGAAGAATGGTATCATGATAATGGAACAATTATAGGTGTCTTTAAAACTAAAGAAGATGCCATTGAAGGATTTAAAGAATATAGATTATCAGTTGATAATGGAACAGTTGAATCACGTACAGCTCAAAATCATAATTATAAACTTCTCTGTTACGATGCTCCGGATTATAACGAAAATAATGATGATGAAGTTTATTATAGAATTCACATGTTTCAACTTAATAAAATTAACCCGACATTAATATAACCGTAAAAATATGATTGGAGGTGTTTATTTCTACCCATTGCGCTAAGTGTAAATTAATCCTTCTCTGTGGATTTGGGGTTGTGAATATAGGCAGATTTGTTGATTGGCTCAGTCCATTCGTATTCCGATGCTACCATCAGTCCTTCTATTTTGTTCATGAGTTTTGTAGGTTCATTTGGTTGATATAAACATTCATAACGTATATTATTCAAATATTCATACGAAACCGTTATCCTACCTTTAGATAATTTAACCGCAACAATATTATCTCTGGGAATCTTAGTGATGGCACGACTGACTGCATCGCCTTGAGAAATTAAAATACCTCTCTCGCATATTTTCACGAAAGAATTTCCTACAATAAACGTGCTGCTGGTCTTGGACATGTATTTTCTCACTATATTTTTAAACTTAAAAAGTGATAGTTTTATATATCATTTTTTCTGGAAAAAAAGCGCAGCGATACGATAGTGTCGCGAGCATAAGAAATGAGAAAACTATTAACTACCCAAATAGGCTTTACTTTTCAGGTGGTGTCTGATGTTCATTTAGAAACGATGAGATTACCTTATCCCAAAATAGTTGAACCTAAATCAGATGTTTTATTTTTAGCTGGTGATATAGGTAAGCCATTCGTACATAATAATGGATTGAAAACGTGGTTGAGTGAAATCTCAAAACAGTTTAAGGTGTTGGTTTATGTACCGGGAAATCACGAATATTATTCTGATAATATCGATATGCTAGATATGGCTGATATCGATAATGAACTGAAAAGTTATGAGGAATCTATTGACAACCTATGCTTCTTAAATCCCGGTGTGGTAGAGATAGGCGGTGTCAGAGTTGTCGGCGGTGCTTTATGGTCACATGTACCCAAGCATGCCTGTCCTTATGTTAAAGGACGTTTGAATGATTATCGTCGTATTTATCTTGATGGAAAAACAATTGATGTATCTGACACTGTGAATATCCATGAAACCCAATTGGAATTCATCACTTACGAAATCACTAAGGCCGCCCAACTAAACAAACCATCTATTCTATGCACTCATCATTCACCAATGCTGTTACATACCAGTCCTGATCGTTATATGGGTGCTATTCATAACCCATCTTTACACGGATTTGGTACGGATCTGATGTATTTGTTTCGTAATCATGGTACGATCGGTAATAGTAGTTTAGCTTGGGCTATTCATGGACATACTCATCACAACCAAATGAGTGAACATTACGGAACTACTGTGTATAGCAATCAACGAGGTTATCATGAACATCATACTGGCAATAAATATAACATGGATGAAGTTCATAATATATGATCGTGATTTTGTGCTCGCGACGATTTGTGCTCGCGACGATTTGTGCTCGCTACGCTGACGCATCGCTGTGCTTGGTTTGTTATCTTAAAAGATAGTAAAATTGATTATTTTTATCTTATTTTGATGAAAAAATAAGATGGGTAGAGATTTTAGCTATAAGATTGTTCGTAAGGGAGTTAAACCTCCCTGTGAAGATGATTTCGAAGATGAGGATAAATATTGGAAGGCTTATCGTAGGTGGCGCGTGAATTTCGAAGAGATCATGTTAGGGGATATGGTAGATGGCCGAAATCAATGGTGCGGCCCTGTTTCGTACGATGATCGGAACGGTTATGATAAGCAAGAAATGATCGAGGCTTTTAATGACTATGTGAAGACAATCGACTGGGACGATTATGATTATAATGTTAGGTTTACGCTGAGGGCGTTCGGACAAATTATCTCAGAGATGTCCGACGACGATGTTGTGTATATTAGCTATAATTGATAAACTACAATTTAACTACAATTAAAAAATAATTACCTTTGGTAATTATTTTATCGTTATATATTATTACTTATTACTTACGCCTATAAAATGCTTGAATTATTTGTCTGCGTTCTTCATCTATGTTAATATTTCGATGAGCTGAAGTCGTCATATCTGTTCTGGTTTCAGATCGTTTTTCCAATAATGTTTGAAGTATCTTAGCCATATTAATCTTTTTGGCGAGCACTTCTTTGTCCATATCTATGATTCTTGTAACTATGATTCTTGTAATTCAGAATAATAATTATAAAACTGATCAGTTTTATAATTGTATGATACGGAAAATGGGTAACAGACAGACTAATTTTCGACACACCAAATTTTTTTCCAATGGAACGAAAAACAATTCGCTGAACAGAAAATGAAAGATATAGAGTATATGAGGGAACTAAAACGATATAGACCTTCCGAATATTACCCTATGAATACAAATGACATACTAGATTATATTCACGCGAGAAGAGAAACAGATCCTACTTCTAACAAATACGTATACTGCGGTTTAGAATCTATTGAGCAAATAGAAAAATTAATTAGAGCCATAGATAGAAGAAGGGGATATAGACTACCGCCTGATATTGACCCGACACAGATTATCGGAACTGCTCCAGTCGTACATTAGTGAATAATTGATATTTTTTATATTATTTAGATGAAAAATAATATGAATTTACCACTTGACATTATCAAATTGCTTGCATACGAGTATTTGGATGGTCGAGAAGCTTTGATATTCCTACGGTTATCGAAAGATATATCAGATAAACTCGATAGGGAAAATAGGTTTCTTAAGAAAAGAATAAGACTACTGAAAATTCGAAAAATTGTGATGGAAGTTATCAGACATGATATTACGGATGAAGAGGGTTCTTACAAAGTCAGGCAAATTGATATGTTTTAAGATTCATAGGAAGATAAAAATGTTACAAGGGTACAATTTGGGGTTAATTGGCTCACGACATTANNGGTAGACCTAGTAATATCGTATCTGGTGGTCATTTAGATAAACACGGCCACACCAAACCAGGTACAGATACTTTAGCATGGAAATGGGCTCAAGATAACAACGTGCCTATTATTGAACATGAAGCAGAATGGGATAAATACGGTCGCGCGGCTGGACCCATTAGAAATAAACTAATTGTCCGTGATAGCCATATCATATTGGCAGCTATTGCCCCCGACAGCACAGGTACTTGGAATACCATCAACCAAGCTAAAGATAATCCTAAAATTATAATATATAGTTATTCAGTTCCGTAATTATAGTAATAAATATAATAAGTATGATAAAAAAAAAATAATTATATAATTAAAACGGAATGAACTTAACTGGTATCAATGACCTAGATTTTAAAATTTTGAATGATCTTGACGATAAGGATTTAGTATCTTATTGTCGTGTTAACAGATCTGCAAAAGAGATGTGTAACGATCAGACATTTTGGCTACAACGTATTATGAAGAAATATCCTTATATTCCTTCAGATTTGTTGAGACGGAGCAAAAATAGGAGAAGAACTTGGTCACAGTATTATATTGAAGATCTGAAAGCTATAACACCAGAAACTGCTTACCATTATTTAGTTTCCGCTGCTACGTCCGGAAGATTAGACCTAGTTATGATAGCTATTCAAATGGGTGCTAATCCTAATCCTGACCAAGACCAACAAACATTTGAGTTTCCTTTAAATTTAGCAGCACAGAGAGGACATTTAGATATAGTTAAATATTTAGTGGAACATGGTGCAGATATTTCCATGGAAGGCAATATCAGTCTGATGAATGCTGTGGTAAAAGACAGAGTAAGTGTGGTTGATTATATGTTAAGTTTAGATGTGGGAAAATCTCAAATATACAAACCTGTAATAGATAGAGCTCTACTTTTCGCTGTGTCATATAAGACGAATAAGATTAACATCGAAGATAGATTAAAAATTGTTAAAATATTAGTTGAGCATGACGCTGATATATCAGAAGGAATACTTAGATCGGCTAGGAGAAATGGCATCGATGAAATAACTTCATATTTAGTTGAACACGCTACTTAATATTGATTTGTTTTATATCACGGGATATAAAACTCATTTGTTTTATATTGTTAGTATTAGACACTGTTGAAGATTTCACAGTGGTTACGTCTAAATCTTGTTTCACTTGCAGTGAAGACAAATTAAAAGCTAAGATTTTAGCTGCTTTCAAATTGTCTAAATCAGAATTTATAGCCATTAAGAACATCAAGGGAAAGGGTGGGAGGTCAAGGGTTTTGATATTATATGTGAGTGCAATGATTTCACGCCGATTAAATTCAAAGAAAAATGATCTTTTTTCTTATAATATAAATAAAAAACATGGGACGAGACACATATTTACATGTCTTTGTAGGAAGAAAATGTACGGAGGAAGAAACGGCAAAAATTCTTCATCAGATCAATGAATCGAATCTTACTGATTATGTCGATGACGCTCATATTGCTGAATTGGATGAGGATAAGCCATTTATGAAATTAGATGATTATCCAGTAGTTTTAGTTTTCACACCTGATGGAGACGAAAAATGGTTTGTGTGTGAGAAATTAATAGGATCTTTTGATATTGAATATCAAGAAGAGCCCATAGAGCTGGATTGGAAAAATATTCAGATTCAAAACGATGAACATAAATTGTTGATGGTTGCTGAAATATCAACATAATTCATAAATTAGATAAAAACAACAATATTTTTAATAAGAACTCCTTATTAAAAATCTATCTCAATAGACGAAATATTTCAATCCTAATATACTATCTATTATCAAATTATATCAAATTGAAATAATAGTAGAAAAAAGATAAAATAGATAATTTAGCTTTATTTTTGATAAGAGTTTCTTATCCTTTTTATCGCCTTATAACCAAAATATTTCGATCCTGATATAGTACCTTGGTAAAACAGATGGTATTTTATACAATGTGATTTGTTCGGTGGCACCCATAGATATCAAATAATCAATATGAGACATGACAATCATCGTCAGGGTAACCTATTTTAGGACAATCGAAATGAGCATATCCACTATCAGCATCCATCAGTTCGATGAGTTTTTGGTTACCACTATTTAATATCTTATCTTTGAGCAACCCATGTCCTTGGGCGTAATATACTAAGTCATTAATCTTATGATTATATCTTGGTGTTATACCAGTCCCCATCTCTGTTTTGGTTCGAAGGCCATTTACGATCTTATGTAACACATATTTAACAGCCTCATTCATATCATTGTGGTTATATAACGGTTTGATATAAATAACTATTCTAGGTAGTTCGCCAGTAGGATTTTCAGCCAAGCCATACTGTGTCATAAATTTCATCTCTGGTATTGTATCTGTCAATCGATTATCATTGGATATGATATTAATGATAGATTCCATAATATCCAACATATGTTCGTCTTTGGCTTGGATATGAATTTTATATGTATATCTGATGTTCTCCAATATCCCTTTGATATTTATAGGTTCATCAAAAATAAAGAACTGTTGTAAGTGTTGAAACATGCTATTTTCACTGATAGTTGGTACTTCAGGTAAAGTATTATTGCGTATAAAAACTCGATATTTGCTAAACTTAATATCAAATAAATCTTTATCGTTATATCTAATGGACCTCAAATACATGGCGAACGGTTCATGTTTAAGAATTACTGAGTTCTTTGTCCTTTGATCCCCTTGACCTACCCATCTATTATCAAAGTAGGTAGAATATGGTAAATTACGACGCATCCTTTTTATCAATGTATAATAATTATTGTAATAATAATTATCATTGATGATTTATATTATGGTGATATAAATCACATGAGAGATTCGAGATACTCAACTATGTCGGACAGTTTGAGACCCCGGGCATATGACACAGCGTCGCGTCCCCAATTATTGATTATTCTTTCCGTTATTTTTATCGAAAAAAAACAATGTGCACTTACCACACTTTCAAGTTTAGAGAAAATTTTCATTTCCATTCTCTCGAATATTATTATCTTGGTATTCACGCCGAAACTGAAGCTAAAGAAATGTCTAAGAATCGTGAGAATTCTGAGTATGAAATATTTTGGTTTGAATCCGAATCACCCATAGTTCTATTTGTTCACAATGAAGATAGATCTTTCGATGGTAAGGAATTCTTCTATGATATTGAAGAATTGGATGATGTTGGTTGGTACCCAGTGGACACCATCGAAGATATGCCAGGCAAAATGTCAGATTTTCTCGAATATACACCTGAAGGTTGTGATTATATGAATTTCAAAACTCGACAATTTGGTTGTTTGTTTCATTTAGATAACTTGTGAGGTTACCATCTAAGCCATATCAGTTAAATCTCTTTAAAATAATCACTATCAGTGATTATTTTCCCCTTCCATTTTATCCATATCATTTATCCATATCATTTATCCATATCAACACATGCCGTTAAAATTACCCAATCTCTTCAATTCATTATTATGTAGTTGTTTAATCTTCTTATAAACTAGATCTTTCATATCTTTACAGACACCGAACCGATGAGCTATTTCCAACCAAATCATTATATCCCTTGAATATTTAACTGTTCTACATATCGCAGCATGACGAAAGTATTGACTAGTAAATCGATTCTCCTTTTCTTTGAGGTTTTGCATAAATATATTTAGCTTAGTCCACTCAGCTTGATAATAATCTCGTATCTTCTTACATAGTAACTTGGTCTCTGATATATGAGGTATTGCTTCTATTTGGTCTTTTAAATCCCGAATTTGCTTCTGTGTGGACCTAAGTTCGGCGAAAATCTGTCTATTAGTAAGTCCTAACTCATTTATCCTTTCTTCAAAAGAGTCCATATTGGATATTTCATTTTGATAAGATATATTTATCAATTATTATAATTATTTGACAAATACCAATTGGTAGTGCTACACTGGCGGGTACTATCATTAATTCGCAATAGATCATAAAACAATAGAAATTAACGATCGACCCATATCGGCTAAATAAATTTTATTTTCTTATTTTTTGATAAGAAAATAATAAGAAACTATGTTAACTAGCGTTAAAGATCTCGAATATATTATCATCAGGTAAAATTAAGCAACATAATAATCCATATGATATAAGGATATAGCTTTCCTACATCTGATGTTTGTGGTGCTGTGGTTAATACTACATTGTCAGCAATTGTTGTTGATGCCGTCGGAGAAAAAGTTGGAACACCAGTAGGCATTGGTGTTGGGTTCTCAGTGACGATAGGTTTTCTATAACTCAAAACTTGGGTATTTCCTGTATATCCTGTTTTGTTACAGGTAATATTCAACGCTTCAGAGTATATAGTGCCATCAAGGATTTTTTGCCCTTGCAAACACTTATCATAGGAGTTTAAGTTCTCACAGAACCAAACTCCATTTCCCTCGGGTAAGTCAGGAAGACATACGATATCTTCATGACATTTCAAATCTGGTTTGGAATGGGGTTTTGGCTGGGATGTATTCACCTTATTAATAAGATCAATTAACCAAATATTATCCAGAGCTTTCTGAACTGATTGGCATTGATAAAACATCTCCAGATCATCACAACCGGGCTTGTGCGAAAGATGTTCAAACCCAAAACCCCATGCCATGGCCCAGTATGCAGCTGAAAGATAGTTTTTATTATAGTATCCATCGGCTTTCTCATTTGAAGTATGGGAATAATCGCGATACACTACGCACTTGGCATTAGTTAGAGCAATCAAAGCAAGAATAATTAACATATTTGTTTTATATCAAATCGATTTGATATAAAATTTTTATCAGTTTTGTTTTTATCAGTTTGTTTATTTTAATTAATGAACCTCTTGGCACCACTCAAACTCCTTAGAAATTGTCGCCTTCTCCTCCGCTGTAAGATCGTCCTCGATGTTATACAGTGTTCGAATCTGCTCTGGTGTCTTACCCTTGATACTGTCAGCAATGTTCTGACAAATGAGATCGACTAGGCCCTCCAACCCCAGATAATGGGCAGCAGATAGGAGATTAAATAGGGTATGTTGATCGGTCGGGAGAAAATCTTTGTCCCACTTCTTAGTGGTTTCATTAGCTTCGGGGTTGTCGTGATGATAAACCATATGTTCTATAACCTTAACCATAATATCACCACTAACCAAACTATCAAGAGGAATGGGTGTACTCACACCAATATCTTCAACAAGCTTAGACAGTGTGTCGCTTTGTTTAGCCATGCCCACAGTCATCTCAAATCCAGCCCCATCCTTAGTCACCACCTTAATCTTATCGTCATCAGCCATGTTTGCTTTTTAATCTTATATCTAATCATAAGATTAAAAAAAACATATCATTTTTATTTTCTAATATGATATCATATTTTATCACGAATTAAAGATTTGTAATAATCTCTCCAACTTGAATTGGTTGGTTTATTTAATCTATGATTATAATATTTACCAAATCTCTCGGTTAGAATTCTGTACCACATATCTTCATCATCACATTCTTCTGCATCTGGATTTTTGATGCAACGATCCTCCTTATCTTTGTTCTTACTACTATTATGAGAGGTATTATAAGATATAGTTATACCGAACTGTTTTTCAATGTCTTTGATAGATTGGTTGAGATCGGGTAAGTTCCACAATAGCCATCTGGACCAAAATCCTGCAGTATCAATTCCACTTTTAGTCCAGTTTTCTCTAGCTTGGTGTCTGGCGATATAGTTGTCTTTTCTGCTAGGGTCCATATGGATCGTATAGTCCTCATAGCCCGTAGCCCCAAAGTCTACACGTTTACCTGTAGGTGTTATGATTCGCCATTTTTTCTCAGATCTTGGGGATTTTTCCAAGACGTATGTCATTTCTTTTATATAGCAAAAATGATTTTGTTTTTTATTACGAGATGGGGATGAAAATGAGTCGTGTCGAACAGTTAAAATTAAAAGAAGCTGAAATCAAAACTCAAATATGTGAATTACAAGCAGAACTGATTAAGGTTCAAAACGATCGTGAACTGGTGGTATTGAGAGATAGAATTGAGAAATTCGAATCTAAGAAGTGGCATTATGATCCAGAAATGACTTTTCATCATTTAGATCGTTACAGTGCCGATCAACTAGAATATCTAACATATAAAATCCACGGACCACACGGTTATTACTATTCACCCAAATATCAAGTAACCCTTACTATTTTTGCTAAAGGTTTTCCTTCTGGTGACGTTACTTGGGTGACTGTTGACGACGATGGTTATAAGGAACAGTTGATGATGTATCTCAAAGATCGTAGTTGTGAGTATTGCAAACAAATATCTCATATGATCGATGAATGTCCTAAGATTGCTCAGAAAAGCATGAGTAAAAACTTTCATAAAAGTGTGAGCAAGTTATGATTATATTAATCTATATTTATCAAAAATATAAATTATTAACCCCTCAGCTGGTTGATTAGACGATGAACTAAGATATTAGCTTCCGGTGTCATGTATTTCATTCCTAGACGATCAAGGATAATTTTCAAGTCTTTCTTTTGTATAACGATTGATTCGTTACCCAGTTGGTATTTATCTAATTCAGATCTTTCCAATTCTGCTTTAAGATTTTCGTTTTCTTCTTTCAATGTCTTAATGTTATCTTCTAATTTCATAATTCTCTCGAGAAATACATATCGTTCATAGTTGCCTGTCATTTATCCATATTCTCAGATTAAAAAATAAATCATTTCTATTATTAATAAAAATGTTCCCACGACTAATAGTCTTTGATTTTCATAAAACTCTAAGTTTGGATAAAAAGGATATCAATAGCTTATTGAAAAATTATAAGGAAGAATACCGAAAGAATGTCCAACCTAAAGGGCCCCTGACCGAAGAATCATGGTATTCCATACTATCACGAAACAACATCGATTTAGACACAATCATGCCCACTTGGAGAGATATTAAGTATTTTATTACATACATTACCAATCACAGATCTGATATCATATTTGGTATTGCCAGTATGATAGAGCAGGATAGTTTGATATTGGGTATGATGAGATACGCTTTTGAAAAGATGGAGATTCCTAACCCCTTCAATTCTAGTACTGTTGTGGCTAGTTCTACTTTTAATAAATACGGTTATATGAAATTACAGGGAAAACAACAACATATCACGGTAATGACTATGAACTTGGGTCTTCAGGATGTTATTAAAATAGGAGACACTGTGCTGATTGATGATAGTATAGATAATCTCAAAAATACCCAACCTATTTGTGGTGTATTAGCTTCCGATTATTTTAGAATAGCTGATTGGAACAATGCTCAAACCAGTACCCAGGGTGTTAATACACTATGTAATTACCCATTGATCGATCATTGATACCAATATCATTTCTGATAACAGAAACTATCAAAAATGATGCAATAATAATAGTTACGGTAGAGTTCAAAATATTTCACATGTCTGCTCTTTCTCCGGCTCCAGACAATCAATCAGTTAATAATTCACCAAAAGAAATCAATGTGGTAGAAAAAATAACTGTGCACGCCTATGATTGGAAGGTGAAAGATTATGACAAATGTGACGAAAATGGACATTTAGTAATTCATTGTTGGGCCTTAGACAGGGATTCTAAACCGTACCTATTAAGATTTCACGATTTTCCGGCTTTTTGTTTCGTCGAATTACCACTATTTGTCGGCAACAGAAGAACAAATTGGACTGGGTATAAAGCTCAACAAGTTTATGAAACTATTTGTTGGATGCTAGGTGAAGACAAACCATATAATTGTCTCTTTAAGCAGTGTGAAAAGTTTTATTACTATCGTGGAGGAAAGAAGTACCCAATGTTAGTCTTACTTTTCAACAGTGCCAAAGGTATGAATGAGTGCAAGAAGAGACTTTCTAAACCATTGAATGTTAAAGATATCGGTAAAGTGGCCTGTAAGGTTTGGGAAACTAAGATCCCTATCGTTCGTAAGCTATTGACATTGAGAAAGATTATGTATTGTCAGTGGTTTAATATCGAAGGCGTTAAGGCTAGAGGTGAAGATAAGATCTCAACGGTAGAGAATGAATATGTGGTCGATAGATCAACTATGAACGGTATTGCAGCAGAATTAACTAGTTCATGGGTAACTCAACCTACATTAATGTCATTTGATATTGAGACTTATTCCGATAAACACAAAGCCTTACCCGATCCATATGCATCTAAACATGTCGCATATATGATATCTTGTGTTTTTCAACGAGTTGGTGATCCTTCAAGTCGAAAGAAATACATTATTTTATATGGTGATTGTAATCCCACAGAGTATGCTGAAGTTATTAGGGTTAAATCCGAGATAGAAGGTTTTGATACCATGACAGATCTAGTTATTAAACATGATCCCGAAATTGTTACCGGTTATAATATCTTCGGCTACGATATTCCATTTATTGATACTCGAATCAAGCGTCGGTTGAGAGAGTGGAAACCTATGGGGCGTTTGATTAACACTAAAACTGAGATGCAATCTTTTTCTTGGGGTTCTAGTGGTTATGGTCATAATGAGATTAACATGTTGGAAGCTGATGGTAGGATTTTCATTGATCTGTTACCAGTCATTAAACGTGATTTTAAGCTTAACCTTTATAACTTAGGATTTGTCAGTAATTATTTCCTAGGTAGAACTAAGCATCCCATCACGGCTAAAGAGATGTTCGAGACTTATGAGCTCAATCTGGCTGCAGACAAGAACCCGGATATTTCCCTTTATGATTATATGATCGAATGTAAGGGAATGATTGGTAGAGAACACGATATTTATTCGGTACGAGATTTATACAAGTATCTTCACCTACATCAATTCATGGAGACTGAAGATAAAGAGTTCATCATCGATCCCGATAACATCCCTCAGATAACTCTGAAACAGTACGCCCTCTCTGAAATGACAAAAGTAGTAAATTATTGTGTTGTCGATTCGGATTTGGTAGTTGATCTATTTGATAAGATTAATTGTTGGATCGCTTTAGTAGAGATGTCTAATGTAGTAGGCGTCACACCAGTAGAGTTGTTCACTAGAGGTCAGCAGCTAAGAGTTCTGTCTCAGGTATATAATGAGGCATCAACTGATAATATTGTTATCGACGAAAGAATTGTACCCAAGATGGACTACAGCGGTGGTTTTGTCTTCGATCCTAATCCGGGTATTTATCATTATATTCCGGTATTAGATTTCAAATCGCTATATCCCACGATCATGATTGCTTACAATATCTGCCCTCGAAGTTTTGTACCACCAGAGATGATGGACCAGATTCCAGACGAGATGTGTCATGTTATTGAGTGGGATGAAGAGGTTGATAAGACTGATGATTATGAAAAGGATGATATGGATCTCGATGATGATAATAATAATAATAATAACAGCAATGAGAAGATAGTAGAGACTGTTCATTACAGATATAAGTTTATCAAGCAAGAACATCAATTGGGTATTTTACCTCGGTTGTTGGTTAAGCTTATTGAAGAACGTGATGCAGTTAGGAGAAGGCAGAAACAGTTAGATCCTAATTCTGTTGAATGGCGAGTTTTGGAACAGAGACAATTGGCAGTTAAAGTCTCAGCTAACAGTATGTATGGTGCCTTGGGAGCTCAGGCGGGAGGTAAAATTCCTCTCCCTGAGGGTGCAGCATGTGTTACGGCTAGAGCTCGTGAGTCAATCAAAATGGTAAATGCTGACACGGAGTCGAGAGGGAACAAGGTCATATATGGAGATACCGACAGTAGTATGCCTGATATTGGCATAAAAGATCCAACTCAAGCCTACGCAATGGCGAAAGTTGAGGCAGAAAGGCTATCTAAATTGTTCCCACCTCCGATGCTAGTAGAAGATGAGGAGGTTTATCACACCATGTTGTGCATCAAGAAGAAGATGTATATTTGTGTTAAGATGAACAGGGATGGTACACCAGTTATGGGTCGTGATAAGTTGAAGTTCAAAGGTGTGGCACCAGCACGTCGTGATAATTGTCAGTACAAGCGTGATGCATATATCGACACGGCTATGAAAGTGTTATGGAGAGAACCGTTGATGGACACTTTTAATTTCATTGTTGAGTTATGTTTGAAATTGGTTAGAAGAGAAATACCTTGGGAGGATTTAATTTTTATTAAGGGATTAGGTGCTCATTATAAAAATAAGAGTTATTGTATGAAGATCTTCTCTGACGAACTATGTAAGATTGGTAAGCCAGCCACACCGGGTGAGAGATTGGAATATCTAATAGTTAAGAGTCACGGTGTGGAAGGGCAACAGTTATTGGGATATAAAATGAGATTACCATCGACTTATCTGGAGAGATTAGAGTCTGACAATCCGGAACATATCGATTATGAGTATTATTTGGAGAAGGCTTTGATGAATTGTATTCAGAAGCAACTCTTCCAAATCGGTTATAAGACGGAGTTGAAAGAGCTGGCTGATAAGTATTTGGACATCGATCGAACTAAGGTTATCAATGCTTTGAAAGCTAAGGGTTATGAAATTCAAGTGGTTCAGCTATTGGCAAAGTTTAAGTATGATAAGGGTATGGTTATTAATCATCTAATGGGTGTGAAGGAGATGCAAAAGATCATTAAACCGTTGGTATCTTTCCATATCAAAAAGCGAAAAAGATTGGTAACTCGCGTCAGTGGCGAACCTATCAAAATGATGTTGAAGCTAATTAAAGCTAAACAAGAATATTTGAAAGATATTAAGAAGTTGGTTCGAGTCTCTGATATTCCTAAACTTCGACCGGCTAAACTAAATATTGTTAATCCTTCAGATCTGAATACTAATAAAGCTAAGGAATGGGCTAACAAGATGGTAACCAAGTTAAATCCTAAAAATGTACCTCGGTTAAATATAGTGACACCAGTTAAGAAAGTCGTTAAGCTCAATATCGTTAAGCAATAATAATTGATATTTTTTATATATCCCATGATATATAAAATGGATTTGCCTGTTGATATCTGGTGGAAAATATTTCAGCATTTGTGGTCAGGGAAAGATTTTAATTTGAACACTTATGGTAAAAACAATCCATATGTTAGTAAGGATATTGCCAAATATAAAAAGACTATCGGGATATCTATTACAGCCGATCTTTTTATGTTCAGACGATTGTGCAAAACTACTAAACGTATGGTAGAGAAATACACCAAAAGATATCAAAGTCATCTGACCAAGAATTACATGATAGCATTTAGATATCCAGAACCTCTATATAAAATAACACCCAAGGGGGACTTAATGCGACACATAATTAACATACATGATAGCATACGGAACAACGCTATTGAACAATTATTGGTCTTAAGTAATGACAGTATTATGTCGAGATATGACTACTTACATTGTGTGTCCTTACAACCTATTAGTGTATTTGTTTATATTCAACAAAACATAGACAACCTGTTGAAACACATGGTGGATGATGGGTTGTTAATAATTATTAAACATTAATAATTGATATTTTTATATATCATCAGATGTATAAAAATGAGTTTTGATGATTTACCAAAGGATTTATTGCTATCCATATTAATTAGAACTGATGTGTCACTAATTAGTATCTTATGTAGAAAATTTTATGATATGGTAAAGAAAAATGAGTTTTGGTTAACGAAACTGTCACATGATTATAATGTGTTTAAGATAGGGAAGGAGTTTGAGACTAATGACCTAAAAATCATATACGATGAATTTGGTTATATTATATGGAAGAACAATTATGTTATTACTAATGAAGAACCTAATTATTTTCAACTCTGTTATAGTCACATATATAGACATGTAAATCACAAAGATAAGGATGCGATGGTAGTCTTTGCTGCATATTATGGTGATATGAATTTGATCAGATTGTTCACAGAACGAGGAAGATATTTGTTTTATGCTGGAGAATTTCCTATGAGAGCTGCTATTAGTAAAGGTAATTTAGAAGTAGTTAAATACTTAACTGAAAAAGGATCTGATATTCACATATGGAATGAATACCCTCTTAGGTTTGCTTGTCGTAAGGGTAAATTGGATATAGTTAAATACTTTGTATCTCAAGGTTGTAATATTTATGCAAGTGGTCCTTCCGATCCATCGGCTTTGACTTGGGCTCAAGAGAAAGGCCGTACAGAGGTTATTGATTATTTAAAATCGTTAATGAACAATTGATATTTTTTCTATATCGAACGATATAGAAAACCATGTATGTTGCATTCATACCCAACAGATCGGTCGGTAATGGCACTGCCAAATTAATAAAGATCTGTTTTGAATCACTTTCTGATGTCGAATCTTATGTCCTAAAACATTACGAAAAACTATTCATCAATGATTGTACTTACGATACTAATGAAGTAGTTAAACAATCCATTATCGATTATATTAACAACCCGGTTGGTGAGTTATATTATGCAAAACTATTATGGTGGTATGAAGATTTTGAGGTAAGGGAACTATTTATGACATATATGAAGAAACCCAACAAAACCTTGCAAGATTATCTAGACTTTTATAATCAAGCGTATCAGTTAGATGCTGATGTCTGTTGGAATTTGGGTTGGGACCCCACAACAGAAGATATGTATGAAATAGTTGAACTGCAACCGTACCAAAAATAATCATATATCATTACCTATAATATATGATAAGTGTTAATGCAGACAAATCTTACGATGGTGTTTCGACAACTGGTCAATTAATCTATCATCAACATGCAACATATTCAAGTTAGTTAGTTTACTAAAAGATTTTGGTAAAGTTTCTAATTGATTGGCATTCAACCATAATTTGTTAAGCTTCGTCATAGTACCAAAACCATCTGGTAGTGCTACCAATTGATTCCCTTGTAACCACAAATATTCGAGATTTGTCAAATGGCAAAATGAATTTGGTAAGATTGTTAGACGATTACTACCCAAATCTAGATATCTCAAATTAGTTAAATTACCGATAGATTCTGGTAATTCTCTTATACGATTTTTAGTCAGATAAAGCCCTGATAAACCAGTCAAATTACCGATAGATTCTGGTAATTTTGTCAATGTATTGATACTCAAATAAAGATTTTCAAGATTGGTCATATAACCAACAGATCTTGGTAAAGTGTCCATATCCACATTAATCAGATCAAGATCTTCCATCTTATACATATCCAATGGAGAATACGAGTCATAAAAAAACATTTTAATAAACGATAGTCCATAAATAATCTTATACATCTCTTCATAACTCACATTCAAATTAAAATCGAGATAATCAGGAAAATCCTTCAACAACATAGATAACCAGAAATTACTGCTATCATGAATAGTCTGATATATTTTTCTAGAAATGCTACATAACGAATAAATAGTTAATGGTTCCAATTTCAAAAGAATTAAAACCAACTCATCCTTGTTAAGCTGGTCCATTTTCTTTTTAATATCATTAAAAAGAAAAATCAATTATATCATTCATAAAGAATATTAATAGAACTCATCAGCCAAAACACGACGTCTGATATCCCTACATCTGCTACAAGTAAAACCATAACTCTGACAACTTGGCGCCCATACACGATCCATACATAGCTTACAGTCTGCATAGTTATCATCACAAGAATCACAGACGTTACCGATAAATTCATCTTCATGTCCTTCCCTACCACAATGCTTGCATCTCCGCCACCGATTGTAACAATTATTGCCTTTACCGTCACACTCTCCGCATAGGTCACACCGACTGTATTTGGACATTTAATAATTTCATATATTAGAGATACAGGATCAATTTTATATTTCATAAGAGATATAAGATAATTCACTCATATTGATACACGACGTCTGTAATCTCGATCAGACCTCTATGTTTCTTGGATTCTTTACTATATATTCTTCTCACACTGCTATTATTAATACCTAATTGATCAGCCACCGCTCTCAAAGATTTAAAATTTCCTTTGTCCTCATACTCTTCATCAAATGAATTTCGTACTTTGAGATTGTAATATACAACAGTGTTCTGTTCTTCTTTTTCTTTTTTATCCTTCTTATCCTTATTCTTTTTAAGCTCTTCTCTCAATAACACGATCTCATCTTTCAATGCATTGATTTCACTTCTCAATGTGCTTATATCATTCATCCTTCCTGTTAATATAAACAGGAAATATATTTCCTAAATCATTTTGTGCTTTAACCAGTTTTAATGAGTTTTAACCGATTTTACTCGAACAATCCCGATCAGAGTTTAAAGATATTTTTGTTATAATAAATGAAATCAATCAATGGTACTACATCAACTGATAACAGAATGTTAGCGCTACCACCATATTATATGGCAGATTTTTTGGAAAATATCTTTTCAGAATGTTATATTTCTTATGATCATCATAATATTTAGTTTTAATTAGAGAGTGAATAAAATTGGTTGCAGATATCTTTCGAGACTTAGGACGAGCCATGTAATAAAAATCCATATCAACCCCAATTCGTTTCAATCTCCGTATCCTATCCTTATAAATTCTCATATCTGATCCCTCAATATACTTAGTATCATAACTCTCATTACCCCTAACATAAACCAAAGTATCAATATCGCCCAATAAAGAATATACATCACTGAATCTCTCATATTTTAATAAATGAACTCTGTTAAATGGTAATAATTGTTCAATATAAACTTCCCATATTTTTCTGTTTAACCAGTATGGAACACCATGTCTTCCTTCACCACCCATTTGGTGAATTATCACTTCTATATTATATCCCTGAGATAACAAATGGTTAACTACCCAAAAATGACCCGCCGTAGGTGGTCCAAAGTACCCCTTAAAATAAATCATGTATTTCTTGTTAGGATTGAAATTGTACTTACCTGTTAAATGTTCCCAGTAATGCATTCCGTCTTTTCATTATTATAAGAAAAATATTAAATTGATCCATCTTTTAATATCATAAGGAATGAAAATGGATATTGTGGATATCAAGAAATTAAAAAATGTAGCTAAGAAGACATATAAAAATATTCCTAAAAAGCAGTTAGTTAAGAAGGCAGGAACATTTGCTTTCAAACAACTCTTTGGTGGACCTTATCTGAACGTAGCATCAATGATATTTGGACAAACTAAAGACAAATTGGTATCTTACGCCGGCACTTATGCTTATGAGAATTTCGCTCGAAGTAGATATGCTAGAGACAAGATTAATGCTATTCCCATGTTCCTAGTGGCTACTGTAGTTAAGATTATCATCAACTTCTTAATAATATCGAGGTTAAAAACTGGTAACCATTATTTCGATTTCTCCGTATCCATCATAATAACCATAGTAACAACACTATTATCTCCTATCTTTTACACATCAGTTAAGGCTCACGAGGATAGTTTCATGTTATATACTAATAAATTCGTAGATGTGATATTGGGACCAGGTGGTTGGGAAAGGGTTGAAACAACCAAAAACAGAATCCTATTCATTGTAGCTGTGATCATTATCGGAATATTGGAAATCATCGAGATAAATTCAAGATTTATACAGGAGTTTATCATCCATTCGTTAATTACCGGCTTCTTCACCGACCAACTACAGCGATGGTTCATATCTCAACCTTACCGTGATATTAGGTTTATTAGTATGACTAATATCGACCCTGTCGAACATCAAACAATCATCCCTGTCAACTATAATGTCAGAAAGATAAAACGATGCAATACTAAACATATTATCATTAAGGGATTAAAACCGATTCAAGCTAAAATAGTTTCTATTTAATTTGATAATAATTTTTATTTTATTGAATAAAATAAAGATGGATGATCAACAGATGATAGAATATGTAACAACCAATTTTCACACTCTCCCTAAGGATATACTTCTGAAATTATTAGGTATGATGTCTACGAAAGATGTAATTGCTTTATGCAGTACTGAGCGTGGTCTTCGAAGAGAATGTGAACGTATTGGTGCGTACAAAAGAGTTTTAGAACGTGAAGCACCTTTAGCTGAAGCCAATTATGGTCCTATTGAACAAATACATTTAATAGATAGAGGATTTAGCACTTTATATTCTGCGGATCTTAATGTGAATAAATTAACAAATGTTAAATTTGGTTTTCCATATTATTACACGGACGTTGATAGAGCTATTTTTGAAATTCGTGGTATGCCTCCAGCCAGAGGTACAAAGGTATGGATAGCAGGGGTACCATATGAACCTTCTGAGATGTCTGATTGGCGTCCTAACGGTTTAATGGTCTATGAAAACAGAAAGGCTGCATTAGAATTCATGGCGAAATATGATGAGTCTAAGTCTGACATAAATAACGTATATAGATATATACACGATATTCTTCTAGATGCGCGAAGAAGTAACACAAACACTACTCTTAATGACTTGATAGTCTTATTCGATAAGGGAGAGAATCTGGATGAAATGTTCCCACATTTTACATTTCAGGAAGTTATACTTCCCTAATTTTATTACCAGTATATTAGGATCGACAAAAGTCTTAATTCGGATGAATTTTTAATAAGAATGACTTATTAAAAATATTGTTGTTTTCACCTTTTTATCGAATAGTCATAATATCCCTTGTAACAATTGATATGTTTTTATTCTTATGAGATTGAAAAAAGGAGATTGAAAAAAAAAGGAGAATGAGGATTGGACGTGTTGTTAAAAAGGTTGATAGGGCTTATTGTTTTTCATCTAGTCAATTAAGAGTACTGAAAAGTGAAATGCACAACCCTAAATTTAGAGATACTGATAGGAATAAGATCAAGATCGCTGTGTATGAGGGACTTAATAGGTCTCGTCATGAGGTAGTTGTTAGCCAAAATATCACACTGCTGGGATTGATGGTTATGGATTATGATTTTAACAGCCCAGTCAGGTCCTTTCTAGGCGGAACACTAATTACAATCGGTATGTATTCAACATGGATATCATATAGATTTGTCTCGAAATATGAATCATTGCTATAAACAAATGTCTAGTAGAGTAAAAATAATGAGTTTTCTTCAGGGAACTATCGCTGACAATGCACCCAAACCACCACTGACTGAAACCCAATTAGATAGATTGATTAGAAAAGATAGACAGAGAAGGAAGGCTAATGTAATTCATCTGGCTAGAAAAAAGAAGAGATGTGTTGGTCGGGCTATCAGAGCTTTTGAGCTAAAAGAGAGAATTAAATCACGTTGTTAATTGTTATATATTTATATAATATATGATATTTCATTGACGGGGTATAAAAATGATAAAAATTATCATAATTATAAGAATATCAATATGAATCAAAACGAACGTAAATTTAAACCGTCCATTGATAAGGACACTGTTGTTCTCAAGCGTTTGGAGGAGTCTGATCAGCTACGCAAACAGAAACGTCATGAGGCTCTCAAGAAGCGTCGTAACACATCTGTCGTCAATCATTTTGATATAGTCGATAACGAACTCCGAGAGGGAATTGTTAAGATTTGGTTAACCGAACCTGAGCAAGTATTGGAAGGATTGGTTCTTATCAGAAAGTTTAGTTCAGGGACAAAAAATCCTGATTTAGATTCTATCGTCAAGAGCAATATCATACCCAAACTTGTTGAATTTATTACTTATGGTGATTATCCAGATCACCAGTATGAAGCACTATGGATTTTGACCAATTGTCTTAGTGGTTCATCCGACATCGCCAGACCTATTATCGAGAACACGCTATTAGCACCATACGCTGCCGAACTGATGAAATCTGTTGATAAGAAGGTTTCCATTCAAGCCATCTGGTGTATTTCTAATATTGTTGGTGAGAATATCAAGTATAGAAATAAGTTGGTGGAGATGGGAGTGGTTGACACGCTGATTGATATTATTGATGTATCCCTGGATACTGAGAGCGTGAACACACTAGAGACACAGATCTGGACATTGAATAATTTCTTCAGGAATAAACCTCGCCCGTTGAAGCATTTTCAAAAATGTCTCACTCTGATGATGAAAATTTGTGATCATAACATTGTGAAGAACGAAAACAACAGTGTTGTTCATGAATTCGCCTATTTACTGAGTTATGTCAGTGCTGATTTGAACGATTCCCTTATGGTTGAAATGCTACCCTTAGCTAACAAAAGGATTCTCAGTTATTTGGGTTGCGGAGTGCCTAATATCGTTGCGCCTATTCTGAGATTTTTCGGTAATCTGATCACTGGACCAGATTATATTACACAAAAAGTGTTGAGTTTAGGTATTCTTGATTATCTTCCTAATCTTACCATGCGTTCTAGATATAGGAAGGATATGTGTTGGTTGGTAAGTAATATTGCAGCATGCAGCGGTTCCCAAATTGAGACTCTGATGAACCATCCTAAAATGATGGATTGTATTTTCAAGATCTTTACGACTGATGGTTGGAATATTAAGAAGGAGTGCGCATACATAGCGTCAAATATTTTTATCAAGGGTGATCGGAAGCAATCTAAGAATATTGTTAGCATGAACTTTCTACAACCGTTTTTCGATACCATGAAAATGTCAATGGAAAATGTTGTCACGTGTGATATGCTGAAGGGTATCCGAAAACTACTAGGTAATGGCAAGATAGATGGTAATCTAACTTATTATCTTGACCGGATCGAAGAGACTGGAGGGTTGGATATTATCGAAAAGCTACAAGAATCTGACGATGATGAGGTATATTCGGAGGCTTATAATATCGTTCGGTTATATTTTAATGATGAGGAAGAGGTCCTCGACTTAACGAATGATCAGAAATCTGCAGTATTTGCGTTTTAATGTGATATAAATAAAATTGATTACAATTTTATTTTGTTTCCCTTAGTTATAAGGAGAAAATGTCGAGAACCGTACCTAGGAGTATTATTGTTTTTAACGGAGTGATGAAGGGTGTGAATATTAGGGGTCCAATGCATCTACCGTCTTTCGGTTATACTATTATGACCAACGTTCCAGAGATGGAACTGACTGAACTTAAGAAGGAACACAAGGTTTCTGCTTATTATTTTTATGACTCTGATGGGTCCGACAGTGAACCTATTTTGAATATCAACCTACCTACCATGCATCTGTACGACGCTTTTATCAATACTGCCAACCGATCATAAATCTTTGAATGAATATTAAATTAAAATTTAATTATTTTATATAATTAAATGTCATGTGGATGTAAAAAAGTATGCTGCCGTGGTCCTGAAGGACCCATAGGTCCGACTGGTCCTAAAGGAGATACAGGCGCATCGGGATTTTTGACTTGCATCAAATTTCTCGAGGGTAGAACGGAGTGGTCTGTACCTGACGGCGTCAATAAAGTATTTGTAACGTTGGTTGGTGGAGGGGGAGGAGGTGGCTCTGGTCCTTTAATCCCCGACCTAAGAGCGGCTGGAGGAGGAGGCGGAAGTGGTGCCATTATATCCAATTTTTGTATCGATGTTCAGGCAGTCACGGAACCTCTTATTATTCAAGTCGGGGAAGGCGGTGCAGGAGGAATTCCTTCTATAACTGACGCTCAAAGTGGTCAGGATGGCGGAGATTCGTATGTCACAGTTGACATGATTGGCAAAATAACAGCATTTGGTGGTAAAGGAGGTAGCGGTGCCACTATAGACGAAGGGAGTGCGGGCGGTGATGGCTGGTACGGTGGAGGTGGTGGGGGACGTTCTACAGAATCACTCGGTGGGAAAGGCGTCCTTAGCTGGACACCGTCACCGTTTGATGGTGAAACTGTACCAGCAAATTCCTTAAAGGGTGGTAACGGTAGCTCTGGTGGTAGTGGTGGACAAAATCCACCATTCTTTGTTGGGGGTGGTGGAGGGGGTGGCGGGTTCGGCGGTGGAGACGGAGCAGCATCGACTGAGCCACCCACAATGGCTCAAGACGCCGTGCAAAACACTGGCAGTGGAGGTGGAGGAGGTGGCCGTCTGGCGCCTAACGGTGGAGCTGGTGCACGCGGTTACGTTTTGATTTGTTACTGATGATCAAAGCTCCTCCAATTAGAAATAATAACAATATGTTATTATTTTATATTATTCCTATCATTGTGATAACTAAGTGTCGCGAGCAGTCAAATATCATCAAAACCAATAAAATCCTCCTCTGATTCCTCCTCAAGCAAACTCTCATTTCGCAGATACTCAAACGCCTTTGACCGAGCATTCTCCAACATAATTACAGGTGAGCCATTATCTTCCTTAGGGATGTTAGCTGTCATCACATCCGTACCATGAGTCAACAGTGGATTGTGAAAATCGGTAGATACATAACGAATCCAATTACCAAAATCAAAATCACTTCGCTCGGGCCCAGCAGCTGCTACCAATAAACTATCAGGAGCAGCGCACATCAATAGAAATGATGCCTTAGGCTTCTTCTGATGAACCGTTCGGGCACACTGCTCTAGCTCTTCCAAATTAGAAATCTCCACGTCAGTCACATAAAACTCAGCAGACTTAATAGCCGAGATGGCCTTCTGAGTCGCTACCCTTACAATCTTACTCATAATCTTTTTGATGTGATAAATATGAATTACTTTTTCAATTTCCACAGGTGATAATCAGGATTGGTTTCGTAAAAATTATTAACTGCATTAACAGTTCTTTTAATATCGGGTGGTATGTCATCCGACTCATTTGACGAACTATCATTTGATGATTCATTTGATTCATTTGAGGAACCATGAGATAGTAACAGATCAGATTCCGGGTCATCATTGATAATTAATATTTCCTCTGTTTCTTTTTTTCTACACTTGAAAACAATCAGAATGATCACTATGGTAATTTGCTGTAACATAACAACCACATAACAGATCCATGTTGACCAACTCTGATGGTATAGTATTTGAAGACCAATAATCACAGCATTACCCGGTGTTTGTACTAAAAACATAGCTAAACTAAGATTACCTTGGGATCTGGTCCTAAGTAGTTTGACAATCTGAGGCACCCATATAATTACAGATAGTATGGCAGATAAGACTCCCATGACATAAGCAAAGATTTTCAACACACTTTTAGCATTTTTGTCATATAGATCGTCAGAAACACCAATGATCACCATGGCAAACATAAACAGAATATAAACCAACAAATAAATACCATCTCTAATAAACCTCCTATCAGATTCCTTAATCTTATATCTAACAAACAATACATACAGAGGAAAAACTACTAACCAACCGATGACAATCTGATAGAAAGATAACAGATTACCGGTACATATCCAGAAGGAACAATTGTGATAACATGAAAATTTCCACCAATTAAATATCAAGGCATTGACAGCCAAGAAAGCTGAAGATAAATTAAGAACTAACAAACTCAATTCACTTATTCCTTTGGTGGTTTTGTATTTGATCAATGAGTAATATTGGGGCACATAAGAAATTAAACCACCCAAACATAAAGCTATACCTAATACATAATTATATATCGGTTCAGGAGTACACAAATCCATTTGATTCGATCCTAGTTATCAGAAAACAATCATTTTTATCTTTTTTCAGATAACATTCGGAAAGATATATTGAAAAAAAAGATAAAATAGATACAAAACACAACATATTTGATAAGTAACTACTTATCAAATAATACATCTAATTAAGCAAATATTTCATTTCTAGGGTATTATTCAGTATCATAATCTAAAATTTAATCCAGGAATATTTCTCACAGATTCTGGTACTTCTCTTACCGGATTGTTGCGCAACCAAAAATCTTGTAGATTGGTCAAATTACCCATAGAATCTGGTACTTCTCTTATTTGATTGTCAGACAAAATAAGTACTTGTAGATTGGACAAATTACCAATGCTTTCTGGTACTTCTCTTATCTGATTGTTATACAAACTAAGACTTTGTAGATTGGATAAATTACCAATGCTTTCTGGTATTTCTGTTATCTGATTGTTATATAAATAAAGATATTCTAGATTGGACAAATTACCAATGCTTTCTGGTACTTCTCTTATCTGATTATTTTCTAAAGAAAGTGTTTGTAGATTGGACAAATTACCAATGCTTTCTGGTATTTTTGTTATATTATTGTTATATAAATAAAGATATTGTAGATTGGACAAATTACCAATGGTTTCGGGTATAATAGATATCTGATCGCTACCCAAAGAAAATTGTCGTCGGTTATAGATATCCAATAAGGACCCATCTAAGTTCCATTTTCGCTTAATATCAGATATCCCATAGATCTTTTTATAAATATCTCTATGAGTTCCATCAATATTATAGGCTTGATAATTGGGAAAGTCCCTTCTTAACTTATTGAACCAAAAAGTATCATTTCTGCATATTGCTTGATTATTTCTTGGATGGCTGTTACACATAGATAGTATCTCTGGATAATCCAAATTCATAGCAATCAAGATCAATTCATCTCGATTCAATCGTTCCATCTATTTTATATTTATATTTTATTTTATATCTGAATAAAATGAAAGATAATAAGGGTGATAAGAAAGATAAGACTGATGATACATGGTATTATGTCTTATGGATATTTTTATTTATTATTGTTATAATAATATTGGGAACTATCGGTTATCATTTGTTTGAGGGATTAGAGTGGATAGATTCATTTCACAATGGGGTTCTAGTATTTACATTAACTGGGGAAATAGTTCCTACCGCAACTTATAATGGTAAGTTATTTTCCAGCTTATACAACATCATATCATTATTTAGTTTCATTCTAATAGCTATCGGTGTGGGTTATGTTATAACACAAAATAACAAAGAATAACACAGAATAACAAAGATGACAAATAATTTTTTCATGTGATAAAAAAGGATGAAACTATATGTTAGACATGAATCAGTATTAGAATTGGAACCCACCACAACAGTTTCTGATATTAAAAATTATATAGTTAATAACGGTTATGATTTAAACACTGCCGTTCTAACTTTCAGCAATAACCGAACATTGTCTCCAGTAGTTTTCCAAACCAATGATTATGACAATATAACTCTTGAAGCTCATAAAGATCATCTGAAAGGTTCAGTGTTATACTTGGAAAAAGTCAAATATAAAGAACACCAATTAGAATTTCCACCACCAACAGATGATAACCCATATATGTTTCATCAAGTCAGTATATCAACATATGGCGTTCAACCTCATTTACTCAATAAATACTTATATTTCAAATCGTTCCAAGATATATCACAAGACATCTATCACTATGCCACTAAAATGCGTAAGAGACCAAACGTATATTGGTATGTCGGTGAAGCACGGATCGGCGAATATATGATTGCAGCTTTTGTCATAGGTTTCGATGATAAATCGGACTGCAAATACGACTGTAAATATTTAGGAGAGAAAAGAGTCTACTATTTAGTGTCTGATGAGGAAGCTGATTTGATTGATGATAATGTAGATAAAATATTGGAAGGAATAACCAATCACGGCTAGTTACCCATAACCATAAATTATATATCTATTAGATATATGATTAATTAATGTGATACCCAAATGGTTTCCTGATAACCCATCTCTTTTGACCAAAACCTAGCCAAAACAAAGAGATAATCAGATAAACGATTGAGATATTTCAGAGAATTATAATGTCCCATTAAAACTACCGATCTCTCAGCTCGTCTACAAACAGCCCTAGCAATGTGACATTGTGCTACAGCGGGCGGACCGCCGGGTAGAATAAAATTTTTTAGTGGTTCTAATTCTTTGCACATAGTATCCATTGCTGATTCTAATTGGTCTACATCATAACTCTTTGAATTAGAAAGAAAGGCTCCGGCCAACTCAGCACCGATATCAAACAAAGTATTTTGTACTGTCTCTAATACTGAATTATCGTTATAACTTCTAAGCAACCCTATGTTACAATTGAGTTCATCCACATCACCGATAGCTTGAATAATATTATCGTTTTTGGCAAGCCTGCCACCATGCACAACAGATGTTGTACCCCCATCACCCTTCTTAGTATATATTTTTCTCATTTCATATCAAGAAATTGAGCAATATATCAATCAATTCCTAAATGAATAAAATGAGCTACGTCTATGCTAAGCTAACAACCGAATGTGTCAATGTTAAAACTGAAGAGACTAAGACACTCAGTGTTATTATGAGGTTCAACAATCGAGATGAGTGTGATATGGTTGCCGATCATCTCTTTGACAGTGCTCTGGGATGTTTCAACAAGGGATTACCAGCTGGGTGGGTATGTGATGAGAGTCCAGAGATCGATAATTTTGTTAGTGAGGAGGATGCTAAAAAGATCGGTTTCGTTATTTATCATTGGTCATAATAATCATACTAATTATATATCTGTTAGATATATGATTAATTATTGGGATATCCGATATTGCTCTAGCCAGTCTTCCAACTCCTCCATAGATTTGAGATGATATCCAGTACTTTCATCTTGGTTAATAATTTCTACTAACGGAGCACCGAAATGATCTTTGGTCACAATAACAAATATCGCAGTGTTATCCTGCGAAACTAACCAACCAACACCAAAAATCATCAAAGTGTCCGTAGCATCCTTGTGACTAGATTTGATACTGATTATCTTAATAATATCATTACCCGACGACGACTGAATATTTTTAAGTGAGGGATGACCTTCGGTTGCACACCCAACAAAACTAAACTCTGAATATGAACGATGAAAAACCTTATGGTCAAAGAAATCGCCAACATGGATATTTTCCAAATCGATCATGACATAAATAGTTCCGCTATTAGGCGTCTTATAATGTTTAGTGTTTTCTTTTTGCATATCATTCAGTTTGGTTAATAGTCTTTCCGCTGCGTTCATCTCGGCTTCCTTCTTATTACCAGCAGTATCTCCAGTCACTTTATACTGTGTCTCATCATAAGTAATGACGACGGATGATACGAATCTCGGATTATGAGCCATACCACCAGCTAGCCCCGTTTCATATTTTGGTAATGCCAAACCTCTCTTTTGACAAAACTCTTGTAATATATTTTTAGAGTTCATATTTTATATCATATCATGATATAAAACGGATCAAATTTTATTTGGGCATGATTGGATAACCATCAGGTAAATAAGGTTTGACATACAGATCATAATTATTCTTAATAGTCTTATAGTGCTCATCCCAAAACTGTTGATTAAACGGAATCGTTTGCGTAAAAACTTCGCCATCACTAGTAGAATAAACAATATATTCACACCACCTCTTACCCAGAATGGCCATACCTTGTTGCATCTGAGCGTAATGAGTTGGATAAATATGACCACGATAGCCCTCCATAGGTACCCATCCTCCCTTCATCAGCTCCAAATAATCTCGGAGAGGTTTATACATTTTGACAGGACACTTGATTTCAATCATACCAGGTGTGTTATAGATATCACCATCCACAGATACTCCCAACCTTTCCGCGTCCCATTTGGGTACAATCAAACCTCTATCCACAATATTCAAACCAGTTTTAGATATGAACCAATCTTTAGCATTATCTTCATGAAGATTGCCATGTGCCATTCTCTCAGTAGCTTCCTTATCAAACTCCTCCTTTTTACTCCCAGCAATGTATAAACCAGCTTCTTCTGGTGTCTTAAACTTACTCAAACCACCAAGAGCTCCAGTGTTAGATCCTGATGCTCGACCAATTTTCATCTCTTCCCATTTCTCATCCTTTTGTGGCGCATCAAACTCCCAATAATCTCCACAATCGATCCACCGATACATTTATCTCATATCAATCTGACAAAATCATATCACTTTTTCATAGCAAAATTGGGAACAGCTACTTTATCATGAAAATCATGCACAAATTTTACAAACTTATCGGGTGGTCCCATAGTATATTCACTTCCTCTCGGAAAATCACCCTGATTTGTATCACATGATAATACCATGTTCATGTTATATTTTGTTCTGTTTTCTGACAAAAGGGAATTATAACCGTACATAACACCAAGTAGTGACCCAGCTATGGCCGCGTTAGTATCAGTGTCTCCACCTAACCTGATAATATAGTCGATCATATCTTGGTAGTTCTCTGAATATAACAATGCCCAAAAAGCACAATACAAAGCATGAAGAACCCAACCCTTAGATTTTCCAGTAACATCTCTTATTACTCTATTGGAGACATTGGATAACACACCTCTGACCTCGGTCGTTTGTGATAATCCCATTACAGTATTAAATGTTTGATATCTATCATGACCCATAACTAATAATCTCATGGCGTTGATATAAATCAGATTAGCATCCAGATTGATTGGGGATGGATTAGTTAACTTACAATCAGTCACGACTACGTTGTTATCAAATATGAATACTAACGGTGAACATCTCATCATTGACCCATTAGACTGAGTCATATAACGTTTTTCGGGAGTATCAAATACCTTACCATACCGACTCTCATAACCTTTCACCGTCTTAACTCCTTTAAACAACAGCCTAGTATTAACACCAAGGAACTTAGCATCATTAGCCCACTTTTCGTAACTCAATATGGCTCCATTCTTATCATACCCCTTATTATCAATCAAACTATTAGCTAGAGTTAAAGTCATCTCTGTATCATCTGTTGTCTGACCAGCCACAGCATGACGAACAGGTTGGTATCTTGCTAGAAATTTGAAATCGTGATGTAACAACCCAGTGTAGTCATTAGACTTATGATATCTAAACTCGTGTGGAGCTCCTAGTGCATCACCCACGGCACCACCAATGAACATACCACTAATCTTATCCGTCAGATCCATATTTTATTGAATAGTAAATAAAAATTGAACATATAATCAATTCTAACTTATAAAAATAACTCAGGTAAAAAAGAAGAATATGTCGGCACCAAATCTATTAGGGACAGGTTCTAAACGTTTAACTACGCGCAAACGGGTCCAAGGAAGAACGAAGCCGATAACAGAGGTTACTGCTGCTGTCACTCAAGCTAATCTACCCACACCTGTCTATGGTTGTGAACCAGATATCTTGGCCGGGACTCTTCTAGCTGAACCTGAAGAGTTAAAGCTTCGTTTGACGAGAAAGGAGAAAGAAACTATGATGGCTAAATCTCGACGAAAAATGGAGGAGTTACCTACTCTTGTTATCGAGAATATCAGTTACACCATCTTTTCTCATGAGGATTTGAAAAAGGCTGCAGTTTTTGAGGTTAAGAATACTGATCTTAGCGGACTTCATAGTGTTAACGACCCTCGTAGTGGTGTAGTTGATAACGACGATGTTTGTAAGACTTGCTATCTTGATAACATGGAATGCCCAGGTCACTTCGGTATCATTAATCTTAACACTCATATCATTCATCCCATGTTTCGTCGGGAGGTGATTGACGTTTTGACTGCAGTCTGTAATTCCTGTGGTGGTCTGTTGCTAACTGCTGATACCATCCACGAGAAAGGCCTCGACAAACTTAGCGGATCCAAACGTCTGAGGGCTATTGCTGATGAATCTAAGAAGCTCCCTTGCCGTCGATCCCAAGAGAATGTCGAAGCTGGTGCTTCAGCCTGTGTACCCAATCCTGAATATCGTGCCTCCAAAGCCAAAGAGATGGGTAAGATCATCTACTCCTATGATGGTAAGAAGGGTAAGGATAACGAAAGAACTGTAGAAGATGTGGAACAGATTCTGGATGCCATTTCTGAGGAAGACGCTGAACTGCTGGGGTTTTCCGGAGAGTCACATCCTCGTCGGTTTATCATGAAATCCTTACCCGTCATTCCCATTTGTGCCCGAGCTCCGGCCTTTCAGGACGGTGAGATTTTGAACGATGATATTACCATTATGTATTTGGATATCGTCAGATACAACCAGGAGCTTCTTCGACCGGACCTTACCGAAAAGGACCATGAAAAGATCGTCAGTACTTTGACCTACTATATTAGTCATATGATTGATAACTCCGATGGTCAGTATAAGCAAGGTAAGAGGAAGGTTAACATGGACATTAAGAGTCGTATTCAGGGTAAGGAGGCCATGATCAGAGCTCTAATTCAGGGAAAACGTGTCAACTATTCTGGTCGTACAGTCTTGGGTCCTGATCCTAATCTCAAGTTCGGTCAGATTCGTATCCCTCGTATTTGGGCTCCTTATCTGACTCAAGTGGAGGAAGTTTCGGCTGCCAACTTGGGACGTCTGATGGCTTTGTTTAAAGCAGGCAAGATCACATATGTGACCCCAGCTCGAGGAAAACTCCAAGGTCGGAAACTGAAGGTAACTCCCAAGCTCCAAGCCGAGTACAATCTGACTTTTGGTGACTCGGTTGATCGTTGGTTGCAAGATGGAGACTATGTAGTTTTCAACCGTCAACCGACTCTGCACAAACAAGGAATTATGGGTTACGAAGTGGTACTCGGCGATCCGATGACCATTGGTATGCATTTGTCTTATACCAACCCTCACAATGCGGATTGAGGAAATTATTTAAAATAATAGCCAACTCCTGAAGTCCGTAACAGGTAGCTGCGGCTCAAGTTGTTGACAATACTTGAGTCGGAAAACAGTGTAACGTCAACCCGGTACGTCAGTTAAATACCAAACACCCTCGACTGATAACGGATATAACTACCTAGTATTCTATCATCCAGATGGGATGCGAGACCGTCAAATTCAGGGAAACCCCTAAAGCTGTTGGATACCAACCATTCTAAGAAATTGGGATGGGGCCGCGGAGAGAGACCGCAATGGGTATGGTGATAACGCCAACAGATATCTTCATTAATTTGGAGTAATGGGCAATCCTGAGCCAATCTTCTAAACATGTAAGGTGTAGAAGCAGGTGCAACGACTTAACGGCGGTCGGTCATGTCATAACCAAAAATCGATAATATGATATGGCTTAAGATAAAGTCTAGTCCCATAGGAAACTATGGGTGAACAAACGTTCGATGGCGACGAGGGTAATGTCCACGCACCCCAATCCAGGGAAGCTATGTTGGAGGTAGCATTACTGATGGGTGTTAAGAATTGTATTATGAACGCTCAAGATAACAAAAATATTATCGGTGTGGTCTATGACGCACTGACTGGAGCTTATCTTCTTACTCAAAAGGAGACTTATGTTAGTAGGGGTGATTTTATGAACCTAACCATGTTCCTAGAGAACCAAGAATCTCTGAATGATATCGAGGAGAGACTAGCTAAGTATAACCTACCAATCGAATCTGGTCGAGCTTTATTTAGCGCTTTGTTTCCTTCTGATTTCTATTATCGGAAGGGTGATGTTCTGGTTAGAGATGGTGTTTTGGTTAGTGGTGTCATTACCAAAGATCACATCGGTAATGCCCACGGTTCGATAATTCAGGTCATGATGAAGGACTATGGGATGGAGAAGACTGTTGATTTTATTACTGATATTTACAAGATGATGAGAGAGTGGTTGAATGTCAGAGGTTTTAGTATCGGTTTAGATGATTGTTTTCTGGTGGGTAAGGACCCAGAAAAGGAGATCGAATATGAGGTACAAAGAGCTAAGATGCTAGCCAAGTCCATGGGATGGAAGATGGATGACCCGCTGGAGGAAGAACGTCGCGAAAAGCAGATCATCGCTTATCTCAATACTGCCAGAGATTTCGGTGCCCGTATTTCTGAAAAGAATCTGTCTCCTGATAATGCTTACAACGTCATGTCCAAGAGTGGGGCTAAAGGTTCGACTTTTAACATCGCTCAGATTACCGGTATTTTGGGACAGCAGTTCGTCCACGGTAAAAGAATGCCTGAAACTCTAAGTGGTGGGAGACGTTGCTCGCCATACTTTCCAGAAGATTCACTGGAACCGGAAGCTAGAGGATTTTGCATTAACTCCTTCTTGACCGGTCTAACTCCAGCTGAAATGTTCTTCCACCAAGCCGGTGGTCGCGAAGGTTTGACGGACACAGCCGTGAAAACGGCAGATACAGGCGCGATGCACCATAGTGTAGTCAAGGCCTTGGAGGACGTCAAAGTTTTTAGTGATGGATCCGTAAGAAACGCTTTTGGTAATATCTTTCAGATGACTTACGGTGAGGACGGTTTTGGTGCTGACAAACTAGAATTAGTAACTACCAAGACCAATCGCTTCCCTTCCTTCATAGATACTAAGCGATTGGCTGGTAGAATTAATGCTAAGTACGGCTATGCCACACCTGGAGATCCAGACCCCGAGGAAGTAATTCCTCAAAAGAAATAATTAATACATAATATGAAAAAAAAGATAAAAAGATAAAATAAATAAACTTTTTGATAAGTAATTACTTATCAAAAAGACTCTCTAATTAAGCAAAAATATCAATCCTGATATACTATATTGGAGGATTTTTATTTGGTTTTAATGGAAGTAGGATAACTTAGGACAAATTTGGGCTCTTTATTGGTATGAACAATCTTATGCTGAAAGTTCTGTGAAATTCCCAGTCCCACACCAACTCCAAAGACGAAAGTCAACAGATTCATTTATTAAACTCAGATAATATTTAAAATAATTATCGAAGATGATTATTTTTCAAGCGCAGTGGGATCAATAGTATTTAAGATTTTATATGAAAGCAATGGAGTTAGGATATATTAGCTAGTTCCGATATATTAAAAGGTAGAGGCAGACCTAAAAGTCTCATATAATAATATCCGGATGAAGCGAATCTGTTGGATGACATTCTGATACATGATCTAAATGAACCTGATTCTCCACCTTTGACTATGTTTATTCTTTGAAATATAGTTAATCCTTCCTCTTCATTAGTTGATGGTTCTAATTCACCGGTAGCTCGGTGGTAAAAGATCAGTGGTAATTCTTTAACTAAGTCCCCCAAATTGTTATACTCATTCATCCTATCTATGATATTTTCTAAAGATATTATAGATTGGGTCACCCTCAGATCTATCATGGGTTGCTCCTCTGGTGATGTTACGGTATC
>JABAOC010001991.1_pt2 | contig 45461 bp, 40 predicted proteins | sample 7062161 | NCBI WGS metagenome assembly JABAOC01 (sample SAMN14538625, study PRJNA623070) | marine sediment metagenome | biome: marine biome [ENVO:00000428]; feature: marine pelagic biome [ENVO:01000023]; material: deep marine sediment [ENVO:00002113] | place: India: Gulf of Khambhat ... | reverse complement strand
CATCTTCCAGATGAACAGTTCCTGGCATACCGACATGGTGATGGGGATGACCGCCGAAATTCAGCGGTGTCCAGGAGAGATTAACCGGATTGCCTTTTTTTGCTGTATACCTCCGCACACCTTCGAGGATTTGTGTTACCATAAAAGTATCCAGCCCAGAAACCGTGTGACGACCATGTAATTCTGTACAGCCAACAGGAAGAAACAAAATATCATTCTTCTTTCGATTATCAACCACGTGCTGCCGAATGGTATTCTGGATATAAGTACCTGGTTTCCCCAATTCAGACGGCGAAGGGATACCATAATCCACTAAAATCTGAGAAATTTCCTCCTCCGAAGCCTCCCAGATTTTCTTTTTCAATCTGCCAGTTGATGTATCTTCAAAAAATAAATCATCTCTACTCGTTTTTAGCCATCCTGACATTTTAGTTACCTTTCCAATTTTATAGTTCCTGAACTGCTAATTTCGCTAATTGAAGCGAATTTAGCGAAATTCGAAAAATTAGCGTAATTAGCGGTCAAAAAAATTTATTTAATTTATTTGAAATCCGTCAACGTAATCTTGACCTCATCCTGATCTTTTTGCAGCTTGATTAAATTTTCTTCCACTTCATCCAGTCCGATCTTTTTGGTGATCATCGGAGACACATCCATACCCGAAGCCATGCAACTGATCACGTTCGGAAAGGTGCCATGACCTGAATGTCCCTGCGAACCAACAACATTGGCTCGTCTCACTTGAAGCACTTCGCCATTCAGAGGAATTCGATCATCTGCACGGGCGACAAGAACAACCGTAGTGTTCACCGCTTTGCCTTCCCAAATAATTCTTTCAATATCTTTCCAGACCACGCTGGGCAAACCCGTTGCCTCCAAAATCAGTCCAGCGCCGACACCTTTGGTAATTTCAAGCACTGCCTCAGCCGCATTCTCTTTAAACGGATTTATCGCATGGGTTGCGCCCAATTCAAGCGCCATCTTTCGGCGTTTTTCCGATGGCTCAGAGATGATCACTGAATTCGCCCCAGATTTCCGCAATACAGCACAGGCAGCAATTCCAATGGGCCCACCTCCCAATATCACAACATGTTCGCCGGCTCTAATGCCTCCTCCTCGTTCAATCAGCGCATTATACGCCACCGATGTCGGCTCAACCAGACTACCCAGCAGCCACATTTTTTCCTCACCATATTCCTTTCGAAGCTCCTCCAGGCTCCAGAGATAGCGGGCATCCATTTTAATATATTTGGCATAGGCACCATCAATTGAAAAACCAATTTCCTGAAGTCGCTCACAGTGATTCGGAAAGCCATCACAGCATGGTCGACACTGGGCACACCAGACCATCTCTTCGGAACAGACCGCTTCACCAGGCTCATATCGTTTTCCTGTTCGCTTGTTGATGGCATTTTCGCCTGCCTTAACAGCTACACCAGAAAACTCGTGCCCCAATGTACATGGAAAAGCCGTCAAACCCGGGTATAAAATATAACCATCTTTATCAGCTTGTAACATGTGGACATCGCTTCCGCATATGCCACAGGCTTTTACTTCTATTAAAACTTCATTCGGACCTGGCTTTGGCAGTTCCTTTTCAACAATCTCGATACGAGGATTTCTCCATACTTTGCTTCCTAGATAGGTTAACTTTCCTTTAATGTCTTTTGAACCAAGTTTAAAATCGGGCTTTGGATCCCATTCAGCGAATAGAGATACTGTTCTCATCTAAGCTCCCTTTATGTTTAAAAAAATCTGAACTTAAGTGAATTGATTCCTATTTTAAAGGTAGTACAGATGTTCTTTCTACCAAATAAGATTTCAAGATAACATGCTGCGGATCTACATTCTCTCTTTTGATATGGGACATAATGAGTTTCATACTCTCCTGTCCCATTTCATAAATAGGCTGATGCATTGTCGTTAACGCTATCGTGGTAAAGTCTAAATCATCGTAACCCACGATTGAAATATCATTGGGTATGGTAATTCCCATTTCCTGGGCGACTGAATAAAATAAAAGGGCAATTCGATCATGTCCTGCAAAAACGGCAGTGATATCTTTTTTCAGAAGATTTCGAGCATATTGTAAATAACGGTTGGGAATAAACGGTACTGATTCTGCAATGATAAGCGAAGGATCGATTTCGATTTCGTAATCGTTCAATGCCTTTTTATAGCCCTCAAGCCGATCCCGTTCCGTGCTAAATAGAGTACTTAACGTAATCCCAATTTTTCTATGACCTTTGGAAATTAGATATTGAGTGATTTCGTAAGCCCCTTCAAAATTATTCGTTGTAACATAATTGATATCCAAATCAGAAATAATTCGATCTGCGAGTACCACAGGAATTTTTCTTCGGATAAATTTCTCAACGATTTTTTGATTTTTTTCATCTGAAGCCGCGGTCGGGACAAAAATTACACCACCAACTGAATTCTCGAGCAAACGTTGGGAATGAAATTCAGCTTTAACATACAGATCATCCGTATTACAAAGAATGAGGCTGTGCTTATTCTTAGCAGCTTCATCTTCAACACCCCTGGCTAATTCAGGGGTATAGCCACTTCGAATATCAGGAACGAGAAGCCCAATGATCGTCCTTTTATCAGATTCAACTGAACCATTGAGGACAAAAGTGCCAAGTCGCTTCTTCCGTTCTAAATATCCCATATTCACAAGATTTTGTATTGCCTGTCGGATAGTTGCCCTTGCCAGTCCCGTAATTTTGACAAGTTCTTCCTCGGTTGGAATCTTATCATTCGGTTTGAATACGCCCTGCTCAATCTGTTCGATGAGCCAGGTTTGCAGTTGGAAATATTGTGGTATCGGACTATCTCTATCAATTATCATTTTATCACACAATTTGTCTATTTGTATAAACAATTATACAAAGAAAATTTTAAGAAGTCAAGCATTTTTTTATGTCTTTAGAAACTTCTACTTTTTGTTCTTGATTTTTAAAAATGAAATTTCTATTTTTGGGTGTTCATTTTCTGTATCTATGAAAAATTGATAAATGATAATATGAGATTAATTCTTCTCTCATGAGTTATAGAATTCCTAGTGATAAAATCGCCCAGGTTCGTGATGCCACCGATATTGTAGCATTGGTTTCGAATTACCTCACCTTAAGGAAATCTGGAAAGGGATACTTGGGACTTTGCCCCTTTCATACGGATACTTCTCCTTCTTTTCATGTCAATCCTAATACACAACTTTACTATTGCTTTGGCTGCCAGAAGGGTGGGAACGTTTTTAATTTTTTGATGGAAATTGAAAAAATGTCTTTTGTTGAGGCAATTGAATTCCTGGCGCAAAAAGCAGGAATTTCATTACCAAGGATGCAGGTTGATGATAGATTAGAAAAAGAGAAAGAAGCGCTTTATTTTGTAAATCGTTGGGCAGCAAATTTTTTTTATAAAAATTTACTTTCACCAGTCGGGAAGCAGGCTTTACATTATGTTCAGGGGAGAGGAATTAATCAAATGATGATTAAAACTTTTGGCTTAGGCTATTCTTTGCCAGATTGGGATGGTTTGATCAAACAGGCGGAAAAAGAGTCTGTATCTTTGGATGTGCTGTACAAAGCGGGACTCATAATTAAAAAGAGTAGCGGTGAGTATTACGATCGTTTTCGTGGTCGTTTCACGATTCCGATTGTCGATTTGTACAAAAAAGTACTTGGATTTGGCGGGAGAAAGATGGTGGAAGATGATTCACCAAAATACATTAATTCGCCGGAGACACCAATCTATCAAAAGGGACAAATATTATTTGGATTATATCAGAGTCGTGATGCGATCAAGCAGCAAGACCAGGCGATTTTTGTTGAGGGGTATACCGATTTGATCAGTTTGTTTCAATCCGGAATTTGCAATGTTGTGGCGACTTCGGGTACTGCCCTTACAGCAGCGCAGGCCAGGCTGATCAAACGATTCACTGAGAATGTGATTCTGTTATACGATGCCGATAGCTCAGGTTCTCTGGCAGCGATGAGAGGAGCAGATATCTTTCTCGATGAGGGCTTGGAAGTGAAAATTGTTACATTACCGGTTGGTCATGATCCCGATAGCTTTGTGCGTGAACGAGGAGTCGACAATTTTAAGTTTATGCTATCCCGTGCAAAGTCTATTATTCAATTTAAAATTGATACATTATCTCAAAAACTCGATATTTCATCTACCCAGGGAAAGACGCAGTTAGTAAATGCGCTCCTGGAGTCGATTATCAGAATTAAAGATAGCATTAAACAAAACCTCGCTCTCAAAGAAATTGCAGAGCATTTCGCATTGGACGAACGGGCCCTGATGGAACAACTTCATCATATTAAAAAAAATGGGCGATATCGACCTTTAACACCTGAAAAAGTTGATTCCGGAAAAGAAGGAATTAAGATCAGGCGAAAATCAAAATACGAGATTGCTGAGGAAGACCTTGTTAGATTGATTGTGGAGGATACAGGCTGGCTGCCATTGCTCATGAAACATCTGGAACTTGATGAGATATTCGATCCAGAAATGCGCAGCTTGTTTTCAATTATATATAATTTGTCTCAGTCAAATAAAAAAATAACTCAACAGATGATATTCAACGAAATCACCGATCCTCAAATCTCATCTCGAATTGCCCAATTGATGATGACAAGATACGGCGAGACTGTAAATCGTCAAAAATTAATTGAAGATTGTCTGGTCCTACTGAAAAGACGTCGGCTTGAAAACAATCTATCTAATCTAGAAAAGGAGATAAAAATTGCTCAGGAAAAACAGATTGATGCATCGGAATATACCAGAAAATATCTTGAATGTAGAGCTGAGATTAAAAAGATTGAATCAAAACAATTTTTAAGGGATATTGATATAGAGTAATGGAGTTCTGGATTATTGGAGATTAGATCGGTTTTTTTCATCGGATAGTATTTCATAGGATAGTATTTTACTCCAACTTTTTTACAAATTCAAGTCTATAAATTTATGTAAAAAATAGATCGAGTATTAAATTATTTACTATGCCGCTTATACCGATTTTCATAATTAATGTCCTAAAGGAAGTCGGTATTAGTGATTCTTGCAAAAGAAATACCTTTTTCTATAAGACATTTCTTTCGAGAATCACTATAGATCAGGCGGCTTTTTAATTATAAACAATTTAAAATTTGAAGTAATCACCGTTACGCAGTAATTTTATATATAGGTATATTTTTAACAGATGAATTCTTTCAATATTACTCGAATAAATGAAGTTTTTGTCACCGTCAGGTAAATGGTACATTCATTGTAGAAAAAATTATTACTAGGTGGTAGAGGCATATAACCAAAATTTCAAATTTTCCCTAGTATTATATTTGATCAATATGTTCTCATAATTGAACATACTGATAATAATAAGGTTAAACATATTAATCGTTTAGAAAATAATCTGATAAATGTCTAAATTATTTCGCCTTGCACTGTCCTTATTTTAGATGCTATGTTTCAACATGAAGCAATTAAGTACAAATTTGTAATTAAACAAATTATTTTGTAATTGAATGCGTTGCATAAAGATCTGATTTTAAGAATAAAGTAATGGATATTTTTATAGACATATCAACTCTGATTATATGCTTTTGTGTAATCTGCAAAGGTGCAACATGGCTGGTTGATTCCGCTTCCAAAATTGCTAAACGATTGGGTGTTTCTGAATTAATAATCGGTCTGACAATTGTAGCGTTTGGGACTTCGGCACCAGAATTTTGTGTAACCATATCGGCAGCAATTCGTGGAGTGAGTAATATTTCAGTCGGGAATATAATAGGTTCAAATATATTTAATATAGGAATCATTCTCGGTGGGGCTGCCATTGTTCGAAATCTGAAGACAACAGATTTGATGGTTCATCGAGATGGTTTTTTTCTGTTTGTCGGTTCCCTGGTTGCGGCTGTAATGCTCTGGGATCTGGAACTTACCAGACTTGAGGGTTTTATTCTATTTTCATTACTTATATTTTATTTGGGTAATCTTTATAGTAGTAAACAGTGTAATCGAGAAGTCGAAGTAAAAAGCGGAGAGTTGCAAGCTAAAGACGTTGTTCTATTAATTTCAGGTTTTGGAATGTTACTCATTGGCTCTCATTTTCTTATATCATCAGCAACAGATTTAGCGAGAGCTTTTGGAATTTCAGACTGGATAATCGGTGCCACAATCATTGCCGCAGGAACGTCTTTACCTGAAATTGCAACTTCAATTATTGCTGCGATAAGAGGTCATAATGGAATATCTATCGGCAATCTTATCGGAAGCGACATCTTTAACGTATTTGGAGCCCTTGGTTTAGCTGCTATTGTTCGGGAAATGCCAATAGAAATGTCTGCCCAACCAAGTCTCCTTATTTATCCTATCATGGTTGGACTAGCATTATTTTTCTTAAGAACAGATTGGCTTCTCTCCAGAAAGGAAGGGATTATCTTGGTTCTTTGTGGGCTGGCACGTTGGACTTACAGTTTTTGGGTACAGTAAGATTAATGAACGTTTGTTTTCATCGCTGAAGAAGTCAACTAATTTAATTATATAATACTGAATTACGTCTACGTTTATATCGTAGAAATTGGGTCGCTATTAACATTAAAATCGCTATTGAAATAATAGCAATCAAAAATTCCAATCTTAGTATTGGAAATTTTTTTGCCGTTCCGGGATCTCCATACAAGACAAAGGCAGCCCAATAAAATGGATGTTGATAATAGATTCTATGTGGATTAATTGAACTCTCTTTCAGAGAGATTTCTCGCTTAGCTTTGGTGAGAGCCTCAGCTTTTGTTCGTTTATGATTAATTAAGTTATCATAAAACAATGGCATAAGTTCAGAAGTAAACTTATCATCGACCTTCCATAAGGTCATCAACACAGTTTTCGCCCCAGTACCCAGAAACAATCGGGGTAAGCCGAGAATACCCTCTCCAGCGACCAATTTTCCACGTCCGGTTTCACAAGCGCTTAGCACGACCAGATCGCATCCTAGATTTAGCTCGGAAATTTCATACCCCATCAGAAAACCATCATCAGCAGTATCATCGCTAACGGCCATGAGCAAACCGGAAAAAGGGTCAAATGTCAAGTCGATAAATCCATGTGTAGCGATATGTAAAATCTGTTGTTTCTGGACCTCATTGAAAAAATTAATCTTAGTTGCATTGCCCCGTTTATAGATTTTTGTAGATGGAAACATATTTTTAATGCTTTCAGCTTCTCTTTCTGAAAAAGGTAATGGACTAAAGCGCCAGGTGATTCGAGAGCGAAACTGTTCCTGGTTTAAACTCAAAAGTTGGTTTTCATCAAATGGATTCGCAAACACCAAAAAATTTGGATTTCTTGGCAGCGGTTTAGAGTCTCGTATCAGAAATGAAATAGCTGGAGAATAAGCAAACGTATACCGATGGAGCAAAAACTTATCCCAGTATGAGGGAAAATTCAACGGTGTATACACTGAAGAATCTGGCAACTCTGTTAACAGCATTTCCAAAGGTAAATTCAATAATGCCAAATCGGGAATGATTAAAAGTTGTTTCAACGATACGAGCATCTCTTCGGCTGGTTTAAACAATAGCTGATACAAGCGATGGGCAATAGAAGCCCTAAATGGAGTATCTTTTACTGAACCGGTTTTAACATCATGTAGAGGTGACATTAATGAGTCTATCATAACCACAATCATGGATTGATCAATTGGTAATCGAATAACTTTAGCATTATTAGCATCGATTATCATGACAAATGAAGCTTGTGCAGAAATATGATAAATTAATACTCCTTGACTAGATTGTTTTAAATAACTCTGGATCTGTTCCAATGAAGGTATAAATGGGTGATCTCCTATATTTGGTTTAGATTCATCCTCAATCAATCGCAGGCGTTGGGCAATCAAAGAATATCGAGCCGCTTCAAGTTGAGAAAGTAAATAATCCCATTCATCCGCCGATCTTGCAGTCCCGGCTTCCAGGCGAAGACGACGTTGAAGCATTCGCAGTTGCTTACATGCCTGACGGTATTCACCGTTGAGGCTATTGTTAGTATGATTTCTATTAATCGGAGATTCATTACAGAGTTTGAGTTCCTGGAGAACACGACTGCGAGCCATTTGATCATAATAATAAAGGCTATCCAGATCTTCTCTTTGACCGCTAATCTCATATCGCTGAAGAAAACAAAAGACCAGCTTTTGATATACCTTATATTCCTCACTGAAATAACCAATACGGAATTGCTCAACTTTTAGATTCTGCCTGGATAGCTCAATAACATTCGCAGCTTGAGTGTATGCTGCAATAACCTTATTTAATTCATTAGCCTTACTATAAGCATTACCCATCCCTAGATATACTTCAGAAAGCAGTCCTAGATTATTCTCTGATTTTGCAACTTCAAGAACTTTACCATAAAGTTGCAGTGCTTCTGGAATATTCCCAGCAATCAACTCAATTTCCGCGACTCCAAGAAGAGACCATGCCATGTATCGTTTTCTATCAGCTTCTTTTGCAGCTTTGTAGGCTTGTAAATATAAGCTTTTTGCTCGTTCATAACTTTCTTCAAACATATAGATTTTAGCCAGTTTCCACAGCCAATAAAAGTTTGTATTTTTGGAGTAAGGTTGATGATTGGCAAAGTTAACGAATCTCTGATACGCTTTTTTAGCTTCACTATAGTTTCCTTCGTCGAAAAAAAGATTAGCGATTCTGACATTGGCTCTATACTGCTGATCCTTCATGTTTTCTTCAATTGCCAGATCATGGGCTTCTTGATAAATTTTCATAGCCAAAATATTCTGTTTTAAATAAAAATAAATATCGCCTTTGTTGAGCATCATTTGGATCAGGAGCTTTTTGTTATTGATATTACGTGCTAATTTCTCACTCTCATCATACGAAGCTAACGCATCGCTGTATTTTTCTAAATATAATAGTGACTGACCATAAAAAGAATACCAGTTGGCTAAATAACCATATTCTCCAATTTTAGAAGCAATTTTAATGGCCTGTTCCAATTCTACTTTAGCGGCATGATAATCTCCAGATTCTTTATAAATAAGACCTCGATTTCCCGTAATTAATTGAATACGATATAAATCCCCGATACGGCTGGCGATGTCATAAGCCGAGTTATAATAATTTAATGCCTGATCATATTCATTTAATTTATGTGATAGAACGCCAAGGTTCATTAAAAATTTTGCTTCGGATTGAATATCTTTATTTTTACGTGAAATTTCGAGTGCTGAACGCCAAAGATAATCAGCATCAAAGTAGCTGGATAATTTGTATAAACAATCTCCCCAAAGGTGAAGGATTATTGGGTCTTGTGAGCTATTCTTTCTTAGATAGGAAAGGTCCTGTAATGATCGATTGAAGTTATTATTTTTATAATTATTAATAGCAGAAACAATTTTTTGATACTCTGGTGTTAAGTTGAGTGTTGTAAGAAGACTAAGCCCGGAAAATTTCTTGTCACAATTATGATAGAAGTCAATAAAGTCCTTTAGCAAAGCAGGGGAAGGCAAGCCTTTGGAAAGCCCCTGTTTATAAGCTTCAAAAGCAGTATATGACTCGCTCTTCAGTGCGAATATTTTGGCCAACATCCAATAACTATTACGGCAATACTGTGGCTTTGTTGTTAACTCATTAAAATAATTTTCAGCTTCATCAACCTCATTCTTAATCAGGTAACATTCTAAAAGTTTTAAATATACCCGTTCAAAGTCTGGATGACTTTCAAGATAGCCCTGAAGTGCTGAAACTTGATCAATCAGGGAGTCCGGTTCAATCGATTCTAATAATAGAAAATACTCCTCGAAGACTTTTTTTTCATTAGAGCTTGCAGGATTAATACTCGCGTGCAAGTCAAAAGTTAGAGTGAATAAGCTGAGCCAGCCAAATATTGCCGCGATTATCGCACGATGAACATCATATTCTCTATTTATAGAATATATTTTCACAGCGATAGTAAAACTTCATTAAATGAGCGACCGTAGTTTAACACTACAACGTCTCTCTATCATTCTGAACAACTTATGATTAATTATCATTATAATCAGAAAGGAACGTTAATAATGTCATGCTGAGCGGAGCGAAGCATCTCTTTCGATTAGGTATGAGATTCTTCACTCCGTCCGACAAAAAACGTTGGGACTCCTTTCAGAATGACATCGTAAAATGTCGTTGTAGTATTAACCAAATTGCTAAAATTTAAATTCAATGATAAAATTACAATTTCCTGACTTTTTCTGTTTACTAATCTACTGTTTGTGGACCTGTGCCATTCGGAGGTGGAGGTGGTTCTCCCTTAATTTTATAAGACCTATCTGTTTCACCTCTTACTCTTACGTAATCTTCCTTTACCTTTTCCAACTTTCCAATTGTGATGACATATCCAGGTTCAAACAATGTGTTCACTCTCTGAAGAAGTTTTGAAACCTTTGCAATGAGTGAGAAAACAAAGATGATAATTAAAATTTGAAGGACAAGTAATAAGATCCAGATTATAGCTTCCATTTTTACCTCCCTTTATTAAAAAGTTATTAATTGGATTATTTTTGAATTAATTTTACACTTTCTTCATAAAAATCGCTGTTCGGGCTGATGTTTTTTAATTTCATGGATGCTAAATCCTTTTTCCCTTCAAGCCAATAGGCCAATCCAAGAAAATAATTTTCTCTATCACCTCCTTTCAAATTATCTAACTGCACCAATGAATCAGCTTTTGATATGTAACCAACAGCATCATTGAGATGTTGTGTTCTAATATCCTGACTGAGATCGAGTTTCCGGGTTCTGGAAAAAGCCAAATGCGATAATCCTAAATAAAAATATAAATCACGTATCTGGGATTTAAGTTCTTGACTTTCTGTCTTAGCTTGTAAAACAGGAATGGCTGGTACTAAACTTTCAAAGGTACCGATTGCTCGTGGATAATCGTTGTCCATATAATAGCTTATACCAAACTTAAAACGGCTGTCAAACGAATGGAATAGCGAATCATCTTCCAAGTCCAAGGGGATTCCTCTTAAACTACTTAAATCATACTGATATGGAGCTTCATCATCGTATACATAATAATAATCATCACCAACCCTTTTAATTGCAGTTCTGTAAATAAGTACACTAAAAACAATAGCTATAATCACAACAGGAATAACAAAGGCATATCGAGGTATCCGTATTGGTGGTTCCAATAAGTTTCGCACCTTGTTCCAAACCTTAGCGGCGTGGCTAATTGCTCGATTAATAATATCACCAATATCTCGAGTCTTCAATTTTTGTTTCCTCGCTTCAGCCAGAATCTCCTTCAGAATTTCTTCATCCGATTTGATCTGCACCTGTGCTAATTCTGGGATATCCTCCATCACAATCTCCGGAGAAGCTGGAACAAGCTTTGTGAGAATTCGGCGATAGAACACTGGAGAAGCTATTAATCCGTCGAAGAACTTTTGAGCCTCAGAGCGTCGAATATCACCAGAAAAAAATCGCATTAACATATCTTCTATATCTGAAAAAGTCAAGGGTGCGCCGATAACATTTGGGATTCGTTTTCTAACTTTAGCATAAGGCTTAAGCTTATCAATTAACTTAAAGAACAAATCATAGCCAGGATCTTCTTTCTTTATTTGATGAATCTGTTGTTGTGTCTCGTTATCTATTTTATCATAAAGATAGGAAACAAGTTGTTCATGTGTTATTTTTGTGTGTTCTTCCATTAACAAATTTTATTTTTAACTTTGATTTAATTCTTTGGATTTATAATAAAAATCTCGTATCACCAGGCAAAACGTCTCAAAACAGTTAAAACAATCATTAAGATGCTTCGAAAGTCGCTGACAATCTTTACCAAAATTGTCATCGTTTTGTGGACCAATGAAAAGCAAAGCCAGAAAAAAATCCTGATTGTCCTGAAGATATGTTTTTTCAATTTGACATTCAAACTTTGGTATATCAGCAAACAATTTAGCGACATCATCGTCGGATTTAATTTCCTTAAGGCGTTGATATAAAAATTCTATTTGTTTTTTGTCTGATGGAGAGAGATGTGCCCAAAAAGCCATTTCTGCAAATGTTTTTTCAGCTATTAGATAAGCTAAGTTTTGACCGAGTGTGTGTTCCATTTCTTTTACATCCAGTTACAAGTAATTAAAGTTTAGATAAGATTACACCAAATTTAGAATCCTTCTAATATAATAGAGCATTATTTAGTACAAAATCTTTCATTTTTAACTCAAAATTTTTTGGCTATCTTTCAAATAATTCCTCATTCTATTAACCACATTATCTACAACACGGTGTCCAACATTCTTGAAACAAGGATGAACACAAATCATAGCTGCGGAAAAATCAGCCCAGATATACATTTGAAATATATTGATATCTCGTTCCAGATTTCGTTTCTTTTTTATACCTGATGCACGCATGATTTCAATAAGGTATTCATAAAGTTCCCAGCGTTTGTTGAATTCAAGGTCGTTTCTATTAATTTCACTATTTTCTAATTTTCCATTGATTATTGCCATTGAAAAAAATTTTTTAATATATCGACCCGATATACGATTACATATTGTCGCCAGCCAGGATAGAAACATTAGCTCATTATCTCGCGCGCGAAAGTCTTGCAAAGCTTGACACCTATTTTGGGTGAGTTGAAGGAAAACTTCGTTGACCACGTCATTTACAGTATCTGAGATTTCTCGTTGAAGCCGGGGCAAGTTCCAGGTTATACAACTAATTTGGACCTTGTTATAAATATAACTCTTATAACGTTTAATGAATTCCCGCCAGGCTGATTGCCAAAGAGGAGAAGCTTGATCGCTACAATAATTCAGAAGCTCCTGAAAAGTAAATGTGTTATCAAATTTACACATAACTTATATTTTAACCATGCTAATATGTTTTCATTTTCCCGAGAAATACTTAAAAGGCTCTTATTAAACCGAAAGGTGACAAATTACAACAATTGGAGGTCCAACGATATTCCCAAAGAGAACAGAAGATATTGAGCCTATGGGACTATGGAGTTCCTCTTAATCAATCATTAGGGATATTAATTTTTTGTCAATTTAAAAAATTAAATTTAAAATATCAAGATATTTTTAAAAAAATGTTATTTTTGAGAGAATATTTTATTGAAGTGACTCTATTATATTGAACAGTTAATTTGATCTTGAAGACCTGTTCATCCTTAACTCATCTATTAATTACTAACAATTAACAATAGGAGGTATAAAAAATGGCCTTTCAAAAAGTTCTTCTTAAAGGAGAGTCAATTGCTGCCGGAGCAGAGAAAAGGTTGCTTCCTGGCATCGATGTAAGCAAGTGGGACAGGATTCATTTCCACATCTCTGCTGGGGTTAGAGCAATTTCTGGAGTTAAAGTTCGAGTGCTCTTCGGTACACCAGTTAATGGTAAGGTTTTACTTGCTGACAGTACCGTTTGGTATGAGGATACAGTATGGGAGCGAGAGTTTTCGTACACGACTCCAAATACATACGGTGGAACTGGTTTTATCATGAGCGTACCTGTCGTTGCACCACAGCTTTTTGATGTGATTCTGAGAAATGTGGGAGATAAAGAATTACAGTCCGTGTATGTAACAATGATGGCCCAAGAGATTTAATATAATCTTAAGAAAAATTTTTAACCACTATTTAGAAGCTAAGGTTTTTGAGAAATTATAGTAAATTAATTTTAAGAAACAGAAACAAGGAGGAAAGTAAAATGTATTATGCAGCATATCAGCCGGTAGAAGTACCTGAAACGAAAGAGATGGTAGGAACAGGATGGTTACCCCCACTGCCAGATTTTCGTGATTATTCAGAAAAGCATCACAAAGTTATTGAAATGGTTAAAAAAATAAGGATTTCACCGACTAAAACACCGACATTACCCGCACAAGTAGATTTACGACCCTCATTTGCATCAATAGCCATCGAAAGTCAAGGAAATCTGGGATCTTGCACCGCCTGTGCTGCTGTCGGAATTGTTGAATATTGTGAGCGCATAGCTTTTGCGAGACATATTGAAGGCTCTCGTCTCTTTGTTTATAAGACGACTCGGAACCTGTTAGGCTGGGTTGAGATACAGGAGCCTGGATGAGGACTACTATGGGTGCTTTAGTATTATGTGGAATACCCCCTGAAAAATATTGGCAATACACCACTAACAGACATCCTGGTCCTGAAAGAGAGCGAACATTTGATGAAGAACCGCCGGCTTTTATCTATGCTTTAGCCGATAACTATGAGGCTGTTAGATATTTCCGCCATGATCTTCCAAACCGCACTCCTGATCAGGTGTTATCAAGGATAAAATTATATTTACTGGCACAAATCCCTTCCATGTTTGGGTTTTATGGGTTCGAATCATATAGTGACACAGATACTTTAGGTGCATTTCCCCACCCATGTCCAGGTGATGAAGCTATCTGGGGCCATGCAGTTGTTGCTGTGGGGTATGATGATAACAAAAAGATTAAAAATACCAAGTGTAATATTGAGACCACAGGAGCTCTCCTGATTCGCAATTCCTGGGGAAAAAATTGGGGTGAAAGTGGTTATGGGTGGTTACCTTATGATTATGTACTTAATAGATGGGCTCAGGATTTTTGGTCCCTCATTAGCATGGAATGGGTAGATACAGAACAGTTTGGCTTGGAAAAATAGGAGGAAATCCTCCCGCAAGTTTGGAACTTGCGGGAGGGTCTTCGTGGGCGTTTTTTAGAAGGATCAAAGCAACGAAGCAATCTTTTAATTCTTGTTTAATTATGAGATTACTTGGATTCGTTCGCAATGACAATATCTTATGAAACTTTTATCCTAAAAGATTATACTATCGAGCGTCATGCAACGATTATCCAGTATCGCTGATTTAAATGCATCCAGGATTTAATAATATAAGTCACAAAGAAAATTCACAATCTTAATAAAATTAACACTTTTAGGAGGATATTAAGCAAATGATTAAAATAAGCCTTATCATGTTACTTGGATTGATTCTATTTATGTCGATGGACTCGGTAACAGCCCAGGAAGTACTCGAAAGAGTACAAGATAAAGACATTTTTTTCTCAACCGAGGAAGATTTCATAGCTGAAATGCCTGGTGCTATTCCCATTATTTCTGACGGGGATCTGTTGAATTCTGGTGGCTACGTTTATATGCGGAATCTGGAGCTGCTGAAACAATTTAATGTGAGTTTCGATCTGGGATTAGATGCGGCGGATGTGATTAATATTACAGATCGCATTGTCGCTTTCTCTACTGAGCTCGATCATCCAGCCTGGCTATTCACGGCCGGTGATCTATTGGCTACAAATGGAGCGATTTTGCCGAATGCAGCGCTCCTGGCCGCTTTCCATCTGTCTCGTGATTTAGATCTCGGACTCGATGCCGTTCATTTCAAAGGATCGCAGGATTCAGTCATTTATTTTTTAGATGTGGTAAAGAAAATGGGACGCAAGTACTGGCTACAAAACCCTTTGATGTTGATCAGGTGTCTAAAAAAATATGGTATTGACATCTGGTTTTCCACCGAAGGTACTCCGCCAGATCGAAGACGCCCCAGATTTCTTGATGGAGACCTGCTCTCGGCTGCTAGCGGCACCATTTTACTAAGCAATCACGATGCACTGCCAATTACGGTTCCAGCCGGAATTCCCCAGCGCGGTGTGGACTTTGGCATGGATGCAGTGACAGTCTCTCGGGTTCAGCCTGGACCTATCCAACCGCGCTGCGTCGATTCTGAGGATTTGCCATTAGGAAAAGAATATCGTTTGGGGGACGTGTTCACCGATTCAGATGTTACGATTACTGTTCAGCGATTTCAATTGAGCAACGGACAATGGACTAGCAATGGTTTTACAAAAGTCGAGAACACAGGACGATCTGGAGGCACAGGTCAAGACATGCAGGTAAACAATGTGAACCTCGATTTTAACTTCGGTTGTACCTGTGATAGCCTTTCTCTCTTATTTGGCGAATATGGAGGCAATCTCAACATCAGGATTAATGGCGATTTCAAAAATTTCCAAAACTTTGTCGATATTCATGGCGCCACCATCGGCGGTGTTCATGTCTCTGTCTCTAATGGACTGGGAAATGATAAAGGTAAACTTTTTTTATTGGGGAAGATCAAATCCTTTGCTATTGGTGGACAGGAATTATGGATTGACCATGTCTGCTGTTACTGTCCATCAGATAACGGGCGTATTCTATTTTCGACGGAGATTAAAGGTAAGAAACCACCATTTACCGATGGGGATGTCATCAGGTCTGGTAACGGTGTGGTTATACCTCATTTTGATTTGATCCAAAAATTTAAACCTAAGGCGAAGTTTCTGGGTTTGGATGCGCTCTCTATTGTAGTTAAAATCGAGCTAAAAGCACAGATCACCCATTTCAACCAGGTGTCAGTCAGCGATATCAATGTTTCTGGCTTAGCATACAGCATCCAGCAGCCTTTTGGTCAATGGATTCAGATCCACGGCTACATACCTATCGATGTCGATGAATACCGTGTCGTTTACTGCGATGCAGCTCATTGGCCTTGCACCCCATCTCAGATTGACGGCATCGAAGTCACGGCAGCGCAGAACTGGAATGTGAAGGCCGATGATGGCAGTGGTGGTTGCAGTGCAAACAGACACTGGTATTCCGATGCAGATGGCTGGTTCAACGCCGCAGAATACCGAACTTTACGCAATTGTACGAGCGATCTGCCACTAACCATGTGGAACTCAGCTACGGCGCCCAATAAGGATGGCCTCTATATTGTTTGGCTGCAATTCCGGCGAGGAGGTGTCGAATTTAGAGAGCCATTCAACCATTATATTCAGCTCGACAATACGCCACCTCAGAACCTGGCTGTGGCTCCTAAAGTCGGTACCCTCTGTGGAGAATTCGGACCCACTGATATGCCGATGATGGTGCAAGGACACTTCGATGATACCCACTTCTGGCATTATAGATTGGTGCTTTATGGCGGAAACCCAGTCGGTATTAAATTCTATAGTCGCATCAACCACTACGATGATCCTATGGACAATGTCGGTCCGACAGGTACTGGCTCTGGTATGGTTGATTTGCATGAGATTAACGTCAACGATCTGCCCGCTGCATCAATCGATGACTGTGCTTATGCTGTCAGGCTGGACACATGGGATCGCACGATCCGAGGTTATGATTTTGATCCACCTAACGATGATCGCCCTATCTGGACTGGTGGCTGGTATAGTTGGTTGCCATTCACCTTTGACTACACGCCTTAGGATAAGGGCGTCCCAATCAGAACGTAATCCTAAGGAATGTATTCAAATATGACTTACACGACCAAACATAAAGGAGATTAAAAATGCATAGACTAAAATTTATCTCAGTGTGGTTGCCTTCATTCATCCTGATAATATCTTTGAATTTGGTAACAGCACAGGAATTACAACAAATGAAGATCTTTTTCTCTACAGAAGAGGATTTCGTGACCCGCGGTCCAATACCTTCTGATGGTAATCCTATTATTTCTGACGGTGATCTACTTATCCCTTCTGGAGTTATTTATATGCGGAATTATGAACTGTTAAAACCATTTAACGTGAGCTTTAATCTCGGTTTGGATGCTGCGGATGTTATCGATGTCAATAAACGCATTGTGGCTTTCTCCACCGAGCTCGATCATCCCAAGGGCATGTTCACGGCTGGTGATTTGCTGGCAACAGACGGAGCTATTATCCCTAATGTGGCGCTTTTAACTATGTTCCAAATCCCTCGTAAATATGACCTTGGCCTGGATGCGGTACAATTCATCGGTTCTCCAGATACCATTATATATTTTCTTAAAGAAGTGAAGAAACGCGGCCGCAAATATTGGGCAGATAATCCTCAAAGGTTGATTGAGACGCTTAAAAAATTGGGTCTCGATATCTGGTTTTCCACCGAAGGTACTGCTCCAACAGTAAGGAATCCTTTATTTCTGGATGGAGATTTGCTTTCTGCTGTTAGAGGTGTTATGGTCGCTGCGAATAGTGTACTGTTACCGGCTGGTGTGCCCGCTGGTATTCCTAATCGTGGGGTCGACTTCGGATTGGATGCCGTCACCTGTGACCGACAAGGTCTTACCAGTTTATTCTTCTTCTCTACCGAGATACTGTACGACGGGCAGCCAAGTTTTACCGATGGGGATGTCATCCGCTATGGCAATGGGGTCGTCATGCAAAATAGCGACCTGGTTCGGCCCTTTGAGCCTAAAGCTGATTTCCTGGGGCTTGATGCTTTGTCTGCGATATTGGGGCAATAATATTAATGGGATAGGACAAATTAACAAAGAAAAAGGAGATTTAGCAAATGAAAGAACAAGAAAAACAAGAGTTGGAAACTGGTCTGAAGGTAGACCTGGCAAAAATGGCAGTTGCACCGATGGCACAATTGTTCGGTCATGTTATTTTAGTTGAGGGATATGCACTTCCGACATATATTGGTTGCCATGCCCTTGTTAAGCTACGCGATACACCGGGCAAGATCGTTGCTGTGATGACAACTGAACATAGACTCCAAAGCTTATTGGAAACTGCCCTATCAACTGGCAATCTGATCGCTTTCTTGGGACAAAAGCTCTCAAATCCGCCAACTCCCAGAGGTGGAACATGGATTGTAGATGTGTATAGCATAGACGGTGTAATTCTTTACAATTTTAAGTAGTTTTGCTTTCATATCTATTTGAATCTGATACTTTATTGGAGCATCGGCTACTTATTTTAAAATTTCTATAAAAAATAAGGTAGCCGATGCTGCTACTTTTTGGTTTAGTTAGTACTTGAACGAAAAGTTAGTAAAATTGTCATTCCGAACGAGTGAAGAATCTGGATTTTTTGAAAACATTGGTTTTACAGATTTCTCTTTAGGTCGAAATGGCAAGAAATGAGTGTTTTCGTTTATACACTGGTCAAGCAATGCTATTTTTGCTAATCTTAGTAATTCGCGGTTAAAAAACTAACTCATGAGACATTAAATGGTAAATCGCTTCAACTTTTGAACACCAGTTCGACTTAGAAACAACTCCTTTCCGTCTTTTAAGAATAATTTATAACGCCCACTAGACCAATTCACAATATCCCGAATGGCATCAATATTGACGATATATGACCGATGTACCCGTACGAACTGATCTGGATTTAACCGCTCTTCAAGATGATTTAATGATTGTTGAATTAGATATGTATCTCTGACCGTGCAAATCTCTGCGTAATCATCTAATGCCTTAATCAAGTTGATTTCTTTGCATGAAATAATAACAATCCGTCCCGCCTGTTTTATCAGTAATCGCTCCAAGTGTTGAGGGGAGGTCTGAATCGTTTGTAATAATTTTTTAATGGTCTCATCCTGTTTTTGTTCGGATTGAATGCTATGTATTGCTCGTTCCAGGGCTAAATTGAACCGATCTTCATCATAGGGTTTAAGAAGATAATCGACTGCGTTTACCTCAAACGCTTTGATCGCATATTGGTCATAAGCTGTCGAGAAAATAACTCTTGGGTGTTCATCGAGCATTTCTAAAAGTTCAAATCCACTGATTTCTGGCATTTGAATATCCAGAAATAGTAAATCGGGATGATATTTGACAATTGCATCCAGAGCTTCATGGGCATTTCGACATTCCGCCTCGACTTCAATCTGGGGATGATCGCCTAAATATTCTTTAATAATATCTCTTCCTAATTTTTCATCATCAACAATTATTGCTTTGATCGTTTCCATTGATACTCATTTAGGATTAATTTTTTAGCTAACAACTGATTCCATCCGTCTAAACGGATGGAATCAGTTTGAAACATTAAACATTTAATGGCAGTTTAAATTCAACTTTAAATTTATTTTCTTCAGTATTATCAATCCGCCAGCTATAATTATTGCCATACATTCGATCTAATCGCTGCCGAATATTATTAAAGGAAATTCCGTTGCTGGCAGGAGTTGGTATCTTTGAAGTGGAATCGCCATCGGTTTCATTGACAACTGTTCCTACAAGTCGGTTATCTGCTCTTTTGATCGATAATGAGATAGTTCCCCCAGTACGAGTATTGGCGATGCCATGTTTCACAGCATTTTCCAACAACGGTTGCAATAGCATGGCAGGAAATGGTTTTGTTAGCAGGCTTGGATCAACATCTTCTTTAAAAATCATCTTATCCCCAAATCGCATCTGCTCAATGGATAAATAGGTATGAACCAGATCCAATTCTTCTTTTAGCGGAATCAAAAGCTTATCATGGCTCTCCAGCGATATGCGCAGCAGTTCTGATAATTGGGAAATCATTTTTCTGGCTAAATTGGGATCTTTTGTGACTAAAGCGTTAATTGAATTCAGCGAATTGAACAAAAAATGGGGATTCATTTGTAATTTTAATGCTTTGAGTTCGGCATCCCGAGTTAGAATTTTTAATTCGGCTTCTTCGAGTTCTTTCTGTTTAAGATCACGATAGTAAATAATTGTATAAAAAATACCTGCTACTAAAAAGTATTGAATTATACCGAATAAAAATTGCCAGCCAATAATTCCTCTGATATCAACCTGCTCGAAGATTCGCTCACCTTCTGAAAGATACCAGAAGCCATAACTCAAAAAAAGCCATAGGGCTGAAAAGAGAATTGCTAAAATAAAATGGTATGAAACGAACAGTATTTTATTCGTTCGATCGAAGGGTATTTTTTTGCAGAGGAACCATATTAAAATGCTAATGAAGGCAAAAATATAGTTATAATTGGCTGAGGCAATTAATGCGATTAAAAAAGGAAGATTTGCTACCTGAAGATACATAACCAGGGCATAAAACAGCACCCAGATCGTCCACAAAAGGAATGCCCATATTATCGTCTTTGATTTATTTGCAAATTTCATTACTCTGATCGCTATCTTTTATTATAATTTAATTTGATTTGATGAATAATTCAAGAGTTTTATTTGTTGCTTGCCATTTTTTTATTTAAATCAGGCATTAGTACATAGTTTACCCAATTATAATCCGGATTGATTTCAAGCGCTTTAGTAAAATTTGATTTTGCTGCTTCAAATTCTTTGTTCCCCATTTGAACCAGACCTAACCAGGCATAAGCCTCATCATGTCCCCAATCTGGTAAAAGCGGATCGGTGACTTTAGAACTATCAAAATATGTGATAGCTTGTTTAAAATATTTTTCGGCTTTATCTTTTCCGCCACCGAACAGTCTTGGCGTGAAGTACGCCGACCAGCCTGCGATGAGATAATTTCTGGGATTTTTTGGTTCGATAAACATTGCTTTTTCCATCTCTTTTCCAGACTTGGGACCTAACGTCATTGCCGAAAAAGGATTCACTCCAATCTTATTGCCATATAAAGAACTCAGCAGACTGTGGACATCAGCAAAGTCTTCTTTGGTTTCGACACAGTGCTGCAGATGTTCGATTCCATCATCGATGAACAGTTTTGCTTTATCTTTGTTTTGTATAGAAAAATAATATGAGACCAGGCGGGAATCGGCTAATCCCAAATAATAATGAACCAGCCATACTTTGGAGGGATTCGTTAATAATCTTTCAAAATAGGCTCGCGCTTGTAATAAATCAGTTTCTTTCCATGTATTCTCTGCCTGGTTGAGTTGCTGTTTGCCCTGAATGATCAAAGAGTCGATATTGACTTCGGTTTGTGCATAAGAGATTAAAGGAAGTACTAGGCACAAGATACAAAATAATGTTATTTTTTTCATTTGAACCTCCTTGTTATTTGGTATTGGTGAGTGGTGATTTGTGAGGCGTATTTATTTTGTGGTCAGGTTAATAACCTCTCTGAATTAAGGGGTTGATAAAAAATAGAATACTATTCGCCATCTGGACATTGGCGTCAACTTAAGAGTGGAATGTCATTCTGAGCGACCGCAGGGAGCGAAGAATCTCCTGATTTAACGAAAGTAAGTGCGTTTATTGAAGGGATTCTTCGTCGCTTCGNNTGTTTCCCAATGTATTCGCTTAGGTTGACGCCAATTACCATTTGGAGGATCAAGTAACTATTTGTTTAAATAATTTCTTTTTTTTTAAATTACCAATTTAATTTTTCTCACCCCCTAAGTAACGACCGCTACTCAACAGTCACTACTCACCACTCACAAAATGATTACATATTAAATGAAACTCCAAAATAAATTGATCTACCAAACGAACTTTCCACCGCATCTCGTCTTTGATAATCAGGTGAATATCGATAATCAAAGATATTAATTCTTCCATCCAGGTTTGAAATACCCAGGTAAAACACAGTAATATTATTTTCAAAAAAACTGTAAAGATAAGACAGGCTTAAATCCAGCTTTTGATAGGGTGGAACTCTTGCCTTGTGATATTGCTCGGGAGCAGGTGTATAAGTCTTTCCTGTGGCATAGCGAAAACTGATTCCGGCGGAAAAATTTTTTGGCAAACTGGCGTTTATAACCATTGTCAGATTATGCGTAATATCAAAATACGGCGAAGTTAGTACTGGCAAATCCATCCACTTGCGTTGGGCTTTGAGCCAGCTATACGAAATCCAGCCTGAAATTGGCCCATAGGAATTTTTGGTAAATACATCAATGCCTGTGGAATAGCCATGTCCTTTATTGACGTAATTCAATTTCTCATCTTCCAGCAGCAGATCGCTGTAATTCTTATAATAGCCTTCCAGACGAAAAATTTTATTTTCCTTTTGAAACGCATAGCCGATAATGTAATGTACCGCTTTCATTGATGATAACTGAGGATTTCCCACGTAAGGGTCAAAATAGCTCGGTTCAGGAAACTGATGATAAATTCCCCAACTGGCGGTGATGTTTGAATGCGTGGTGAGTGAATAAATCAATAACAATCGAGGATCGATGATGTATTTTTTGGAAATGGATTCGTATTCGCCCCGCAGTCCTGGCGTCATTTTAATTCCCAGCGGGACAAACGTCTCCAATTCAATGAATTGGGCGGCACGGTTTGACGTGTAATCGGTGTCAACTGGGTCGGTTGGTGCACCAGGGCTTAAATCCAATTCCTCTTGAGGAACAGTCCCAGAAATTAATGTTTGATTGCTGAAAAATTCGATACCTGTTCGGAAAGTATTGCCCCTGAATAGTTCACTTTCGGCAATGATTCGTGCCTGGTAAAGGCGATCCTCAAAATTAAGATCCATCACGGTCAAGCGCGCATCCCGATTAAAATTACTGAAGGCAAGGTTAGCCTGTAATAAAAATTTATGATGGATCAGGTTGCTGTATTTCAAATTATACAGTTGATTGGATGAGTTGCCATGAAAATGAGTCGAATAATCAGGATCATCAATCTCCACACCGACTTTATCCGCTTCACGGAAGACAAATAGCTTGAGTTTGCTCTGCTTATTCATTTTATAAATAGAATTGAAATTGAAATCATACGAAAATGGATATTGAGAGAAATCTTTTCTGCTGTTATTCAATTCAAACATCATTTTGGTATTGCTGCGATTGCCAGACAGCGAGAAACCGAATCTATCATCAATAATCGGCACAGCTAAATAGATGGATTCAGCCGCCAGACCAAGACCGAATCCCATCCTTCGACTGTCGGGTAAATCCTGGCTTTCCATGGCAAGTGCACCAGACAGCGCGTTGCCAAATTGAGCCGAGAAACCGCCGCTGGAGAAAAATGTTCCTTTCAAGAGAAATGGACTAAACGTCCCGAAAAATCCACCTGTGGGCGATTCGTATTTATAGGGATGATTAATAACTGCGCCATCTAACAGCACAACGGTTTCGGAGACATCACCTCCACGGACAAATAAACCAGCGCCTTCTTCCACCTGCTGGACGCCTGGAAAAGTTTTGATTGCCCAGAACAGATCGGCTGCAGCCCCTGGTGTACGCACCACATCCATCGCCGTGAGTGTCACCCCTTCTTCATCAGCAGCTATAAATGCGCTGGCAGTGACCATCACCGATTTGCCTTTAATTTCCGTTTGCTTTAATTTGATATCGACTTCCACATTCGAGCCAGGTTTTAACTCCAATTCTTTTTCAAAAGAACGGTAACCGATGTAAGAACAGAGTAGGGTGACTTTTCCCAGGGATGTTGTTTTAAAAGAGAAATTGCCCTGATTGTCAGATATGCTCCCTTCGATTCTTCCTTTGAGGAATACATTGGCAAAGGGGAGTGGTTTGTTTTGGTCGTCAAATACAGTGCCTTTGATGGTGCATAATTTTTCATTCTGAGTGATCAAGGCAGCCGATTGGCTGGTAATTAAGATTATTATTAGAGAAACAAAAAATGATTTCATAATAATAAATCATCATTTACAAAATTTTTGTTCGATTATATTCTCCCACAGATAAAAAATTCTAAAATCGTAATTCGTAAATCGTAAATCAAAATAATGAAGTAAATTGGATTTTTCAAATAATTATCTGTGAATTGCAGAATAAATCGGTGGGCAGACAATTAGGTCGGGGAATGAGGAGTAATTTTATATGTTGATTATTACAAAAATACCCAATGACCCAATAAACCAGTTACCTAATAATCCAATTACCATAAATTCAGCTTGACATTTTTGATTAAAAATTGTATTATGATGATGCGTATAAATCGCATAAACAGAAAGGGTAGAACGATGTTACAAGTTGATGAAATAAAATCAGTCATTGATGCGTTACCAGAAGAAGACTATATTAAATTAAGAGTATGGTTTGCTGAAAAGGACTGGGAATTATGGGATAGACAAATTGAGGATGATTCACTGTCTGGAAAGTTAGACTTTTTGATTGAAGAAGCTTTCGAGGAGAAAATGAAGGGAAAACTGAAGGATCTTTAAATGCATCGAACCACAAGCCGTTTTTGGGAGTACTTTGAAATGCTTCCAGCCTCTATTCAAAAGATTGCGAAGGATAATTTCAATCGTTTAAAGAGTAATCCACGGCATCCTTCTTTACATTTTAAGAAAGTCGGTAAGTTTTGGTCAGTAAGAATTGGACTTGCTCACAGAGCACTGGCAGTAGAAAATGGTAACGATTTCATCTGGGTTTGGATTGGGACGCATGATGAATATGAACGATTGATTAAATAAATTGTATAGATTAAGATTTTTTATGACAACAATAAAAATTCAGGCTGAGGAAGAGTTGGTTACAGCTTTAAAACAAATTGCAAGAAACAGGTTTATGACAACAGAAGCATTGGTAAAAGAGGCATTGCTAAACTATTTACAACTAAAAATTCTGAAATCAAAAAAATATTCTTTTATTGGAATTGGTCATAGTGGCAAAGGAAATATTTCGACACAAGTCGAAACGACATTGAAGAAAGCCGCCAATCGACGAGAGGGATGATGCTTATCAGAATGAGTGGATATTCAGCGTATTCTAACCGTTGATCATCGTCACTTTTGAATATTCCTCCCCAAACATTGTGAACATTTTATTACATAAAGTCAAGAATATTTTTTGTACAGTATAAACCAGATTAGCTACATAAAGGAGTTTAAAAAGACGAAGACAACCTTATTTTATTTATTTATGATACTCTTAATAATATCTTGCAATAAAAAGATGAATCCGGTTTCATCAGATAAATATGATATTGAACAATTTCAATTCCCCCTATCAATTAATAATCAATGGGAATACATACAAAAAGAATGTTACTTCAATTTTAACCCAGATTCTATGAAATCAGATAATTGGCCTGATACTCTGGTTATTAAAATAGAACAAAAAATAACAGCCGAATGTATATTACATGACACTGTACATACTTATCTTATCAGAGAAAATATCACTCCGATAGTGTATACTCTAAATCGTGAATTCAACGAGAAGGATTTATATTATGCAAATAGTGAGGATGGTTTATATGAATTCGGATATTATTTGAGAAAGAAGCCTAATTCCTGGTTCAAAATTAAACCTGAAAAGTCAAAATATCATTTTAACAATACCAATAGAAATCACTCTGATTATATGAAATCGAATATGTTATTTTTTAGTAAAGATGATTCAATAAATTATCGAGTACCTCCGATCCAAATTCTACAATATCCATTGGAGGTGAATAAAGAATGGTGCTTTAGGGAACATCCCATTAAAATAGTAAAGAAAATAGTAGGAATTGAGAAAGTAAAAGTGCCAGCTGGTGAATTTGATTGCTATAAAATTCAATCTTTCTATGATTTTGATGAGGATGGCAATTGGGATGAAAATGTTACTGTATATGATTATATGTCCCAATTTGGATTAATACTCCGCAAAATTTCTTCTAAGAAAATAGCTGTAAGTGGTGGCGTTAATCCTCCAGGTGAGTTTTTATTTTATGTTGATCACGAATTAAAACAAGAACTAATTTCTTATAACATTAATTAATCAGCTAACAAAGCGTTTGCAGTTGACCGACCCGACCAAAAGGATGAATTGAAAATATTAACATCAGGTACATTCACGAAGGTCTGTCGATGTCTTAACGTTTGGTGCGTCTCCATCCTTGCGCAACTGAGACAGTCGTTAGCTAAAATTAAAACCGTATTCTGTATCATCGTCTCAACCATTCTCTCTACAATCCCTCTCAAAAAACGAATACCAACCATTCCCAATGATCATAAAATCTTTTAAGGGAATCTGCATTACTCTACCGACTTCTATCATTTCTTCGGTTATTTTATTATCTTCTTTGGTGGGTTGATGGTTGCCTGAGGGATGATTATGGACTAAAATAAATGTATAGGAATTGGCTAAAATGGCTGATTTAATTACTTCTCGGGGATGGACTGGCACCTGGGTTAGGCAGCCAATTGCCACAACTTCAATATCAATGACTTTGTTACGGCTGGTTAGGTAAATGGCAAGTAGATATTCCCGATCGAGTTTGCGCAGTTCTGGGCCGACTAATTTGTAGACATCGGCTGCGTTGTTGATTTTGTAATCGTATTGGGTGGAGCTGACATCTTGAAGGAGCTGGACTTTTACAATAGAACGGTTGAGATCCGATAAATTGAATTGCATAGCTTACTTCTCCCAAAAATAAAGGATTGCCGAAGGCCTTGAGATGAACTGTCAAACCAACAGTTCCCCATCACCTCTACAGTAATGAGAGACGCTTCAATAACCCTAAATTTCGGGTAAAAAAAATGGTTTGAATTTTTATCTCAAGATTAATGTAAACAATAAAAATAAAAGATGCAAAGATTTATTAGTGACAAGGGAATAGTTAGTGGTGAGTAGTGATTGGTGAGTGGTCAGTTGACAGTGAGCAATTATCAGTGGGCAGTAAGTAGTGGTGAACAGTGAAAAGAACGTGAAAAGGCTCACCATCAAAGCCAGGACAAAAGTATAAAATAATACCTTATGAAAACTTGAGGAAAAATTAAAATTGATTGGCAAGAGTACTACTTTTTATTATTAATCTCATGCGAGATAAACCACCTTATCTGGCTCAATCCAAACGCAGTCGCCAATCCAATTCCAGTCAATGTTCCCCAAAGGATAACCGGGCGAAACAAAAAATGATCCACCAGAATACCGCCATAAAAAGGCCATATGGAATGACCGAATCCTTGAAATACGTCGTACAGTCCCAGGTAAGTGCCTTTCTGGGATTCGGGCGCCCAGTTGGAGGTGAGGGTTGTTCCTGATGGAATTAAAAATATTTGTCTAATTATTCAAAAAATATAATTTTATAAATTACACAAAAAATGCAGAATGGTATACAACTATTTTAATATTTCAACGTCAAATATAATGTAAGAATAGTGAAGAAATAAAAGAAATAGGTGAGTAAAATGAGACGACAAATCATAATATTAGTGTTAACGCTGCTTCTGTTTGCTATTAGCCACTTTGTTTCTGCTCAAGAAAACATCACGATAGTAACTCCAACTTCGGAAGTAGCAGAGGGTCTAGACCTATATGCTGTTGCTGAAATATTCAAAGACTCTGAAAATCTTCAAGAATTTGAAAATGCTCTCAACGATCCTGAAATCGGCATTAACAACCTGGACCTGGATGGAGACGGATATGTCGATTATATTCGCGTTGTTGAACAAATTACGGATTACACTCATGTGATTATACTTCAAGTGCCACTTGGAGAGGATGAATTTCAGGATATCGCCACGATTGAAATTGAAAAAGCTGGAGATGACAATTACAATATGCAGGTCCATGGCAATGAAGTCATTTATGGTGTTGATTATTATGTATCGCCCGTTTATGTTCATATTCATAATTGGCCAATAATCACATGGATTTATAGACCTTTTTATCGCCCTTACTGGTCCGTTTTTTATTTCGGATATTATCCACATTGGTGGAAGCCATATCGTCCAGTAGCTGTACATGTCTATCACACTCGTACGGTCAGGTATACAAGAAGAGCGAGTTTCGAAGTAACCCGAGTAAGTAGGGTGAACACTGTTCATAAAGTAAATTACAAGCCGCGTACCTCAACCCGGTTAAAACAGAATGTGAGAGTTGCTCGTCCCGACCTTGAACCTAAACCAACTCCGATAATTACTAAACCTACCAGACCCAGAGGAGAAACAATAACAGTGAAAAAGGGTATGGAAACGACGTACAAAAAAACAATTGAAACAACAGACAAATTAGAATCGAAGAAAACGATTAAACCGAGGGTAAAGAAAAATATAACTGATAAAAGTGGAATAAGGAAAACCACCAAATCAGACGTAAGGAAAAGCACAACTTTTAGGAGAGAAGTAAAGAAAACTGCCAAACCTAAGGTAAGGAAAACCACAACCGTCAAGAGTGGAATAAAGAAAACCACCAAGCCAAAGGTAAAGAAAAGTACAACTGTTAAAACTTCTGTGAAGAAAACGACCAAACCAAAGGTAGAGAAAAAGGCAACTGTCAAGAGCGGAGTAAAAAAAACCACGAAACCAAAGGTGGTGAAAAAGACGACAGTCAAAAAAGTCGACAAGAAAACAACAGTTAAGAAGGAAAAAAAATAATTAACCCACTGATTCCATCGCTATGAGCGATGGAATCAGTATGAAATTTTAATCCTTGGTGATTATAGTTGGCTTAACTCGATGGTTTTTATACCAAATTCAGTAACTATTCAGGTAATCCTGTTTTATGCCTGTTAAAAAATAAATGTCAAAATAATTACGGTCAAAATGATTTTAAAAAGTTTTAATTGCAATTATCTTTCTTGATTAATCTCAGACGAGATAAACCGCTTCACTTGACTTAAACCAAACGCCGCCGCCAACCCAATTCCTGTTAATGTCCCCCAGAGGATAAATGGACGGAATAGAAAGTGATCCACCAGAATACCACCGTAGAAAGGTCCAATCGATCGACCCAACCCCTGGAATACGCCATACAATCCAAGGTAGGTTCCTTTTTGGGATTCTGGTGCCCAGTTCGATGCGAGTGTTGTGCCAGATGGAATAAAAAAGATTTCGCCGAATGTTAAAACAATAATGGCACATGCCAGCATCAAAAAGTTGTGGCTTGAGGCAACGATGAGATAGCTGAGCGCGGAGAGCGATGCTCCTAATGCCAATGCCCGGGTTAAGGGGATCCTGCGTATCCAGCGGATGCCTTGAATTTGGAACAGAATAATGAAAACGCCATTGACAGTATACAAATAACCTAACTGGATCTTTGAAATATTCACGACTTCGATACTGAAAACTGACAGTGTGGTTACAATTTGAGTAATAATGGAGAAAACGAGCATTGAAAGGATACCATAAAAAATAAATGAGTAGTTACGGATTAATTTTTTCAATGCTTTAAAACTGAATTGTGATCGCAGTTCATGATTGTGAGAATCTGGAATGAAGAAGTAAACGATAAAGACGGCAATCGTAAAAAAGGCAGCGGCAATGAGAAAAATGAGTTGATAGGAAACTGAAGCCAGGTAGCCGCCAATTGCGGGACCAATTGCCCAACCTAAATTAAAACCCATTCGCTGCAACCCATACGCTTCAATTCTATCTTTAGGTAAAACCACGTCAGAGATCATGGCATCAGCGGCGGGCATGAACATAGAACCGAAACCGTAGGCTATAAGTATCGAGATACCGATTGCGTAAAATGGCAAATTGCCCAAAATAGCAAATGCTAATAATAGGAAAGCAATCGTTCTTCCAACTCCAGCAATTAACATAATCTGTCGCCGGCTGAACCGATCGGCGAAACTGCCGCCCAACATCTGCATGGCTGCTCGAATGACTGCCACGCCAAGAAATATTGAGCCGATGACGGTCATGGGGACATTTTTTTCGGAGAAAAGGTAGACACTAATAAAAGGCAACACAATGGAGAAGCCGAGGGCATTGATGACTCTGGTGAATAGTAAATACCAGACGCGTCGATCATAGTAATAGAATTTGTCGTTAATCTTTTGCCATTTGCCATTAATCAGTTCTAACATCATCAAATTATATCTCACTCACCTTCGGAAAGAGTTCCATCTGTGTTTCATACAATCCAACCTGTTTAATAATTTCATTGACTCTTGACGTGTCTTTTTCAATATCCAGGTCATCCGTATCAATAATCAGCACCCGATGCTGCCTGGCATAGCGTTTAATCCAATTTTCATAACCCAGGTTCAATTGGGCTAAATATTCTTTATCAATGGCTCGCTCATAATCCCTGCCACGCCTCCGAATACGGCTGATCAATGTCCAGATCGAGGCTCGCAGGTAGATAATTAGATCAGGGTAACGCAGCGAACCGATAATGGTTTCGTACAAATCTTTATAATTTTGATAATCCTTATCAGACATAACTTTTTTGTTGTGCAAATTCCAGGCAAAAATTTCCCCGTCTTCAAAAATCGTGCGATCCTGGATGCAAGTCGATGTTGTTCGCTGGATTTCCAGGTGGGCTTTAAAACGCTGGGTCAGGAAAAATATCTGGGAATGAAAACTCCAGCGTTCCATATCATGATAGAAGTCGGCTAAATAGGGATTTTCGATAACCTTCTCAAAATACGGTCGCCAATCGAATCGATCACTCAACAGATGGGTCCAAGTTGTCTTTCCGACACCGATATTTCCGGCTAAAGCGAAAAAATAATTTGTTACCAATTAAACACCTTAATGTTGCTGAAATAATATTTCCCTGCGGATGATAAGACAACAACGGATAATTTTAAAAATATTTAAAAGATTTATCTGTGGGCGTTTTATCATCTGTTGGAGAGGAATAGTTGCCTGAATGAAATGAGCTCCAACGGAAAATTATTTAAGAAAAATAAGTGAGAGCTTTATTATCATTAGTAAATCAATTTATTCATTCAAGAAAGTCAGCTTACTATTTTTCTGGATCAAAACCGTATCCTTCAACCAATGTTTGTCGTCAGGTTCTGGATAATCAGTGGTATAATGAAGCCCTCGACTTTCCTTTCGATAGAGTGCGCAATTTATGATTAATTTTGCTACCATGACCAGATTTCGCAGTTCGATCAGCCCTGTGGTAATCTTTGTCTTCTTGTAAAAATTTTCTATTTCTCTTGAAATCAAATTAATTCGACGAAGCGCTCGTTTTAAACGAAGATTCGAGCGAACAATTCCCACGTAATCCCACATCAAACTTTGCACCTCTTCATGATCATGAGAGATGAGAATCCACTCTTCCTGATTGAAAGTTCCTTCATCATTCCAATGCGGTATTTGAGGAAATTCATAATAACATTTCGTATTAATTTGATTTACAATGTCATTATAAACCTGATGAGCAAATACAACTGCTTCCAGTAATGAATTTGAAGCTAAACGATTGGCGCCATGAACACCAGTACAGGCTACTTCGCCACAAGCATAGAGGTTTTTGATTGTCGTCCGACCATGAATATCTGTCAGCACACCGCCACACATATAGTGAGCAGCGGGCACCACCGGGATCGGTTGTTCAGTAATGTCGATATTATATTGGAGACAATTTTCACAAATATGCGGGAAGCGTGTTTTTATCTCATCGCTTTTTTTGTGCGTTATATCAAGGTAAACAAATTCTTCACCTCGTTTTTTTAATTCCGCATCAATCGCACGGGCGACAATGTCTCGGGGAGCTAATTCACCCATCGGATGGTATTTTTTCATAAATTCAATCCCATCTTGAGTTTTGAGAATACCGCCAAAACCGCGGACGGCTTCAGAAATTAAAAAAGAATTCGCTTTTGGATGAAAGAGTGTGGTGGGATGAAACTGCATAAATTCTAGATTAGCGATTTTTGTGCCAGCTCGATAAGCCATGGCAATGCCATCACCAGTGGCAATCTGTGGATTGGTTGTATGAAGGTAGATCTGCCCACAACCTCCAGTAGCCAGAACCGTTGCTCGCGCTAAAAGCTGACTTATCATACCACTAGTTTCATCTAAAACATAAGCACCCCAACAATGTAACGGTGAGTTGCTTTCTACCTCCTTTTGACCGAGATGATGTTCTGTTATTAGATCGATAGCAATATGCTGTTCGAAAATTTGGATATTCGGATTCTGTTTAATAGCTTCCAGTAGTGATTGCTCCACAACCTTTCCTGTTAAATCCTTAGCATGGACAATACGATTTCTACTGTGACCTCCTTCCCGACCTAAATCAAGTTCATGTTCTTTTGGTGGAAAGCGATGCGAAAATTGAACACCCCATTCAATTAGCTCACAAACTCGTTGGGGTCCATTAAAAGCTAACAATTCAACTACGTCTCGATGACACAATCCAGCTCCGGCTTTCACTGTGTCTTCGATATGTAATTCAAAAGAATCGTTATCAGCAAATACGGCAGCAACCCCTCCTTGTGCATAATTTGTATTCGATTCCGCTTTTTCTTTTTTGGTGATAATGGCCACTGTTCCAAGTTTTGCGGCTTTTAAGGCGAATGATAGTCCAGCAATCCCGCTTCCAATGACTAGAAAATCTGTTTTTGTTATCATTTCTTATTTGAGAAGTTCAGCAACCTTATTTTTAAGTTCATTGATATTAGAAGATTTTATTAAATATGCATCTGCAGACCAAGTGGAAAAGTCAGATCTATACGAGGAATAAGCTGTATTCAAAATAACTTTGATATCTTTATTAATTTTCATAATCTGTTTTAGTGTTTCTATGCCGTTCATTCCTTCCATTTTGATATCAAAGATTGCAAGATCAACCTTTTTTTCGGACTTTATCCATTGCTTCAGTTCCATCTTCTGCTACAATAACTCGATATCCTTCATCAATTAATTCTTGCTGATACAACATTCTCATATTTTTTTCATCCTCAATAACTAATAAAGTTTTCATGACATCAACTCACTTTTGATGATCCTCACCCCCAAGAGGCATTATAGTTCACAAGGTAAATTTTTCAAAAATCTAATCCAGTATTATAAACTTAAAATAAAATTCTTTTAAAATCAACAAGTTTTTCTTCATTTTCTAACTAATTTACATAGCAAAAATAATTAAACTGAAAAATCAGAGGAAATGAATGACATTGTTGAAAAACTCCATTTTATGAAAATTCTGAGTTCGTAAGTTTAATATTTATGTTATCAAAATTTTTAAAAATGGACTAAATCAACGCCGTCATGAATAATTGAGAAGAACTTTTTAAGACAAAGAAGGTAGTGGCTAGATATGGAGTGTCAGAGGTTCAACAATTTTTTATTCTGATGATTTATGCTCAATCATTCTAATTTAACCAAAGCATCGCTTCAAACCGACCCGTAATTGCAAACGACTTATAAGTATAATCCTTCATCAATTTTTATTAGTAAGGTTCAATTATCGGTGGGATAAAATAAAAAAGGCCAGCATCGCGTTCCCATTCGATGCTGGCCCCCCCCTAATCTCAGATGTGAATCAATTAACCTAAAGAGAGTTCCCAAGTCTCCATTAGCAAATCAATTTACCCGAAATTTCAATCTAATATATAGGCAATCAGGTAGCTTTGCGGAAATTTTTTTAAATTTTTAGGTCTAGTTCTAAATCACAAAATTTTAATCATTTATTAGAATACAATTTCACAAGCCTGGTATTTTTATAATAATGTTGCAAAATTTTATCATATGGGATGTTTTTCATTGCCATTACTGTAGCTCCTACCTGACAAAGTCCCACTCCATGTCCCCATCCTCCACCTTTTATAATGAAATGGTTAACCTTATCATTTGATCCCATTTGTTTTTCAACATAGAAGCATGAGCTATAAAGATGGCTTTTGTATAATACGCATCGTATTTCCAATTCCTTTCCGATTTTTAATCTCTTTTTTGTTCCAACTAATTCAATGTAGATTAATCGCCCGGAATCACCGCGTTCGAGAGGAATAATATCTTGAAGTTCACCAATGTCCTGACCTGTTTTCTCTAAAATTAGCTGTTCTAATTCTTGGCGTTTATATTTAACTTCCCATCGAAAAAGATTTTTCGTTGAATACAGATTGGCCAATTGTGTTGGCAAAGTATATAATTTAGTATTGCAATAAGCGGGTACTTCAGTATCGATTAATTTTTTTGCTTTTTCCTCAGTATTTGCAGGATGATCTATTGGTTGATCGCTATCAACTCCCATCACCATATATGGGATATTACGATTCTCCCACACGTTATGATAGGCCTCCATAATGCCACCACAAATTTTGGAATATCGGGCATCGCATATTTCAATGCCATACATGATCACTTCGCCCCATGTGCGTTCCACTGCCTGACGTGAGACCTTCTGTTCTCGCTTTTTCCCTTGATAACATTGACAATGATCATCTGAGCATAGATGGAAATTGGTGTTGTAATGGTGTTTCCCCATGGTTGCCAAAACCGTGTTGCGAGCCACAATCGTTTGTGTTTCTAAAAGGCCTAAAGGACAGTCTGGGGTCATCTCAGAAGAGTTTACACTCACCAAATAATTCTCCAGATCCAATTCATTAATAGCTACAAGCTTACCCTGGTTATTAAATCCGACTTCAATAACACCGCGATAGTCCAGATCTTCGTATCGTTGCCAGTGAAATTCAATACCAATCATAACGTTAGAGACTGTAATTTGCGTAGATTCATCTATCTCATCAGGCACGATGCGAACTATTGACCCAAGATTTTGACCAGATAGTTCAATTTCGCCTGAAGGAGGAGTTAAAATTCGTTCGACAACCACATACTCGCCAGGCTGGGTCTGACTGTTTCGGAATTCTGCTGCTTCTTCATAATTTGCAAAATCTCCGATAATAATCCAGTGTTCCCTGTTATCAATCTTATGTTTGTTAATTTCAAAAGAAACACCGACCGTACGGAGTTGTGCTTTTAAACCCTGGCGTTGGAGATCATTAACCCATTTTTCTGCTTTGGAGTGATCTTTTTCAATTCCAGCCCGAACCTGATAACGAATTTCAGCAGGTTGACTGGAACCGATTGTCAAAGAATATTGCTGATCTGGCAAACCAGAGAATAGAATTTTTCCATTTGAGTTTATTAGAGAAAAAGATTTATTACATTTAAAAATAACTTGATCAGTTGATTGAATGATTCCGATTCTAATCGTTGGTACGCTATTTAGTTGAGTCAATTTTTTCCTCCCATGATAATTATGTTTAATCTAATCCTATCTCACTATTTCTTTGTATATGGTATAAAAATGGTTTTAATAATTTTATTGAATGACTTGTGGAAGCTATTCAGTCGAAGAAGAATCACAGAAATGATAGAATAATTTCATTCCATATATAGTTATGATAAGTGCAGCAATTATAATTGGAATGCTGACATGATTTTTATAAAGATACCACTGATAGTTTTCTGGTTTTACATTTGCGAATATAAGTGCAATGCCGTTGTTAATAAAATGAACAATCATAGAAGGGATAATACTGTTACTTTTCCATGCCATAACTCCCAAAAGGACACCAATTATCATCACCTGAATACTCCACCAGGGATTGAAGTGGATGATGGTAAAAATAAGTGCACTGGACATTACCGCTTTGGTAACATCGAAATTATTTTCAAAACTGGTTTGGACGAACCCTCGGAACAACATTTCCTCCACAATCGCGGCTAAAAAAACGGCAGAAAAGACGATAATAATAAAATCGGAAGAAGATTGAATTTTTAACGACTCTTCAATTGCGTTTTTAAGGATTTCAGGCATTGGAAAAAATCCTTGAATTACACGATCAATTTCGTCAGAAATAACCGTAACAGCGATCCCCAAAATAATACTGATTCCAATTATATTTTTGTTCACAGGTTGTAGCCGAAAAATAGCGATCGGAGAATAATTATACTTCAAAGTAAAGACCAAAGCAGGTAATATAATTACAGCCTCTAGTAGAAAAAGTTCGGTTTTCGCCCCTAACATGGCTCCTAATATGCCGATTGTGAAGGTTACGAATAATGTAATAAATATAATAATAAAGACTTGCCAGAGTTTAGGATATTGGTCTGTTCGATGTTCTGTATTCATTTGTTCCTGGAATTTAAATTAGTTGACCATCCGGCTTATAATAATGGCTGAAGCAACTGCCATATTCAATGATTCAGCCTTACCATAAGATGGAATCTTAATAATTTTATCAAAATATAAGAATAAATCTTTATTGACGCCTTTATTTTCATTACCGATAATTAAAGCAAGGGGTTTTTGATAATCTATCTGATAATAATTATGATCTCCATATACATCCGATGCATACAAAAGAAAATCAAGTTGTTTTAATCGGGGAAGTATTAATTCAAGATTTACATGTTCTACGACAGGGAGATGAAAAATTGATCCCATGGTTGATCGCACCACCTTGGGATTGAATAATTCGACGCTTCCTTTACTTAAAAAAACTGCATCAATTCCAAACCAATCACAGGTGCGAATAATCGTCCCAACATTTCCTGGATCCTGACCTTCATCAATGATAACAATAAGCTTATTCTCTTTATCTAAAACAGATTCAAGATGATCCTGTTTCTGTTTAATGATGCAAAAAATTCCCTGAGAATTAGCAGTTTCCGCCAACCGATTAATCTCAGGTGTTTGAATCTCAACAATTTCAGTCCTTTTATTCCGCGCAATCTGGATAATTTCATCGAATTTTTGGGGAGACAAATTATCAGGGCTGATGAGGAGTGTCTCGACAGTGAAATCCGATTGGAGTGCCTCCTGACATAATCGATAACCTTCGATTAAAAACAATTTTTGCTCGCTACGAAATTTCTTATGCTTGAGTGCAAGAATGTTTTTTAATCGAGATTTAGAAATTATATCAATTTGTCTCAAAATACCTCTCTTCTTCTTCTTTAATAATATTCATCACCTCTCTGGGATTTCTTGAGTGTAACAATTTATTTCGGAAGTCCTCTCGATGCATTAGACGAGAGATTCGACTTAATGCTTTTAAGTGAGGACCCGTTTTGTCAGGTGGACCAACAAGTAAAAAAATCAGACGGACTGGTTTATTATCTATAGAATGAAAATCCACGTCGCTATCAGTAATTCCTAGTGAAGCAACAATATCTTTAACTCCTTCAGCTTTACCATGAGGTATGGCGACATGATCGCCGACACCAGTACTCATTACTCTTTCACGATCAAGAATGGCTTTTAAAATTTTATCTCGATTTGCAATCTTTTTCTGCTCATATAGATGATCAACCATTTCTTCGATAATTTTCTGTTTCTCATGGCTTTTCAACGGAATTATCACATGATTATCCGACAGAATATCAACTAACTTCATTCAAGTTTCCTCCAAAATTAATCTACAATTTAAAAAATATTTTTTAAATTGCAAACATTTTTTAAGCTAGCATATTATGAATAATGATAAAATTAAAGTTTTATTCTCAAATTAAAATAAAAAGTATCTTGAAAAATTTCAACACACATTTTCCAATTCAATAATTGTTATTTTACTAAGATGATTAATTAATGTTTCTTCAAATAAAGAAAAGCCCTGACTTTTAAACAAACAGGTCAGGACCTTACTTATTAAAAGAATAATGTAAAGTCTAAATTAAATCCACCAATGGGATTACAATTTATAACCGAATTTTCGGAGCAATGCTTTTCTCTCGGCAATATCTTCTTCTTTTTCAATCGCCACAGTTTTTAATCCATCAATAACTCCCAAAACGCCACGCCCTTGTTCTGATTCAGCAACGATAACTTCCAAAGGATTAGCAGTGGCACAAAAAATTCTGACCACTTCAGGTACATTTTTCACTTCCTTCAATACATTAATTGGAAATGCATCTTTGATGAATATAATAAAGACATGACCAGCGCTTAATTGCAATGCATTTTTTTGAGCCAGAGTAATAAGCTCATCGTCATTACCCGACCATCGAACCAGTTTCTTCTCTGAAGCTTCACAAAATGCAACACCAAATTTAATATTTGGTACTGAATTAACCAAGGCTTCATGAATATCTTCCACCGTTTTAATGAAATGCGATTGACCAAGTATAAAATTCAGATGCTCAGGATTCTCTATTTTTACCAACATCAATTCCATGAGAGGCCTCCTGTTTTTAGAGGTTTGTTCTTAGTAATCAATTCTTCAAAGAAGAGAATTTTTAAATTTGATAAAAATACAGATTTTCCCAATAGAAGTCAAGTAAATTATGAAATATTTGAATTATTTGAAAATAGTGGTTAAAAAGATTGAAGATATGTTATACGTTTACTAACCTACTTTAGAATAAAATTTTGAAAGTTTAAAAACATAATGTTAAATTTTTCATCCCCATTCTGTAGGAGTCCTTTTTCTGTGGGTTGATTTTTTTTCTTGTCGGTTTGAGGCGAAGCTTGGTTAGAATTGTATGTAACATTATTAACTATGAATTTCGCTAACTATTTGAATTTAACAAATTAGCACAATTCGCACAATTAGCGGCTCAATATATTAATTAATTTTTTTGGTTCCGGATTGTCCAGGTTAGGTATGTAATAAAATACACTAAATCTCCGCTCCATGGCGCCTTGCATTCCTATGCACCCGCTTGCGAACCTGTTCGGTTCCTAATTTGATTAATAGATTAATAATCATTTTAATTACAAAATTATTATCCCGACCATAATTCTTCCATAACACCGGAAACCAATCCAGATTATGATCCCAACAGGCATTGAGCAATTCATAATGTTTCGGTGTTAAATCTTTTTTCAAAAATGGATTGGCGTATTCGAGTCTGGTAGTTTCCATTGGTGTAAATAAAAGTGGAACCACAATGCTCTGATATGGCTTTAAGGATTTAATCAAATCTATAGTTATCTGTACATCCTCTTGTTCCTCTCCGGGAAGTCCCATAATTATTGTCGAACAACAAACAATGTGATTTTTATGAAAAAGCTTAAAGGCACCCTTAACGACTTCGGGCCATTCTTCTGGTTTGAAAGGATAAACCTTGCCTTTCATGTGTTTTTTTATCAATTTTGGACTTCCTGTTTCAATCCCGACCTGAAATGCTTTGGTCGGGTGTTTTTCTGTTCCTAATTCCAAAACCTGGGATACCTTGCGTACTGTTTCTGGCGAACTCATGGCTGAGGATAAAGAAGCGTGACTGGCTGTCACCCATTTAACGCCAGGGACATGATATACCTTTTCAAATAATTCAACTACTGCTTCAGAATTCACTTTCAAACCATCAGATTGATAGAGAAAAATATCCTCGCCATGAAGAATAACACCCCGATTGCCCATTTTTACATTAAGTTCAACTTCGTTTAAAATATTTTTTAATGGACGGGAACGCACTTTTTTGAGGGATGGTACACAAAAGGCGCAACTGCGAGCACAGCCTCGAGTTGCCTCAATAATACCACATATTGATCCACCAACAATATCCGCAATACTTTCATCGGGCGCAACTTCACCCTCGACGACTTGAGGGATAGGATTATGATTTTCAATCACTTGTTTGAATAGTTTGGGTCCTGTCACTTCCCCTTCACCTACTACAACACAATCGATTCCCAACTCTTTTCGTTTTTCTGGATTTATGGCTAACTGCCAGGCACCAGGTCCCCCTAAAAATATCTTCGGTTTATATTTTTTTATGGATTCATTTTGTAACAATTCTCGTAGTCTGACTGCCATGCGACCTTCGCCACCCCAAAGTTCCACGAACGTTGACGTCGCAGGTCCAATACCTAAAGGGTCATTGGCACTGATCGATAATATTTTTGTTTCTTTAGAAATCACTTTGTTTATATGGCCTGGATGAGCGACAATCACTTCATCACGCTTGACTCCATTGGCTAAAAGTGCTGCCTCAATCTTTCGCATGCCATAGTTGGCATAAATTAATGCTCCTTTTTCGTCAGCGGGACCGCGGGGGCAAAATACTGGATAGTAGAACCAATCAGGTAATACACCCTGGGGCAAGCAGGCACTAAATCCAAAAAACATATTGCCGTGATATTGACTTGCCATGGTTGGATCACAGGTGAGGACGATTTTGTAGCCCACTATCAGAACTCCAATTTCTTATAATTTCCCAGCGCAGCGAAGCTGCAAGTAAAGAAAATTTATTGACGATCCAATATAACTTGCAACGAAAAAAGAACAGCAACAAAAGGAATTTTTATGTTTTTTAGTTGCGATTCTCTTTTCGTTGCAAAATAATTGCGTGAAAAATTTCTTGCCCAAAAAAAGATTTTACTTGTAATATTATATCTACTAGCCGAATGTTCATCGTTGATAATAGCTTGAATCTCAACTCCTCTTACATCGAATATTTTGTAAAAATTATGGTTTGATTCTGTAAGTTGCCTAGTAAATGCTTACATCCTTTCTTTGTGTTGATCAAAACTGGGACAAAATTTTCTGCAAGTCGTCTTGGCGCACATTCAGCAACCCTACTCCAGGAAGCCGTTTCGTCAACGTCAGCCAATTCTTATCCTTTTCAAATATGGACTTAAAAATCGGCAGAGAATCATCGATCATTCCTACATTAGCTAAAGAGACGGCGTGCCAGTATTTCATTTCAAGATTATTCGGGAACATTTCTTCAGCCTTACCATAAGCTTTTAACGCACCTTGTACTTCATTCTTTTCAATTGCCAGATCGCCTTGATTCATGTACTCGTAAGCTCGAAAAACCTTCAGTAATCTTTTTATTTCTTTAATTGGCTCTGGATGATCTTCAACCCGCAAATCAATTAAACGATCTTCCCAGATTTTACCAGTTGATTCTCCTCTTACCACAAGAAGGGCTGCTGATTGTTTACCCCGAATATCACCACCAGCATTCTCTGCGGCCTCCAGAGCAGTTACCATTCTTTCAGCCAATGGACCTTCGCTTTCTTCAAAAGCTTTAGCCATGGCTGGCCAAACAGAATCATTTAACATTAAATTTGCCTGGACAGAAAAATTATCACCAATAATATGTCCAGCATCGGTAATGCATTTTTTACCGGTGTAAGCTGCCACATTTCCTTTGGCATCAATGATTGCCAATTGCCGTACATCTCGCCCTTGATCAGAATCGATTAATATTTTTAATGCTTCCTGAGCTGTATTTCCCTGTTTCAATAACTCCAGTCCTCGAGGTCCAAAAGAAACATTGACAAACGATTGCGTGGCAATAGCGCCAACCCCTGCTTCAGCCCATGAGACAATAGAACCCACTGAGAACCAGTGAGATTGAACAGCCACACCCATTTCCCCTGTCTCCAGGTCATGGGCTACGATTGAATAAGTATGGGCTAGAGGTTTGGAACAGAAATTTTGTGAGTAAAGCTCCTTAACAAAAATAAGAGCTAATATGAATATTAGTGATAAGAAATGGTATTTTTTCATGTTGATTTCCCTCCAAGTTTAATTTGAATTTAATCTTGAATCAATATAAACCAAACCTGACATAAATGTAAGGATTTTGTAACGCTCAGTTATTAATCGCTTTAACCGAATTTCGCTAATTATGCTAATTAATGACTCTGTTCATTTAATATCATTCATTAGCAAAACACCACAACATATTGCGTAGCAGCAGTCCCTGGCTGCATATTTGTGGTCGAAGCGAAAAAATGGCACTAAATCAACAGGGACATTAATATAACTCTAAAAATTAGCGGTTTGAGATTATCACTTTTTGATAGCAGTTTCGCAGCGCTAAGAATCAACAATTTTTTTATTAGACTGGATTAACAGAAAGATACAAGATTTATTTATTGTAACATAATTTACTACTTGTAAGAATCTAATCCAGCAAATCTTGATTGTCTTGTTATATCATTCTTTCATTTAGAGAACAGCTTTTTGTTATTTTATAATATAAAATTTATGACTCACAAAGGCTTCATTTTTGCTATTGTCAATAGCCCAGACAGAAATGCTATGTTCACCTGATAACAACGGCATATCTGGCTCATATTTAATTGTCTTGGCTTCAGGATCATATTCTGCAATAACCTGTTTACCATCTAATTTCATCACAATAGAAAGCTCATTGGCAATTCCTGAGAGATCATCATACACGAGCGCTAAAAAAGTAAGGTTTTTATTATTTAGTTGTGCATTTTCATACGGATGACGTATAGTAATTGATGGAGGAATTGTGTCCCGAATTAAAGTAAATGCCCCTAGATTGGATACATTGCAACTGACTAAATTGTTTTGATAATTAATTTGATTACCAGAAAAGCGATGCTTTTGCTGACCAATTCTATAAATACCAAGTTTATCAGGTAGAGAATCTGATGCCGGATATTTTAGTTCAATTACGGCTGCACCTTTAAGCGGGATGTCCTGGGGAAAAATCTCATAAACTGTTCCAATAGCATCATACTTCGGATCTTCAAGCGGTCCGAGCTGATTCATTCGTAAAAAGAGATTTTTATAAACTGATTCTCTTCGGAAAATAACTCGGCATCGCTCATCTTTTGATTTAATCATTCCTCCTCGATCTGGAAATACGGTCCGGATATCGAACTGATCCCAATATATTAATTCTTGGCCAGAAATATCGATAGCCCTCGCTTCGATTGAAAGTGGACCATCTTTTCCCGGAATCAGTTGATAAACGCCAATAAATTCATTGTATCTATCTGGCAATAAGGGAGCTTCGGTCGTTGAAATCCCGATTTGTTGAACAAACAATTTTGGAACATCTCGAATTAGACCATCAATATTCAATTTGAAACGAATATAATCATCGTAAAAATCTGTTTCCAAATTTAGTTCGGTAAATAGGTTAGTATTTATGCTATCTTCCTCAATAAGGTAATACAAAGGAAAAGAAATTATACCATGTTCATCTTTTGATTCAATTTTTACTACTGTCCATGGTTTAATGGGCTTTAATAGATATTCACTGATAACTTGAGAACCGATCTCAGAATCCGGGGCAATGAAATTTAAGCTCATCTTTCGCCAGGATATTCCTCGATCTGAAGAAACGAATATTTCAGGATTATCAACCTTATTACCGTACAAATCTCGAATATCGGTGATATAAAACTGGTCAGGTCCCTCTAAACGATAATTGGCATAAATTTTTGTCCTGTCTCCCACAATAAAATTTCCAGTAACTGTAGTAACATTGCCAAAAAAATCATAAAGTTCGATGATAAATTGATGTTCCCCTTTTCCAAGTCGATTCTGCATTAAAAATTTATTATCAACATTGGGATCGCACTTAATAATACCTACCTCATTTCCGATAGGCTTATAAAATAGAAGTTGATTAAATTTTTCTTTATACAATTTTTGAAATCTTCCTTTTCCACGACTCATCAATCTAAAATCTCGGTCGAAATCGACAAAATGGGTTACACTATAAGAAAACTTATCATACTTTGACGAAAAATTTAACACTCCATCAACATAAAAATCGATTTTATAGACGGCAAATTTATTGTTTACACCATCCGCTTGATCTAAGCAGTCGATAGCAAAGCCAATGTTACCAGAAACCAGCACTTTTGACAATAATTTATAATTTCCGCTACTAACCCGGATTGGTTCTTCAATAAATGGAATCACATCAGAATTTACCTGAGAGTAATAATCCAGAGGAGTGAAGCTAATTGCTCTTACTAATGGTGGGATAGTATCTTCAATCTTATAGCCAAGTAAAAACGGATTCATGGGATGGTTGTTTGGATCTCGAATCTCAAAGTGAAGATGGGGACTACCAATGCCAGATGCTCCTGTATATCCAATTACATCTCCTTTTTTAACAGGGAATTGTTCACGACCTAAATATTTGTTGATTCTGTAAGCACCCTTTCGATTTTGTTCTTGTTTCACAAAGGATTCTAATTCATCATTAAACCGATCAAGATGGGCATACACAGCGATTTCACCGCTATCCAGTTTTTGGTAAAGTACTTTGCCATATCCAAATGGGGAAACCCAGATTCGCATAATATAACCATCTCGAATGGCAAAAACTTTATAACCGATTCGACCCCATGTTTTTATATCGAGTCCGGCATGAAAATGCCCTGGTCTATATTCAGCAAAAGATGAAGTCAGGTATCGGCTGGCATTAGTGGGCCACAGGTAATCCTGGGAAAGAGCAATATTATTAAAAAGGCTAATGAAATAAAATATTAAGAGTATTTTTTGTAACAACTTCAATAGATAATACTCCTTATTTTAATTCGCTTATCAAAACTTGACTTATAATCTGAGATTAATGCAAAATAGAATATTTAATGAGTTAATTGAGTAAAAGTTTCAGCTAATTTACGGGTTAAATTTTCTCGATCAAATTGCGGGAGCGATAACCGTTCGGAAAAGATAATTTTTCTTTCTTGATATTTTTGAAAATAGTATAAAATCGCATTTAGAATTCCTTGGATATTTTGATGATTTACAACAGTCCCTCGTGCTAAAGATCGTACAATTCGAGCAACTTCTCCCTCTGAGGATATTAAGAGAATCGGTTTGCCTGAACCAAGATATTCAAAAATTTTTCCAGTGATGATTTCTTCATCTGTTTTTTTGATGATCGTTAATAATAATAAATGAGATCGCATAACTTCCTTTAAAGCCTCTCGATGTGGGAGGTAGTCTATAGGTGTTATAAGTCGATTCAAGCCCAGGTATTGTAATAGATATTCTAGACGTCCGTAAATATCCGTTCCCAAAAATTGAATTTGAATTTGATTTTTTAACTCTGGATGATATTGAAATAACAATTGAATCGCTTGCAAGAATGGCTCTGGATCACTCACACGACTGATTGACCCACAATGGGTTATGGTAAAACATGAATTAAGAGGTAATTTCTCTAAACCTGCAAAATCTTCTCGATCATACCCATTCATTATTGTTGAATATTTTTTATCTGATGAAAAATAAGGACTTTTGGCTTTTAAGCTGTTGACTAAATGATCACACATTCCAATCACGTGATCGGCTGATTTTAATACTAATTTTTCTAATACTCGATTCACATAAGTATGAAAAATCGAGGGGCTGGGTTGACTCTCCCCACCTGTCCAATCATCTCTGAAATCTACCACCCATTTGACACCTGTA
>JABAOC010001144.1_pt3 | contig 45471 bp, 39 predicted proteins | sample 7062161 | NCBI WGS metagenome assembly JABAOC01 (sample SAMN14538625, study PRJNA623070) | marine sediment metagenome | biome: marine biome [ENVO:00000428]; feature: marine pelagic biome [ENVO:01000023]; material: deep marine sediment [ENVO:00002113] | place: India: Gulf of Khambhat ... | reverse complement strand
GAAGCGCTTGCAGGCTCAACGAACAATCCTTCAATCCTTGCTAGGAGCTTCTGTGCGTCTAGAATCTCCTCATCAGTCACTGTCTCAGCTGTTCCACCCGACTTGCGAATCGCCTTCAGGGCTTTCTTCCAGCTTACGGGCGCTCCGATTCTGATGGCAGTAGCAACGGTCTCAGGCGCCGAAACCGGAACAATGGTATCGCTTCCGTTTTTAATTGCCTGCGCTATCGGAGCTGAACCAGCCGCTTGTATACCTGTCATCTTGGGAAGCGCTTTTATAAGGTCAAGATCGTGAAACTCTTTAAATCCTTTCCATATTGCGCTTATGTTCCCAGCATTGCCAACTGGAACTATAATCCTTTCTGGTGCTTCCTGGTTCAGCTGATCACAGATTTCGTAGCCGAGCGATTTCTGCCCTTCAATTCTGAACGGGTTTATAGAGTTAAGAAGGTAAATGCTTCGATGTTTCTCCGAAAGCTTCAGCACAGCATCCAAGGATTCGTCAAAGTTTCCTCGAACTTGAATGACTTTTGCGCCGTAAATCATGGCCTGCGACAGTTTTCCATACGCGATTTTGCCCGAGGGAATGACCACAGCGCACTGCAAACCTCCCTTGGCGGCGTAAGCAGCTAAAGAGGCTGAAGTGTTTCCAGTGGAAGCGCAGATTACAGACTTGACTCCGAGCTCCACGGCTTTTGTAACTCCAACTGTCATGCCCCTGTCCTTGAACGAGCCAGTTGGGTTTTCCCCTTCATTTTTAATGTAAAGCCTCCTTAGCCCCAAATGCTTTGCCAGCCGTTCACACAAATGGAAGCCTGTGCCCCCTTCGTTTAAGGAGATTATTTTCGCTGTGTCATCTACAGGCATGAAGTGTCGGTAGCGCCACACGGACAGGGGAATCTTTCGCCACTCACTATTTCTGACCGCTTCAACTAGTTCGCATTGCTCGTACTTGATTTCAAGTATGTCTCCGCACTTTTTACAGAAGTATACAATCTCATCTATCCTGTATTCGGTTCCACACTTGATGCATCTTTGATAGGCCATTGTTCCAACTTCTAAGCTAAATCTTTCCCGATTTTGCAGCGTTTAATGACTGCTCAATCAGCAAACAGTATCAAACTATAAGTATTAATAATATTACTGCTTTTTTAGCAGAATCCAAGTAAGCTATTGGCACATCAACCTACTAGATTAGATAGAACCTCGTAAGCTTTGAGGTTGTCCTTTTTTTCCACAACGATTATTGTTTCAGTCCAGCAGGAAATGAACTCTATGATGTTCACGTTTTGCTCCGCTAGAAGCGTCGTTAGAAACGCAACAACTCCCGGCGTAGCCTCCAGTTCCTTAGGCGAATGCACCACTATCATCGTGCAGTTATCATGCTTAACTAACGCAGTAATTCTTTCGGGCATGTCGCTCCTATCCATTAAGTAAACAACTTTGCCGAGCAAGTCAACCTTCATTCCGGTTTTTGTTTTTATCTCCCTGGTTGTTATGATAACTGATTTTTTGTCGTAAACTGCCATGGCGCTTCGTTTTAGGACTTGCAATGCTTTTTCTTCTCTTTTTTGTTTGTGCTTTTGAAGTTCTTCAGAGAATCTTCGCAAAGCGGCCTTCACGGCACTCATATTGTCAATTTTTAGTTCTTCCTGAATCTGTCTCGACAGTTCGCTGAGATTAACTATGCCTTTTTCCAAGGCTTCCAGCAAGTATGGCTTATTTCGCAGATGGCTTCTAACGTTCTGTGCAATCGTCATGATACATAAATGTATCAAATGGAACATTTAAAGCTTATTATGTAACAGAAAAGTCGTAACGTTTAAAAATCTTGCCCCCGAGGTAAGGGGAATAAATTTACTTCAAAAACGGAGGGAGCATAAAACGGCAGAAAAGATCGTGCTAGCATACTCTGGTGGACTAGACACATCTGTGATGATCAAATGGCTTCAAGAAAAATACAATGCAGAAGTTATAACTGCAACAATTGACGTCGGCCAACCGGAAGACTTGGCAGAAGTAGAGGAAAAAGCCAACAAACTTGGCGTCCTAAAGCATTATTCAATAGATGCCAAAGAAGAGTTTGCCACCAAATACATTTTTCCAGCCATAAAAGCGAACGCCCTTTACGAAGGGAAATATCCCATAAGCACAACTTTGTCCCGCCCGCTCATAGTCGAAAAAATGGTCAAGATCGCAAAGAAAGAAGGTGCCACCGCCTTAGCCCACGGTTGCACAGGAAAAGGCAATGATCAAGTACGATTTGACATTTCACTTGGCTCTTTAGCGCCCAACCTCAAGATAATTGCGCCAGTCAGAGAATGGAATATGACAAGAGACGAAGAAATAGAATACGCAAAAGCAAACGGGATTGCAGTTTCCACATCTGCAAAGAAATACAGTATAGACCAAAGCATCTGGGGCAGATCAATTGAATGCGGCGTTCTGGAAGACGCCAGGAGAGAACCTCCGGAAGACGCTTTTGAATGGACCACTTCACCCAAAGACGCTCCTGACACTCCTGAATACATAACAATAAAATTCCAGGCAGGAGTTCCAATAGCCCTAAACAATAAAGCTATGGCGCCTCTCGCACTTATTGAAAAATTGAACAGGACCTCGGGAAAACATGGTATTGGCCGCATAGACCACATAGAAGACAGGATGGTGGGTACTAAATCCAGAGAAATTTACGAATGCCCAGCCGCAACCGTACTCTTGGAAGCACACAAAGACTTGGAAAAAATGGTTCTAACACGCCACGAAGTACTCTTTAAACAGCAAATTGACGCGCAATGGACATTTTTGGTTTACGCCGGATTATGGTTGGATCCGCTGCGAGAAGATCTCGAAGCCTTTATTAATAAAAGTCAGGAAAACGTCACTGGCGAAGTATGCGTGAAACTTTACAAAGGTGGTCTCCAAGTTGTGGGGCGTTCATCGCCAATGTCGCTTTACGACCAGAACTTGGTGAATTACAACATTAAAACAGGCTTTAATCAATCGTACTCAAAAGGTTTCATTGAGTTGTGGGGTCTGCAGACAAAAATGCATACTTTGCTTAAACGGAAAGCTAAGGAGCAAAAAAAAGCCAAGGACGGAAAGTAGATGTCGAAACTGTTGCGGGGCGGACGATTATCACCAGTGCGGGAAGACGTTGCCAAGTTTACATCTTCACTGAAAGACGACGTGAGACTATTGAAAGCTGTGATTGATATCAACATGGCTCACGTGGTAATGCTGCTGGAACAGAAGATCATCAAGCAATCAAACGGCGCTAAGCTTCTGCAAGCCCTTGTCAAATTGTCAACTGCAGAGTTGGATGCTTCTGCTGAAGATGTTCACATGGCTGTGGAAGAAGCAGTGCTTAAAGAAGCAGGCGAAGTGGAAGGTGGCAACTTGCATATTGGTAAGAGCAGAAACGACCAAATTGCCACAGCCATCCGTATGGAACTACGAAAAGAACTGCTTGGTTTGATGCGCGCTATATCTCATGTGCAAGACCACTTGTTCGAAGTTGCTGAGGAACACATGAACACCGTTATATTGGAGTACACTCACCTGCAGCCTGCACAGCCAGTAACTTACGCCCATTACCTCCTTTCACATTGCTCTGCCTTAGAACGTGACCTACAAAGGCTCCAAAGCGTTTATGCAAGAGTTAATCTCTGCCCGCTTGGCGCAGGAGCATTGGCTACAACCAGCTTCCCAATAAATCGCGATCGAACCGCAACGATCCTAGGCTTCAACGGCTTGGCGGAAAACTCTATTGATGCGGTGGGCAGCCGAGACTTCGTCACTGAACCCCTTGCTGTTCTCTCGCTCTTGGCTGTAAACTTAAGCCGCTTTGCGGAGGACCTTATAATCTGGAGTTCACCCGACTTTGGAGTAGTCGAACTTCCAGACGAGTTCACAAGCACAAGCAGTATAATGCCTCAAAAAAAGAACCCTGAAGTCCTTGAGGTCATACGTGCAAGAGCCAGCCATGTACTAGGCGATTTTGTGGCTTCAACCGCTGTAGTGAAGAGTTTGCCTTCCACATATAACCTTGACTTTCAGGAAATCACACCTAATCTATGGGCATCCATAAAAAATGTACATGCCTCACTTGACATGTTACATAAACTACTTCCTAAACTGAAAATAACCAACAATGTTTTGGCAAAATCCAATACAACTTTTGTAGCTGCAACCGAGTTAGCCAACGTGCTTGTTCGCAAATATGATATTCCGTTCCGAAAGGCGCACAAGATAGTAGGGTTCTTCGTCAAATCGCTGATAGAGTTGAAACTGACTTTCGCCGATGCTACGCCGGCTAGCCTGCAGAAAGCAGCTGAGGAAACAGTTGGCATTAAGTTAACTATTCAGACCGAAGACCTGAAAGCGCTTGTGGACCCGCTTGCGCTGGTTGAAGCCTGCAACGTCAAGGGAGGACCTGCTCCAACAAAGGTTAAAAAAGCGCTAGGTGTATTTAGGAAAAAATGGTTTTCAACAAAATCCGATATAGTGAAAATGGAAAAGAAGCTTGAAGAAGCTGAAAATAACCTGAAAAACGCTGTAAAGTCATATTTTCCCGTGAACTCTAGTGACAAGGTAAAACTTAAAAACACAAAATCGTAGGTAGGAAAATAATATTATCAAAAGTGGAGATGGATATGCCCTTACGTAATGATATTAAGAAGATTATGATTATTGGTTCCGGACCAATTGTTATAGGACAAGCTTGTGAGTTCGATTATTCCGGTACCCAAGCATGTAAGGCCTTGAAATCGTTAGGTTACCAGATTGTGTTGGTTAACTCAAATCCGGCAACAATTATGACTGACCCCGATATGGCAGATGCCACCTATATCGAACCACTCAATCTTGAGACGATGATTAAAATCATCGAGAAAGAACGACCGGATGCTATACTGCCCAATTTAGGGGGACAAACCGGGCTTAACCTCAGTTCGAGTCTGTCAAGTTGCGGTGTCCTAGACAAATATAATGTAAAAGTAATCGGTGTAGACCTTGACGCTATCCATCGCGGCGAAGATCGTTTAGCTTTCAAAGAAACGATGATGGAACTTGGCATCGATGTTCCTCAGAGTAAAGTTGCTTACAGTGTTGAGGATGCCGAATTAATTGCTACCGACCTTGGCTATCCAGTCATTGTCCGGCCGGCCTTTACATTGGGCGGTACCGGCGGAGGTCTGGCTTATAATGTCGAGGAGTTACGCGTGATTGCAGGCCGCGGTATCGCTACAAGTATGGTTGGCCAAGTTCTAATTGAGGAATCGGTTGAAGGCTGGGAGGAACTGGAACTGGAAATTATCCGGGACGCCAAGAACCAGATTATTACCGTTTGTTTTATTGAAAATGTAGACGCTATGGGGGTACACACCGGCGACTCTTACTGTACTGCTCCCATGCTTACTATCAGTGAATCGCTGCAAGAACGTCTGCAGGAGTATTCTTACAAGGTGGTAGAAAAGATTGGGATTATCGGCGGTACTAACATACAATTTGCCCACGACCCCAAAACCGGACGGGTAGTGATAATCGAGATTAACCCACGCACTTCCCGTTCTTCTGCTCTGGCTTCAAAAGCCACAGGCTTCCCTATTGCACTAATCTCAGCCAAACTAGCCGTCGGCATGACTCTAGATGAATTACCATACTGGCGAGAGGGTACCTTAGAAAAATACACTCCTTCCGGCGATTATGTAGTCGTAAAGTTTGCTCGTTGGGCTTGTGAAAAATTCCGTGACGCAGAAGACCGGCTTGGTACCCAAATGCGAGCTGTTGGCGAGGTTATGAGCATCGGCAAGAATTATAAAGAAGCTTTCCAGAAAGCTATCCGTTCTCTGGAGATAGGACGGTTCGGCCTAGGATTTGCCAAAGACTTCCATGAAAAACCACTTCAAGAATTAATGAAAATGCTCAATTACGCTACCAGCGAACGGCAATTTATTATGTACGAAGCCCTTCGCAAAGGTGCTGATATCCAGGAGCTTTATCAGAAAACTTTTATTAAGCCATGGTTCATCCAGCAAATAAAAGAACTGGTAGAAGAAGAAGAGAAAATCATTAGTTATAAAGGCAGAAAACTGCCAGGTGATTTGCTAATTCAGGCTAAGAAAAATGGCTTTTCTGATAAGTATTTAGCCATGCTGCTCGCCATAGATGAGGCGGAGATACGCAAACAACGTGTTGAGCTAGGGCTATTGGAATCATGGGACTTTGTTCCAGTTAGCGGTACAGAAAATGCTAGGTATTACTACTCTACGTATAATGGACCAGATAAGACCATAGTTAGCCATCGTCCAAAAGTGATGGTTTTAGGAGGTGGACCTAACCGTATTGGTCAGGGTATCGAATTTGATTACTGCTGTGTCCACGCCGCCTTTGCTCTGCGCGATATGGGTTATGAAACAATCATGGTGAACTGCAATCCTGAGACAGTGTCTACTGACTACGATACTTCAGATAAATTATATTTCGAACCGTTGACCGTTGAAGACGTCTTAAGTATTTATCAAAAAGAGAAACCTATTGGAGTCATCGTCCAATTCGGCGGACAAACACCACTCAATATTGCTGCTGAACTGGAAAAATTTGGTGTGAAAATTTTGGGTACCTCGGTTAACTCGATTGATATCGCCTCTGACCGCGGTCGTTTCAGTCAAATGATGCAGAAATACGACATTCCAATGCCGGAATCGGGAATCGCCATAAATCTTGAAGAAGCATTGGTAGTGGCGAAAGGTATCGGCTATCCACTTATCGTACGTCCTTCCTACGTCCTCGGTGGTCGAGGCATGGAGATAGTCCATGATGAAGATGAGTTAAAATTGTATGTAGCGGCAGCTGTTGGCGTCACGCCGGACCGTCATATCCTCATCGATCGCTATTTGGAAAACGCTATCGAGACCGAAGCCGATGCCCTATCTGATGGAAGTGACGTCTTTATTCCGGCAGTTATGGAACATATTGAATATGCCGGCGTTCATTCCGGAGATGCAGCTTGTGCAATTCCACCGGTTACTCTAACGAAGAAACATATCGATACTATTGAGGAGTATACGCGACGTATTGCTAGCGAGCTTGAAGTAACCGGCGTAATGAATATCCAATATGCTATCTGCAAGGATACAGTTTATGTTCTTGAGGCAAATCCGCGTGCCTCCAGAACCGTCCCGCTGGTATCTAAAGTATGCAATATACCTATGGCAAGTTTAGCTACGCGTTTGATGATGGGTGAGAAGATAAAGGATTTAAATCTGCAAAAGCGTTTAATTCCTCACATTGGAGTAAAAGAAGCTGTATTTCCTTTCAATATGTTTCCTGAAGTTGATCCTGTCCTTGGGCCAGAAATGAAATCTACCGGTGAGGTACTCGGCATCGCTAAATCCTTCGGTCTGGCTTATTGGAAAGCTCAAGAGGCAATAAATGCGTTGCCGACCGGGGGAACTGTATTGATAACCATCGCCGAGTGTGACCGTGAGAATTCCTTCTTGATAGAAGTAGCTAGACAATTCGTTAAAGTGGGCTTTAAGATAAGGGCTACAGTGGGTACACAGGCTTTTTTGGCCAGTTATGGCGTCAATTCTGAGCTTATACTCAAGGAACATGAAGGGCGTCCTAATATCACTGACGCTATTAAGAATAAAGAGATACAGCTGGTGATAAACACTCCTTCAGGTAAATTGAGCAAGTATGATGATTCTTACATTCGCAAGGCGGCTATTAGATATAAAGTGCCATATATCACATCATTGACGGCTGCTATGGCCGCAGTTAAGGGCATTACCGCTTATTGTGCGGGTAAATCAGGTGTAAAATCCATTCAGCAATACCATGCCGCCCGCACGCCAGTATAGTTTAGAAGCATTCCTTTCCCAGTTATCTTTTTGCAGCAGCTTAAAATGCTTATCATATCTATGAATCGGCATTCTAAACGGAAAGCCCTTAATCAATAGTTGTGACTTTCTTGAATCTTCTATGTTACTTAGCGGGCGAATTGTCAGTTAGTAGATATTTTCATTTGACTGCGTAGTGCAGGTTTATGGCGCGTCCATGCGTTAATTTTCCTATATTCTTTTAGCTCTGACAATCTTTCACTACTCAGACACGCTGTTTGATTGCACCATTTTTCCTTATAAAATCGCTGAAAATAAGGCTATTGATTAATGTATAAAAAAACTTTGGGCTATCGGTTGGCTGAAATAGGAAACAAAGCCGTTCGGTTCTATTCAGTTCATCCTTAGAAAAATTCTAGTTATATATGAAATATATGCATAAGGTTTAAAAATGCTGGCTAAAATTTAGTTGAGGGCCTCAATCCAAGAGTTTAATTTCCCAAAAAGTAAAAAAGCGTTCTTAGTCTTAGAGGACGGCATATTTTTTGTCGGCAAAGGTTTTGGAGCAATAGGTAAGACTTCAGGAGAAGTCGTGTTCTCAACTTCTATGGTAGGTTATCCAGAAGCGCTTACCGACGCATCATACAAAGGTCAAGTTCTAACTTTAACCTACCCGCTTGTGGGCAATTACGGCGTGCCGCCTTACGAACTCAACTTAGGTATACCCCTCTATTTCGAGTCAGACCGCATTCAAGTGCAGGGTCTCGTTATCCATGAACTGTGCCATCACCCTTATCATTGGGCGTCAACAAGGACCTTGGACAAGTGGTTGTCCGATGAAGGTATACCGGGAATCTGCGGCATAGACACCAGACATCTTACAAAGAAACTTAGGGCACATGGAGTATTGCTAGGAATCCTTCAGGTATGCGAGGCTGGAGAAGAACCCAGCTTTGACCAGCTTCTGATAGAAGCAAAAAGCATACCTGACCCTAACCTGACCGATCTGGTGCGTCAAGTTTCTGTGAAAGAGCCTGTTCACTACAAGGTTGAAGGTAAACATTCTGTTGTTTTAATCGACTGTGGAGTTAAGTACAGTATTATTCGGAACTTGTTGAAACGTGGAATCAGCGTGATAAGAGTGCCTTACGATTTTTCCGCCAAAGAAGTCATGGAGTACAAGCCAAGCGGTGTTTTTCTTAGTAACGGTCCAGGCGACCCGAAAAAATGCGTCAAAACAATAGACTGCGTCAGAGAACTTGTTGAAAAAGCACCGTTGATGGGAATTTGTCTCGGCGCTCAAATATTGACGCTAGCCTTAGGAGGAGACACTTACAAACTAAAATATGGGCATCGTTCCCAGAACCAGCCTGCTTTTGACATAAAGAACAAACGCTGCTACATTACCACTCAGAATCACGGTTACGCCATAGCAAACGAGACTATCAAGAACACGCCTTTGGAAGCTTGGTTCATGAATCCCAACGATAAGACCGTTGAAGGCGTCAAACATAAGAATAAACCAGTTTTTGCGGTACAGTGGCATCCTGAAGCTTCACCTGGACCCTACGACACCGATTTTCTCTTTGACACTTTCCAACAAATGTTGGAGGCTGCATAGAAATGCCCAAGTTCGACTGGATAAAGAAAGTTCTGGTGCTGGGAAGCGGCGCCATAAAGATTGGTGAAGCAGCCGAATTCGATTATTCAGGTAGCCAATGCCTTAAAGCCCTGCGGGAAGAGGGCATCGAAACAGTTTTGATAAACCCGAATATCGCTACTATACAAACTGACCCCCGCCTGTCAGGGAAAGTGTACCTCCTACCAGTAACTCCCAAATACGTGGAAAAAGTAATCCAGAAAGAAAAGCCCGACGGTATTCTTTTAGGATTCGGAGGACAAACAGCGCTTAACTGCGGGATTGAACTCGTAAAAAGCGGCGTCTTGGAAAAATATGATGTGAAGGTGTTGGGGACACCTATTGAAGCAATAGAAGACACAGGGGATAGAGAGCGCTTCAGACAAGTGATGCTTAAGGCTAATGTTCCACCCTTAAAAAGCAAGGCCGCTACAACGGTTGGGCAGGCTTTGGAAATTGCCAACCAGATCGGGTATCCTGTTATAGTTCGAGTGGCGTATACCCTCGGCGGCAAAGGTGCAGGTGTAGCACGGAACCCTTGGGAATTAAGAGACATAGTTACGCGTGGCTTGGCGCAGAGCAGAATAACCCAAGTACTTGTGGAGGAATACGTAGGTCATTGGAAGGAACTTGAGTACGAAGTAATGCGGGACTACGCGGACAACTGCTTGATTGTTTGCAATATGGAAAACTTGGATCCTATGGGTGTTCACACAGGCGACTCGATTGTCATTGCTCCTTCCCAAACGTTATCAAACCGCGAATACCACCTTATGCGGTCGGCAGCAATAAATGCCATACGAAGTTTAGGCATAATCGGTGAATGCAACATACAATGGGCTGCACACCAGAAGTCTGAAGAGTTCCGCGTTATAGAAGTCAACTCGCGTATGTCAAGAAGCTCTGCGCTTGCAAGCAAAGTAACTGGTTACCCTCTGGCGTACATCGCCACTAAGCTGTCTATCGGCTATCTTCTTCCTGAATTGATAAATAAAGTAACCGAGGTGACTACCGCCTGTTTCGAGCCGGCATTAGATTACGTTACAATCAAAATTCCCAGATGGGACCTACAGAAATTCCAGAATGCCGACCGTCATATAGGACCCCAAATGCGTTCTGTAGGCGAAGTAATGGCCATTGGCCGTTGTTTGGAAGAGGCGTTGCAGAAAGCAGTGCGAATGTTAGATATAGGCAGAAAGGGGTTGGTTTGCAACGAAGAGGATTTGGAACACGAATCAGCCGAGAAAATTAAAGATTTGCTGGCTAACCCGACTGACGAGCGGCTTTATAAGATAGTTAAAGCCTTGAAAATGGGCATTTCAATCGAGGAAATCTATAATCTGAGTGGTGTTGATCCATTCTTCCTCAATAAGATCAAGAACATCATTGACATGGAAAGACAACTCTGTTCCATTAGACTTACTGATAGTGACGCAAGAGAAATTGTAAGAGAAGCAAAGCGCGTAGGATTCTCAGATGAGCAAATCGCTTTTTGTCAAAAAACTAGCGAATCAGAAATAAGAAAATTCAGGAAAGATGCGGGCATTATTCCAGCGATAAAACAGATTGACACGTTGGCTGCTGAGTGGCCAGCAAAAACAAACTATCTATACCTAACGTATGGCGGAGATGAAGACGACATAGAACTAAGCAACGACAAGAGCAAAGTTGTCGTGTTAGGCTCTGGGGTCTTCAGAATCGGCTCAAGCGTGGAGTTTGACTGGTGCGGGGTTAACACGATTTGGGCGCTTAAGAAAAACGGCATTCAAGAAGCCATAATGGTCAATTATAACCCTGAAACCGTGTCAACAGATTATGATATCTCCGACAAACTGTACTTTGAAGAATTAACTACTGAGAGGATTTTGGATATCTATGAGAAGGAAAATCCGTTAGGCATAGTTGCCAGCGTCGGCGGTCAGATTCCAAACAATTTGGCTTTGAAATTGGCGAGTTCAGGCGTGAAGTTGCTGGGTACTTCAGCAGAGGATATTGATGTGGCTGAGGACCGATCAAAATTTAGTGCTCTTCTGGATGAGCTGGATATTCCTCAGCCGAGATGGAGCAAACTAAAATCTATAAACGCTGCTAAACGGTTCGCGGAGACAATCGGCTACCCAGTTATCGTGCGACCCAGTTATGTGCTTTCAGGCAGTGCAATGCGTGTGGCATATAACGAGTTAGCGTTGGAAAACTTTCTAAAATTAGCGGCAAAGGTTTCCCGAGATCAGCCTGTTGTAATCTCAAAATTCGTGAATAAAGCCAAAGAAGTCGAAGTTGACGGCGTTTATGATGGCGAAACCTGTTTGATAGGCTCCATAATGGAACACGTTGAAAACGCGGGTGTTCACAGTGGCGACGCAACTATGAGCATTCCCCCTCACACGCTTCCCAGTGAGGTCCAAAAAAAAATTGAAGATGCCACACAGAAAATCGTGAAAGCCCTGAAAATCAAAGGACCCTACAACATCCAGTATCTTGTAAAAGAGGGTGAAGTCTATGTTATCGAATGTAACCTGCGTGCTTCACGGTCAATGCCTTTTGTGAGCAAGACACGAGGTATAAATCTTATTGAGCTTGCCACATTGGCGATGCTTGATAAGAAATTTGAAGCTGTGCTCAAAACATGCGGTTTACCGCTTCCAAATCATTTCGGTGTGAAAGTGCCCCAGTTCAGCTTCATGCGTTTGAGTGGGGCTGATCCCGTGCTGGGTGTTGAGATGCTCAGCACAGGCGAGGTAGCTTGTTTAGGCGAGAACTTCGATGATGCGTTTTCGAAGGCAATGCAAGCTGCAGAGTTCCGAATTCCACCTAAAGGTGGTTCAGTGCTCATAACTGTTGGTGGTGAAGAGCCAAAAAGAAGAGTTGTTCCTTTGGCCAAAACTTTCGAGGAGATGGGTTTCAAAATTTATGCTACTGAACATACGGCTGAGGTGCTTCAAGCTTCAAGAATAAAGAGAGTATCAGTGCTTAGCAAGGTTAAAGAGTCCACCGAAAACCCTAACATTCTTGATTATCTTCAAAACCAAAAAATCGATTTGGTCATAAATATTCCAATGGCGAACAAACAGAGAAACTACTCGGAAATCTTGACCGATGGCTACATCATCCGAAGGCAAGCGGTGGAGTTCAATGTTCCAGTAGTAACGAATTTGGAGTTGGCTTCTGCTCTTGTGCGAGTGTTAAAAAAGAGAGATCAGAATGGTAACTCACTTTGTTCTTTGAATGACTACATGAATGAACTGGCGTGGAAGCTGTGGTAAAACTTTCTATACGTATAGTCTAAGCGTATAGAGAATTGCAAAAGATATTAATACCAGTTTGGGTTATTCAGTTGGCTACTGGTTGGAGGTAAACGAAACTAAAAACCAAGCAAAATACCCGAACAATCGACGAAATAAATGAGAAAATTAGAAAGGGCGATGCCCAAGTTTTAACCGCGGAAGAAATGAAAAGACTCGTTGAAAGCAGCGGCGTCGAAGTTGCTTTCCGAGAAGTAGACGTTGTAACAACTGGAACTTTTGGAGCGATGTGTTCTTCAGGTGCAATCATAAATGTTGGGCATTCAGACCCGCCAATAAAAATTGAGAATGCTTGGATCAATGACGTCCCGATTTGCCATCCTGGCGCGGCCGTGGACCTTTACATTGGAGCCACTTCTATGTCGGAAAAGCAGCCTTTCGAGTACGGCGGCGGACACGTTATCGAGGATCTCATAAGTGGCATAGAAGTTGAATTGAAAGCTACGGCTTATGGCACTGACTGTTACCCGAGGACGCAAGTCAAAACTCGCTTGACAAAGGACGAACTAAACCAATTTTATCTGCTTAACTTCCGCAACTGTTATCAACGCTACGCTTGTGCGGTAAATAGTCGTGACGAGTCAATCTACACATACATGGGCAAGCTACTGCCGCGATTGCGCAACGCCACTTTTTCAGGTGCTGGCGAATTGAACCCGCTGATGAATGACCCTGACTACGAGACCATAGGCATTGGCACTAGGATTTTCTTGGGCGGTACGCAGGGATACGTAATTAGTGAAGGAACGCAGCATGATCCGCAGAACCGCTTCGGCACCATAATGGTCCGGGGAAATGCTAAGAAAATGAATCCTGAGTTTCTGCGGGGCGCATCTTTCACAAGGTACGGCACCACGCTTTACGTTGGCCTAGGCATACCCATTCCTATTTTGAACGAGGGCTTGGCTAAGAAGACCGCCATACGTGACGAGCAGATTTTCACAAACGTTCTTGATTACGGTGTTCCTCGTAAGAACAGACCTAAACTGGCTGAAGTCAGCTACAAAGAGCTGAAGTCGGGCTCTATAACCGTGAAGGACCAGCACATCAGAGTCAGCTCGCTATCCAGTTTGAAGACTGCAAGGAAGATTGCTGGGATGTTGAAGTCCTGGATTACGCAGGGCGAATTCTTCTTGTCTGCACCTGTTGAGAGATTGCCGGCTGACTCAGTGTTCAAGCCTATGCGGCAGACTGAAGAGACGTCGTTTGTGGCTAACGTAATGCAGGAAGCGGTTACGTGTAGCGAGAGCGAAGAGGTGAAAGTCATCGCAGAGCGCATAGTTACGCGGTCTGTTAATCACATCGTGGTCGTGGACGGCAATAACAAGCTTACTGGCATCGTGACTTCTTGGGATATTACGCGTGCGTTAGCTCAAGGAAAAAAAACGTTGGCGGACATTGTCACCCGCCACGTAATAACAGCGAAACTAGATGAACCTTTAGAGACCGCATCGAGGCGGATGGCACAGCATAACATTTCCGCTTTGCCAGTTATAGATAATGAAAAGAAGGTGTTGGGCATTGTCACAGCTGAAGATGTATCGAAGCTTCTGGGAAGGTGAACGCTGAATGGTACGAATACTCCTAAGTTTCTCGGAAAACATCGTTGAGAAGCCGATAATATCGCAGATAGTTTTGGAACTGAAAGTCCCAATCAACATAATCACGGCTCACGTGGACTCAAAGGGCGGTGAGGTCTTGGCTGAAGTAGAGGATGATGCGTTGCAAAAGGTGATTAAGAAGTTTCGTGAACGAGGTGCCGCGGTCAGCATACCGAAGCTCATTGAAATTGACAGCGAAGAATGCATCAGCTGCGGAGCCTGCATCACGTTATGCCCTGTTGAAGCGATTACACTAGAAGAAGATGCGACCGTGGTTTTCAATCAGGAAAAATGCCTCGGTAGCACCTGTAGCGCCTGTGTGGACGCTTGCCCTTTAAGAGTCATAAGATCAGTTAAACAGAACAGTTCGGAACTAACAACCAACAATACGCATTAAAAGGCGCTCGGAGCGTAGCAATGAAGCTCTTCAAGGAAGCATTCCAGCTTAAGGAATCACAGTGCACAGTAATCGCCGACAAACCGGAAGGCATTCAAAGAGCTAAAAACGCAATAAAATATCATCGACACAGCCTCAAAGCATACATTAAAATCCACCCACAATTTTTTCACACACTCAAACCTGTTCCCGTGCCGAATGAGCCATTGGTAGCTAAGCTGATGGCGGAAGCTGCCGAAAAAGCAAACGTTGGACCTATGGCAGCCGTCGCTGGAGTCTTAGCTGACCTCGCCGTAAATGATATGCTAAACACAGGCTGCAAGGTGGCAGTCGTGGAAAACGGGGGCGAAATCTCTGCAGTATCCAACACGGCTATCGATGTGGCGGTTGCCGCTGGAGACGAGCCACTTTCAAGACGTTTCGGCTTCAGATTAACGGAATTTCCCATAGGTGTTGCAACGAGTTCGGGGTATTTCAGCCACGCATTTAGCTTCGGTGATGCAGAAGCAGCCATAGTTTTCTGCAAAAACGCTGGATTAGCAGATGCCGTAGCAACAGCAGTATGCAACGTGGTGAAAGGCGAGGATCATCAAGTCGCAATCCAAGCTGGAATAAGCAAAGCCCAATCTATTCAAGACGTCAAAGGTGTACTCATAGTCTATAAAGGATTCACTGGGACCGCAGATAAGATCCCTAAGATAATCAAGGTTAACCCTGAAACTTAGCTGTGCTCTTTTCATCAAGTTGTTAAATCTTCAGAAAAAGCGAATTCAATTGAAAATTTTTTGATTCCTGATATGGACAGAAAGGCTACGGTGTTGGCTTAAGTATTTTTTCAGCTTTTTCTACGTCGTTGACTCGTAGTATTAGAGCAATTTTGCAGTCCACATGCACTGCGGATGAGTAGGTGTATTGCATATTTATGGTGCGTTCTGCTAGGATTTTGGTAATTTTTGAGGGTTTGCCTTCTTCCGTTATGAAAACTGCGGTTCCTTGCGTTTTTTCCTCAGGATCTTCACCTAAATCGAGACTCTTTGAGAGTTCTGTTCTACAGGTAATTCGGAAACTCGATTTGGAGGCTTCTAGATTTGCGGAGTAAGTCTTATATTAAAGACGCATTTCCTTCTCCATTTCTCTTGCTAGGTTTTTCCAAACTTCTGAGTCTGATTTCCTAAGTTCTTTGGCAAGTTGCTCAATACGAGTTTTGGCGACGCCTTCAATGAGATCGTGAGCGAGGTGTAGCGCGGTGAATCTGAGTCTGCTTTTTGATCTGGTTACAGATTTGATTTCGTAGATAAACTGAGAATATTTGGCTGGTCCTTTGAGATGAGTGCTTGTCCACATCAGTCTTTTTGGGTAAAGACAGACAAGTTTTTGTTTTATTGTTGTTTCGCCTCCGACTCGGAATTTGTCTGTCAAAATAAATGTGTTTTCCGAAATCGACTTCACTTCCCGAGTAGCTTTTTCTTGCATTAGGAATGGATCTTGGGGCGTGAAGTCAGTGCACCATTCGTATGCTTTGTGAGCTGGGAGGTTAAACTTTTGAGTGAATTGATACTTAAGAGTTTGAAGCATGACTGATCGCTCTAAATTTTATGTTTTTTAGCTTAATATCCTTGTGGTAGCGACTATGTTTACGCTAGAAAAGGGTTGTCCGGATTAGGTCCCATGATTTCACTTACGTTATAACTTTTTTAAAAAAATAGTGCAGATAAAAATTGGACTTCAAAGAATTTTAAAACAAAGAAACTAAATCTTAACGTTCTCAGTTCCGTTGTATGTAGTGACTATCAAAGCTGTTCATCAAAAATCGATTATTTGAAGAAAAAACTACTATATTCAAGTAACAATATGTAGCAAAGTGCGATGATTCATGTTGTTCAAACGCAATTCAAAGTCTATTGGTTTCTTCTATGTTATATTTGCATCGATTACTTGGGGTGCCAATGGCATAATAGTAAACTATGTTGACCTTTCGCCTTTCTCAATAGCTTTTTTCAGAGTGTTTTTTGCGGCTCTTTTTCTTTTGCCTTTTCTGTTTTTGAAACTGAAGGAAGGAATTAGGGAAGCTACCAAAATCTGGAAAAGCATCTTGACTCTTGGAGTCTTGTTGAGTTTGGGTTGGGGATTTCTTTTTCAGTCGATGAAGTTTCTGGCAATTGCAGACGCTGTTCTATTAAATTACACTGCACCGGTCTTCGTAGCTATACTAGGTCCATTTTTCCTAAAGGAACCTATTGAAAAATCAACAATAATTGCTATTAGTTTATCTCTAATAGGCATTACCGTTATTTCTTATCAGTACGGTTTTCAAAACAATACATTTAATATTCCAGGAGTTGTTTTTGGGCTCCTTGCAAGTCTTTTGTATGCTGGTTTTATTATTCTTTCCAAGAGAACCCTTGTCCATATAGGTAGTCCCATCCTTGCTTTTTGGATGTATTTAACATCTGCAATCTTATTGTCTCCTTCTTTTATAGGTACGAATCTTGATTTATCTTTAACTTCTTGGATACTTTTGTTATTGCTGGGTGGATTCAATACTGGTTTTGCAGTTACGGTATACCTTGAAGGGCTCAAGTCAATAAAGACACAGAAAGCTGTAATACTTACGTATCTGGAACCACTATTTTCAATAATCTTTGGTGCTTTATTCTTATTTCAAGAACCAACCATCTTCATGCTTGGGGGCGGATCTCTTATTTTGATTGCAAGTTACATTGCAGTATCAAAATGATTCAAGATTAAAACAGGATATTCATGAAAATGAGTTTAATGCCTGTACCTAAGCGCGCAATTTATTATACAACCTATAGGTATTTGTCTAAGAGAGTTTACGGACCTTAGACGGTCTAATTAAAGCAACAATTTGGTGAGAAGATTGGCCGTTCCAATTGAATTGTTCTTTGTGTTTCTGCGAGATTTTGCTATCTTTTTCGCGATATATCTTATTGTCTCTCTTAGCCTTAATTTGGAGCACGGATTTGCTGGAATACCCAACTTTGGAAAGGTATTAGCAGTTGCTGGAGGCGCTTTTGTAGCGGGTTTCTTTCCAGGCAGATTAGTAGCTTTGGTCTCAAATATCGGCACTGCACAGTACAACGGATTTTGGGATTACGCAAGCACGGTTTACCACACCACCATCGTAGATGAAGTTAACAAAGTACTTACAGGAAACCCGGCATTTTCCATCGCAATTCTTCTTTTATCGATTCTGTTAGCCGCATTGGTGGGCGCGGGTCTGGGATATGTTGCTTCGTTTCCAGCTATCAATCTTCGTGAAGATTATTTGGCCATTATATTATTGGCAATGGGCGAATCTATCCGGGTAATCGGGCATAACTTACAACCAATAGTGGGGGGCCAATGGGGTGTTTTTGTTCCAGATGTTTTCGGATGGGCTGGCGATTTGCGCTATCTAGCTGTCTTGTTCTTTGTAGGGGGTGCGTGTATTTTGGTGTTCCTTTTTCAGGAACGTTTGGTAAGGAGTCCATTGGGAAGAATGCTAAGGGCAACGAGGGATAACGAAGATGTGGCTGAAGCCCTAGGTAAGAATGTTACCAACATACGAATGAAAGTAATAGTGGTTGCTGCCATGATCGGAGCAATAGCTGGTGCCTTAGATGCATTCAAAACAGGCGGAGTAACCGCCTCAATGTATCATCGGGAAACTTGGACATTCTGGCCTTGGGTTATGGTAGTTCTGGGCGGGGCTGGCAACAATATTGGTGTCGTTGGAGGAGTTTTCATTTTCACTCTACTTAGAAGAGGAATCGATTTCTTCAAGGGTTCTCTGGATCCATTTGTTCCTTTTAGTGTTGTATGGCTTGAGCCGCTCCTTATGGGAGTGATACTAATTCTCATTCTGATGTACAGACCTGAAGGAATTATCCCTGAGAAACCGATTTCAACTTTGGAAGAAACCAATCTCGAGAAACTAAAAAAGTCTCTGAAACGAATCTTTAGATTCAGAAGAAATTCCGAGGTAGATAACTAGCGTTTTTTATTTTGTGCGAGTTGATAAGAGTCTTCCAACGACTTCCTCGGTTTTTTTACTAAGCCTAGATAATTTATGACGCCAATCTACTCCGAGAATTCCTTTTGGAGCTAAAAGTAATGTAATTGCTATCGCAATAAGAGGAACAAGGGGCCTGTACGGAAGTATCCATGGTCCGAATTGCATAGCCAGCCAATTTGTCCCCAAAAGCTCTGCAAAACCAATAAGAAAACCGCCAAGCACAGCCCCATAGATATTTGTTAGGCCACCAATTATACTCGCAGCGAAGACGCTTACAATGAGTTTTGAACCCATATCAGTGTTCCCTGGAAACCATAACGGAAGAAGCGCTCCGGAGAGGGCGCCCAACATTCCTGCAATTAACCAAGAGACCATATAAACAACATTCACGTTGACGCCCACAACACTCGCTAGGGAAGGGTCTTCAATGGAAGCCCTTATAGCGATTCCAAACTTGGTTTTTGTAAGAAACAAGTATAGCGTTGTTGTGGTTGCTGCAACTAGAATGGTGGATACAATAAGTAATCCAGGCATTCCCGAAATTTCAAAATCATGAATGGCAAGAAGAAAATATCTAGAGCGGATTTTGAGCTCCCTCGAGAGAAAATCAGCAAATATATTCATAAGTGAAAGGAAAATAAACTCCATGGCTAGGGTAGCTACCATCAATCCCACAATGTTCACTCGCCTGCGGATAAGTGGCTTAAAAACAAGGAGATATTGAACTAGGCCAACTAAGCCCCCAATCCCTAAAGCTAAGGGCAAGAAGAGATATGGGGATATTCCCACAAGTTCGATACCCGTTAGGGTTACATAGGCACCTATTGCTCCTAAGCTTGCATGAGCAAAGTTGGGAACCTTGGTTGTCATATAGGTAAGGGTTAAGCCGACGCTCAAGAGAGAAAGGAGACTGGAAAATACTATTGTCCCAGAAAACAGTGGATCAATCATGGCTCCTAATCAATTCGTACATAAATTAATTTTTCCATTGAGACAGCCCCAAGGGGGCCTATCTTTGCTGGTTTAATCAAAAATGCATGCTAACAATAAGGCTTATTAATTATTAGTGATGAAATGGTCTTTTACAAATAATTGAGGGGAAAGAATGTCAACAAAAGGAATCACCACAGTAGTTGCTGTAATTCTGATGATAGTCATGTTGTTGGCCGGTTTAGGCATAGGCTATGTAATAGGTCCTTCGATTGGATTAGCACCTGGGGCGGGGCTAAGCGGTGAAGTGGAAATTGGCGCATTAATGTCTTTAACTGGAGACTTAGCGTCCTTTGGCGAAAACGAAATGGCAGCTGCGGAATTTGCCGCTTCGGAAGTTAATGCTCTTCTAGAAGACTTGGATGCAGGTTGGACTCTAAAGCTTGTTGCTGAGGACACGCAAACAGATCCTGACATTGCATTAGAGAAATTGCAGAGTCTTGCAGCCAGAGGAATCAAATTAATCATAGGTCCGCTAAGCAGCGGTGAAGTCAGGGCCATAAAAGGATACGCTGATGCAAACAAAATACTAGTAACAAGCCAGTCCTCGACAGCTCCTGACTTGGCAATTGCAGGCGATTATATCTTCAGATTCTGTCCGACTGACAAACTGGGACAGGGTCCAGCTCTTGCAAGGCTGATCACTGACGACGGCTACACACATGTCATTCCAGTTACAAGAAACGACGCATGGGGAATTGGACTCAAAGAAGCGACTGAAACAAGATTTGAATTTCTAGGCGGTACTTTTCTCACTGGAATCGATTATGATCCAGAAGCATCTGAATTCACATCTGAAGCTAGCATCCTCGCTGGTTTGGTTCAAGATGCAATTAGCGCTCATGGAGCGGAGAATGTTGCTATTCTCCATATATCGTTTGAAGAAGCTGTTGCTTTCATGACAGCAAGTCTTGATCATCCAGTGCTTTCGCAGGTAAAATGGTATGGATCAGACGGAACTGCCGCGAGCGGAGGAGTTCTTGAAGACACTAACGTACGAGATTTTATAGTTGATGTAGAATATCCATGTACAATATTCTCACCAGCGCCTGTTGGAGATAAATTCGAGGCTGTTCGAGCTAACGGTTTAGCTGTCCTTGGCAGAGAGCCAGAATCTTATTCCTATGCTATCTATGACATTGTTTGGGTTTATGCGCTATCTCTACTTGCAGTGAATGAATACAACGCTGAGGCTATACAGGCAGTCCTGCCTACTATTACGGAAGTAATATTTGGTGCTTCGGGAGTGATTAGACTGGACGAGGCAGGAGACAGGACAGCTGGAGACTACAATATTTGGAGGATACTGGAAGTATCTGTGGGCAACTATGATTGGGAAGTAGTAGGAAGGTACGTGTTTTCAACCGATACTATTGAATGGTCTGAATAATTTCCTCCCCTTTTTTTGTGTGACGATAATGAGTGACGCATTAGCTGTCAAAGGAATAAGAAAAACTTTTGGTGGTTTGGTTGCAATAGATGATGCCAGTCTTGCCCTTAAGCAGGATCGTATGACCATTCTAATAGGGCCAAATGGAAGCGGAAAAACAACACTCATAAATTGTATTACAGGATTCTACCAACCCGACCAAGGAAAAGTTCTGCTTTATGGGAAAAACATAACGGGGTGGCCTCCTTACAAAGTATATGATGCAGGTCTAGTCAGAACTTTTCAGATTCCAATGCCTTTTCAAAAACTGACCGTTCTTGAAAATCTACTTACAGCCTATAGAGCGAATCCCGGAGAAAGCTTTTTCAAAGCCTTGTCGAGAAGATCATGGATCAGCCAAGAAAAGAAAGCAACCGAAAAAGCGTTTGATTTCCTAAGACTTTTATCGATTGATCATCTGTGGGACAACCCCGCAACCCAATTGAGTGGGGGACAGATGAAGCTGCTTGAGGCTGGGCGAGCTTTAATGAGTGGGGCAAAAATTATATTAATGGACGAACCAGCTGCTGGAATTTACCCTAAACTGGCACATGAGGTCTTCAATAAACTAACTGAGACAAAAGAAAAACTTGGGGTTTGCTTTCTTGTTATAGAGCATCGACTGGAATTGATACTACCCTATGCAGATTACGCGTACGCCATGGCAAATGGAAAGATTATTGCAGAAGGAAAACCAGAAGATGTCCTTAATACTCCAGTTGTCATAAAAAGCTATTTGGGAGATTAAGCTTTGCTGAAATTGGAAGGAGTAAACGCAGGCTACGGAAAACTTCACATATTATTTGACATCGACGCGTTTTTGGAGGAAAAGGAGATCACCATTCTAATTGGTCCTAATGGGAGTGGAAAGAGCACTCTGCTGAAAACGATAATGGGATTAACACAGTTTTACTCAGGAAAAATTATTTTTAAGGGAGTTGAAATGCAAGGTATTCCCCCTCATGAAGTGACTAAACAAGGAATAGCCTATCTGCCACAAGTAAATAATGTATTCTCGGAACTTAAAGTGAGAGAGAATTTGATAATGGCTGGGTACACTCTGGAAAGAGAAGAAGCTCAAAACCGTTCAGGTGATGTCGTAGATGATTTTCCAGTTCTTAAGAAATATTTGGATCGAAAAGCAGGCACTCTTAGTGGTGGAGAAAGACAGATGCTGGCAATGGCTATGGCTTTAATGAGGAGGCCCAAAATGATGCTCTTTGACGAGCCCACTGGCAGTCTTGCCCCCAAGAAGGCAAAGGAAGTACTTGCCGAGATACTAAGACTGAGAGATGTATATGGAATTACTGTGCTGCTTGCGGAACAGAATGCCCGAAGGGCACTAGAACAAGGAGATAAGGCACTCCTTCTCGTCAGTGGGAGAGTAATGTATGATGACGCCGCGCAAAAACTTTTAAAGCACCCGGAACTAGGAAAAGTATACCTCGGAATTAAGAAAGCATAGCGTTTACAATTCTAAACTTCAAGATATCTATTCTTCAAAATAAGAATAAGCCGATTTTGGCTTTTCATGAATAGATTTTTATTAGATTGTAAGCAGGACGTTTTCGAAGTAGCCAAGTGTAGCCCTAAGCACATCTTTTTCCGTAACTATTCCCACAATTTTCCCATTTTCTGTAACTAAAAGTCTCCTAATTTTCTTATCCGACATCAATCTTGCCGCTTCACCAATTGCCGCGTTGATATCTATAGTGATCAAAGCTTTGGTCATTATTTCATTGGTCTTTAGCTCTTCACTACATGCCTTTCCAATGCAACATCTCTTTAGAATATCGACTTCGGTTATTATGCCAACTGGAGAGTCATCTTTCGTAACGACTACGGCTCCAATCTCATTTCGAACCATAATTGAAGCAGCTTCCGAAACCGGAGCCATGAAATCAACAGAAATAATTTCTTTCGTCATTATCTGGCTGATTTTTACCGCTATTCCCATAAGAACCATCGATTACCTATAGTGTATTTTTTCTATAAATCAGTTTCTTGCTCTAAAATCGCGAAAATCTGAAAATTGAAAGGCTTGTAAGAATGCTTAATCAATTAAAAGAGGGGATTTTGCAGGTGATATCTACATTCGCCTACGGTTCGAGTCCTATCGGTGAAGCCATTAAATAAGGGGTGCTACAGTCTGTTTCAAGAGGGCGTTTACTTTAAATAATTATTGTTGATCTGTGTTTTCCGAAACGCTTTTATTAGCGGAGCAACGTCTCATTCAACAGGTTCGAAGCTACAATGACAAACAATGAAAGAAAGAAAAGATGGTCTTCGCAGTTCTTTAGCTTCGGCTATTACTTTTATTACTATTTCAGCTAAGCCCAGGCTCGACAAAAATTTTTGAACAAGTTTTCTGGGCTCAAGGAGGTTGAATTAATGAGAAGTGAAAAATCTGGCAAAAAAATTGTGGTTAAATTCGGTGGTTCTAGCCTAGGTGACCACGAAAAGCTAGCGAAAGCCGTAGCCGCCGTAGTAAAAGAAGCCGAAAAAGGCACAAGAATAGCTGTGGTGGTTTCAGCAATGGGAAAAACAACCGACATACTCTTGAATACTGTGAAAAACACTTCAAACGGTAAACTCGAAAAACACGAATTAGACGATATACTCTCCATGGGCGAAAGAACTAGCGTACGTATATTCGCTGCAGCACTTAGAACCAACGGCGTGAAATCCTGTTATTTGGACCCACTAGACTTCAGATGGCCAATAATAACCGACGCAGCATTCTCCAACGCAAACCCCATCTTAGAAGAATGCGAAAAAAGAATCCAAAAACACGTCCTCCCAATAGTTGAAAAACGCGTAGTACCAGTGATTGCAGGTTTTGTCGGCAAAACTATTGATGGCAAAATTACTACTCTTGGACGTGGCGGGAGCGACACCACGGCTTTCATTTTGGCTGAAGCCCTGAAAGCTGACGAAGTTGCTCTAGTTACTGATGCGGATGGAATAATGTCCGGTGACCCCAAAATCGTTTCAAATCCAAAACGACTTCCGGAAATTGAAGTCAGCACTTTAGTTGGTCTAGCTGATTCAGGAGCGAAGTTCATCCATAGCAAAGCCCTGAAGTACAAGCCGCAATTAATAGCGGTCAAAGTAATCAATCACACTTACGGTGATTTAAGCCAGAAGGGCACGTTGATTACTGGTACGTTGGCAACAGAACTTGACGTGGAAATAGCGCATCCGTCACCAGTGGCGGAAATAACTGTAGTCGGCAAAGGGGTATCTGAAAAACCCTTGCTCCTAATGGAAATAGTGGAGAAAACGGAAGCGCACGCGTCATTGCTGGGCATGTCAACTAACATGAACTCTGTTATTTTATACGTTACTCAAGAAGAAAATATAGATAAACTCTTCAATCAAATCCATAATATAACCCTGAAAAATCCAGAAACAATAGCCATGGCAGTCAAGAAAGACCTAGCCTTCCTCAAAACCAGTGGAGTTGGGCTAGAAGAAACCCATGGACTAATCGGAAAAATATCTGAAAATTTAAGAATCAACCAGATAAACATTTACGGAATATTAACAATCACATCAAGCATACTCCTCTTCACAGATTGGAGCGAACGTGAAAAAGCTTTGCAGCTTATGAGGCTCTCCTTAAAAGAACCATTTACAACTAAAAAATAAAAACAAAAAGGAATGAAAAATAATGAACCAAGGTAAGAAACGACGACTGAAAAGAATCCTACAAAAAGACAACCGCACCGTCATTGTTCCAATGGACCATGGCGTAAGCATGGGGCCCATCAAAGGCATAACCAACATGCAAAACATAATCGATCAGCTTCTGAAAGGAGGCGTTGACGCGGTAGTGCTGAATAAAGGCATAGCAAAACGAGTGGAAATAGACAACGCTGGGCTAATAGTGCATCTTTCCGCTATCTCAACACTCACCCCCAATGCAAACAACAAAGTCCAAGTGTGCACCGTTCAAGAAGCAATCCGCATGGGCGCTGACGCAGTATCAGTACACATCAACGTGGGCGCACCAGAAGAAGACAAAATGCTTGAAAAGCTGGGTAGAGTGGCAGATAAATGCGACGTTCACGGGATGCCACTGCTGGCTATGATGTACCCACGAGGTCCAAAAATAAAGAGCGAACACAACGTCGATGTTGTAGCGCATGCAGCTAGACTAGGAGCGGAACTCGGTGCTGATATAATCAAAACAAACTACACCGGCAATGTAGAGTCTTTCAAGACGGTTGTGGAAGGCTGCCCGATTCCTGTAATAATTGCAGGCGGCCCAAAATGTAAAACTGAAGAGGAAATCCTCCAAACAGCATACGAGTCCCTAGTAGCTGGTGGCGCTGGCCTCTCCATCGGACGAAACATGTTTCAACACTCAAACCCAACTCTGATGGTTAAGGCGATGTCTGCTATAGTTCACAAAGGCGTCTCTGTTAAACAGTCTCTAAAAATTCTAGGTGATTCTCGGTGAAGGAACTCTGGGTAGAAATAACATCAAAGGCATCACCTTCCGAAAAAGAGAAACTCCAGAAACTTGCGGTAAACAACGCGGATTTTCTGATCGAGGATACACGTGCATATGACAGTTCAGGTAAAGATGAAATAAGCGTGCTCAACAGCTTCAACGAGAAAACTATCATGCAATTAAAGCAGAAGGGCAGAAAAGTCGCCTTAAAAATATGTATAAAAGACAAAGAAGATGAGAACACTGCTGTGAACGCAGCCAAACTTTCAATCGATTATATGATCATCAACTGCCTTGACTGGCGCGTCATCCCGCTTGAGAATCTTATTGCGCGAACCCGCGGCAAAAGCAAACTAATCGCAGAAGTGGCAAATGCTGAAGACGCTAAGCTGGTTCTGGAAACGCTGGAATTGGGCACAGACGGCGTGTTGATGGATGTATCAGACTCTAGCGAATTAACTAAAGCTATCGCCTTAGTTAAGGGGCAAGTGCCTAAAATCATGTTGGTACCTGCGAAAGTCACTGTTGTCAAGCAGATCAGTACTGGAGCAAGAGTTTGTGTGGACACTTGTGATCTTATGGTGCCTGGGGAAGGGATGCTAGTTGGAGTTCAAGCTGCCGGCTTTTTTCTTGTCGAGGCGGAAGTACATGAGAATCCCTATGTACAGGCGCGACCTTTCAGGGTTAATGCTGGTTCTCTTTCGATGTACACTTTAGCTTCATTGCTGAAAACTCAGTACTTGTCAGAGTTGAAAGCTGGAGCTGAGGTTCTTATAGTTGACAGAAACGGCGAAGGGAGATCCGCAAGTGTCGGGAGAATAAAAATCGAGCTTAGACCTTTAATTCTCGTGGAAGCCGAAGTTGAAGGAAAAAAAATCAAGACGATATTGCAGAACGCTGAAACCATAAGGGTCGTAACCCCTGGAGGGTCAAAGCCTGTGACAGAGTTAAAAGCTGGCGATGAAATTTTAGTACACTTAGCCAAGAGCACAGGTAGACACTTCGGTATTGCAGTGCCCGAAGAAACGGTGATTGAACGGTGAAAGCTCGAATCTGCGTGTCGATCCTCCCTAAAAGTGTACCGGATGCTATGGAACTAATAAAAAAAGCAGAGGCTGCTCATGCCGATTTCATAGAGGTAAGACTTGATTGCATTAAAAATCACCGTTGCTTAGCCGAGCTGGCGGCTCACGGTAAGACGCCAAAAATTGCGACGGATAAATCATCCAGAAAAAACACAGAGAGTCAACAGATGTTACTTAGCGCAGCTAGGAATGGTTTTGAATATGTTGACGTCGAACTATCACTGCCGAAGCTTAAGGAGTTGGTCAAGGAACTTAGGGCGATAGGTGCAAAACCAATCGTGTCCTTTCACAAGTATGATGGCCCTTTAGATATTTCAGAGTTGAATAGCATTCTTGAAAGAGAAATCTCCAGCGGCGCTGAAGTGTGCAAAATCGTTACAACTGCTAAACACCTTGAAGACAATCTCACAGTCCTGAACTTTACGTCAGCAGTTTCAAGTAGGGTGAAGATTGTGTGTTTCTGCATGGGAGAGCACGGCAAAGTTTCTCGGCTATTATCTTCGTTGTTCGGTGGCTTCTTCACCTTTGCCTCGCTTGAAAGAGGAAGCGAAACAGCCTCGGGGCAAATGACTATCCAAGAAATGAAAGCAACTTATTCACTTCTAGGGTGATAGTCATGGCTATCTCGGGAAAAACACGAGTTTGTGGAGTCATAGGCGATCCCATAGAGCATACTCTAAGCCCGGCTATTCACAACGCAGCATTTAGCTATCTTAACCTTGATTTTGTTTTCTTGGCGTTTCACGTGAACGCCTCGGAGTTGGAAAAAGCGATATGTGGTATGCGAGGTTTAGGTATTCACGGCTTAAATGTGACTATGCCCCACAAAACCCGGGTAATCAGATATTTAGACGAGGTGGACTCAACCGTCAAGTTTCTTGGCTCAGCTAACACACTCCTGAACAGAAATGGCAAAATTGAAGGTTTTAGCACGGACGGCGTTGGCGCGTTGAAAGCTATAGTTGAAAACGGCGTTTCACTATCGGGGAAAAAGGTGCTATTGCTTGGGGCAGGTGGGGCTGCCAAAGCTATAGCCTTTGCTCTTGTCCAAAAAGTTGGCAAACTTGTCATTTTAAACCGGTCAGGTGAAAAGGCTGAAGTATTAGCGGAAAAGTTGCGGCGTATATTCAACCCAAAAGTAGTTGGTGCTGCACTTTCATATAGTGAGATAACGGAAAACCTAAGGGATTCAGAGGTTTTGATTAATGCAACTTCTGCAGGTATGAAACCAAACCTTAACCAAAGCCTAGTAGAGCCACAGTGGTTAAGGTCTGACTTGGTTGTGATGGACATAGTCTATAACCCTGTTGAAACGAAACTGGCCAAAGATGCTAAAGCAGTAGGTGCCAAAGTAATCAGCGGTGTGGAAATGCTGATATACCAAGGCGCTGCATCCTTCGAAATCTGGACTGATAAATCAGCTCCAATCGAAATAATGAGAAAAGCAGCTTTAAGCAAACTTTCAAACATAGGTGATAACAAGTGAGCGATAAAGCTGAGGCAATAGTTCACGGCGCAGCAACAATTGTTAACGCAATTGCTATAGGTAAAGGTTCAGCCTTCGGAGTTGACTTATGGACGAAAGCTGAAGTTGAATTAACAGACGAGCCTAACATAATCACAGGCGAAATCACGTCAGACCCAACAGAAAGCACTGTTCTAATAATAAAAACAGTTTCACGAGTTTTCAAGCAATTCAATGTTGATAAACGCTTTGGCGCAAGAGTGAAAACTTGGTCCAACATTCCCGCCGCCAGAGGACTTAAAAGTAGTAGCGCGGCTGCAAACGCCGTAGCCCTCGCAACAGTAGCAGCTTTAGACAAGACGCTGGACGACATTGAGGTTGTCAGGCTTGGAGTAGAAGCGGCTTTTGACGCCAAAGTCACTGTAACTGGAGCATTTGATGACGCTTGCGCATCTTATTTAGGAGGCGCCGTGATAACTGATAACTTAGAAAGAAAGCTGCTTAAGCGAGTTGTGTTGCCGAATGATTTGACGGTTCTGTTTTACGTTCCTCCCATTAAGGCGTATACGGTTGATTCCGACGTTAATAGGCTCAGAACTGTTAAGCCGCTTGTTGAAGTCGCGTATAACGAAGCCGTGAAGGGAAACTTCTGGTCGGCATTGTCGCTTAACGGCCTAATCTACTCGTCAGCCTTAGGTTATGATGCTTCAGTGGCTTTGGATGCTTTAGCTGCTGGTGCTTTAGCTTCTGGTTTATGCGGAAAAGGTCCTGCGGTTACGGCAGTGGTTTCCAATGACAAAATCGATTCGGTGAGATCAGCGCTGCAAAGGTATGAAGGCGAAATTATGCAAGCCCGCTTGAATCATGAGAAAGCCAAGGTGGTCAATCAATGACCGACGTTATAGTCAGAAAAGCTGAAAGACTAAAGGGTGAAGTCTGCGCTCCTCCTTCTAAGGCCTATACGCAAAGAATGCTGATAGCCTCAGCACTCGCTAATGGAACATCCAAGATTTCAGGTCCTTTGATATCAGACGACACCGAAGCCGCTTTGCGTGCGGTCAAGGCCTTAGGCGCAAAAATAAAAATTGAGGCAGACTGCTGGACGGTTGAGGGTGCTCAACCGCTTAAAGTCGCGAAAACGCCAATAGATTGCGGTGATTCTGGAGCAACCCTACGGTTCACGATGCCCATAGCAGCTTTGGCATCTGGGTCCTCAGTGTTTGTGCTCGGGAAATCCTTGGAACAGAGACCTATAACGCCTCTACTGCAAAGCCTCAGACAATTAGGAGTTGAAGTGTATCACAAACGTCTGGGCGACCAAGCGTCAATTGTTGTTAAAGGCAGAGGCATTGCAGGAGGAAAAGTCACAATGCGAGGCGACATAAGCTCTCAGTACCTCTCCGGACTAATGTTCGCTTGTCCGAGGGCGGAGACGGACACGGAAATAACTCTAACTAAGCCTCTCGAATCTAAAGGTTATATTAAAATGACCCAATCGGTTCTTGCCGAGCACGGTATACGAATAAACATTTCAGAAGACTTTGGCTACCTCCATATCCCATCAAACCAAACATACAAACCGTACAGTGGCAGAGTTCCCGGCGATTTTTCGTCTGCCGCGTTCCTCTTAACTGCTGCAACTGTAACCAGTTCTGATGTGTGCGTCAAAAATCTCGATTATGAGACAGTTCAGGGCGACAAGGCTATACTGGAGATTCTTAGCCGAATGGGTAGTAATGGCAGGATATGCCCAGACTATGTTAGTATAAAGGGAAACAGCGGCTTGCTTGAAGCGATTGACGTGGACGCGCGAGATATTCCTGATTTGGTTCCTGTCTGCGCAGTTCTTGCGTGTTACGCGAAAGGCACTTCTAAAATACATGATGCACATAGACTTAGGTACAAGGAGTCGGATAGGCTGTTGTCGCTTTATCTTGAACTAAAAAAGATGGGAGCTCAGATAGCTATGGATAAAGGCAGTTTGACAATTGAAGGTCCTTGTGCTTTGCACGGTGCTGTGGTTAATCCGCATAATGACCACCGGATTGCCATGGCTTGCGCGGTTGCTGCTTTGGGAGCAAGCGGTGAAACGCGGATTCATGATGCTGAGTGTGTTCGTAAGTCTTATCCGAGATTCTTTAATGATTTACGTGCTTTGGGAGTGGATGTAGTTGGCGGGGAATTCGATAGGTAAAGAATTCGTGGTTACCTCTTTCGGAGAGAGCCACGGCAAATACGTGGGCGTCGTCATAGACGGCTGCCCAGCGGGGATGGCGCTTTCTGAAAAGGACATACAGCTGGAACTTGAAAGGAGAATTCCGCCTCAGCCACAGATTATTTCTGAAAGAATAGAAAAAGACAAAGTGGAAATTCTATCAGGAGTTTTCAACGGCTTTACAACAGGTGCACCCATTGCCATGATAGTGCCGAATAGGGAAGCGGACTCAAGTGCCTACGAAGTCATAAAAGATTTGCCACGACCCGGACACGCCGATTATCCAGCCCGCGTTAGGTACGGTGGCTTCAATGATTACCGTGGCGGTGGGCGATTCTCTGGAAGAGTCACCGTAGCTTTGATCATGGCTGGCGGCGTTGCCAAGAAACTGCTTAATCCATTCAATGTCGACGTGTTGGCCTATACTAAGGCAATAGGCAACGTCATAATGAATAAGGTTCCTAGTCATGAAGAAATCCGCAAAGGAAGATACGCCACCTCGGTAAGATGCCCTGATTCAAAATGTGCTAAAGCGATGCAAGAGGCTATTGTCAACGCCAGAAAAGAGGGCGACAGCATAGGCGGCGTAATCGAGTGCATCGCTTTGGGAGTTCCAGCTGGAGTTGGGGAGCCGTTATTTGACGCATTTGACGCCGACATCGCCAAGGTTTTGATGCTGGTTCCCGCTGTCAAAGGTGTTGAATTCGGAGCAGGCTTCGCGGTGGCCGAGTTGAAGGGCTCCGAAAATAATGACGCGTATCAAATGAAGAACGGCAAGATTTTAGCTTTAACGAATAATGCCGGCGGGATTTTAGGTGGCTTGTCCTCTGGCATGCCTATTGTCGTGAGGGCTGCTGTTAAACCCACGTCTTCCATCTCTAAAGAGCAGCGCACAGTTAACCTGTCAGAGATGAGAGACGCCAAGATAAAAGTTGGTGGAAGACATGACCCGTGTGTGGTTCCAAAGGCAGTGCCGGTTGTAGAATCTGCCGTGACAATTATTCTTGTTGATCATTTGATACGCGCGGGTTTCATACCTAAAGTGTTGAAGGAGCATGAATAATGCAGGAAATCAAACAATTTAGAAAAAAAATTGACGAAGTGGATGAGGAGATTTTGCACTTTCTAAGTGAAAGAGCAAAAATATGTCGTTCTATAGGTCTAGTTAAGGAAAAGAATGGACTGCCAATTCAGGATTTTCCTAGAGAAAGCGACGTTTTCGCGAACATTCGGGAAAAAGCCGCGGAGCTAGGTCTTAACCCAGCTCATGTAGAAGCAATTTACCGTCAAATAGTCAGCATGTGCAGTGCTGTTCAATATTCAAAAAAGAAAGAATTAAAATGAAACCATATTGGAGAAATTGAAATGTTATATGAAATAAACGAGAAAGCTTTGAAACTGGAAAGTGAAGGAAAAAAAGTAATCAAGTTGAACATAGGCGACCCTGACTTGAAAACTCCTCCCGAGATAGTCGAAGCCGCTTATGATGCAATGAAAAAAGGAAAAACCAAGTATTCTTCTGCTTATGGCGAGAAGAGCTTGCGAGAAAAACTTGGTAGTATCCACAAGGTTTACACGGAAAACGTAGTCATCACACCTGGGTCGAAATTTGGCATTTTCTCCGTCATGTATCTGTTGCTGAAGGATGGCGGAAACGTGGTGATTCCCGCACCATACTGGACAGCTTACGCGTTAACCGCGAAGACTTTGGGCGCTGAAGCAAGGCTTGTGAAGACTGAGCTTGATTCCAACTGGAAAATAGACCTTGAGACTCTTGAAGGCTTGATTGACAAAGACACGAGAATGATAATCCTGAACAATCCGAAAAATCCTACAAGCAATATTATTGACCCTAAAGTTCTCGATGGTATAGTGCGAATCGCCGATGATAGAGGAATCCCAATTTTGTCCGATGAAGTTTACGCAGATATAAGCTTCGCCAAAACTAAGAGCATTCTAGAATATGGTGGAGAACACATACTTGTCACAGGTTTTTCCAAGACGTTCACGATGACCGGGTGGCGGATTGGCTATGTAGTTGCTGACACCGGACTGGTTGAAAAACTTGTGAAGTTAAACCAGATAACAATCAGTAACGTTCCAGTTTTCATTCAAGACGCAGCATTGAAGGCGTTGGAGCTAGGAAGTGAGATTAAAGAGAAAATTAGGCAAAAATATCGTGAAAGGGCAAAGCTGGCTTGTGAGGTGCTGTCCAACTCGAAACTTGAGTTTTCAGAACCCAGCGCCCCCTTCTATATATTTCCAAGGCGTAGAGGCTTAGACTCTGAAAAGTTCGCCTTGAACCTTCTTGATGAAGGCGTAGCTGTGGCTCCTGGAACCGCATTTGGCGATTATAGAGAGCACTTCAGGATTTCCCTAACTGCGTCCCGTGACGACCTCAAAATAGCCTTGAACAAGATTTGCGAGGCTGTTGAATGAGAATAGCAATACTTGGCGCGGGAAAAATGGGTGTATGGTTTGCCAAGTTCTTTCTTGCAGAAGGCTATGCTGTGGTAGTTGCGGATAGGAAACAAGCGAAGTTAACAAAGCTGGAACAGGAACTTGAAGTTGAAACTGCAGACTTTATGGAAGCCGTAGAGAAAGCCGACAGGGTCCTGATATGCGTTTCCATCAGTGCTTTCGAAGAAATCGTCAAGAAAATTAGCCCTGCAGTGCGTGATGGTAAAATCGTAATGGACATATGCTCAATCAAGGATATCCCCGTCCAAACAATGCACAAACATCTGAAGAGAAGCTTGATTTTGGGAATGCACCCTGTTTTTGGTCCTGGAAGTACCACAATTGAAAACAAAACTTTCATTTTAACCCCAACGAACAGCCAAGAAGAGGCGTTCGCTGAAGATTTTAAGAAATGGTTAGAAATCAAAAAAGCCCGCGTCTTCGTAATGTCTCCCCAGAAACATGACAAGTTAATGTCAGTTGTTCTCGGTTTACCTCACTTCTTAGGCTTGGTCGCTTGTGATACTTTGCTTGAACAGGCTGACTACACTGAAACCAAGGATGTCGCGGGTACAACCTACCGTATGTTGTTTACACTAGCTGAGGTTGCAGCACTGGAAAACCCTGAACTTTTTGCCAGCATTCAGTTGAGTTTGCTTGACTTGGAGAAAATTGAGAGCTCCTTTATTAAAAAGGCAAATGAATGGTTAAATATAATCAAGCAGAAAGACCACGCCGCAATCGCGAGCAAGATGGAGCAGCTGAAAGCTAAGCTTATGAAAACGAGCGAAGATTACGAGCGGTCGTACAAGATGATGTATGAAATGTTAGAGACTGCCAAGAAATAAAGCCTAAATACGCGGCGATTCGGCTTTGGGGTAAGAGCCTAGGATTTTTATGAATGTAGCGTATTTTTCAAGTGCCTTTAGTGCTGCTGTACAATTCTCTTCGGTTCGATGTCCTTCAAAATCAAGGTAAAAGTTGTATTCCCAAGGTTTCTGCTTTGTCGGTCTAGATTCAATTTTCGTGAGATTTATGTTGCGTTCGGCGAATTCGCCGAGTGCGTGGTAAAGTGCGCCTGGTGTGTGTTTAGCTGCGAAGATTATTGAGGTTTTGTCTTTTCCTGTATTTGCTGCATCGTTTTTAGAGATGACAAAGAACCTTGTGTAATTTGTTGGTGTGTCCTCAATTTCTCTGGCGAGGATTTTCATGCCGTAGATTTCTGCTGCTTTTTCGCCAGCTATAGCGGCCGAGTCTTTCAGACCTTTCTCCTTCAGCATTTTGACACTACCTGCTGTGTCGTAGGTTGGAATTAGGTTGCTGCCTAGGCATTCAAGAAAGCTGCGGCATTGAGCCAACGCTTGAGGATGTGAGTAAACGGTTTTTACTGCTTTCAAGCTTGTGCTGGGGTTCGCTATCAGGCAATGGGATATTCTGATTATGATTTCCCCAGAAACTTTCAGGTTATGGGTTAGAAAAAGGTCATAGGTTTGGTTCACACTGCCTTCCAAGCTGTTTTCTATGGGGACAACTCCAACAGGCACTTCTTGTTTGTCCACGCTTTCGAAGACTTCGTTGAGATCTCTGCAGGGCTTAACTTCGGTTTCGTCTCTGAAAAATGTGTAGACTGCGCTTTCGCTGTAGGCGCCCCTCTCTCCTTGAAAGGCTATTTTCAATCTTTCTTTCCCAACTTTCGATTTTTTATCAAGCACTTGTTGATTCCGTTAATCATTGCCTCAACGCTGGCCATTACAATGTCTTCTCGGGCAGCGCGTGCTGACACGACGTTTCCTTTCTCGTCTTCAACTTTTATAACTACTTCAGCCACGGCGTTTGAACCGCCTGTTATGGCTTCAAGGCGGTACTCCTTAAGTCGGATTTTCGCTAAGTTGCTGGTCAACTTCTGTATAGCCTTTAATACAGAGTCGACTGGTCCCACTCCTGTTTCCGCCGCGATGTACTCTTTCCCATCTAAGACCAGCCGAACAGATGCTGTTGGAATTACCTTGATTCCCGTTACAACGGCCATGTCGCAAAGGTCAACGATTTTCTCTTCTGGTATTACTTCACCCATAACAGCTGAAGTTAATGCGAGCAAGTCAGCATCAGTCACCATTTTGCCTTTGTCACCTAACTCTTTAACACGTCGGACGATTTCTTTCAACTGGTCGTCGGTTGGCTGTATTCCTACTTCTTGGAGTTCGGCTTTTATGCCACGGGTTCCCGCGAGTTTTCCAGCCACAAGTTTTCTTGTGCGACCCACCAACTCGGGCTTTATAGGCTCAAAAGTTAGGGGCTTAACAGTTATTCCGCGAGTATGAATTCCTGATTCATGAGCAAACGCGTTTTCTCCCACTATAGCCTTGTTTGGCTGTACAAAGACGCCCATTAGCGTGGCGACCATTCTGGAGGTGCTGTAGAGCAGACGCGAGTTGATGCCTGTTTTTAGCTTATAAATCATTTGTAAAGCCATAACAAGCTCTTCCAAGGCGGCGTTTCCTGCTCTTTCGCCCAAACCGTTTATTGTTGCGTGAACCTGAGTTGCGCCGGCTTCAACGGCAGCTAAAGAGTTGGCAACAGCCATGCCGAAATCGTCGTGGCAGTGGATACTTATTGGAACATTAACTGTTTTTCTTACGTCTTCAATTAGCTTGTGAACGGTCTTGGGGATCATGATTCCTACGGTGTCGGGAATGTTTATCATGTTAGCTCCTGCTTTCTCTGCGGCTTGGCATACTTGTTTCAGAAAATCTGGTTTAGAGCGGGTAGCATCCATGGGTGAAAACTCACATTTTACTCCATGTTTCTTGATGTACTCGGTATGCTCGACAGTTGCGGATAGCACTTCCTCGGGTTTCAGGTTAACGGCGTATTTCATCTGCACAGGAGATGTGGGAATGAAGATATGAATTAAATCAACGTCACAATCAAGTGCGTCGTCAATGTCGCTTTTTGTCGCGCGAGCTAAACCGCAGATTTCCGCTTCCAAACCAGCCTTTGCAATTTCCTTGACCACCCTTTTTTCGCCCTCTGATGACATGGGCGAACCCGCTTCGATAACGTCAACGCCTAATTTGCTAAGTTGCCGTGCAATCGCAATTTTATCCTCTATGGTCAGCGATACACCTGGCGTTTGCTCGCCATCGCGTAGGGTGGTGTCAAAAATTCGAATGTAATCTGAGTTTTTCGCTTTCATATATTTCAACCAACTTTGGTTGTTAAAACCGCGGCTATGGCTTCAGCCATGCCAATAGTGGTGGTTTCGCCGCCTAGGTCTGGAACCGTGTTGCAGCTCCGCAAAGTCTTGACCACGGCTTCTTCTATAGCGATTGCTGCTTCTAAGCACTTTTGGTCGTCATACTTTTCGCCGAGCCAGTCCAGCATCATTTTAGCTGCTAGAATCAAGGACAAGGGATTCGCTGTTTGTTTGCCTACCCTGTTGGGTGCTGAACCGTGAATCGGCTCAAATAGCGCGAATGTATCGCCTATGTTTGCGCCTGGGGCCATGCCTAGCCCGCCAATAAGTTGCGCTGCCTCGTCTGATAAAATGTCGCCGAACATGTTACAGGTTACTAGCACATCGAAGTCTTGAGGTTCTTTGATTAGGCGCATGGATGCCGCATCAACATACAGCTCGTTGAAGGCTATGTCAGAGTACTGCTTTGCTGTTTCTTGGCAGACCTTGGCAAATAGACCGTCGGTTATGCGCATTACGTTAGCTTTGTGGATGGCTGTAACTTTCTTTTTACCGTTGCGGCTTCGCGCGGTTTCGAAGGCTTTGTGAGCTATGCGCTCGCAGTTTCCACGTGTGATGACTCTTAGGCAGATGGTGGTGTCTTCTCCTATAGTGAACTCTTGACCTTTGTAAACGTCTTCAGTGTTTTCTCTGACGAAAATCATGTCTATATCAGGATGTGCCACGGCAACAGCAGGGTAAGTTTTTATGGGACGCAGGTTAGCGTAAAGGTCAAACATCAACCGCAATTTCACGATGACATCTGCAGCGGTTTCTCCAACAGGTCCTTTCAAGCACGCGTGAGAATCCTTAATTTTCTGTATGCTGTCTTCTGGCAGTGCTACGCCTCTTTTTTCATAACAGCTGTCCCCAGCTTCCGCTTCAATCATCTTGAGTTTTAAACCGAATTTTTGCTGAACGGCGTTTAGAACTTTCATGGTGGCGTCGGTTAATTCTGGTCCTATGCCGTCGCCTCTTATTACGGATATTTTATATTCTGTCATTATTTCAATCTCCTTCGTAAATTCTCTATTAATCCTCCATCCGAAAGTATCTCTAATATAAACGGTGGAAGCTTTGCTACCTGAAAGCTTTTGCCCTTTGATAAGTTTTGTACAGTTCCCTTTTGAAAGTCTACGGTCAACTCGTCGCCGTTGTCTACGGCGGCTGAGATGCCTTTGCATTGGATTACTGGTAGCCCGATGTTTATGGCGTTTCGGAAGAAGATTCTCGCAAACGATTCCGCAATAACGCATTTCACACCTGAATACTTTAAGGCTAAAGGAGCCTGTTCTCGGCTGGAGCCGCAGCCAAAGTTTTTGCCGCCGACGATGACTACTCCTTTCTTGGCCTTGTCTGGGAAGTTTGGGTCCAAGCCTTCTAGGGCATGTTTGGCTAACTCGTATGGGTCAACTAGGATCAAGTACTTTCCCGGTAGGATTACGTCTGTGTCTATGTTTTTGCCGAATTTTATGGCAGGTCCTGAAACTCTCATTATTATTTTGCCTCCAGTGTTCTTGGGTCAGTTATTTTTCCTGTTATTGCTGACGCTGCGACTGTTGCTGGCGAAGCTAGGTAGACGCTGGCTTCCTTGCTGCCCATTCTACCTATGAAGTTGCGGTTAGAAGTGCTAACGCAGGTTTCTCCTGCAGCTAACAAGCCAATGTGTCCGCCCAAGCATGGACCACATGCGGCACCGCATACGACTGCGCCAGAGTCAGTAAAGATTTCGATTAAGCCTTCAGTCAAGGCTTGCTTGTAAACTTCCACAGATGCGGGAATCACTAGTGTTCTTACGCCGTCTTTGACTTTTTTGCCCTTTATGATTTGAGCAGCTAAACGTAAGTCTTCAATGCGACCGTTGGTGCATGAGCCTATGAAGGCTTGCTCAACTGGGACGTTTCCGACTTCTGAAACTGGTTTAACGTTGTCAACGGCTGATGGGCAAGCAATTTGAGGTTCCAACTCTGCAACGTTGAATCCTATTGTTTGCTCATAGGTTGCTTCTTTTTCGCTTTTCAAAGCTTCAAAGTCGGGCATCGTCTTAACTCTGCCTTGCAGGAATCTACGTGTGATTTCGTCTGGTTCTATTATACCGTTTTTGGCGCCCATTTCTACTGCCATGTTGCAGATGGTCATTCTTCCAGCCATATTCATCTTGCGTATAGTTGGACCAGTAAATTCGGCGCTCTTATAGATGGCTCCGTCAACGCCTAGTTTGCCAATTATGTTTAGGACTAGGTCTTTTGCTGTGACGTACTTGCCGAATTCTCCATTAACGTTAATTTCAATTGCGTCAGGCACTTTTAGCCAGATTTTTCCGGTGGCAAAAACTGCTGCTGCTTCAGTGGAGCCGATGCCGGTGGCGAAAGCGCCGAAAGCGCCGTATGTGCAGGTATGGGAGTCTGCGCCGACAATCACTGTGCCTGGAACTACATGTCCTTTCTCTGGCATGACTTGGTGGCATATGCCGCCTCGTCCCACGTCGTATATGCGTAGTTTTTGGTCTTTGGCGAATTGTCGCATGGTCTTATGCAGTTCTGCAGCTTTTATTGACTCGGGTGGGACTTGGTGGTCCAAAATCACTACTACTTTTTGGTTGTTCCAAACTTTTTCTATGCCAATTTTTTTGAAGGCTTCTACGGCTAAAGGTCCTGTCAAGTCGTGAACCATTATCATGTCTACATTGGCGTCCACGATTTCTCCGGCTATTACCGTAGTTTTACCGGATGCTTTAGCTAGGATTTTTTCTGTTATGTTCATAGTTTTGCCTATTTTCAGTAATTAACTTGATTTTTGCCCCAAAATGGGAGCGTTGCAGGGAAGTCAAGGTTTTCTGTCCGTTTTTAAAGCCTACTCGTCGATTCTAATTGATCTTATTCCTCGTGAGAGCGCGGTTAGGCCTGTCCTAGCAAGTTCCATTATGCCGTATGTTCTCATAAGGTTGAGAAAGGCGTCTATTTTGTCGGAGGTTCCAGTTATTTCCATGGTTAAGGATTCTGGTGAGACGTCCACCACTCTGCCTCGGAACACTTCTGCGCAGTTGATTACGTCTGACCTGCTCTTGTTATCGGGAATGTTGACTTTTATGAGGGCTAATTCTCTGGTGACAATATTTTCAGGTTCTAGCCTGCTGACTTTCACAACGTCTATGAGCTTGCTCATTTGTTTAACTACTTGCTCTAAGGTTTTTTCGTCTCCTTTAACGGTTATAGTCATCCTGGAGAGATCTTTCTGTTCTGTAGGGCCGACTGTTATGCTTTCAATGTTGAAGTCTCTTCGCCTGAACATATTAGCAACGCTGTGCAGTACACCTGGTTTGTTTTCAACCAACGCGGCAATCACTTTGATTTTTCCGTTTTCCATTAATACTCTCCTACCTGTTCGTTTATTCCGCAGCCTGGAGGCACCATGGGCACTACATCCTCCTCTAGCGAGATTGGAACGTCTATAACTGTTGTAATGTTGCTTTTTAACGCTTTTTTAACAGCTTTTGAGAATTCAGGGATTGACGCTGCACGTAATCCTTGCGCTCCGTATGCCTCTGCTAGCTTGACGAAGTCAGGTACCTTTCCAAGTTTGACCGATGCGTAACGTCCCTTGAAGAACATCCGTTGCCACTGGGCAACCATGCCCAGCACTGAGTTGTTCAGCACTACGACTATAACGGGTATATCTTCTGTAACGGAAGTTGCCAGTTCCTGCTCCGTCATTCTGAAGCTGCCGTCTCCTGCTATGTCCACGACGGGCCTGTCGGGGCAGGCGACTTTTGCCCCTATTGATGCTGGAAAGCCGAAACCCATTGTTCCTAAGCCTCCAGAGCTTATGAAAGTTCGCGGTTTTAATGCGTTAAAGTACAGCGCTGCCCACATCTGGTTCTGGCCCACTTCAGTTGTAACTATGGCGTTTTCCGGCAGCAGTTTCCTCAGCTTTTGTAGTAGCGCTTTTGGTTTCAGGTCCTTTGATCCAGCTTTAGACGGGGGATTAAGCTGCTCTTTAGTTTCTTTGACGTGTTTTTTCCAAGTGGAATTCTTTTTCTTTTTAAGCAATTTTGCCAGCCTTTCATACAGGTCTTTTAAGGCTTTTTTAGCGTCACCAACGATGGGTATGTCAACTTCAATATTTTTTCCAATTTCTGCTGTATCGATATCTATATGGATTTTCTTTGAAGGTGTGCAGAAACTGTCTAGGTTTCCAGTGGATCTATCTGAGAATCTTGTGCCAACCGCTAAGAGTACATCTGTCTCACATAGCAGCTTGTTCGCCACTGGGTTTCCATGCATTCCTATGTTTCCAAGGGACAATGGGTGGATCTCAGGGAAGCAGCCTTTACCCATGAATGATGTAGCTACAGGTGCCAACAGCAGCTCTGCTACTTGTAGTAGTTCAGTGGAAGCGTTGGATGTTATTACTCCGCCTCCTGCTAGTATGGCAGGCTTTTCTGCTTCTGCTAGTAGTTCTGCAGCTTTTCGGATTTGTAGCGGGTGTGGATTGCTTACAGGTTTATATCCTCGGATTTGAATTCCGTTTGAAAAGTCTATTTCTGCGATTTCTGTTTGCGCGTTCTTGGGCATATCTATAACAACTGGACCTGGCCTGCCGGTTGTTGCTATGTGAAACGCTGTTTTCACTATTCTTGGAATTTCCTTGGCTGTGCGTAGTTGGAAGTTATGTTTGGTTATGGGTGTTGTTATGCCGATTATGTCTGCTTCTTGGAACGCGTCTCTGCCTATTATATAGGACGTGTTTGTGCCTATTGTGGGAACTTGTCCTGTTAAGGCTATTACTGGCGAAGAGTCCATATAGGCGTTGGCTATGCCTGTTACTAGGTTCGTGGCTCCCGGGCCACTCGTTGCTATGCAAACTCCTGCTTTTCCGCTGGCTCTAGCGTAGCCTTCGGCTGCGTGGGCTGCGCCTTGTTCGTGTCTGCAAAGTATATGTCTTATCTTCGAATCACAGAAGTGATCGTATATTGGAAGTAGGGCTCCTCCTAGTATTCCGAACATTACTTCAACGTTTTGTTTTTCAAGGGATTTTAATAGCGCTTTTGCACCTGACATTTTAGTCATTTTTCTTCTACCTCATTACTTGAAAACTTGTTTAAAAGATGATTGCCAAAGATATTGGCTGACTGCAAAAGTGAGGCGTTTCCATAAGGTTTCCTAGGATAATTAGAGAATAAGTACCCAACGATCCCAGCTATTGAGGTGACGATCCCTCATTTTACATTTCCTCCGTGAAACCTCACGTACCGTAAAACTACCACAGAGTATAAATAAAAAGCTTACGGTGTACAAATACTGCAAACGCGTATTAACCAAATTTTGATTCTTTTTTAAATTAAAAAAATAAACTTTCTAATTTATGACTCTTGTTCAACCTTAGCTTCAGCAATCGAATAAAGAAAGAATAACTCTTTTCCGAAAACTATTGAGTTTTTTTGTTGTAGTCTGTGGTTAGAACGTTCATGCAGCCTATTACTGCATCTAGGCTTGCCATTACGATGTCTTCGCGTACGCCCATGGCTGTAGCCGTCCTGTCGCCTTTGCGCATGCGCACTGTTACTTCTACCATTGCGTCTGTTCCGCCGGTTATCGCTTTCACGTTATAACGTTCCAAGTGAATCGGCTCCACTTCTTGAATAGCCTTTTTAACGGCGTTTATTGCTGCATCCACTGGACCTACGCCCATGTCTGCGCCGCAAACCTCTTTGCCTTTGCCGTTACCGTTAAGTTTTAACCTGACTGAAGCGGTTGGTGTAACCGTGTTACCACTGACTACTGTTATTTCCAGAAGTTGGATGGGTTTCACTTTGGCTAAGCCAAGCACGTTTTCTGAAATTGCCAGCAAATCTGCGTCCGTGACGATCTTGCCCTTGTCACCGACAGCTTTGACGCGATTGAAGATTTCTTCCATTTGATCCTTATTAGGTGCCAAGCCCATGTCACCTAAAGTCGCCTTGATTCCCGCTGAGCCAGAATGCTTTCCAGATGCTAGTCTTCGTGTTCCGCCGACCAGTTCAGGTGCTATAGGCTCGTAAGTAGCAGGGTTTGCAAGCATGCCCTGCGTGTGAATTCCAGACTCATGCGTGAACGCGTTCTCGCCCACGATAGCTTTGTTGGGCTGCACGTAAACGCCCGTTAACCGTGACACGAACTGGCTGATTCCGTAAAGTTTCTCAGTCTTTATGGCTAGTTTCAGCTTGTATAGCGCCATCAATGAAACCACAATCTCCTCTAGTGAAGCGTTACCAGCGCGTTCGCCCAAGCCGTTTATGGTCGCGTGGAACTGGTTTGCACCTGCATGCAAAGCGGAAACAGTGTTTGCTACCGCCATGCCAAAATCGTTATGACAGTGCACGCTAACAACTGGCACGTCAAGCGCCTTCCGCAAGTTACCGTAAAATTGGTAGCTCCGCTCAGGCGTTAACACGCCAACAGTGTCGCAGGCAACCACTCGGTCAGCGCCCGCCTCAACACCAGTAAAGAAAACTTTCTTCAGAAACTCAAAATCCGCCCTTGTAGCGTCTTCAGCTGACAACTCCACTACCAAACCACAGTCCTTAGCGTGCTGCACCATATTACGCGTTATCACTAGCACCTGTTCTCGAGTCTTCCGTAGCTTCTCTTCAATGTGTAAGTCGGAAACTGGAATAATCAAATGTATGCTGTCCGCGCCAGCTTTAGCCACAGCGTCAATGTCGCCGGGGACGCCGCGGGAAGCACTGCAAATCTCCGCCCGCAAGTCAGCATCAGCGATAAGCTTTACGGCTTCAAGTTCGCCTTCAGAAACTGCTGCAAAACCAGCTTCGATAACGTCTACTCCAAGCTCGTCTAGCCTCTGGGCTATCCTCAACTTGTTTTCAGGTGTTAAAGACACTCCAGGGGTTTGCTCACCATCGCGTAGGGTGGTGTCAAAAACTCTTATTTTCTCAGGGAATCCGCTAAATAAAACGATACCCCATTTTATATCTCACAAACCAAAAAAAGAAGACCGCCAACATATAAGATTTACGATTTCCAAATCCACCCAAAACCAGCTGAAAAATCTTAGCTGTCCAATTCTTGCCGAGATTAGTCACTCTTCATCGGGAGAACCGCTTATCGAAGGTGAAGTATCAAAATATTTGAATTCAATTAGTATCCTAATAGGAATAGTATAAAATAACTATCAAGGGAGGCTAACCTCGTCGTTTTTTTCGCGGGTTCTGTTTCCTTTAAATAAGGAGGCTATATCCTGTTTCGAGCGCTGAAGCGGAAACAACTTAAATTCTCCCAATCAAATAAAAGTTATCAAGGAATCAATTTCATGAGGCAAAAAATGATGAGAAGTGACATGATTAAGAAGGGCGTAGAAAAGACGCCTCACAGAGCGCTTTTGAAGGCGTTGGGGTTAACTGACAAGGATATAGCCAAACCGTTTATCGGCGTGGCAAATAGCTACACAAATATAGTTCCTGGGCATATCCACCTGAACCAAATAGCTGCTGCAGTGAAAGCGGGCGTAACCGGCGCAGGAGGAACACCCTTCGAGTTCAATACTATAGCGGTTTGTGATGGAATAGCTATGGGACACGAAGGCATGCGCTACTCGCTGCCAAGCCGTGAATTAATCGCAGACTCCGTGGAAGTCATGGTTCAAGCACATAGGCTAGACGGCTTGGTCCTAGTAACAAACTGCGACAAAATTACACCAGGTATGCTCATAGCAGCAGCCCGACTAGACATACCTGCCATAATGGTAACTGGAGGACCAATGGCTTCCGGCTGGCTCGACGGGAAAAAAATCGGCTACGCTTCCGTCCCCGAAGCACTAGGAAAGTATTTTGCAGGTAAAATGACTCGCGAAGAACTTAGCCGACTCGAAAACGCCGCTTGCCCTGGATGTGGTAGTTGTAACGGAATGTTCACCGCCAATACTATGGCATGTGTGACCGAAGCCCTAGGCATGTCATTACCATACTGCGCCACCTCATTAGCCAACAGTGTCTTGAAGCTGCGCATAGCCAAAGAAACAGGCGAACAAATCGTCAAACTAACATCCGAAAATATCATTCCCTCAACCATCCTAAAGAAAGAAGCATTCGAAAACGCCATCGCCGTAGACATGGCATTAGGTGGCTCCACAAACACCGTCTTGCACATGTCGGCCATCGCACGCGAAGCAGGAGTCACTTTACCAATAAAAGTTTTCGACGAAATCGGTAGACGTGTCCCCCACCTCTGCAACATGATTCCAAGCGGTCCCTACGCCATGGAAGACCTGCATGCGGCTGGAGGAATACCGGCAGTAATGAAAGAACTGTCACCGCTGCTTAACCTGAACGCGCTCAGTGTAACCAGCAAACCCGTCGGCGAGAACATTGCAGACGCTAGAGTGGCAGATGCTAACGTCATACACCCCCTCACGAACCCTGTTCACAAGGAAGGTGGTATAGCAATATTAACCGGTAACCTCGCACCTAATGGCTCAGTTGTAAAAACCGCGGCGGTCTCACCTAACATGCTCAAACATATCGGTCCAGCTAAAGTCTTCAACTCTGAAACAGAAGCAGTTGCCTCTATGAGAAACCATGAAATCCAACCCGGAGATGTCGTTGTCATCCGCTACGAAGGACCAAAAGGCGGGCCTGGTATGCCTGAAATGCTCATCCCAACAGCAACAATAGCTGGAATGGGCTTAAGCGAATCCGTAGCTCTGATAACCGATGGCCGATTCTCAGGAGCCACAAGAGGACCATGCATCGGACACGTGGCACCAGAAGCCGCAGAAGCCGGGCCAATCGCAATACTCAAAAATGGTGACATAATCACCATCGACATCCTCAATCGCGTACTAAAAGTGGAGCTACCAGAAAAGGAAATTAAAAAACGCCTAGAAACTTGGAAGCCAAAACCGCCAAGAATTACCAAAGGCTACCTAGCAAGGTATTCACCCACACCTACAGAATAACTCTGACAGCTTTTCGGGAAAATATACTCTCTTCCCAATTTTAGCGCTGAAATGTTGAGGGCTTTCAAGTTAACATTGACGGTTTTAGGCGCTTATTTTTGGTGGTGGACGAATGCGTCTTCCGAGTTTTATCCGGAGGGCTATACGGTACAGTTTTCTCAGTGACTTCACCAATTTCTCAATGCTTGGCGCGGTTGAGTAGATGAGCGGTATTTGCTCGTATTCTGCCATTTTTATGGCGTAGTCGTCTGGTTTCGTGTGGTGGAAGACAACCAGTCGCGGTTTTAAGCTGCTGACCCGCACAATCATCATGGGCAAAGCGCCGTTCTCCACGTTTGTGAACACCAAAGCACGTTCGGTTGTTGCCCCAAACAGCTGAGA
>JABAOC010002949.1_pt2 | contig 45521 bp, 45 predicted proteins | sample 7062161 | NCBI WGS metagenome assembly JABAOC01 (sample SAMN14538625, study PRJNA623070) | marine sediment metagenome | biome: marine biome [ENVO:00000428]; feature: marine pelagic biome [ENVO:01000023]; material: deep marine sediment [ENVO:00002113] | place: India: Gulf of Khambhat ... | reverse complement strand
TGTCATGTCGTTCTAGATATTTTAATGAGCAGTCTACTGTTGATAAAAAATAAAGTTAAGGAGTAATTCATGTTGTAAACGATTTTGGGTGTGTTCCCTTTGTATTATAAGGTATTTCATAACATTTCTATCTTTATAAAAACAACCTTCTGTGATTTTTAGAAGGATAAAAAGGGGTAGAAAACATTATGGTTTGGAGAAAAACGGGGAGGAACGTGAGAGGTGAATGCTGTAATATAAAGATTATGAAAAAGAAAAATAGTTACATTTACAGAGGTAAATTGAATTTTTCTTAATATTGCACCCCTCACCAATGATTCCAATGTTTAATGATTATTTAAATATATACCTATAAACACAGTTATTGGAACATTTGTTACAAAACTGGATTCTAATTAACAGGTTAAGGTTATCTAAATTTTTATTCTTTACCAGATTTTTTCCATTATTTTTTCAATATCGGTAAACCATTGAGTTTCATTCCAAATCTTGTATGGTGTCCAAATATTCTTTTTCATTTCCTCCCTTTCTTTAAATCTTTACAAGATATATTAAAATTGCAATTAGGACATCTCCAAAATCCCTTCCTCTTTTTTCCTCCTATAATCTCTTCGATTTGTTCCCGGAAAGAACTTGGAACATATTCCAACATCCAACCACATTTTTTGCATATCATTTTATCTCTTTTCTTTCTTGCTTGTTTGTCTACCTAGCAACTGACGGTATTTTTCTAACTCATTAAGCACCCTAAGATGTTCTAAAATAAGGTCACCATAGCTCCCACCAAATTTATCGTAGATTTCTTTAAACTTTTTATCACCATTCATTTTTATCATCCTTTTCTTGTTACTAATGTTGCATAGAATTTACAAAGGATATTGTTGCAGTAATATATGTATTTAAATTTTCTGTGCTGTTTCATTGTATGTCCACATTCGTTGAAAATCAATTTTTTCATTTAGTCTCCATCCATTTGCATTTACTATGATCCATATCCCAAAAATAACATTTATCTTCTATACAATCAAGAGGTTCTCTAGTAATAGATACCATAGGGCATTTTATTTTATTTTCCTCCTCGATATTAAATTTCATAATATCTTTTTCTTTAAAAAACCAATCATTATTTGAAAAATCGAAACAGCTTGTATATAAAGGTGTTGAAAAACAGTTTTTTAAACTAGTATGTTTCCAAAAATTTCTTCATATAATTTAAGTGTGTTTAATAAAATATTTTTTGCAAGTGGCATAACTTTCGGACCGCTAATTACTCCAGGAAACTGTTTCAAGATTGCTTTTGTCTCTTCTTCATTAATTTTCATTTCATCCAATTCAGGTGCCTCCCCCTCAAACATCATATATTTCAATGTTCCTTCTGGACTCATTAAATAATCGAGTTTCTTTAAATTTAGACAATAATCAACTAAGTATTTTTTATCATTTCATCGATTTTTCCATGAACATGTATATTACCAACTTTTCTTATTTTGCCGATTATAGCTTTAATTTCTCCTGTGGAAATATTATAATAATCCAAAATAAGTTCTAAATCAATTAAATCAGAATCAAGAATCCTATCAATTACAGATTTGGTTATATCTTGTTTTGAAGTTATTTGAATATATTTTTCGATTGCCAAATATTTTAATGCTACTTCACTTGCTGTTTTACATAATATAAACGTGCTGGTAAACATTCCAAAAATAAAAGTACTAATAGCTTCATTTGCAAACAATTTTAATAATGGTGGAATGTTCAAAGATTTAATTTTTAAAATCTGTTTATTTATCTCTTTATTATATGGACATTTTTCAATAACTGCTTTTCTCGTTTGGTCCCATTCCTCCATATTGTTTTTTGTCATCGTTTCTTCTCCTATCTACACATCTAAAATATAACTTTGTTTAAAAAATAAATCCATGGGTTCTTTGAGGAGGATAAAAAGCATTCATATAGGCCAAAAACAACTTCAAAAAATTATCTTATAAGATTGTTTTACTTCTTTTTCTCAGTATTGATGTATAATCTTTGGATTCTTGCAGATATTCTTATCTGGTTGAATCTTCATGGTATCATTGGAGAGAATCATCTAGTGACTTCTAGGTACTTTGGCATGATTCTATTGGCTATAGATCCTGGGGGATAGGTGAGCATATTGGTTATCCTAACGGCTCAGTTTTTCTCCTATTGATTAATCTTGAATAGGTATAGTTTATATTTTTTACATTATATTTTGTCAGTTTTTGTTATATTTTCAATAAAATCAGTTGATAAATTTACCTTAAAATGCTAATTTTAGCTCAATTTAGAAAAATTTAAAGCTACTTTCGGAACTACTGAACTTGTAGAAAAATTTATAATATGCTTATTCTTCTGCCAATCTTGCCTTATATCGGTGGGAGTATAAAGATGCAACAAAATGTCCTTCTAAAGGTTTCCGAGGCTTTTCAACAAGATGTAGGATACGGTAGAGCTCGAATTGACCATCAAACACGCATTGATCTGGACTTATCTATTGGAGATGTTATAGAAATTGAAGGTACAAAAAAAACTGCTGCTTCTGTATGGAGAGCCCATCCTTCAGATGAGGGAAAAAAAATAATTCGAATCGACAATCTAACAAGAAAAAATGCTGGAACAGGATTGGGCGATCGTGTTAAAATAAAGAGAGCGGAAGTAAAAGAAGCTAGAGAGGTTATTTTAGCGCCATTAATGCCTGAAGGACAACGAATTGAATTTGGAATGGGAATAGATGCACTGATTAGAAAGAATCTTTTGAGACGTCCTATAACAAAAAGTGATGAAATCACTATACCCGGTATCGCATTCTTTGGAAATGCACTTCCTTTTGTTATTGTTGATACAAACCCTCATGGAATTGTTTCAATAACTGAAAGAACTTCACTAAGGGTTAAAGAAGAGGCTGCAAAAATTGCAGAAGAAGAAGGGCCGCGGGTTAGCTATGAAGATATTGGTGGACTACATAACGAAATTCTAAAAGTTAGAGAAATGATTGAACTACCACTTAAACATCCAGAACTCTTTGATCGGCTTGGTATTGACCCACCAAAAGGAGTTTTACTTCATGGTCCACCTGGAACTGGAAAAACACTTATTGCGAAAGCCGTTGCAAATGAATCTGGTGCTAATTTTTATACTATCAATGGACCAGAAATTATGAGTAAATTTTATGGGCAAAGTGAAGAAAATCTTAGGAAAGTTTTTGAAGAAGCTCAGAAAAATGCACCATCAATAGTGTTCCTTGATGAGATTGATGCAATTGCCCCAAAAAGAAGTGAAGTTCATGGAGAAGTTGAACGTCGTGTGGTTTCACAGCTATTAACTCTAATGGATGGATTAAAGGGCAGAGGTAAATTGATTGTTATAGGTGCAACTAATATTCCTGATACGTTAGATCCTGCGTTAAGAAGACCGGGAAGATTTGATAGAGAAATAAGAATAGATGTGCCTGATAGAGAAGGCAGGAAAGAAATTCTTCAAATTCACACAAGAGGCATGCCCATCGATATTAACCTAGAAGAATTTTATCCTGGAGAAAAGGTAAATACAGAAAAGATCGAAGATATAATTAAACAATGCATCAAAAAAATTCAAATATCTGATCTTAGAAGAAATTTGCTTAAACAAAAAGATAAAAATAGAAGAAATGCTGTTGAAGCTTATCTAAAAGTTATTATTAGTAAATTCAAAACTGATTTAACTGTAGAATTATATGGAAAATTAATAAAGTTACTGACTGACGAAATTACCAATTTATTACCATATGATATAAATGATTCGGAAGGTGGAATAAGAGCAGAGCATCAAATAGATGAAAGATTAAAGATCATACAAGATAATGCTGAGGATTTTTTAAGGAGACTCGCTAAAGAAATTATTCTAGATGAAGTTGCAGATATAACGTATGGTTTTGTAGGTGCAGATCTTGCGGCACTGGCACGGGAAGCTGCTATGAATGCCTTAAGACGATATTTACCTGAGATAGATTTAGAAAAACCGATACCTCCAGAACTACTAGAAAAAATGGAAGTGACCATGTCAGATTTTAAAGATGCACATAGAGGAATTGAACCTTCAGCTATTAGAGAATTTTTCATCGAAGTTCCAAAAGTAACATGGGAGGATATTGGTGGATTAGAAGAATTAAAACAGAATTTAAAAGAGGCGGTGGAATGGCCACTTACACAACCTGAAGTATTTAAAAGGATGGGGATAGAGGCACCCCGGGGGATTTTATTATATGGACCACCGGGAACTGGAAAAACATTACTTGCAAAAGCAGTAGCTAATGAATCAAATGCAAATTTCATATCAATAAAAGGACCCGAAGTTCTGAGTAAGTGGGTGGGAGAAAGTGAAAAGGCGGTCCGTGAATTATTTAAAAAAGCTCGTCAGGTTGCACCAACTATAGTATTTCTTGACGAAATTGATTCTATTGCTCCAAGACGAGGGGCGTACGCAGGTTCGCACGTTACAGAAAGTGTAGTAAACCAACTTTTAACAAGTATCGATGGACTTGAAAGTATGGAAGGAGTTGTTGTCATTGGTGCAAGCAATAAACCAGATATGTTAGATCCTGCATTATTAAGACCAGGAAGATTTGATAGATTATTGCTGACTCCTGCCCCAGATAAAAAATCTAGATTTGAAATATTTAAAATTCACACGAAAGAAATGCCAATAGTTTTGACAAAAGAAGAAACTGAAAAAATTGTTAAGGAATTAGGAAAAGAAAAAATTGAATTAATTAAAAGAGAAGATAAAGAAGAAGTTTCATCTCAATCGGATTTGATTACATTAACTCAAAAAATAAATAAGATAGAAGTAAATATTAAGGATCTATCAGATAAAGAAAAACTATTATATTATTTAGCAAATGAAACTGAAGGTTATTCTGGTGCTGATATCGAAGGACTTTGTAGAGAAGCTGCTATGCTTGCATTACGTAGTAATATAAGAGCTGGCGAAGTTACTAAAAGTTATTTCGAGCAAGCAATGAAAGTTACTTATCCAAGCATCACAAAAGAACTAATCGACCATTACGGCAAACTCAAAAAAAGTCGCACTAGTGATATTATTAAAGATGATAAAAGAGGATCAGAATATGCTTAGCCAAAAAGGATAAAAAACATATAAGGATTCAATATAAGTAGGTTTATAATTAAAAGGAGGGATATAAAATGAAAGTTCTCGAAAGCGAACTTAGAGGAAAAACTGTTATGAGCGAGGAAGGATTGTATCTTGGAATTTTAAGAAATTCTTTAGTAGACGAAACGACAGGATCTTTGTTAGGTATTCTCATTGAACCTTCAGAGGATATTGATCCAAGATTGTATCATTTGGATGATATGGGTCATCTTGTATTTCCATTTGATAATATTAAATCAGTTAAAGATGTTGTAATAGTTGGAAGTTAAATTTTTTCTTTACAACATCAAATTATTTCTTATTTTTATATATAATATTTTACTTAAAATCCATTATGGGGAGACCCCTTTATTTCCTGTGGAAATTACATAAATTAGACAATTAAATTTAAATTAAAAAATGTGACAACAAATCCTAATAGATATTAAATTTTGAATATTTGAATATTTCGATTTTTAAAAATATAAATATAGAAAAATATTAATATTAAAAATATGAATACAAAATTTCCATAGGAAACAATCCCCCCTGTCTTTTTTGATATCAACAGATATAAATACCTTATAAAAATATACAAAAAATTTATTATGTCAAAAATGATTACAAAAATGAGGAGGCTCATTTTACGATCCAAAATAGCACAAATACAGATCTCTTTGGTCGCTTATTAAAATCTGAGGAATTATTCATTGATAGAGAGGTAATGAGACCATCCTACATGCCAGAAATTTTACCACATAGAGAAAAAGAAATTAACGATTTAGCAGCCGTTTTGGTACCTGCTTTAAAAGGTGAAACTCCATCAAATGTATTTATTTATGGTAAAACTGGCACAGGAAAAACAGCAGTTGTAAAATTTGTTGGAAAAGAACTTTTTAAAAAAGGTAAAGAGACTAATAAAAATATTAATTTTATTTACATAAATTGTGAGGTTGTAGATACTCAATACCGCCTTCTACAAAATATTGCTAATTATTTTATTAACGAATGGAACGATCATATTCCTTTTACAGGTTGGCCTACTGATGAAGTATATTCAAAAGTAAAATTAATGATGGATAAAAAGAAATGTGTGACTGTAATCGTTATGGATGAAATTGATAAACTCAAGGGGGACGAAGCCCTATATAATTTATCTAGAATAAATAGTGAACTTGAAAATGCAAAAGTTTCAGTTATTGGTATTTCAAATGATTTAAAATATACAGAATTTTTAGATCCAAGAGTAAAATCTAGTCTAGGTGAAGAAAATATGGTTTTTTATCCATATGATGCTGAGCAACTCCAAGATATTTTACATGATCGTGTTATTAGGGCATTAAAACCCGATATGATTGAAGAAGATGTAATTCCGTTGTGTTCAGCATTATCTGCTCAGGAACATGGTGATGCAAGACGAGCACTAGATCTTTTAAGAGTATCAGCAGAATTAGCCGAACGAAGTAAATCTTTAAAAGTAACAAGACACCATGTAAAAAAGGCTCAAAATAAAATTGAAATCGATCGAATAACAGAAGTCGTTCGTACATTACCTAATCAATCCAAATTGATAATTTATTCTATAATATTACTTGATAAACAAAATAAAAAAGCAGGTACAAATCAATCAATGACGACAGGAGAAGTGTATGAAATATATAAAGAACTCTGCAAAAAGACCCGTTATAATTGTTTAACCCAGAGGAGAACTGCTGATTTGATTTCAGAATTAGATATGTTAGGTATAATAACCGCTAGGGTTATTTCAAAAGGTAGACATGGCAGAACCAGAGAAATCCAAATGTCTTCCTCATCTACAGATTTAATAAATGTTTTACGAGAAGATGAGATGTTTAAAGAATTAGCAAATTATAAAATAAAAGGTCAAACACAGTTAACATTATAGACTATAATAATAAAATTATTACATTAGAGGCAAATCACCAGTTATCTTATCAATTAAGTTATTTGGTGCAGGACCAATTCCAAGTACTGTTTTTGTCCCAGGAGGTACCTCAGTATGACCAGCATCCTCAATTATATTTGATATAATTCCGAGACGTTCCGCTCCTTCTTTTATATTAAAAAAATCATTCAAGTTTTCAACTTTCACAATAACTTTTTTACCCCCCTCGTTTTGCCATTTGTTAAACCATTTTGGTTTATTTTTTTTAGCTATTAATGCGCAAACCACTGCAGCATGAGCCACCTGAGCAGCTAGTTTTCCAAAAGATAGTTTTAAATCTTCTCGGGTAACAATGACCATTTTATATTCAGGATCCATCTTTTTTTCCTTTTGATTCATTTTTTTGCTCTATTTCGCTAAATGATTTTTGTCTCCATTTTTCTCCCATTTCATAAGATTTCTTAAAATTTATCAAGCCTTTTACTAAGAGAGTTTTTTCCAAATCTTCGATGTGTTTAAGAGGGATTCCAAGAAATTTTTTGCCCGATTTTATTATCATTATATCTTTATCTATCGATATGCTTTCTCCAATTTTTTTTCCTTTTCCATCAGTTACAAATCTACATAATAAACTTTTATGGGGTAAATCAGTATCATCTGTTTTTTCCTTATCTTTTTTATTTGTAAAAAAAAACAAAATACCAAAAATTTCGAATGTAATAAGAAAAATTCTATTTAATATAAGCATTAGGGCACTAAATCACCGTTTTTGATATAAATCTTTGGTGCTATTATGTTGATAAATGAATGAATATAACGTAGCAGTTGTTGGTGGAGGACCCATTGGTGGATATATAGCACAAAAAATCGCTAATAAAGGATATAATATCGCGATATTTGAAGAACATCAAAACATAGGAACACCTCTTAAATGCGCGGGTTTGGTAACACCAAGGGTTTTTACATTTTTAAATTTTTCAGAAAAAGTCATCCAAAACAAGATCTATGGCGCTCAGATATATTCACCATCTGGAAACATATTAACTATTGGTAGTGAAAGAGTGCATGCTCTTGTTATAAATCGCTTAAAGTTTGATAAATATATAATAAATAATGCGAAAAATTATGGTGCAGAAGTTATTTTGGAAAGTAAGGCAATAGCCGCTAAAAAAAAGAAAAATAAAATCGAAATAGATGTTTTGCACAATGGGGAAAAAAATCAAATAAATTGTTCTCTTCTGATTGGCGCAGACGGTTCTCATTCTCATATTAGAAAAATATTTAATTTTCCTTCTCCAAAAGAATATTTGTATGGAATAGGAGCAGAGGTAGAAAATGTTAATTTAGATTCTAAATTCGTAAAAATATTTTTAGGTAAAAACATTGCCCCAGGATTTTTTTCTTGGGTAATCCCCTTAAATAAAAATGGATCTAAAGCTAGAATTGGTTTATGTGTTGAAAGTAACTCAAAACATAAATTAAAACAATGCTTTTCACATCTAATAAAATTGAAGCACTTACAAAATTCAAAAATTACAAAACATATTGGCGGAGCAGTTCCCTTAGGGGCATTAAAAAAAACAGCTAAGTCAAATGTTATGCTAGTTGGAGATGCTGCAGCTCAAGTAAAACCAACTTCTGGAGGAGGCATATATCCCGGTCTATTAAGTGCTAGCTATTGTTCATCGGTTGCTTTAGAGGCTTTGGAACTTAATGATTTTAGTAGTCAAGTTCTCAATAAATATCATAAGTTGTGGTCAAGAGAAATTGGAAAGGAGCTATCCTTGGGTATGAAATTTAGATCAATATTTAAAAGACTTACTGACAACCAATTAGATCGATATATTAAAAAATTTAATAATAAAAAAACAATCGATATTATTTGTAAATATGGAGATATTGATTATCCTTCTAAACTTATTTTTCCATTGTTAAAAAATTTCCCATCCCTTGTAAAATTATTACCTTCAATCTTTAAATAAAAAAATAGTAACTATTTAGAAGAAGGGGGTGGAGGTATATAATAATCTTGACCTTCATATCCAGTTGATTCTGTGTCTTCTTTGGTGGTTTTTCCACCTTTTCTCTTCTTTCTTATTAAAAATACTACAATAATCAGGATTATCACTAAAACAAAACTAAGTATACAAGGTAAAAATAAACCAAGGACAAAAACTGGAGTAATATCAATTTCAGTTAAAACTACATCTAATAGTTTAGCTTCATTCGAATCAAACGAAAGCTCGATAAATTCACTTCCATCCTTTGTTAACCCTTTAATAATCGATTTATTTAGATTATCTTTTGCATTTATAGATATTCCTTTTGGGAATATTATCCGATATGTAACACTCTGATTTTCTATACCTAGTAGGTTAAATGTTTGATTGGAAATACTAATCTGAGGAGGCCAAAAAACAAGATCAAAAGCGATAGGATAAATATTATAAGCATAGGTTGAAACAACAACCGGTATAATATGATCCATATGAGAAATATCTCCATCCCATTTTAATGAGTCATAAAACAGATCTTTGTTTACAGTACCAGTAATTTTGAAATTATTAAAAACTTCAGAGAGCCTAGTTTCAAAAAGATATTTTTTATTTGTTAAATAAGTATCTATATCATTCTCATTAAAAACATCTTCCTCAATACACAATCTAAACGCATCAGAATTTAGGAATGTTATATTTATTTTATTAGAAATAATGAACTCATTAGGAAAATTCATTACATATAAAAAATTATCCTCTTTAATATATGATGTTGCAGTTAATTTAGTTTCACCAGAAAAAAAACTTAGGATATCCAAATCCATTTTACTAATTTCAACCTCAAATAATAAGTCGATATTTTCACTTGAATATTTAGGAATAGGGCGCAAATCAGATAAAAAATTCCCAGCAATTGACGAACTTGAATTCCAAATATATATGTTTTCTCCTTCCAATGAAATATTGATTGGAAGTTGTAAAAGGATGTTAAATGAGTATCCTATCTTACTTAACCCATCTCCAAAATTAATATCGTCCTCAGATATATTTGCTGTTGCACCCGCGTTAACAAGTCCAAAAAAAGCTCTGGCTGGCATATCAAAGATAATTAAATTTACATCACTATCTATTAATTCTGCTTTTAATGGCGGATCATTATCCATATTTGAAATATTATACTTAGTATCGATTGAACAATTTGTTGTAGTTTCGGGATTCCAATTGAACGACATTTCTAGTGTCTGGTTGAATGAAGATTCCTCAATCGTTAATATAACATTTTGTTCTATGGGGTTAATAGTCTTTAAATATATATCATTCCATGAAACAAGATCGTTATCGATAAATAATCTAATTCCATCTGAAGAAACAAATTGCAGTTCCTCAACAAAATCAGGTAAAATGTTGTAATCAAGTATGTCCATGCTTTTTACTAAAATTGTAGTTTTTAAAGCAATATTAATTATATTGCTAGTATCTAATTCAAATTCAAGGTGTATGTCATTATTTGATAATCTAGGTGAAGATGGTTCAGTAAATTTAATTGATATTTCCGCCAATAATTCAGGGTCATCTCCGTCTCTATTTTTTAATTCCCATTGGATTTTATTATTCTCTACTAAGCCAGTGGTGTATCGGTAAGTCATAGATTCTGGTAGGAAAATTGTATATGTATTATTCCATCCATGTTCCGCATGAAAATTAAATGCATAATATATCACAGCATCCATATCCAAAACACCATTGATAAAATTATAAGCATTTACTGTATTATTTAAATCAAAAAAATCAGATGTAAGATTAATGTTATATTCATCATAAAATAAAATATTTTCATATGTAGGTTTGTTATTCAAAGCAGTAATATTTGCATAATTAAACGAACCTTTTATTTGTTCTTCCACCATTTGTCGTAATCTTAATTTTATAGCACCCATAGTTTCGGGATCATTATTTGCTACAGTTTGTATTCCATTCTTATCATAAGTACTACTAAAAACAGTAATTTCCTTGACATCCATAGCAACGAGTATTTTCAATTCTGTCCCTGAAATAAATTCAATATCAAAACTTGCATCAACTATGCTTTCGGAGTTATTATCTGCTGATATGGTAGGAATTATAAGAATAGAGAATAAAATAAACAAACTAATAAATATAATTCTTAACCTCTGCAATACTTTGCTTAAATGCACACATCCACATCCTTCTAAAAAAATAAGCAATCACTCTTATAAAAACTTTCTTACGAAATCACTAAAAATGCTTTTGCAATTAACTTCCTTAGAAACCATGTATGTAATAGGAGGCACATCTTCTTTAACAGTGGCAGAAGATANNAATACATTAACAATTTACAAATGTTATATTATGTACATAATTAGAGGTTCATCTTCTCAAAAAATAGCAAAAGATCTTTCTCAAGAATTAAAGCAACCTCTAGCAAGATTAACTCTCAAACGTTTTCCTGATAATGAACTCTATATTCGAATTTTAGATGATATTCAAAATGAAGACATCATAATTGTTCAAACCACCTATCCTGATGAAAATATTATTGAACTATTATTGCTCCAAGATGCTGTTTATGAAGCAGGAGCAAATAAAACCACTATTGTCATTCCTTATTTTGGCTACAGTAGGCAAGATAAGAAGTTTGAAGATGGAGAATCAATAAGTGCAAGAGCTATTGCAGAACATATTAGCCTCCATGCTGAAAACATTATTACTGTAGATCCACATAAAGACCACATATTAGATTTTTTTAATGCATCATCCTACAGTTGTTCTGCAGCATTAGAAATTGCAAAATATCTGAAAGAAAAAAAAATTGATTTTATACTTGCACCTGATAAAGGGGCAATCGAACGAGCAAAACAAGTATCTAATTTCATTGACTGTAAATATGATTACATAGATAAAACTCGTATAAATGGAAAAACAGTGAAAATTAAACCGAAGAATCTAGATGTTCGAAATAAAAATGTTGTAATAATTGACGACATTATTTCAACGGGGGGAACAATGGCTCAATCAATAAAAGAACTAAAAGGTCAAGGGGCAACAGAGGTAAATGTTGCCTGCACTCATGGTTTATTCATTGGTGGAGCAAAAGAAAAACTACTTTCATCCGGATGTAATGAGATTATTTCCACGGACACTATTGAAAATGAATTTAGCAAAGTTAGAGCTGCGCCTTGTATTTCAAAAATTTTATTGAAAATTTTTCATTAAATCGAATTTATATATATTATATTGGAGATAAGTTATTTATAAGACTATGGATTTACGGTTGTGTTTAACCTTAGGTGATAGTAATGCGAAAAAGAGCGCAAACCAAAATGCCATCGATTGATAAACCACAAATTATAAAAGAATATAAAACAGAATATAAAAAAATAACATTTAGAAAAAATTGGTGGATAGCGTTTTCTTTAATTACTATCTTTTTTATGGTTTTATTTTTAAATTCTTATTTTAACATTATTTCAGAAGATTTTATCAATCCAGAGGGAGATACTTTAACTACCACATTCTATCTATCTGGTCCTGACCCATATTATAATATGAGATTGGTTAAAAACACTGCTGATACCGGTCTATATTCTTATTATGAAAATTCAGATCCTTTTCTAAATTATCCACTAGGACAAAGTGGAGGAAGAGCACCATTGTTGAATATGATGGCTATAGGCTTCAGTCGACTTTTAAGTCCGTTTATGAGTGAATCGGATGCTTTAGGTTATTCTATGCAGTTTGTACCAGCATTATTTGGGGCTCTACTTATTTTTCCTGTATATTTTATTGGAAAAACACTTTTTGGTAAAAAAGAGGGACTTGTTGGAGCGATGTTAATTGCAATAATTCCACTTCATATCGGTTCAGGTCATGGTTCAGCATATGGATTGTTCGACCATGATTCATTCAATCTATTATTATTCTTCCTAACATTTTTCTTTTTAATCAAAAGCATAAAAGATAAAAACTTCCAAAGATCAATAATATTTGCAGTACTTTCGGGAACTTCATTAGCCGCACTTAATATGGTTTGGGTAAGAGCTGAATATCTTTTCACAGTCATCGCAGGATATGCTATTGTACAAATGATTATGGACATATTCAATAATAAGGTAAACTGGAAAATAGCTCTAAACTTGACGATTATTCTTTTTGCGGGTTATATACTTTCCCTACCTGTTCGATACGTAAAATTTGGATTTGAACTAGATGTGCAATTATTAGTTGCTATTGGTGTAGCAATTTTCGGATTGATATATATCATAGTTGATAGAAAAAAGATACCTTGGATTATTTCATTACCATCTATTTTTTGTATTGGAGGAATAGCTGCAGCGAGTCTATATTTTATAAACGACTTAATACGAGTTTTTCCATTTCTGTCCCGCCTCACAAAACTATCAACAATTTTATACGGCAGTGGCGTTTATGGAAAAAAAGTTGACTTAACTATTGCAGAAGCAGGTACATATGGCATTAGCAGATCGGTTATGTCATATGGCCCTGCTCTTTATTGGCTTGCATGGTTCGGATTTGTAATTCTTATTTATTACTATTTCAAACAAAAGGATAGAAGGGATTATCTTTTTATTGCTGTATTATTTTTAATAAATATTTGGCTTGCCGGAACAGCTGGTCGTTTTTTAAATGATATGGTACCTTTAATTGCCATACTTTCAGGATGGATAATATGGTTTGTTGTGGTAAAGGTTGATTATAAACAAATGTTGAGAAATATAAGAAATGCAGGAGGCGGTTTACGAGGTATTCGAAGAGGAATAAAAATTTTCCATATCTTAGGTATCCTTTTTATAACATTATTGATTATTTTACCAAATGCATATCTTGCTCTTGATGCAGCGGTACCATCTGCTATTACAAAAAATGGAACAAGTAATATGAAAATTGATTATTTTGGTGATGACCATAGTAGTGCATTCGGATCTAGTTCATATAAAGAGCGATATTGGATTGATGCTTTTAATTGGTTAAATAATCAGGATACAGATATCGAAGATCCTACCAAAAAACCTGCGTTTATCTCATGGTGGGACTATGGATTTTATGAAGCAACAGTGGGCGGTCATCCCACAGTAGCAGACAATTTTCAGGACGGAATACCCGCAGCAGCTAATTTCCATACCGCAAAAAGTGAAGAAGAAGGAATTGTTGTTTGGATTGTTCGATTGTTAGAAGGAAACAAAAATGATAATGGGGGCAAACTTTCAAACAATGTTATAAATACACTCTACAAACACATTGATGAAAATAGCACCAACGATATTGTAAGCTGGATAGAAAATCCAACTTTATCACCATCCTATTACACCCCCATAGGTGAGAAGTATGATGCAGAACTCAGTAACGATTTATTTGTTGGCGAACAATGGCCAGAAAATGCATATTATCATGATATAACTGAAATGCTAAATAATATACTAGATGATGAGGGAATTACATGGCTTTATCACGATATTCAAAAAGCAACAGGTTATAGTATCCGATATTATGGTGTTGAAGGCTACGACGTTGATATTTTTAATATATTTGCATTTTTGGGTGACAAAAGTCTAGTTTTGCACGCTCTTAGATCTGGTGGCGGAACAGACTTTCCTAATCCCGAAGATGATTTTCTTCAAGTTAAATGGGCAGGTTATTATGTAAATACTGATGGGACACCTGGAGAAGAAGGAGAATGGACTGCTGAAGAATTAAATGCTATGTCTGATGAAGAACGAAGACAAATTGTAATTACAGACACACCATCTGAAAGAAAACCAGATTATTTTAATACAATGTTTTATAGAACATATATTGGAAACATACCTGAAGGACTAGAAAATCAAATTGCTCAGTTACCTTGTTGGAACATGCGACATTTCTCTGCTGAGTACGTATCCTTTTATCCTTATTTTAATACCCAGAGAGGTGCAGTTGTCATTGCAAAATATTATGAGGGTGCAAGAATCAATGGGTCTGTTTTTTTTGAAGGAGAACCATTAGAAAGCCAAATTGTCGTTCAGAAAAACACTCCCCTAAATATTTATGGCATTTCATTTCCAATAGACCATGATAACATGGACACTGAAAATGGTTCATTTAGTTTAATAGCACCAGCAGGAAATATAACATTACAAGTTCGCAGAAATACAGAGTTAGGTATCAATGCATTTATTATGAAAACAATTACACTAAACAGCACAACAAATATTGAATTGGCTCCAATATCAGAAGAAGAAGCAATGCGTACTCAAGGTACAAATTATGAACGAAAAATTAATATAACAATTGAGCCAGCATTTATTGAAGGCTATGCATATAAAGATATCGATGACAATGATGAATATAATACCTCTACTGACGAACCTCTAGAACAAGTGCTTATTCAACTAGTGGAGATAGAAGAATTTGATGAAAACGGTCAACCTTCGGAAGTAGGCTTTAGTAAAGAATTAGCTACAGATGAATTTGGATATTATAAAACCTCAAATCTTAAGCCGGGTATTTATGTATTATACGCCACACTTGATGAGTTTACAATTCACGAAGACTATATATTTATTCAATCTGGAAATAATTCTTATAACTTCTCAACACCAAAACCTGCAAATATTGCTGGAACCGTTTTTCTTGATACAAATGAAAACAATCAATATGATGTAGGAGAAGAATTAAATAATGCAACCGTTCCAATAGTTTATTTATTACCAGATGATACTAGAAAAGTTGTAGATCAAATAATAACGGATAAATCTGGAACATATGAATTTTCTTCATTAGTACCTGGAACATATATTTTAGATGCTGCCAAGGTAAATTTAACAACAAGATATCCAGAATATGCAAAAGAAGAAACAGTAGAACTAGAAGAAAACGAAACAAAGATAATTAATATTTCATTGGAACTCGCTCTAGTCAATGTCAGAGGTCGCACAGTTTATGAGGGTAAAAGGATTGAATTTATTCCTATAGATTTTTGGGCGAATGAATCAGTAGAAAATAATACAGCACAAGATGCTCATTTTACATCGGATGAGGATGGTAAATTTCAGGCGGGAATCAAACCCGGATATTACAATATCTCAGTAGAATATAGCGGAACGCAAGGAGCTTATATTTTTGAGGACAAACTATTTACAAAAATGGGAGAAGGATTTAAATGGTTTAATACTTCTCTTGAAAAACTCTCATTTACCATTACAGGTAAAACAATATTTGAAGATACTAATATAGCTAATATTAAAGCTCAATTTTCACCAGACTTTTCTATTAAAAATAATACTGCAGAGTTTCAACAAACAACTTCGGACGAAAATGGATCTTATGTAATTGAACTATTACCAGGAATATATAATGTAACAGTAGATGAAGTTGTTAATGAAAGCGGTATCGAAGTAACATATAAATTTACTGGTATCTACGAAGCAAAGGTAGAAGAATCCTATGATATTATCCTAACAAGAGAAGAATCATAACTAGTATGATTATACAAGAAACTACACCAAATTTTATTTAATATATTGACAAATACTTTTTTCTATGCTTAACTTAGAAGACGGAATAAAAGCAGTGCAGTTTGCAAGAAGTGTAATAGAACAATATGTAAAAGAAAATTCCGTTCCAACCTTGGAGTTAAAAGGGATTTTTTTAGAAAAACAGGGAGTATTTACAACTCTACATACCCACCCTCAACACGAATTGCGGGGATGTATAGGTATTCCTCTTCCAATAATGAATTTAAAAGATGGTATTATTGAATCTGCTAAATCAGCAACGAGGGATCCTCGTTTTCCCCCATTAAAAGAAAATGAAATTAATCACATAATTATTGAATTGACAATTTTAACAAAACCAGATCTAATAACCGTTGAAAAACCGCAAGATTATTTATCAAAAATTAAAATTGGAAGAGATGGACTTATTGTTGAACAAGGATATTATAAAGGATTACTTTTACCTCAAGTTCCCATAGAACAAGGTTGGAAAAAGGAGGAGTTCTTATCACATACTTGTATGAAAGCGGGTTTACTCCCAGATGCATGGATCAATAAAAATACAAAAATATTCAAATTTAGTGGACAGATATTTACTGAGATTGAACCAAAAGGCAAAATTAGGGAGAAAAACTTGGATGGAAGCAACAATCGAAGGTAAAGCCTTTATTCAGGGAGATTTTATAAATTGTTGTATAGGTATTAAAGATGGAAAAATATCTGCTATTAAAAGAATATTAAAGAAAGACATACATTATAATTTTGGTAACAAGTTAATCCTTCCAGCAGGTATAGATATCCATGTTCACTTCCGTGACCCTGGTTTAACATATAAAGAGGATTTTTCAACTGGATCTTTATCAGCAGCGTTTGGAGGTGTCTCCTGTGTTTTTGATATGCCCAATACAAACCCACATACTACTTCTATACAGACCCTCTCAAATAAAATTTTATCTGCAAGTAAAAAATCATATGTAGATTTTGGTGTATACGCTGGGATTACAAATGATAATTTTCAAAATATAAATGAATTGATTGAAAAATGCAGTGGTTTTAAGATTTATTTAGGTACTACCACAAATTCTTTATTGCTGGATGAAAAAAAATTAGAAGAATCATTTGAAAATATTGGTTCAACTTGTAAACCTGTGTTGATTCATGCCGAAAATAATACTTGTCTAAATAAGCATCAGATATTAGAAAATAATATTGTTGATCACCTTCATTCTCGTCCGGGAAAATGTGAAGAAATTTCTATAAAAAGCATATTGAGAACAGCAAGAGATTATCTTAATAAAAAAATTCACATTTGCCATCTTTCTTCCTATGAAGGGTTGGAACTACTAAGAAATAGATTAAAAAACATCAGTGTTGGTGCTACACCACATCATTTATTATTCAGCGTAGAAAAAAATTTCATTTCCCAAACATTCTATAAAGTTAATCCACCAATTAGAACAAATTTTGATAGAGAAGCACTATTTGAAGGAGTTAAAAATGGTTTGATTGATATATTAGAATCAGATCATGCTCCTCATAGTTTAGAGGATAAAGAGATGGAGTTTAATTCTGCACCATCTGGTAATCCCGGTGTTGAAACCACATATTCTTTATTTTTATACTTAGCTAAAAAAGGAGTAATACCTTTTCAGATGTTAATTTCATTATTTTGTGAGAATCCTGCTAAATTGTTAGGGGTAAATAAAGGTAAAATAGAGGTTGGTCGGGATGCAGATTTTATAGTTGTAGATTTAAAGAACGAAGGCAATATCGATTCCGAAAAACTTCATTCTAAATGTGGCTGGTCTCCCTTTGAAGGGTGGTCTTCTATATTTCCCACTCATGTTTTTATTAGAGGAGAAAAGATTATAGAAGATTACAAAATCCAGGTGAGTCAAGGATTTGGCAAGTTTGTTGGTGAATAAATTATGTTAGATATGTTCCCTGAGTGGTTTCAGATTTTTTTTGGCTCTATGATACCTTGGCTTGAATCCAGATATGTAATCCCATATTCTATGTTACAACTCGGTTGGGAATGGTGGCAAGCATTTCCAATCGCGATTCTTGGTAATATTCTACCAATTCCGTTTATTTTGTTATTCTTTCATTATATAGAGAAGTTTTTGAGAAGATATAAATTCTGGACAAGATTGATGGATTGGCTTTTTACAAAAACACGCTCTAGAGCTGATGCAAAAATCAGACGTTATGAGCATTTGGGTCTTTTGATTTTTGTTGCTATTCCATTACCTTTCACCGGTGCCTGGACGGGAGCGCTTATCGCATATCTATTTGACCTTAAGTTTTCTAAATCGATTATTACTATTTTTATTGGTGTGATTATTGCAGCAGCTATAACTATTAGCTTTACTTTAGCAGGCATATATCTATTTGGATGATAGTGGTTAGATTATGAATGAAGAATTAAAAATGGTGGCACATAAAACCGCTGATGCAGTTTATAAAAAAGTAAAAAAGGCAACTTCTACAGATTTTTATAAGTTTGGTAATAATATGGGTCTTGGTGCAGATGGGACTATTACCAAATATGTCGATAAACTAGCTGAAGATACTGCAATTAATTATCTTGATAAATCAAAAATCAAGATCAATGTTTTAAGCGAAGAAGTTGGTTTTTTAGATAAAGGTGCGGAATATACCCTTGTTTTAGACCCTATTGATGGAACACGTAATGCATATAGAGGCATACCATTTTTTTCTGTTTCTGTAGGAGTAGGTAAGACAAGTCTTAGTAATATTGAATATGGAATAGTTAAAAACATTCCAACTGGTGATGTTTTTATTGCAGAGAAAAATCATGGTGCTTTTTTTAATAATAATCCTATTGGAATTCCAGATTTACCCCCTAAAGATATTTTATCCTGTCTAACACTTGGTAAAAATTTTGATAAAGTAACACTTACTTTAGCTAGGAAGAACTTTGTCCGTTCACTTGGATCTGCTTCTCTAGAGATGTGTATGGTAGCTATCGGCGCTTTGGATTACTATATTGTTGGTAGAGAATTTATGCGTGTAACAGATATTGCTGCTTCCACTCTCATTGTACGCGAGGCAGGTGGTGTTGTAACAAATATAAGAGGTGAACAGCTTGATATACCTCTTAATTTAAATGAAAGAACAAGTGTTATTGCAACCTGTAATGAGGAATTGGTAAAAAAGATTATTTCCTAACGTAAACTTTTAATATGGTAGAGATTAATTTCGGTTCAAATGAGTATAGCTGAATATATTACCAAGATGACTAATAAAAAAAGATTACATTTTTCTTTATTAGATCCAGATAAACAGAATGCTAAAGTTGCTGGTGATATTGCAAAAATTGCAGAAGATGCAGGGAGTAGTGCAATAATGGTCGGAGGATCTACAATAACCTCTCAGCAACAAGTAGATAATACAATTAAAGAGATTAAAGCTATTACTGATTTACCTGTTATTTTGTTCCCATCTGGTGCCAAGTTCTTAAGTAAATATGCAGATGCCATATTTTTTATGAGTCTTTTAAACTCCAAGAATATAGATTATATTATTAGGGAACCTGTTAAGGGTGCGCCTTTTGTAAAATACACGGGTATTGAACCAATTTCAATGGGATATGTTATAGTTGAACCAGGTATGACTGCTGGTAGAGTTGGTGAGGCCGATTTGATTAAAAAAGACGACATTGAAACAGCAGTTAAATACGCTCTTGCATCTCAATATCTTGGTATGGAATTATTTTACCTTGAAGCAGGATCCGGAGCTTCTTCTCCTGTATCTAATAGAATGATTAAAGCTGTTAAAAAAAATATTGATATTCCACTGATTATTGGAGGCGGTATTAGAGATGCAGAAACTGCAAGACAGAAAACACAAGCCGGAGCAGATATTATTATTACTGGAACTAGATTAGAAAAAGAAAAAAATTTACAGCGCGTTTTAACAAATTTAATAAAAGCAATAGAGGAATAAATAATCATGAGAATTTTAGTTAGTATTGGAGGTGCCTCTGGAAGTATTTATGGTATCCGATTAATTGAGGAATTGATCAAATCTGGTGCTGAACTGCATTTGATTATATCTGATAGTGCAAAAAAGATTTTAAAACATGAAACGGAGTATACATACGAGACACTAAGAAAGATTACACGCTTTTATTATGATAATAATGATTTGTTGGCCGCACCAGCTAGTGGAAGTTTTCAACTTGATGCAATGGTAATAGTTCCTTGTAGTATGAAAACATTATCTGCTATTGCCAATGGTTATAGTGATACACTTACCTCTAGAGCTGCCAGTTGTTGTTTGAAGGAGGGAAGAAAGCTTATTCTTGTTGTGCGTGAAACACCGTTGGATCTTCCTGGTATTAAAAATATGCTTATGGTAAAACAAAGTGGTGCAATTATCCTTCCCGCAATGCCAGGATTTTATCATAAACCTGAAAAAATCAAAGAATTGGTTAATTTTATCGTTGGAAAAATTTTCGATCAACTTGGCATAGACAACAATCTGTTTAAAAGATGGAAATAAATAATTATTTCTTACAAATATTAACAAAATTTTTGAATATTTGCTCTCCATATTCTGTATGTTCAACTTCTGGATGGAATTGGAGACCGTAGAATGGTTTTTCTTTATGTTGTATAGCCTGAATTTTACATGTTTTGCTCTCAGCTAGCCAGTCAAATGTTTTAGGTAAAATCGTAATTTCATCGTTATGTGATTCCCAAACTATTGATTCTTTAGGCACCCCTTCAAAAAGATTGTTATTTTCTTTAATCAATGTAAGTTCTACTTTTCCAAATTCTGGTATTTTTGACGGTTCCACTTTTCCTCCGTAAAACCTACCCATAAATTGATGACCTGCACATATTCCAAGAATTGGAAAAACCGATTTTTCAAGATATTCGCTACAATTCCCAAGGTTACTCTCTAATCCAATTCTTGGAGCACCACCAGATAAAACCAAACCATCGACACTATCTTTATTTATTTCTGTAAAAGATGTTGTATTTGGAACTATTTTTGTACTAACACCAATATCCCTTAGAGTACGCCATTCTCTATGAGTCCATTGCCCTCCATTATCTACAACGTATATGTGAACCATATCACCATCTATATTTTATTCCCATTCAACAGTTCCAGGTGGTTTATTAGTCACGTCATATACAATACGATTTATTTTATTTCCCATTTCATTAGCAATTTTTATAGAGATATTATCAAGTATATCATGAGGAATATTACTATATCTGCAAGTCATAGCATCAATACTTTGCACTGCTCTTATTGCAATAGTATATCCATATGCTCTTTGGTCACCTTGAACTCCAACAGTTTTAACAGGAATAAGTACAGCAAAATATTGCCAAGGTAGTTCCATAATTCCTTTTTCAACGGCATTTTCAATTTCATTTTCAACAATATTGCACGCATTGCGGACTATTTCTGTCCGCTCATGTGTAGCTTCACCAATAATCCTAATCGCAAGACCTGGACCAGGAAAAGGTTGTCGCTCGGAAATCTTCAGACCAAGCTCTCTTGCAACTTTTCTAACCTCATCCTTATATAAGTCTCTAAGGGGTTCTATAAGTTGTAATTCCATTTTTTCTGGTAACCCACCTACATTATGATGAGATTTAATCGTATCTCTAAGATTATCTCCAGATTCTATCCAATCTGGTGCTATGGTACCCTGTACAAGATACTCTACCCCCTTCTCTTTGGCAACCTTTTCAAATAACCTGATAAATTTTTCCCCAATAATTTTCCGTTTCTCCTCGGGATCTTCAACACCCTTCAAAGCCTTGTAATATTCATCTTTTGCATCAATAAGATGATGATTAAGCTTTAATTCATCCATGTATTTTTGAACATTCTCAGGTTCATTTTTCCTCATATATCCAGTATCAATATGAACTGCAATAAGTTGATTACCAATTGCTTCATTTACTAGAACAGCACAAACTGTGCTATCTACTCCCCCTGAAAAAGCAATTAAAGCTTTTCCTTTTATTTCCTCTTTTAATTTTGGTATGGATTCTTTTATGAATTTTTTAGCATCAAACATAATATTATCACAATTTAGATAATGATTTTTTTCTCAAACTATCTCTGTATTTTCCTAATTTTTTTACAAGGTTTTTATCTTTCACTGCCATTATTTCAATTGCTAGTAATGCAGCATTGTCACCACGATCAAGACCAACTGCAGCTACAGGTATACCTGGAGGCATTTGAATAATAGACAATATTGAATCAAGATTTACTTTTCCACTTACAGGAACTCCGATTACAGGTTTAGTAGTATGAGATGCGATACAACCTGGTAATGCCGCAGCAAGACCTGCTATACCTATAAAAACGTCTGCATCACATTTCTCAACTATATCCTTTAATACATCAGGTGTTCGATGGGCAGATGCTACTTTTATATTATAATCAATTCCTAATTCCTCAAAAATTTTTTTTGCTTTATCAGCAATTTGCATATCTGATTTCGATCCCATTATAATTTGAACTTTCATTTTTTCAAATCCTGATATAATCTTAATATATAAATAGTTTCAATCCCAAAATTTTGATATCGTAAATTAATTATATAGGCACTTAATGTTGACCCTCTAAGAATTTAAAATGCCTAAAACACTTGTAATATGTGAAAAAAATATTGCAGCTAATAGAATTGCATATTTTCTTTCCAATGGAAAAGCAAAGACCACTAGGGTAGGAAAAACACCAGTTTATGAATTTATTAGGGACGGTACTCCATGGGAAATAGTTGGATTAAGAGGACATATTATATCTCTTGATTATCCTGCAGGATATAATAAATGGAACCAAATATCTCCACATAAACTAATTGATGTGGAACCTTATAAAAAAGTTAGTGAAAGAGACATTGCATCAACATTAAAATCACTCGTCGATAAAAATCCGACTCTAATTATTGCAACAGACTACGATCGGGAGGGTGAATTGATTGGTGTTGAAGCAATAAATGTTCTTAAAAATTCAAATAAAGAAATTCATAGGATAAAACGAGCAAAATTTAGTGCAATAACAAATCAGGAAATCACAAATGCTTTTAATAGATTAGTAGAAGTAGATTATAATCTCTCTAATGCTGGAGAAGCTCGACAGATCATAGATCTTGTTTGGGGTGCTGTTTTAACGAGATTTATTTCTTTAACATCTCATCGTCTTGGTAAAGAATTTCTTTCTATAGGGAGAGTACAATCTCCAACATTAGCACTTATTGTTGATAGAGAAAAAGAAATTAAGAATTTCATACCTAAAAAATTTTGGAAGATTATTGCCACATTAAAAAAGAAAAATACATTTGATGCAATTCATTGTGAAGGACAATTTTGGATAGAAAAACAAGCTAATGAAATTTTCAATAAGGTAAAAAATAGTAAAAAAGCAACAATTATGGAGGTAAAAAAATCTATAAACAAAGAATATCCGCCCTCTCCTTTTAGTACCACTACATTTCTTCAATCTGCTTCTTCTCTTGGTTTTCCGGCAGCGAAAGCAATGAGCATTGCTGAAGAATTGTATATGTCTGGACTGATTTCGTACCCTAGAACAGATAATACAGTTTATCCATCTTCATTAAATATAAAAGGTATTTTAGAAAAATTTACCAAATCTCCTTTTATTACAGAAGCAGAAGAAGTAATAACAAATGGCAGGAAATATCCAACCCGAGGTAAAAAAATGGCAACGGATCACCCACCAATCCACCCAGTTGGAGTGCCTGCCAATAAGAAACTCTCTGCAGATCAGATAAAAATATATGAGCTTATATGCAGAAGATTTTTAGCTACGCTTGCAAAGGATGCTATATCAGAAACTATTGAGGTTTTGGTTGATATTGCGAGGGAGAACTTTAAAACAAATGGCTATCGACTTATAGAACCAAACTGGAGAGCTATATATATTTATATTAAAGAAAAAAGAAAACAAATTCCTGAATTGGAAAAAGGAGAAACAATTGATATTACTACAATAAAATTAATGGAAGATAAAACAAAACCTCAAAAAAGATACACACAGGGATTATTAATAGCCAAAATGGAACAACTCTCGCTTGGGACAAAATCAACGCGACATGAGATCATTAACAAATTATACAATAGAAAATATATCTCCGGTTCGCCACCAATTCCAACATCAACAGCATTTGCTGTAATTGATGCTTTATCAGATTGCGACGTAGTCAAACCAAAAATGACATCAATGTTAGAGGATGATATGAGTGCAATAGCTAACGGAAAACAAACTTTGGAAAAAATAGTAAAAGAATCTAGACAAATGCTCGCCACTGTAATGAAATCTCTTGAAAAAGATAAAGAAAAAATCAAATCAAGTATTCAAAAAGCACATAGAGAGCAAAATAAAGTTGGAAAATGTCCTAAATGTGGAAAAGATATGATTATAAGGACATCTAAAAATCAGAAACGATTTGTTGGATGTACCGGTTTTCCTAACTGTAAAAATACTTATTCTCTCCCGCAGAGAGGTGAAATTACCATGGTCAATAAAGTATGCAATTTCTGCGGAACACCTATTATCAATGTCAAAACGAAAGGTAAAAAATCATGGGAACCCTGTTTAAATCCTGAATGTCCAACCAAGAAAAAGTAAAATTTTATTTATCTTCAACGTCTTCTTCTACCTCTTCATTACTTTCAATTATTTTTGCTACAGAGACTACCTTATCATCCTCATTAAGTCTCATTATCCTAACACCCATTGTATTTCTGCCTTGAATTCGAATATCTTTCACTGGAATTCTAACCATCATCCCATCTTTACTTGTTAGCATGATTTCATCTTCATCGGTTAGTTCTTTTACATAAATAACTCTCCCGTTCCGTTCGTTGGTAATAATTGTCCTAACTCCTTTGCTTCCACGATGTGTCTTTCGATACTCTTGAATGGCCGATCGCTTTCCATAGCCGTTTTCAGTTATCGTAAGTAGATTACCTTCCTCTCCGACAACTGCCATGGAAACAACCTTGTCACCCTTACCAAGACGTATTCCTATAACACCTCTTGTTGCTCGTCCCATAGGTCTTGCTTCTTCTTCATTAAATCTACATGCTTGGCCATTTGCTGTTGCTATCATAATAGTTTGTTTTCCATCAGAAAGTTTTATATTAATCAATTCGTCGTCTTTATCAAGATTTATCGCTCGAATTCCATTAACTCTTATATTGCTATAAGCTGATAATTTTGTTTTTTTAATTATACCCTTCTTTGTAGCAAAAACAAGATAGTGTTCATCATCAAATTCATGAACCGGAATAGTGGTTTCAATATACTCTCCTTCTTCTAACCGTGGGAGAAGGTTTATTATTGCTTTACCCTTGAAATGCCTCCCTCCCTCAGGTATTTTATACCCTTTTAACCAAAATGCTTTTCCATGGTTAGTAAAAAACATGATGTAGTCATGGGTCGAAGTAATAAATGAATCAACAACTATGTCTTCTTCCTTTGTTTTTATCCCTATTAGTCCTTTTCCGCCACGGTGTTGTGTACGGTAGGTTTCTGTCGGTATACGTTTTATATATCCACTATCAGTAATGGTAATAACAACATCTTGAACGGGGATAAGATCTTCAACTTCAATATCTATTTCTCCTTCCACTATATCAGTGCGTCGTACATCCCCAAATTCTTTTTTAATTTCAATAAGTTCTTCTTTTATTTCGTTTAAGATATTTTTTTCATTACTTAATAAATCTTCAAGTTGTTTTATCAATTGTTTTGTTTCATTATAATCCTTTTCTACTCCCTCTATTTCCATACCAGTTAGTTTTTGAAGTCTCATGTCAAGAATTGCCTTAACTTGTTTTTCAGAAAATTTAAATCTCCTTATAAGTCCATTTTTTGCATCTTCAACAGTTTTACTTTTACGAATAATCTTTATTACTTCATCGATATTTTTCAGGGCAATCATAAACCCTTCAAGAATATGGATTTTATCCTTTGCTTTATTTAAATTATAAGTCGTTCGGCGAGTAATTATGAGCAACCGAAATTCGATGTAATGTTGAATAATTTCTTTTAAAGTAAGAATTTTTGGTTCACCATCAACTATTGCAAGATTTAATATGCCAAATGTTGTCTGAAGATCAGTATGTTTAAATAATTGTGTAGTTACAACATCCTCTATTGCATCACGCTTCAACTCAATTACAATCCGCATACCCTTTCGATCACTTTCATCTCGGAGATCCGAAATTCCTTCAATTTTTTTGTTTTTCACTAATTCAGCAATATTTTGTAAAAGATTTGATTTATTTACTTGGTAAGGTAATTCTGTCACTATAATTCTTTTTTTATCTTTCCCTTCAATGTGAGTTCGCGCTCGAACACGAATAAGACCTCGTCCATTTGAATAGGCACTTAAGATACCACCTTTGCCATAGATTATTCCACCAGTTGGAAAATCCGGCCCTTCAACTAATTGCATAAGCTCAGTAGTAGATATTTCTGGATTATCTATTACTGCAATAACGCCATCAATTACCTCTGATAGATTATGTGGAGCAATATTTGTAGCCATACCAACAGCTATCCCCGACGCACCATTGATTAAAAGATTTGGTAATTTTGCAGGAAGCATTACAGGTTCTTTTAATGAGCCATCAAAATTATCAATCCATTCCACTGTTTCCTTTTCAATATCCTGTAGCATGAGTTTTGCTATCTTAGCCATACGCGCTTCAGAATATCTCATGGCGGCAGCTGAATCACCATCTATTGAACCAAAATTCCCTTGACCATCAATTAGCGGATAGCGGAGGGAAAAATCCTGAGCCATTCTAACCATAGAATCATAGACCGCTTGATCTCCATGCGGGTGATATTTACCAAGTGTTTCTCCAACAACTCTTGCTGATTTTTTATATGGCTTATCATGGGTTAATCCCATATCATTCATTGCATACAAAATTCTTCTATGAACTGGTTTTAAACCATCCCTTACATCTGGAAGGGCCCGGCTCATAATAACACTCATTGAATAATCAATAAAAGCACGTTTCATCTCTGATTCAATCGTACGAATAAATTCCTTTTTACTTGATTCATCAATCATAAAATATCCTCATTAAATGTCAAGATTAACGACTTCTTTTGCATGATTTTCAATAAATTCCCTTCTGGATTCAACTTTTTCACCCATAAGAATAGTAAATAATTCATCTGCCTCAACGGCATCATCAACCGTTACTTTAACAGTCATCCGTTTATCAGGATCCATTGTAGTATCCCAAAGTTGATTAGGATTCATCTCTCCAAGACCCTTATAGCGTTGCAAACTAATTCCAGTTTCGCCCATCTCCTTTACTTTTTTCAATCGTTCACGTTCTGAATAAGCATATATAACCTGCTTACCTTTACTTATTTTATATAACGGAGGTTGAGCAATATACAAATAACCCTCCTCTATAAGTGGGCGCATATAACGGAAGAAAAAAGTAAGTAATAGCGTCCTAATATGTTCCCCATCGACATCGGCATCTGTCATAAGTATTACTTTATGGTAGCGTGCATTTTCGATATCAAATTCTTCTCCTATACCAGTACCTATAGCAGTAATTAATGCAAGAATTTCATTATTTTTCAATATTTTATCCATCCGAGCTTTCTCAACATTTAATATCTTTCCTCTTAATGGTAAAATTGCTTGAAATTCCCTATCTCTCCCCTGTTTGGCACTTCCTCCTGCAGAATCCCCCTCTACAATATATAATTCTGTTTTTTTAGGATCTCGACTAGAACAATCTGCAAGTTTTCCAGGTAAAGCAGAAGAATCTAAAAGCCCCTTTCTCCGTGTTAATTCTCGAGCTTTTCTTGCTGCATCTCGGGCACGGCTAGCTGTAACTGCTTTATCTATTATTGTTCGTGCGACCGTGGGTGTTTCTTCAAAGTACTCACCTAATTTTTCATTTGTCAAACTCTCAACAATCCCCCGTACTTCAGAGTTACCAAGTTTTGTTTTTGTTTGTCCCTCAAACTGAGGAGTTCTTACTTTACATGAAATAACTGTGGTAATTCCCTCTCTACAATCTTCTCCACTTAAACTAAAACTTTCACTATCAAATAATTTATTTTTTTTACTATAATCATTTAGAACCCTTGTGAGCGCTCCTTTAAAACCAGATAAATGGGTGCCCCCCTCATGAGTATTAATATTGTTGGCAAATGTGAAAATATTCTCCGTATAACCATCGGTATATTGTATTGCTATCTCAACCTCTACATCTTCTCGTTCAGCCCAGAGATATATTGGTTGTGGATGAAGTGGTGTTTTATTTCTATTAATATATTGAACAAACTCCCGGATTCCTCCATCGTATTTAAACAACTCATTTTTTCCACTAATCATATCAGAAATTTCTATTTGCAGTCCTGCATTGAGAAATGCAAGCTCTCTTAATCGAGTTGATATCTTATCATAATTTAGTTCTGTTGTTTCAAATATGTCCGGATTGGGGAGGAAAGTTACAGATGTACCATTTATATCTACTTTACCAATCTGTTTCAAAGGTTCAATTGCTGTACCATGATCATATTTTTGATAGTATTCTATTCCGTCTCTCTGAACCTTAACCTCCAACCATTTAGAAAGTGCGTTAACAACAGATACTCCCACACCATGTAAGCCACCAGATACTTTGTATGCTTGTCTATCAAATTTCCCCCCTGCATGAAGAGTTGTCATTACAATTTCGACACCCGATTTTTTATATTTTTTATGCAAAGATACAGGTATTCCCCTTCCATTATCAACAATAGTTGCTGATCCATCTTTATTCAAGGAAACCTCTATTTTAGTGCAGTATCCTGCTAGTGCTTCGTCAATAGCATTATCGACTACTTCATAGAGCAGATGATGTAGCCCTCTTTCATCAGTACTACCAATATACATAGCTGGATTTTTCTTTACAGCTGCCAACCCCTCTAAGATCTGTATCGTATCGATATCGTAACTATTTTTATCATCAGTTTTTTCTTTGGCCATAAATATTCACATCTGATTGAGAATACACACTAATTCGCTTAATTTTTTCAGGAATTTTTTTTTCCCATCTCCTACTCGAAATTTGGGGGTAATTTTTATGGAGTTTCATATGGAGTAGATACTAATAAATGTTACTATCTAGATTAAATATTAATTTTTAATAACAATTAAATATTCTTGAGAGTTTATCTTTTTGGAGGAGACTATGAAATATAAAATTTTATTTACTTTTGCGGTTTTTATTTTTACATTATCGTTTTTAAGTCAAAATTTTAAAAATCTAGGAGAAAAATCAAATAACTTGACAAAGGAGTATAAAATATTAAAGTTAGAAGCCACTAAGATGAAAAAAGAGCAAAGATTGATGAATTATGATTGTTAATGCCGATTTGCATATTCATTCACGTTTTTCTGCTGCTACTAGTGAAAAAATGAACATTCGAACAATTTCGTTGGAAGCACCTCGTAAGGGCATACATGTTGTAGGTACGGGGGATTGCCTGCACAGTGGTTGGATGGAGGAAATCAGGAATTGTAATACTATTGATGAGGGTACTTATGAACTAAATGGAACTCATTTTATTCTCAGCACTGAATTAGAAGATCAACGTAGAGTTCATCATTTGATTTATTTTCCTTGCATGTCTGCTGTTGAGGATTTTAAGGATAGAATCAAACATAAATCTAAAAATCTAGATAAAGATGGTAGACCTAATATAGCTCTAAGTGGGGAAGAGATTGCATCAATTGCAAAGGACGTTGACGCTCTTATTGGCCCTGCCCATGCATTCACTCCTTGGACTGCAATGTATGCATATTGCAATTCTCTGAATCATTGTTATGGTGATCTTTCAGATTATATTTCTTTTATTGAGTTAGGACTGAGTGCAGATTCTGATTTTGCTGATAAAATTCAGGAATTACATAGGTTGACTTTTTTAACAAATTCAGATTGTCATAGCCCACATCCAGTAAGACTTGCTCGCGAGTTTACTCGATTTGAGGTAAAAGAACCTACTTATAATAATATTAAAAAAGCAATTCTTCGAGTAGATGGAAATAAACCATTATTAAACGTTGGCTTACCACCACAAGAAGGAAAATATCATGAAACAGCGTGCCGATCCTGTTATACCCATTACACACTGGAAGAAGCACAGCGAAGACGGTGGAAATGTAGTTGTGGAAAGAGAATTAAAAAAGGGGTAAAAGATAGAATAAATGAAAAAGCTAATTTTTCGGAAACAAAGCACCCTGAACATCGCCCTCCATATATACATCTTATTCCTTTAGCTGAGATAATTACAAAAGCTGTTGGACAACAAAATCCCTTTACACAAACAGTTACAAAAAGATGGAATGAGTTGATTTCTGCTTTTGGAAATGAGATAAATGTGTTACTCGATGTAGCCATTGAAGATATTTCAAGAGCTACAGCACCTGCCATTACAGAAGCTATACAAGCGTTCCGTGAAAATAAAATTATTATTCACCCCGGAGGCGGTGGGCAATACGGCACAATTGAACTCTTAAAAGAAGGAGAGGTGCTAACCGTATTTTTAGGTCCCACAGACAAACAAACGAGTCTTTTGGATTATTAAAGGTGAGATTTTTGGAGTATAATAGTGCAGAGCAAGAAATTAAAGACATTATTTCTAAAAGCAATCCTAAAGAGATATTACAGAATTGTATAGAATTTTTATATGAAGAATTTCGAAAATATAGTTGGGTTGGAATTTATATTGTAAAAGGAAGCAATTTGATTCTAGGTCCTTGGAAAGGTAAGCACGCTACAGAACATACAAAAATACCAATTGGAAAGGGTATTTGTGGCTACGCTGCAAAAACTGGAAAAACTGAGGTAGTTTCTGATGTTTCATCTGATAAGCGATATCTTTCATGCTTTCCTTCAACCAGATCTGAGATTGTCGTACCGATATGGAAAAATGGAAAAATAATTGGAGAAATTGACATTGATTCAGATATGCCAGATGCATTCGATAGACAGGACGCCATTTTCTTAGAAAAAATTGCAGATATGCTTAATAAGCATATCTATTAGAAGATTTTTCAGCACTCAAGATCTTCATCATTGCCATCTCGGCTCAGAAAAGGTTCGTTCATCACTATATTAAGAATAAAGGTTCTGTGATTTAATGTTTATCCTTCAATAGATTTTTATAAATTCTGAAGCTTATAAATGTAAATCTTTCCCCATGTAAACGATATTGTTGATCCTATTAAATTTGCAATTACAATAGACCACCAGATCCCAATTATTCCGGCATTAAGAATATATGTTGATATTAAAGCAAACATTATTGTAAATACTATAGTTCTGAACAAAGTTGCAATTAAAGAATACGTTCCTTTTCCTGTACCTTGGAACATCGCAGAAGACGCAATACCAAAAGCAGCACCAGGATAAAAAAAACAGGTTATTTTTAAAAACATCTCAAGATCAGTTTGAATACCTACAGCATCTGGAGCAGTGGTAAAAACAGCTGCAATAAAAGGAGCAAGTAAGAATATTGCAACACCAATGAAAATCTCGATAATAAGACCAAATTTAATTGCATACATATATGCCGTATTTAACTTATCATAAGAACGCTCTCCAAAAGCGGCACCAGTTACAGATGTTACTGCGGTTGCCAGACCTAAAAGAGGTAGTATCGCAATCATGACAACTCTCCAACCAGTATTATAGATTGCAATACCATTATCCCCTCCTCCTGCTAAATTTATAATTTTTATAATAGCAATCATAGTAAATGACATAGATAATTGTTGTACCGATGCAGGTAAACCAACGCGAAAAATATCTTTCAAAATATCTTTATTTAATTTAAATCCAAGAAATTTAAATGATACAAATGTGTCCTTTCTAAAGAACAACCAATAGATCAATATTATTGAAGTTACACATATAGATATTACAGTAGCATAAGCAGCCCCGGTAACACCAAGGCCAAATGTATAGATAAATATTGGATCTAATAAAATGTTTAAACCAGCACCAAACATCATAGCATACATAGCTCTTTTTGCATCTCCCTCTCCTCTTAAAATTGCATATGCCACATTAGTAAAAAACAAAACAATGCTACCAAAAAAAATAACCCTGCCATAAGAAATTGCCATTCCTAGCGCTTCTTTTGCTCCTATTATAATAAATAAGTCTTCAGCAAATATAATTAAAAGTATTGAAAAAACAATTGAAATTAAAATAGTAATGATTATCGAATGGATTGCAACATTATCTGCACCTTCTTTGTCTTTTGCACCTATTCTTCTTGATATAGCTGATCCACCGCCTATCCCAATTCCCGTTGATATCGAAATTATCATCATAAAAAAAGGTAATACATAACCAACGGCAGCAAGTGCACCTGCACCAACTTCAGGAACATTAGCTTGTGTAAAAAAATTCGATCCAAGACCAGAAACCCATATGGCATCAACAAGATTATATATGGTGTGAGCAGACATTGCAATAATCATTGGAATAGCTAACTTGATGACTGCTTTCTTCGGTTCTCCAAGCAGTGTTTTAACACCTCGAGTTTGAATACCCAACTTTGAAGATTGATTAATTTCAGATGGATTTACTTTTGTCACAGGTGGTGGGAAATAGAGTTTTCTATTTCAATATTGTGATAGAAATTTTGTTAATTTGCAAAAAATATAAGTTACCGTAAAGTAAAAATTTTGTACCAAAAATTATAAGGATTAAAGATCATTTCTTATCATGTGGTGAGGAGACGTCATATTTTCATTTTATAGATAGAAAATTTAAGGAGAAGCATTTAAGGAATAAAACTAATATAAAAAGTAAGCTTATAAGTTATGAATTTATTTTGTATTAGAAAAAATATGAAAGAAAAAATATTCGTTGTTGGAATCATTGTTATTTTATTGATTATATCATTTAGCGGATGTATTGAAGGGGAATCAAAGATAATCTATGTAGATTATAGAGGTGAAGCAGATTATACAAAGATTCAGGATGCCGTTGATAATGCAAGTAAAGGAGATACAGTTTTTGTACGGAACGGAACGTATTATGAATCATTATTAATAAATAAACCAATTAATCTGATAGGTGCAAGTAAAAATCAAACAATTATAGAATTTAAAAACAGTAATAAACAGAATAGCGCCATAATAGTTAATTCAAATAATGTTACAATTAAAGAAATTCAAATAATTAGTAGTTTTACATCTTCAGGTAAAATTGGAATTAATATTAATTCATCTTATAACATTATTTCAAACAATATCCTACTAAACAATCATTATGGAATTAATATCAGTAAAGGTACAAAAAATAATAATATTTCTCGGAATACCATTTCAAATAGTAGAGTATATGGTGTTTCAATAATTTCATCAAATAACAACGTTGTTACAAGAAATAACATATCATTAAGTGGTTTTTATGGTATATATTTGTCCCAATCTGATAACAATATACTTTTTGGTAATACCGTTTCAGAGTGTGATTTTTACGGTATTCGAATAAAAGCATCAGAAAAAAATAGGGTTTATGGAAATACTATTTTTAATAATAACAGAGGGGCATACTTATGTTGCGGTTCTGTTAATAACATTATATATTACAATATTTTTAAAGAAAATATTGAATGGAATGCTCAGGATAATGATTTTAATCAATGGGATAATGGAAGTGTCGGGAATTATTGGGATGACTATAATGGGACAGATACTGATGCTAATGGTATAGGAGATATATCATATAATATAATCGATGAATATGGGGAAGCTAATAATAAGGATAGATATCCATTAATGAATGAATTTGACCATTAATTTTTATATAAAATTTCAAAAAGTGGGCTCGGAGAGATTTGAACTCTCGACCTCCGCCATGTCAAGGCGACGTCATAACCACTAGACCACAAGCCCCTATATGGAGGGAAATATTCTCTTTGCTTTAGTATTTTTCTATACTTCCTGACAACGCCTTAAATCGTTTAAGAACCTGTGTGTTTTAGCCATGGTCTATAGCACGGATTAAATCCCATTTTTACTTAACAAAAATCAATATTTGTCTGCCGGATGTGAAGATGATTAATAAATAAGAAAATTATAAGTTCAATTAATGGATATTTTAGAACGATGAGGTGCTGAGAAGATGAAAGTAAGAATAATTGCGGCAATATACTCAATCATCATTGGAATTGCAATGATTGGAATGTGGCTTTCCTTGATTGCTTCCAAAGTTCTTGCAGTTTTGTAACAATTATTTTTTTAGAAACCTTCTTGCTTTTATCATTAGGCAATTCATTGTAAGAGATAATTGTATAATATAACCATGCTAACCATTAACGTTATATTCATTTAAGCTATACCTATATTATGGCTAAACAAAAACTAACACTAAGCATTGATAAATAAATAATAAATCAGGCAAAAAGTCAAAACATCAACCTCAGTAGTTTTCTTGAAATTCGTCTTATAGATTACCTTTCTGATAAGGAGAAATGCTCCAGTCGGGATTCTCTGTTAATTGTATAATGCTCAAGCCTAGAGAAATGTAAAAAATTATGTTTAACAACAATAATTTAAAATTTTCAAATGTAACAATAAATATTAAGATTTATATAAGTGGTTATATTGTTATTTTGATCAATTAAAAACTATATGAAATCTAAATGAAGGATCGTAATGCTAGCCCAATATTTGATTACTTTTAGAGAAGTTTTAGAAGCAGCCCTTATAATGTCTATCGTTTTAGCATATTTAGCTCGAACTTGTAGATTAACACTAACGCGCTATATTTGGTATGGTGTTTTTTCAGCAACTTTGGCGAGCATTATTTTAGGGATTACTATTTGGCTATTATATGGTGTGCTTTCGAAATCTGTTCAAGCGCTTTTTGAAGGAATAGCTGCATTAATTGCTGTTTTTGTATTATCATCAATGATATATTGGATGGCAACTAAAGGGAAAATACTTAAAATTGAGATGGAAAAACAGTTAGAATCTATTGCTAATCGCGGTGCAATTCTTAGTTTAATCTTTTTTTCATTTGTCGTGGTTTTCCGTGAAGGATTTGAAACTGTTTTATTTTTGACACCTTTCATATTAACCGATGTTGGATTAACAATTGTTGGTTTATTGTTGGGATTATTGACTTCATTGGCATTATCATATGGAATATTCAGGTTTGGAATGAAAATAAACATACGTAAATTCTTCTATTTTACAAGTATATTGCTAGTGATTTTAGCTGGTGGATTAGTCGGTTATGGAATGCATGAAATTGTTGAGGCAACTGGAACATCCTTATGGGGCTGGTTTGGTCAGCCAGCCTATGATTTGATGATACCTAGTGATAGTCTGCTACATCATAAAGGAATAGTAGGTTCAATATTCTCAGTGATGTTTGGTTATACAGTTATGGCAGAGTGGGTAAGGGTTATAGCTCATTTATTATATCTTTCTTTTATGCTTCCTCTAGTTATAATGATTTATAAGAAAAAGTAAATTAAAATTTTACATTGTTATCTAAAAAGAAAATTTAGTTTTATTTTCCCTTAGATACTTTATTTTCACCTAGTAATAATGCTACAAATTTTTCTGCAATTTAAATGATTTTAGAAATGAAATTAATGTAAACTTGAGGACAGTAATATTCTTTATTCATTTTCTAATGATTTTATTATCTCTAAGCTCTCTATAGCCTCTGTAACCAAACATTATGATTAGGAGTTGAAGAACTACAAGTAGTTCATCTCTAGGATATTGTAGATTTGAAATGGAAACTGCATGTGATGAATTTCGTGCTGGAACCTAAAAAATAACCATTTTTAAACTATCTTTTATTTGTTTTTAAGTCATGATTTTATATTATTCTCTATTTGAGTGAAATTAGGTTGTGAAAAATTATGAAAGGTTCAGATAAAACGGAACCGAAGAAAGATTTTAATCGTATTATTGTACCTGTTAATGGTTCTGATAATTCTATTCGAGCCGCTAAGAAAGCGTTTTCTCTTGCTAGAGAAACTGGTTTAGATGTAACTACAATATTTGTTGTTAATATTCCTGGTTCTACATTTCCCAAGTTTAGCAATACATATCCTCAGATGGTTGATATTATCAAAAGTGATGGGAAAAAAACTCTTGATAAGGTAAAAAACATGGGTGCTAAAACGGGAGTAAATGTCAAGACTAAGCTGGTGGTCGGTATTCCTGATGATGAGATAATAAAAGAAGCTGGTAAAAAGGATCTAATAATCATGGGTTGCAAGGGGAGATCAGCACTCAGTAAAATACTTATTGGTAGTGTTTGTGAAAAGGTTTTACACCATTCAAGTTCGTCGATTATGGTGATACGTTGAATTTAGGAGTAATTGTTTATGATGGATAAATGGGAGTGTCTTGTTTGCGGTTTTATTTATGATCCTGAAAAAGGGGATCCTGATAACGGGGTTGATCCGGGCACGACTTTTGAGGATCTTCCTGAGGACTGGGTTTGTCCTGTTTGTGGTGCTGCTAAAGATCAATTTAAAAAGTTAAAGGGATGAAATAAGAATTTGGAGGTAGTTGTGTATGACGAAATGTAAAGATGGAAGAAAACACATCATTGTTGAGGAGTATACAAGAAAAGTTGGTACTAAAGTTAGATCTCATGAAAGAAGTTGTCCTACAAGAGGTTCCCAATCTAGTGATGATTGGAATATTTGTTGTGTCTGTGGAGAACAGTTTGGACTTGATGATCTCCAGGATGTAGATATCAGGGGGGAGACAAAGAAAGTTTGTGATGAATGTGTTGATACCGTTCATGGTTTAATATAAAAAAAATGAGGTGAAAGAAAAATGTTATCTAAAATACCAATAGATCTTAAAAAAATAAAGGAAGAAGATATAGATAAAGAAATTTTGAGAGCTGCATTAATTGCTGAGCTTGATGCTATAAACTTATATGAAGAGATGGCTGCTTTGGCAAAAAATAAGGACATTAAAATTGTTCTTTTAGATGTTGCTAAAGAGGAAAAAGAGCATGTCGGTGAATTTCAGACGCTTCTTTTAAGATTAGACAAACAACAAGTAGAAGAAATGGAAGAAGGGCGAAAAGAAGTTGAGGAGCTGCTAAAATAAAAGGTGGTATATAAAATGAAAAATGAGAATTCAATTCTCTATGTGCAAACGAGTGATACGCCTGAGAGACAGTATTCTCCATTAGTTTTAGCGCAAACAGCAAAAATGATGGATATCGAAGCAAAAGTGTACTATCTCGGGCAAGGCCTTCGTATACTTCGTCCTGGTGAAGCTGAAAAGATCAAACTCGGGAGTTTTCCAAGTGTCGCAGAAATGATCAAAAAGACCATGGAGATGGGTATAGAAATCTATGTTTGTGAGGCTTCAAAGCAGATGCTTGGATGGGAAAAGGTTGAATTAATACCTGGTGTTAAGATTGTGGGTGCTGCAACCTTAAATGATCTTGTACTTGAATATGGTTCTACAATGTGGTTTTAGGAATGATGTTTAAATGCAATTGGAAACTATATCAGAAGTAATGGCAAGGGATCATAATAAAATTGTAAAATTGCTCAATAATTTTGGTAAATGTATAGACCTTGATAAACTGAATTTAAAAGAAGCATTTGAGATGTTTAAATGGGAGCTTGAAAAACACCTCTTTACTGAAGAAAAAGTAATTTTTACATCTTATGAACCAGAAGATTTTGAAGAAGGTTATAAAATTGTTACTCAACTTATGTTAGACCATGATAAAATACACAAACAATTGAAAAGAATGAAGAAGATTATCAAAATAAATAAGGAATGTAATTTTCAAGAGTTTAAAGAGATCTTTTTAAAACATAAAAATTTTGAAGATGAACAGGTGTATCCGAAGTTTGATCAGGAGTTAGACGAATCAACTAAAGAAATGATTATAAAAAGAATAAATGAGGTCAAATTAGCGGATAATGGTTTAAAAGATATCAAAGTGAAATGTTCTGAATGTGGTAAAAAAATAGGAATTTTAAATTCTTATTATAACCTAAAATTTAGGAGAAGATGGATCTTTTGTAGCAAATGTTATGATAAGATAGAAAGAAAAGGATCTCCATTTCTGGAGAAGATAGAGTTTAAGGTGATGAGAATATGAAAAAGATTGCAGTGATCATTGATGACATTTTTGAAGACTCTGAGTATACAGAACCTGCTTCTGCTTTTATTGCAGCGGGCCATAATCTTACTCATGTTGGTTTAAAAAAAGGAAAAACAGTAAAGGGAAAAAACGAAGGAACCAAGGTTACAATAGATGAAGCTATTGGAAAGGCTTCAGTTGATGATTTTGATGCTTTGTTGATTCCTGGTGGTTATTCTCCTGACAAGCTTAGATCTCATTATGAAGCCGTAAAGTTTGTAAAAGATTTTATGGCCAGTGGAAAACCTGTGTTTTCTATCTGTCATGGTCCTCAGCTGTTGATTACTGCAGATGTTCTCAGGAATCGTAAGGTCACAGGTTGGAAATCAATTATTCAGGATATTAAAAATGCTGGTGCAATTTTCATTGATGCAGAAGTTGTGGAGGATAATAATTTTGTTAGTAGTCGTAGTCCTCATGATCTTCCAGTATTTATTAAAACGAGTTTGAAGAAGTTGAAATAATAAAAAAAATTGAGGTAAAAATATGGAAATAAAATATGAAGAAAGAGTAGGTAATTTAATTCAAGAAGATGATTGGAAGAAGGAGAAACACGTACCAGTTATAGAGTGCCCCTATGAGGTATCAAAGGATGAAATTTTTGATGTTAAAGTAGGGCTAGGCAAAGAGATTACTCATCCTAATACAACAGAGCATCATATAAGGTGGATTGACTTATATTTCCATCCTGAAGGCGAGAAATTCCCGTATCAAATTGGTCATTATGAGTTTAATGCCCATGGTGAATCTGAAGACGGCCCAAATAAAAGCTCTATTTACACTCATCATGTGATAACAACTTCTTTTAAAACTGGTAAACCTGGTACTATCCATGCACTTGCTTTGTGTAATATCCATGGTCTTTGGCAGTCTTCAAAACAGATCAAAGTGGAATAAAAAAAATATCAGAGGTTTACAAAGATGAAGAATGATTTGTTTAATTTAGATGGAAAGGCCGCTATTGTAACCGGCGCCAGCCGAGGACTTGGAAAAGCTATGGCCGTTGGTCTTGCTAATGCTGGTGCAGATATTGTTGTCACTGATATTCTAGATACATCCAAAGTTGTTGAGGAGATTAAAAAAATAGGAAGGAAATCTATTGGTCTATTAGTTGATGTTTGTAATAAATCATCTTTGGAGACAATGGTTAAAGAGACCTTGGAAAAATTTATGCGAATTGATATTCTAGTAAATAACGCAGGGATTTTAAGAATGGGTAACGCAGAATCAATGAGTAAGGATGATTGGGATAAAGTAATTGATGTTAATTTGACTGGTCAGTTTCTATGTGCTCAAGCAGTAGGTAAACAGATGATAAAACAAAAATCTGGTAATATTATCAATATTGCCAGTATAGCTGGAATAGGTGGATATTCACAAGCGGTAGCTTATAATGCCAGTAAAGCCGGGGTTATCTCTTTAACTAAAACACTGGCTGTGGAATGGGCTCAGTACAATATCAATGTGAATGCTATCTGCCCTGGTGTTTTCGCTACTGACATGACCGGAGATTTTCTAGAAAATGAAGAATTCAAAAAGAACATCAAAAACAATGTTCCTCTTGGACGCTATGCAAACCCTGACGAGATCGTAGGAACAGCAATTTATTTAGCATCTAAGGCATCTGATTATGTCACCGGTCATTCCCTAGTAATAGATGGCGGTTGGACTATTTTGTTATAAAAAAATGGTTGAAGATTCTAATGAAAAAAGATGTTTTCACCTATATAATAGGAGGTAAAGCCGGTCAGGGCACAAAAAAAGCTGGTATTGTTGCTGCTAACTTTTTTGCTGATTTAAAACGAGAAGTTTTTCAGATGAATGACTACCCAAGCCTTATTCGTGGTGGTCATAATTTTTCAGTTGTCAGTACTTCAACATCAAAGATTTATAGTCATTATATGAAAGCAGACCTTGTTGTGGTTCTAGATCAACGAAGCTACAATGTCCATAAAGATCATGTTGTAAAAAATGGAGTTATGGTTTTTAACTCTGATAAAGCCAAAGGTGAAGGCATTGGTATACCTATAAGTTCTGAAGCTAAGAAATATGAGAATTCAGATCTTATCGAGGGTGTTGCTGGTATAGCTGTCCTTGCTGTAATGGTTGGAGTTGATAAGAGGAAATTAGATGAAATTATTAAAAAAGAGTATTGGCGTAATGTTGAGGATAATATAAAGTTTGCACATGCTATTTATGATGCTGCTACTGGAAAAATAGAAAACAAGATTATCTTGAAACAGGGTGATAAAAAATTTGTATCTTTGTCAGGTAGTGAAGCTATAGGTCTGGGTGCAGCTGCTGCTGGTCTTGACCTTTATTTTGGTTATCCTATGACCCCTTCAACTCCTGTTCTTCATTTTTTTGCAAATAATGGTAAAAAACTAGGTATTGTAGCAGTTCAGCCTGAAAATGAAATCGCAGTTGCTAATATGGCTATTGGTGCAAGTTTTACTGGCGCTCGATCTATGGTTGGTACTAGTGGCGGTGGTTTTTGCTTGATGCAGGAGGCTTTCTCTCTTGCGGGTATGGTTGAAGCACCAGTATTGTTCTATATCGGTCAGCGTCCAGGACCAAGTACGGGTGTACCAACTTATACTGAACAAGGTGAGCTACTGTTTTCCCTTAATCTAGGTCAGGGTGAGTTTCCCCGTATTGTAGCTTCTCCAGGTAGTATAGAAGAAGCTTTCTATTTGACAGCTGAACTATTGAATCTTGTTTGGCGTTTTCAAACACCAGCAATTCTGTTGTCTGAGAAGCATTTAGGCGAAAGTAGCATGAGTGTGACCATTAACCCTAGCAAAACTAAATGGGCTGAACCGGTTATGCATAAAGGTGGTCAATACAAACGTTATCGTGACACAAAGGATGGTGTCTCTCCATTGTTGTTTCCACCGAGTGAGATGTTAATCAAATGGAATAGTTATGAGCATGATGAATTAGGTTTGACCACGGAGGAACCTGAGTTAATTGCTAAGATGCATGATAAAAGACTTAGGAAACAGGAAAGTCTGGTTGATTATTTGAAAAAAATGCACACTGTTAACAGATTTGGCGAGGGAGAACCTTGGATTTTTACCTTTGGTTCAACGACGATGAGTGTTCTGGAAGCTTTGGATTATGGTGATATAAATATGACAGTTGTTCAGCCAGTTTATCTTAAGCCTTTCCCTATATGGGAACTAGAGGGGTTTAAGGGAAAGACATCAATTGTAGTAGAACAAAATAGTACCGGTCAGCTTGCGTCTTTGTTAAGAGAAAAAGCTGGTATTGAAAACAGTGCTTCTATTCTGAAATATGATGGTTGTCCATTTGATCCGATTGATTTAGCAAGCAGGATAAAGGAGGTGGTAAAAGTTGAGTGCTGATCTTTCTTCGGATGCAGAGATTACCTGGTGTCCTGGTTGTGGGAATTTTGGGATTCTCAATGCGTTTAAGAAAGTAGTTAAGAAACTTGAGGATAAAGGAGTGGACCGAGATAAATTAGTGATTTCTGGTGGTATCGGCTGTCATGGCAAGATTATTGATTATGTTGGATTGAATGGTTTGTATTCTATTCATGGTAGGAGTATGGCCACGGTTCAAGGTATGAAACTTGGTAACCCTGACCTTAAGGTGCTAGCTTTTGCTGGTGATGGTGATGCGTATGGTGAGGGTATTGCTCATATGATTTTTGCAGCGAAACGCAACGCGGATATCACTGTGGTGGTGCATGATAATGGTACGTATGCTTTGACTACGGGTCAGTTTTCACCGACTAGTATGAAGGGTTTTAAGGGCCCATCATTACCTGAGGGTAATATTGAGGAGCCATTAAATCCACTTAGTTTGTTGTTGGAGGCTGGTGCTAGTTTTGTCGCTCGTGGATATGCTGGTAAGATTGATCATCTTTCTGATCTCATTGTTCAGGCGGTATTGCATGAGGGTTTTTCTGTTGTTGATGTGCTACAGCCTAGTGTTGTATTCAATAATACGTATAAGTTATATAATGAAATAACCGAGATAATTTCTAAACCTGCAGAAAATATTGAGGAAGCAATTAGACTTGTAAAGGAAATGGGAGATCGGATGCCTATAGGTGTTTTTTATAAGATTAATAAACCTGTTTTTCACAAGGAGTTGATGGGCGATTGGAGTCCAACTAAAGATAAACTGGGAAAAAAAATGCGATTGAAAAAAGTTGAAGAGTTTCTTCAACCATAAAAATATGGAGGTATAATAGATATGAAAATTAGTATAGATCAAGAAGGATGTATTGAATGTGCAGCATGTGAACAAGCATGTTCAGAGGTATTTGTTGTGGAAAGTGGTCAGAAGGCAAGTATTGTGGAGAATTACCGGAAAAACGCACCAGATGTTGGGGAAGTCCCTGATAGCCTGGGTTACATGTGTAGAGGATGCAGCAACGTCGTGTCCTGTTTAGGTGATTAGCACCGGATTAAAGAGAGGGAGAATACGGTTGAGAAGAAAACTCAGATCCTAATCGTATATTATTCTATGTATGGGCATATATATCGGATGGCGAATGCAGTAGCTGAAGGAGTAAAAGAAGCTGGTGGTCAGGCTATTCTTATGCAGGTTCCTGAGTTGGTGCCAGAAAAGTATTGGAATGAAGATACAAAGAAAACGAAAGAGATCATGAAGCATATTCCAGTTGCGGATTCACGGCATGCGTTGCAGGGTGTCGATGGCATTGTTGTTGGGACACCGACTAGATATGGGAATATGTGCGCGCAAATGCGGAATTTCTGGGATCAAACCGGTTCTGATTGGGTGAAAGGTACTCTTGTTGGGAAACCTGCTGCAGTATTTACGAGTTCAAACACTCAACATGGGGGACAAGAAACCACGATTATTAGTACAATGTTGACGTTACTTCATCATGGTTGCATTCTTGTGGGTTTACCATACACGGTTAAGGAACAAAGTATAACGACAGAAATTACTGGTGGATCGCCATATGGTGCTTCGACAATCGCAGGTTCTGAGGGAGAACGCCTACCTTCTGAAAATGAGTTGAAAATGGCGCGGTATATCGGCAATCGTATGACATCTCTTGCAAAAAAGTTACGAGATTGATAAAGGTGTAAGTAGGGTTTGTATGAAAAGTTATAAAAGGTATACTCGAGAACATAGGCTGTATAAATTTAGTTCTCCCAAAGATATGGTAAACAAGAAATAGCCGTTTCAGATTATAATCTACATGAAGCGAAGAAACATATTGAGAACAATGAGTATGTTAGGGGTGTTTCTCATGCGTATTATGCTATTTTTCATGCTGCGAAAGCCTTGGCTCTAAACAAAGGCATGCAAGAGAAAACCCATGACTGTCTCATCAGTGCTTTACAAGAGTTATATGTAAAAACTGGGGATCTGAAACCAATACTTGTTCAGAATATCAACGAGTGTTTACATCTGTTTCAGACTGCTACTTCTCAAATGAATTTTGATAAGGTGAATGCAGAGACAGCGATCTCGTATGCAGAGGAGTTTTCATCTGAGACTTGCACCCTTCTAGAGAAAATGCCAAGGAGGTGACATTCTCTTGATTTTTGCTCTCACCCACAAGAAAAAAACTAGAAAAGTTAGATGGAGATAATAGATCTAAAGGTCTTAGAATTTATAAATCCACAACGAAAGGTAATGAACTTTTATTAAATATTAATAAAACATTAAGCTATTTCAATAATAGTTATAAATAAAATTACAAATAAATTGCCTGGCTTAAATTGCTTAAGATAGGAAATGTTCTCTCATTTAAATTTTATTTATTTTTGAATTATATCTTAACTGTTTTTAAGTCATTTTTATACATAAGATTGTTTTTTTGTTTTATAATTTTAAGATTGGTGATAAAAAATGATTGTAAAAATTGACAAAGATGGTTGTATAGAATGCGGAGCATGTGAAGAAGCCTGTTCAGAGGTTTTTGTAGTCGAAAGTGATGAAAAAGCTAGTATTGTAAAAAAATATCAGACTAAAAACCCTGGTGAAGGCGAGGTTGGGGATGACCTGAGTGGTTGTGTTCAGGAAGCAGCTGATAGTTACCCTGTTGAAGTTATAAGTTTAACCTAAGGAGGTAATAGTTTGCAAAAAAAATTTTTGATTGTAATATACTGCTTTTTGTTATTGCTACCTATTGTATCAGCTTATAAAGAGATCCAACATCAAATAAGTAACTCTATTGATTATGGTAGTTTAGAAATTGAAGTGATCAAAGGTGGCATAGGTGTAAGTGCTGTAATTCGAAATGTTGGTGATCAAAATGTTACAGATGTTAACTGGAAAATTAATTTTGATGGCGGAATTATATTACTCGGGAGACACAACGAAGGAATAATTACCAAACTATTTCCAAAGGACAGTGAAACGATTAGATTACCGCTTGTTATTGGTTTTGGGAAAGCAAAAATAACCGTAACAGTAAATGCAACAGATGCAGATACAGTTTCTAAGTCTATGAATTGTCGTTTATTGGGTGTAATTGTAAATGTATTTCCTGGTGATGCTGAGGCATTGACAGTTAAATTAGAGAAAATCGCTAGTGGTTTCTGGTCTCCAACAGTGTTGACACATGCTGGGGATAATTCGGATAGGTTGTTTGTTGCTGATTTAAGAGGAAAGATTTATGTTATTGAAAATGAAGTTGTCTTAGATCAACCGTTTTTAGACTTATCTGCTAAAATTGTTAAACTAAATCCTATTTATGACGAACGTGGTTTACTTGGTCTCG
>JABAOC010003938.1_pt1 | contig 45530 bp, 50 predicted proteins | sample 7062161 | NCBI WGS metagenome assembly JABAOC01 (sample SAMN14538625, study PRJNA623070) | marine sediment metagenome | biome: marine biome [ENVO:00000428]; feature: marine pelagic biome [ENVO:01000023]; material: deep marine sediment [ENVO:00002113] | place: India: Gulf of Khambhat ... | reverse complement strand
TATGGTACCTTCATCAGTTAACACAGTAATGGGCCATCTCACTTCAATTCTCGTCACTTTATTTCTCCTCTCCAATTCGGCCTGAGTTTTTTCTGGGGTGGGAGCAATCGTAGCTTCTCTTAGCTTCGTATCGTCTACAGAAGCGAGCAGGTCTTGAGAGCCAGTGGCACCGCTCTCTGAGACACCTTTCAGTACCTGTCCATTCTCATCCCCATAATCACTATCTGGGGTTAAGAGAGGGGAGTCCTCAAGGGATGCTCTTTCTTTTTTCTTGGCCAAAAATACGAGGCGTGAGCGACCGAGTCTTATTTCGTCATTGTGTTTGAGGAGAACGCGTTCAATTTTTTCTTCATTTACCTTTGTGTGATTGATACTTCCAAGGTCCGTTAGAAGATAGCCAAGCTTTGTTTTTGTTATCTGGGCATGGTGGCGAGAAACAGTTCTATCAGAGAGGATAAGATCGTTGTCCTTATTTCTCCCTATGGTAATCTTCTCCTTTCCGATTTGAAAGGTGAACCTTTGGCCGTCGTTGGTTATGACAACTAAGCTTGGCATATCCTTTGTCCTAGATTTATTTAATGCATGTTTCTTGCCAAACTGGAGATCCAAATTCCATCCGATCTTATTGAAGGCTACATCTGCAATACTGAAAAAATTCGGCCGACCTAAGGGAATCCACAAGATGTAGGCATTTTGACAAAAAATATCTTGAATACTTCTCGCTCGGCTTCACCCTCGAAAGCTATTTAGATTTCGCCCGAACGGACCAGTGATTATCGGTCACAGAGGTCTCCTTGAGGCACAAGAACTGACACTTCTGCGGAACAAAATCAACCTCTTTGTTGTACGCATTCCCCTTGGCACCGTACTTCCAGAGCTCCTTCCGGTTGATCGCATAGTTGAGGCTTTTCTCAACCGTACGTCATCAGGCTTTGGTGTCAAAGTCGCCGCAGCTGCTGCGTGCCTCTGGGGCCTCTCTGGGCAAAGTCATCGGATAACCTCTTTGTTCATAAGGATAATCCCCAATTTCATGTTTGGCGATATCCTCGTGGGTTGGGCAAGCGCAGTAGGCCCTAATCTCAGTAATAAGCCCCTTATCGTTGAACCGGTACCACTTATCACCCCTTAAATAGGCCTCTATCTTTGGCTTGAAGTGCGTCCATTCGACCACGGCTTCCTGTGCCTCTGGATCAACGATCACTCGGTCTACTGTCCACCAAGAACCCAGCTCCTTAACACATTTGATCCAACAGTCAGCTATTGCTGTAGCGCCTCGAAGCGCGCCAAATGGACTCCCTTTCGGAAAATAGTGAACTGCATTCTCCACAAAATATGACACAATCTTATTTGCGTAGGCCTCATTACATGCGTTAACGTAACCGCGGAGGGCCTTTTCAATATGTTCTCTTTTTAATGCCATAGGTTCGTCCTTACTCAGATTTCACCACCCAGGTCATCCAAGATGGGCCAATCTAAGTTATGAAAATCTTAAATAGAAAGCGCTTGGAGTGTCAATCGGTTTGAGGGAGTCATCATCCTGCAGATGCCTGACTCTGAGACCCTGCGGATTGAGGTCTTCAGGGAAGGGACCACCGGCCCTATAGGCTAGACCTCCACGGAAGAAACGCATTTAAGAGGTAGAGCTAAACACAATTATCGAGTGACTTGATTACCTGATTGACCTCAACCACAGACATGGTCAGTAAACCTTTCCTAACAAGTACTGATCATAGCATACCAAAATGTCTAGCAGAACATTTGGTTCTTGCGCAACAGATGTAACAACTAGCCATTTCGTACAACACTATCGCATGTCACCACGCCGCGCCCGGCACAACAGAATCGCTCTGGTAAACCGACCCAGCTCAATGCTATAATTTGCGCACCTGGCACATGACTCCTTGGACACTATTGATACCAATCTCCGGGTCGTAGGGTGGGTCGTAGGACATCACCATATTGACGTTTGTTTCCAGGTAGCCATTCTCTGCTGTTTCTTTTTCCGGCAGCCACCAGCCAAAGACACCGTTCACCACATCGGGGCGAATGTCTTCCGTCAGTTTTGCCATGTGCTGGATGGAGCCCTTGGGTGTTTCAATAACGACCCGATCGCCATCTTTTATTCCCCGTTCTTTTGCTGTACCGGGATGTATGTGTAGTTGTGGGTATGGTGTTATCTTCCTTACCCATTCATAATCCGAGGAGCGGGAGAGGGCGTATTCCTGGCACCTTCTGGTTGTTAAATAGAGGGGATATTTCTCGGCGAGGCGTGGGAGGAGCACCGGACTTTCCGCGTGCTCCTTGTATGTAGGAAGAGGCTCATAGCCATAGCGCTCCATACGCGAAGAGTAAAGCTCCACCTTCCCTGAAGGGGTCCGGAATCCCTGGTCCACATATTTCCTGTATTTTGGTTGCCTGATTATCGGACCCTTCTCGCAGAGGTCCCGGTACCTCATGTCCGAGTCAGCGAAGTTTGCCTCCATGAGTTCATCGTTATTCTTCCATGGGATCAGGTTTTTCCGGATATATCCCTTCTTCACCATTCTCTCGGCTATGTCGTGCAGAATCTGAATATCTTCAAGACATCCTTCAGGTGGCTCGACAATCTTTGGCATAGCGCTGAGCCAGTTCCCATAAGGGCTAAATCTGATATCGTTCAGCTCGATCGGGTGAGCTAACGGTAAAATCAGGTCTGCCAGGTCTGAGGTCGGGCTGGGAGTATATGCCAAAACCATCAGAAACTCCAGCTTCTTCATCGCCTCTATTACCTTCTCAGCACCGGCATATGTCAGCACCGGGTTTGCCCGCATGACAATCCAGGCCTTGACAGGATAAGGTTCACCTGTGAGTATGGCGTTGATAATAGTAGGATTATGCGGTCTGTGCATTACTGCATCAGGTCCAGCCCAGAGTGGGAAGCGGTCAGCTCCCAGGGTTTGTTCCTCTACTTCCTTGGGAACACGGGCACTCACCATAGCATTGTCCAGTGCGCTAAAACCGACCGGTGGCTGTTCAGGTAGACGGTTTCCACCAGGTACGTCAATGTTGCCGGTGATGGCAATCAGTGCGGCAAAAGAGCGGGCTGCCTGGGTGGAATTGGAATGCTGGCAAAGACCGATATTGCCCCGGTAGCTTGCCGGTCCATTGGTAGCGTAGGTCCTGGCTGCCTGCACGATTTCTTCAAATGAAAGTGATGTGACCTCGGCTGCCCATTGCGGGGTATATTGCTGCACATGCTCGCGGAGCCTATCAAAGCCCACGCAGTAGTCATTCACAAAATCTGCATCGTAGAGGTTTTCATTAATGATAACATGTAACATGGCCAAGGCGAGAGCGCCATCGGTTCCGGGCCGAATCTGAAGGTATAAATCGGCCGCCTTGGCTACTTCACACCGCCTGGGGTCGACAACAATGAGTTTGGCTCCGTTTTTCTGAGCATATAAGACGTCCTGCCATTGTCCTCCACACGAATGTGGCATATTTGTTCCCACCAGCAGAATGCACTTGGAGTTACGGAAGTCCTCGGCGCTGCGGTAGATGGTGAGGACATCTCCATAGGTTAATGGATCGGCTGTCTCGGCCGTCCCTTGACATAGATCCCGGTTGGTCATCTCGTTAGGGCTGCCCAGGGTACGGGTGAATAGGGCAATAGAGGGAGTTGGGAGGGTGGAGCATATCGATAGGGGACCAAATCTATTTCTCACCTCGCCCAGCCGCTCAGCGGCTATCTCAATAGCCTCTTCCCAGGATATTTTTTTCTTCCCCAAGGCGGTCTTTAAAAGAGGCTGCTTGAAGCGCTTGGGATGATAGAGTATTTCCCACTCATGAAGGCTTTTGGGGCATGTATACCCCCTGCTCCACGGATGCTCTTCATCGCCCTCAATCTTGGTGATCCTGCCGTTTTCTACCGTGGCGACGATGCCATCATAACTGGGACAAGATGAAAATGGACAGATTGTCCTGATTTTGCGAACTCCTTTGGTATTACTCATTGCTTTTGCTCCTCTGTCTCATCTCTAAACTGATTGAGCTGATCATACACTCTGGTAGCTAATCCAGTTACAGCTAAAGTGGCCTTCTCACGTTTCGCCTTCCTTGATCGCGTCAGTTGGTTCCATTACTATCCGTCCCTTTTCAAAGTCAATGTATCCCCTCTCTCATCATCCTGCAACACCCGGTTACATAACGAGTGAAGCTAATCAATGGTAATATCCTGAAACCCTACCACATTGGGATGGTTTGGACCAAAGGTCCTTTTTGCAACTGTCAATGCTTCTTCACCTACCTTTGATAATACCTTCATGGTTAGATCCCTCTTTTCTACAGCTGAATTCTCACAATGGTAATGATTGTGTATCGGAAGTAGAGTCTCCCCTTATTCTAAGAGTACTACGGACACCTAATTGAACTGACCATTTCTTCAACTTCGCTGATATACTTTTCGACCGGTGTGTCTTTAATATACGCAGCTGTTTTAACATTTATTTGCAGGTCGTCACAATACCAAGTAATAACAAATCAAGGCTCTAAGTGGGTGACCTTTTCCCATATAAGTAAAATCATACTGAAGGATATACCGTCGATGTCCCCTTTTCCAAACCAGAAAAGGGCATGGCGGCAAGAGTTTTTCATTGCAAGGTATTCACTATTTCTGGGGTAAGGAGGTGCAGCTATGAAATGTCCAAGCTGTGGTCTCATGAATCCTGACGATGCGGTCAGGTGTAACTGTGGATACAGTTTCACCACTCACAGGCTCTATAAGCCCTATTAAGACATGCGAGTCAGGGATTTCTTCTTCAACAGTTGGCGCACGTTTGGAGCAAATTGGATCACGTTTCTGGTGCTCGCTGCTATCCCGACTGCCGTATCGCAGGCCTTGCCCCTGGCTATAGCGCCTACACTAGGTGAAGAGGCTGCCCCGGGGACCATAATAACAGTGATGCTAGTGTCGATCATAGTATGGATCCTGTCGACAATGGCCTTGACAATGGCTGCCCACAGGACTTCTGATGGGCAGACGGTAGCCATTTGGGAAAGCTACACTCTATCCTTGGGACTCTTCTGGCGATACATCTGGACGGGTATACTCTATCTGCTCATCGTCGTGGCTGGTTCTATCGTTTTCATAATTCCAGGGATTATATTCGCCGTCAGGTATGTGTTCGCTCCGTATGCTGTTATCATTGAGGGAATTAGTGGAGGAGCAGCACTTTCACGCAGCAAGACTCTAACAGGGGGCAGACTGTTTGGTACGTTCGTACTTGAGCTGGGCTTTGGGTTGTTGTTCCTTATTGTATTCGCCGTACCCTTGTTTCTACTGATCTTGCTGATCGGACAATTCTTCGGTCATCCCTTGTTGGCAGAAACCGTTCAGCAATACGGCAACATTGTTAGCGAGGCGTTGTTCGTCATATTCAACGTGCTGTTATTCAAGAGCCGGGGAGTTATGGAGCTGGAAAAGGGGGGAATCTGAGACGGCGATTGCTAACGCGACCAGTGCAACCGACCTGGACGCTTTGGCAGACCTGTACAGGTCCCAGGGTAAACATAAAAAGCCCAAAAGGTTGGAAGAACGTGCGAGAGAAATCCGTTCAAAATCAGGAAGGTAACACTGCTAATGGAACCCTAAACACATCTCTTAGATAAAGGATGGTAGTCGGTAGATTTCAAAATGAATCAGGCAGCCAATAGCCCCCGCCTTTTTGTTTAATTGCGATAGAAACATTTAATCGACAGTGGTTCCGAAAGTCCTCACATTCAGTTAGATAGTATGCACGATTAAAGACTTAAACAAAGTGGGCCGTTAATGGCAGGCTCCTTCACACAAAAGCGAAAAAGGAGGGAGCTATGAACCAGGTAACAGCCCACGGGGAAGAGTATGCATGTCGGATAATTCTCTAGAGATAGGTACTTAAGACTCAAATCCTTAAGTCACCTCTGAACACGCTAAACCACTTGCTTACCCTCAGCCAGTCCACTCTGCGTTCGATTTGAGTCCTTCGCTCACTTCCACTCCTTCTCTCTACCCCTCCGTTCAACAAGTAGTTAAGATCATATACCCTGCGTCTGTCTTCTCCAGAGCGCCGGTCAAAACTAGAGTCCCTCCTCTCTAACATCCTCCTCCCCCTCATGTTGGAAAATGCCCCTGCCTCCAATAGCTTTTAGCTAAGCCGGATCAATCCCTCCTAAACCTCCACCCGAATCCTACAGATTTGATTAGACTGAGACTCCTTCAGTCTACTCCATTATCCGTTCGCGCTGACATCCTGCGGCTTAAAATTGATCTCGAAGCCGAGGAATGGTTTATTTTCCAAACCCTTCAGGCCCTCGGCCTCAAAACACGCTATGGCCAGCTGCAAAGTATGGTAATCCATCTCAACGCTATCCCAGCCCAGTAAATGCAATCGTTCGTTTACTTGCAGAAGGTTCACATCGGGACTAAGTAGAACACTGTTTGCCAAGTCCCTCATAAAGCCATGAACTGTACACGGCTCTACGCCCTTTTCCTCTAATCGTTTTATCAGGATGCTTATGAGCTGCTCCATCTTCTACTCCGGTCTCACGGGTAACGAGGAGAGCACAGTTCTCTCAGAGCTGGCGGCTGGAGTGACGGTCGAGATGGTAAGGTCGAAAATCAGAGGCCTCTCTGGTGCGAGTTGGGCAGCATGCTCTCCTGTAAATATAAGCTCTAAGGATTTGCCTTTCAGGGCGTCAAGATGATTGTGGAACACGCTCAGTCCAAAAGGATGTATATCTCTCAGGCAACTGGTATGGATGAAGATCCTTNNCTTGAGGTGCGATGGGAATACCTTCTTACAATGTCGAGAAGTTTGTGGGCGGAGATTCCATCGAAATCGCCCCTTAGTTTCAGGTGCAGGTTTTCGCTGTTTCTGTGAACAGCAATCTTGAAATTTGTACCCATAATGCTCCCTTATTGGAATTTAGTGCAAGAATCATGCAAAGTTAAGGAGCTCAAAGATTGCTTTAAAGTTCAGATAGTTAGGTTAGCCTTCTTAGAAAGTCCATCGCGAAAATGGCAAGAAGATGCCAATTTATGGGAAATAAAATGCCACTTTCTATGTAAATTGTACATGCTTTCGGTGGGGGGAATGGGAGAAGCGTGAAGTAAAAGTGACCTGTGTTGACGAAGAGGGGGAGGCTGGTAAAAGGAGATACCAAAATAAGCTAGGGCTCATTGGAGTTGTTTGCACCGCATTTCCTATGGCTTCTGGCAAGCCCGCAAGGGTGCACCGTACTTGCCAGACACTGGAATCTTAGAACTCTAACGATTACACACGGTAGTCGAAAGTCTAACCTTGTCTTGGAACCTGACGAGGAAAGATCAAGGTCACCATACAGTGGTTCCTAAACTGAACTCAAAAGTCAACGGACAATCGAATATGATAGGAGGGCGATGAATGTTTCAAGCAATCTTGAGCGCGAAGAAAAGCAAATACTGCTTGTTTGCAATTGATATCGACATCTCTGAGAGATCCTTGGTTCTGACGAATGCGGTAAGGGAATCCACGATTTGTGATAAGAGCCACCTTCGCTTAGGGTTCGAGATGTGACCCCGGAGTCGGAAAATCCTTGACAGGGAGGGGTAGGTATTATATGAAGAATGCAGCTTTCCCGGGGTCGCCTTTACCTTGCGGCTATAGGTTTCGGGGTGGGCTGACCCTTGTTTTTTGATTCAAGCAACTAGATAGGAGAAAGGCATGAAGCTAAACAGTTTGAAGATCGGTTGGGCTGTCGCTTTCATGGCATTATTTTCCTGCCTGTTGAGTAGCTACGCCAGCATTGCCTTAGCAGAACCCCTCAGTGCGAGCCCTGACTACATTTATGTCCGCAAGGGTGAGACTAAGACAGTGACCATTAGTGGCGGCAATTTTAGAAGTCAATGCAGTGTGGTATCAACTGATCCCTCTATAGCCACTGGGAAGTTCAATAGCATGTCTAAAAAAGTGGAGATAACCGGGGTGAGTGCAGGCGAGGCAAAAATCACCTTTACCGATTCTGATTCCAATTCAGTTACTATAAGAGTCAAAGTATTCAGCATTTATATGTCAGCCTGAGCAGTCACGCGAGGGGAATCCACGATGCAAGGCCTGGCTGGAGAAGGGTCATTTCTCTTCGGCTTTCACACTGACCCCGGCGAAGGGGTCTTCAAACTCAGTTTTGAATCCCACCTTCCGCATCCCGGCTAAACAACACTCCTTGTCTTCTTCCACGGTTCCGCTGCTCACCCCGATTCCGCCGATGACATCACCACGTTCATCAAGAAGAGGATATCCTCCGCCGACGATGCAGATCCGGTTATCCGTGTGCTGCAGGCCGTAGCCCATGGCCCCAGGAACTATAATATTTCGTACCATATCGGTTGGTCGCTTAAAGGCTGCTGCGGTCCAGGCCTTTTTTTCCGCGATGGGGACATTGATGATGCGGCCTTTGTCAGGACGCAAAGCGCCCCGCAGGTGTCCTCCCATATCCACCATCGCCACAGAGCTCGCCTGCCCAATAGACTGGGCGTAAGCCACCGCTTCCCGCATCAAGGTCTCCACCTCCGTCAAAGTCAATTCCCGCATAGTTCACTCCTCCTTCTTGTGATAAGTTGGCCCCTTCGAATAGGACAACGGGTGCTGGGTGTCAAGGGAAAACTGGTCGATTCATGATTGAGCTTGACACACAGGACCGCCTCTTCCTATACTCGCCCACCAGAGAGCAAGTTCCTATCAAATGAAACTTATCAAGGAGGAACTGGTATGGACAGCAGGGAAAGGGTGCTCAGTGCCCTGAATCACATGGAGCCCGATCGCGTGCCCGTAGACTTTGGCAGCTTTTCGGGCGCAACCTCTATGAACGTCTCTGCGTACAAGAATCTCCTTACGCATTTGGGAATGGAAAGGGAGGCGAGAGTCGAAAACCTTTTGATGTTTACTGCGGAGATCGATAACGACATCCTTGACATGTTCCACGTTGATACGAAGTCTATCAAGCCGTCCATTCCCTTGGCAGAGTTCGACGCGCCAGAGGAATTTATGTATGAGCAGTTCCAGGTGAAGTGGCTTAAGTCAACGGATTTCACCTATGCCCCTGTTGAAGGCCCTTTTCAGAAGATCGCGAATCCGACCCTGGACGACCTGAAGAAATTCAGATGGCCGACTCCGACCGAATTGGAGGACCCTGAGAAGTGGAGAGAAAAGGCACAGAGGATTCGTCAGGAGACTGATAGAGCTCTTGTCGCGAGAATGCCACCGGGCATCGTCACCCATGCCCAATTTATGAGGGGCTTTCAAGGTTGGGCCGCGGATCTCTATTTGAATAGAAAGTTCAGCGATGCGCTGCATGAAAAGCTCGCGGAGCTATGGATTGAGACAGTGAACACCCTTTTGCCTGCCTTGGGTGAGAACGTTGATATCATAATGTTCGGAGATGACTTCGGCCTACAGGATCAGCCCATGTTAAGCCCCCGGATGTTTCATGACAGGATAGCGCCTTTGATGAAGCAGATGATAGGAGGCATCAAGGCCAAAACAAAAGCCAAGGTGGCCTTACACACTTGCGGATCAGTATATGATCTGATAGATGATTTCATCGAGATTGGGATTGATGTGCTCAACCCGCTCCAGGCAACAGCCAAAAACATGGGGGCCGAGAAGATAAAGAAAAAGGCCGGTAAGGCCCTCGCATTATGGGGTGGAATTGATACACATGTTGTCCTGCCCAAGGGCACCCAGCAGGATGTGAGGGAAGAAGTCAAGCGAAAGATACCAATATTGGGAGAAGGCGGCGGCTACATCCTTTCCGCAGATCATAATATCCTCGTCGATGTACCCCCAGAAAATCTGATTGCCATGTTTGAAGCTGCCGTGGAGTATGGGGGATACTGAGCAACGGAAAAAACTCGATAAGGAGCAAACCATGGTAAATCTCAGTGAGATCAAGGAAGCCATCATCCAGGGAAAACCAGACGATGCCAGGGATTTGACTCAGAGAGCCCTCCGGGGAGGACGGGAAGCAGAGAAGGTCCTGAGTGAGGCTCTCATAGCTGCAATGAATGAGGTAGGGGAGCGGTTTGGTAGAAACGAGATTTTTTTTCCTGAGATGCTTGTTGCGGCAATGGCAATGAAGGACGCATTGGCCGTTTTGAAACCCATTTTGGTCAGTAAGGGGATTAAGGGAACAGGCAAGGTGGTTCTCGGGACCGTGCAAGGAGATCTCCATGATATCGGGAAGAATCTGGTGGGGATGTTGTTCGAAGGGGCGGGCTTTGAGGTGATAGACGTGGGGATAGACACACCGAAGGAGGAATTTGTGAAGGCCATAAGGGAGAATGGTCCTCAATTGGTAGGACTTTCAGCTCTTCTAACGACTACCATGCCGAGAATGAGGGAGGTGATTAGCGCACTTGAGCAGGAAGGGCTGAGAGACCAAGTCAAGGTCATAGTAGGCGGCGCCCCGGTGACGCAGGAATATGCCGATGAGATAGGAGCTGATGGGTACGCACCTGATGCGCCCTCTGCAACAAACAAGGCAAGGGACCTATTGGGAATAGCTTAATTTTGTGAGGAGTCTTAAGAGTCTCCGCAAAGAGAACCTTCCAAGCTTTTTTTGCATCTCCAGATATTCTTTGGCGGTTTGTGTGCAGGTAATGACCTCCAAATCACTATGTGGCATCCTTTTCTGGCATCATCATATGCCTCTTCTTCATTGTGCCTCAATCTCATCTTTGATCCTCAGAATCAGCTCTTTAAGGCATGTAAAGAGTTCCAGAACGTCCTTTGCTCCTGCCTTGAAGGCGGGCTCTTCTCCGTTTTTGGCCTTTGAGCTGTCCGGCTTCCTTTCTACTATCCTATAGTTGGCATTTATCTCAAATTGGGCCGATTCGATACCACACGTGTGCCGAGCAAAACTGGTGACAGTCCCCTTTCCTCTGGCTTTGCAGAGAGGCCGATTAAAGATCGGTGGCTCCTGAAAGCCCCTTAGGGCAACTGCGATGATACCCTTAAATGTCGGGCAGGAACATTTCTCTACATCATCGTCCAGTACGCCGGCGCAGATCTTAAAGCGTTTGTCCCTATCAACCCCGTGGATATCTGCCACAAACCGTATCCCATACTCTTTAATAATCTGTTTTATCTTGCCCTTATACTTCGTCTCCTCCGAGCGGTTCGAATCTTCACGGGTTTTGTTTTTCACATAGATGACGTGTGCACCTGTGACCTCTCCGAGCTTGATGGCTATAGAGGCGGTATACTCGTCCTCCCCCTTCCATTTACCGTCACGAAAGTGCTTGGCACCATGGGGGGCTGAAATCAAAACAGGGATGTTCCCCTCCTTGAACTCAAAGTAATCCTCGCTTTCCCTATTATACTCTATCTCGCTATACTCTATNNTACTCTATCCGCTTGATGTCCTCGAGCAATTCGTCCATCTGTAAGCCTTACATGGGCGCCCATGGATTCACTAATCAAAAAACGGCTTCATGCTATTGGCAAGCCCTTCGGGCACAGTATCGATGACCCATACATCATATCCTCTCTCCATGGGGCCGGTATCGCTTGTATAGACTCCTTTTGGGTAAGGCCTTGAGAAGAGCTTTGTGTGGAGTGAATAGTAATCCAGTTTCTTATCCACAGGTCCGGAGTACGTGATGAGATTGAATGACCCAACACCTATCGCCTTATAGCCACGCAATGCCCTTGTAAGACCGTGTGCGAATTCATGTATCTCCTCTTCGTCTAAGTGTGCCAGAGAGCTTTCGCGGAATATAAACTGAATTTCATTAAAGCCACGAGGAGCAAAGCTCGCTATAACTGACAGGTGATCATTGCCAGAAACGTATCTCTCCTCTAGCCTCCTTTCCTCTGCAACCAAGTCTTCCCAATACCTTTTTTTGTTGAGCTCAAAATACCCCTTGCCTTTCTCTAAAAGCATAGCCTGCTGGGGTACTGGCTCTCTCTCCACCAAAATCTGAACATGGGGGTGTATAATGCTTCCAGCAGAAGGTGGCATGTAATTCCACACCCAGATTGGCCACAGTGCTTTCCTATCGTGTCCATATACGGAAAAGATATAGTCTTTGGATGCCAGTAGATTGTCTCTTAGCAGATCAACGCTGAATTCGTCCAAATCCAGGTAATGTCCTTTGCTCAGGGTGCCAACGGCGTGATTCTCGCCAAAGGGATTCAGATTTGGAAAGATTACGGTCTCGCCGATCTTTATTCTTCCCCCTTTACAGACCGCCTCTGGAAATAGTGGGGTTTTCTCTTCTATTTGTTCTGGGCAAAATACACACGCTGCCCTTGATTCACGTATGATCTCTTTTAACCTGATATCGCTTTCTGCCTGCTTCAACCTCTTTGCCCTGTCAGCATTTATTCTACTCTGCTCATGGGTTAAGGGGTCAAACCTGTATTCTATTCGATTTCTGATAACCTTTCGGAATCCTCTCATCTGATGCCTCGATCTTCGTTGAGCTCACTTTAAACTCACTATAATTATGTCAAATGTTGAGGTCTGAGGCAATAAGGGAGAAAATAGTAATTGACATTTCCCACACTCTTCACGATATTGGCGAGAAACTCGTTCAGATGCAAGGTTAAACTCGAAATCACCACAAGTCTACGCAAAGGAGGTACTAACAAATGAGCGACAGACGGAAAGGAGACTGGTCAGTGTACTGTCAAAACCTGCCAACGCACAATGAGTCATGTCCACAATCCAGCACAAAGAGAATGCTCATCGCCTCCCTGCTCCTTCTGCTGGCTCTGGTTTTCTCCTTAGTCCCTTCGGTACGGGCCTTCTACTACGAAAGCGAGATTAACCCCAGAGTGATATACAAGTGGGAAGTGGTCGAGGGGACAAGGGTTCGGGCTGATGGAACGTATTTTGTAGTCTCCAAGAATCCCGACACTCTTGACTCAATCAAGTACGTCCTGTTTGAAATCTACTATCCCGACAACCGACTACTAATTCGCTACGCATACTACAAGCAGGATGAGCTCTTTGTTTATGAACTCGATTACGGAGGATACCGGGAAGGGGAATGCTACTTCGTACGGACTGAACCAACTCCAGAGGATATGAAGGAGATTGAGAGGCTGCTGACACCTCATCTGGAGTGACCTGCAAAGGTGATACCTCTAGGCAGTCTCCTGCAGGTAGCTACGGACTTCCGAGTAGGTACGGGGTGCTACGACCAGCAGGTGATCATCTATCCTCTGCCCATCCAGGTACTCATCCAGTGAAAACTCACTCCCATCTAACCTGTAAATCTTCCCTCCCGACGCTTCGAGAATGACGCGGGCCGCAGCGAGATCTCGATAGGTCTCATGAGCTATCACAGCCGCCTCGGCGCGACCGGTTGCAACATAACATATATGAGCACAGGTGCATCCCAGACCGCGGATTTTGCCGGGAAATGTGGAACGGTACTGATGGTGAAATCGGGAGTAGATGAGCAGAAGGCTCTCATCGTTGAGCTCTTTTTTTGGAGAGACGCGGATTTCGTCTTCTCCCCAGAAGGCCTTTCCGCCTGCCTGGGCGTGAAAGAGGTCGTCGGTCACAGGCATATAGAAGACGCCTAAGATGGGCCAGAAATTCTCGACGAGTGCCAGTGAGGTTCCCCAGATTGGGATTCCCGCCTGAAAATTGGCAACCCCATCTATTGCGTCGTAGATCCAGAGGTATCGCTTCCCCTCATGGCTATAGGACTTGTCCCCTTGGCTGCTCTCAAACACCTGATGTTCAGGGAAATGAGCATGGAGCTGATCTTGAAAGGAGCTCACGAGGAGGAGTTCCGCCTGCGTGACCAGCTCTTCATCGAATTTGACCTCGGGATTACCCTTGCCGTAATAAGAAAGGGCCTCGTGTCCTAAAGCGCGGATCGCCTCCAAGGCGAAGCGAGTCAGATCCTCAATGCTCTCGCTTTTTGATGCCACCGTTTCCCCTCCTTTCTTCAAGCGGCTCCTCTCATTTGAAATGTGACAGAGCCGGTTTTCTGAGACGCATAATTCTAACACCTTCATAATCTACCAAAATGTCAATGCATGGCAACTAAAACTTGTCATCCGAGCCAGTTCACCCCATCCACAACCCTCCGTACCTGAAGCAAGCATGGATCTCGCTTCTACACCTTCTTGGAGGTTTTTTATCCACCTCGCACCGTTGCGCGCTCACTTTTCTCCCTTGCTCTGCGAATCTTCTCACGTGCATGATGCGAGATGCCACGTTCAGGAGAAAACCCGGCTCAACCAGCCAGCTCTTCAATGACCGCCTCATCCTGGATCTCGATGCAACCCATGACGCTCTGGGCTGCTGGGCAGAAGGTCAGGTACGTGGCGAGGGCTTGTCTGGCCTCATTCGCCTTGTCCCGGGGAACCTTGAGGTGGTACTTGACTCTGATACGAGTGATCCTCAGAACGTTATCCACGTTTTCGATATCCCCCTCTACATTGGCCCAGTATCGCTGCTCGGGCGTGTCGATGCCTTTTCTGGCCAGCACCGTGGCCAGCGTCCCCATCATTCAGGCAGCGATAGCGCTGACCATATGGTCAAGGGTGGCCGGGTGTTCCTCCCTTGGTTCCACCTTATAAAAGCTCTTGATCCCACCGTGTATCCCATACCGGACCTCTCCGGGGAATCCCTCGATAACTGCCCTCCGCGTGGGACCCTCCTCACGAACGATGCGACTGCGAGAGGTATGAACAATTTCTCCCATTTTTCCCCTCCTTTCTTGGTGAGAACATTATTGGGTTTAAGGTGTGACACCGGAACATAGCAACCTATTTATCTAATACGCCACTTCTCAGGATTCCCATCTCAAGCCCTCTTAGTTCTGCTAGCCCTCTCAGCCTGCCGATGGCTGAGTATCCCGGGTTGGTCTTTTTCCTTAGGTCATCAAGGATAAGGTGCCCGTGGTCCGGTCGCATTGGAATACGTCCTGCATGGGGATCCCTGTCAAGCCTTCTCATTTGCTCTTTAAGGATAGCCACCATAAGGCCATACATATCCACCTCACCTTTAAGGTGGCCTGCCTCATAAAAGCTACCTTTGTTGTCCCCCTGAACACTCCTCAAATGGGCAAAGTATACCCTTTCGCCAAATCTTTCAGCTATCTTTATCAGGTCATTATCAGCTCTCGCACCTAAAGAGCCCGAGCAGAGGGTGAAGCCATTGTATACCGAATCGTGGGCCTTAAACAGTAACTCATAATCCCTTTCAGTGCTTACTATCCTCGGTAACCCAAACAACGGCATTGGTGGGTCGTCTGGGTGAATCGCCAACTTAACATCCGCTTCCTCCGCCACAGGGACTATTCCCTCTAAAAAGTAATAGAGGTTTTCCCTGTATTTTTCATCTGTCATATCCCTATACTCATCGAGTCTGGCCCGCAGCTGTTCTAATGAGTATCCCCCCTCGGCACCGGGTAGCCCAGCTATAATGGTATGCTGCAGCACGGCTTTTTGTTCTGAGGTCATTGACTGAAATAATCCGCTAGCCTCTTCAATAATTTCTCTGCCATAATCAGCTTCCGCACCAGGCCTCTGCAAGATGAACACGTCAAAGGCTGCAAATTCCGCAATATTGAAGGCAAGGGCCTTTGAACCGTCTTCAAGTTCATAACTCAGGTTAGTCCTTGTCCAGTCGATCACGGGCATGAAGTGGTAGCATGCGGTCTTTATCCTTGCCTTTCCGACATTTCGGAGGCTTTCGCTGTATCTTTCTATATATTCGTCGCGAGAGGGCTTTCCTAGTTTAATATCCTCATGTACTGGAATGGATTCAACGACGGGCCAGGTTAAGCCAGTAGGCTTGGCCGGGGTTTGGCTGTTATCCCATTCGATAAGCCTCTTTCGTTCCAGGATTGCCTCTTCTGTCCAAGCTTCTCCAACGGGTTCTTCATATAATGCAGTAACAATTCCGGTTGCGCCTGTCTGTCTAATATCCTTCAAGGTAACGGGGTCATTAGGACCATACCATAGCCATGTTTGTTCTAAGTTCATATCTTTTCTCCTCTAGACACTATTCTCCTCCACCTCAAGCACCCTTGCGGCAAGGACATCACACCGTATCAATACCCCTTTCCTTGGAGAAAAGGGTCCTCGAGCCTCCATGGAATAGATGTTTGATGGTAATCCTCTGTTCCACACGTGGAAGACAGGCGCTATTGTCTATCTCCACATATGTTCCGACGAAATCCTTGGATCTTCTTGGCCAAATCCTCTATTTTGCCCAATAAGGTCTGTGAAGGGTCCAGGTGATGGCCATGGGTTAACAAGAGCTTCTCTTGCGTAGAAGCGGCGATCGCATAATCAGGATATTCAACGGAGAACTCCTTTAAGAAAGGGAGTAAGGCCCTGAATCCCCGGTAATCATAGGTCTTTTCCTCCCCTGGCTCGAAGTATCCTGGGGTTCCATCCATTGCGGTATTTACGGCAGACAGGTTGAGGTTCAATATGTCCCCAATGAGGGTCAGAGGCAACGACAGAGTAACCCATTTTCTTTGCTCCTCGCCTGAAGATCTTGATACCTCGATTCCCTGGTCTCCATGGACTTTACGGTGGGCATTGTTAGGGGTAAGCTATTGATCAGGACGAGACAAGAAAAGAATTTGTCGAGACGACTCTTAATGCAAGACCTTTGGCTTCTCCTCCTCAAGTGCCTGCTGCAGCTGGAGCTGACGGAGCTGTTCTTCAATCTTCTTGATATACCTCTTAAGCTTTCCTTCCTGATATCTGGCCACGGCCAAGAGTTCATCCAAGTCAATATGCATATCGAGGATTTCGCTCAAGACGGAAAGCACTGCACAGGAGGCCTTCGGATATTCTACATGGGTTAGATAGTTCGGCATTTCCCCCAACAAGCACACGCCTTCAATCCCCTTTTCCTTAGCGATTCCCAAGAGGAACCCATTCAAGCCGCTAATACTGCCGCCGGTCATTACTTTCAGGTCGAACCCCTCCAAATCCCCTATCAGCTCGACACTGGTGGCCACGCAGTGGACTTTCGATTCCTGGCTGATCTTGATGGGAAGCGCGAAGGCAGCTGCGGTGTATACGCGTTTTACCTTGAACTTCTCGCCTACTTCAATAACCTTATGAGCGAGTTGATATTCCATTCCGCTTGGTTGGGCCTCTCCGATAAAGATTATTACATCATGGGCAGAGTCCCTATTCTTCCAGCAGTAAAACTCATTCCTGGGTAATGTGGTCAGCCTCGGGGATTCCACCGTTCCATCATCCCTGACGGAGACACCAGAGAAGCGAAAAGATTCGGCCAGATCAATTTCCGCAAATAGTTCAGCCCCCAATTTCTCCCTCATGTATCTTGCAGCCCCAAGAGCCACATTACCCATCCCGGACCAGGCTGCAAACAGATAGGGATCTCTAAGCTCAGGTTCATGATGAAGCTTGACCGTTATGATTTCCCCCTTTTGATCAGGCCTTTTTGCTTCCATTGTTAATTCTCCATTCTCTTCGTAGCCCCTTTTTCCGCCCCCGTTGGGAGGGGATAGAGGCTGTAGGACTGCTGCGGGGCACCAGCGAAGTTGAACTTGGCACACGGAGGGTCTCCCGTTGATTGGCCGGAGCTCCACTTGGGACCGGTGAATAACTCCACGGGTAGAGACTGTTAGAATTTCACGCTCTTTACCAGTCCCTCGTATTCCTTGATCTCTTCGTCGGTCAGCCTGCGGCGGAACAATCCCTGACGAACCAGAATGGGGATCCTTCTGTTCAGGGCGAGTGCCACTGCGTCGCTTGGTCGGCTGTCCATGGTATGTTCTACGCCGTTGGCTCGGAAGATCACGTTGGCGTAAAAGGTCTCCTGTCGCATGTCGTAAATCTCGACGCGCACGAAATCCAAGCCAAGTCTCTCCAAGATGCTCAGGTAGAGCTCGTGTGTGAGAGGGCGTTTCGCCTCAACCAGCCCCTTTTCCCTGGCAATGGCAGTGAATTCCGCATCACCAACGAACATCATGAAATAATGCTCTGCGTCTGCATTCTGCTTGAGAACGACCATATTGCCCCGATTGGGGTCTGACTCAAGGTGGATCTCACCAATGGTGATCATTTCCTCAGATATCATGGTGTATCCTCTCTGCTAGACATGGGCCCTCTTTGGGATTCCACCAAGGAGGACCCATGGATTCCATATCTTAAGAATTCTTCCCGGAGAATGCAAGCACGTGCCACTCATTTCACGGGGATAGGCTCACTCCACCGGGACTTGCTTCGTGCCTTCTTCCTCTTTAGCGAACTTCTTTGCGATTTCCGCAAGCTCAAGAAAACGTTCATCAACTCTTCTGAACAGGGTGCCTTCGGGGTATGTCCCATCTGGCTGGAGCGTTCCAGCATCCATCCCCGTGAGAATCTCGATCCCTTCCTCCACTGTGGAGATCGGCCAGATGTGGAATTGGCCTGCCTTCACACTATCGATCAGCCCTTGCTTGAGCATAAGGTTTCGAACGTTTTTCGTGGGAATGATGACGCCTTGACGACCGTTGAGTCCTTTGCGCTCACAGATGTCAAAAAAGGCTTCCACCTTGCGGGTTACCCCTCCCACGGCCTGAATTTCCCCTTTCTGACTGACGGATCCGGTCACAGCAATGCCCTGATAAATGGGAACGCTTGCCAGGGCACTCAAGAGCGCAAAGAGCTCGGTACTCGAGGCGCTGTCCCCTTCCACCAGCCCGTAGCTCTGCTCAAAACACAAAGTCGCCGTAAGGGACAGGGGTTTGTTATGGGCGAAGCGTTCTTTCAGAAAGCTGGTCAGTATCATGACGCCTTTGGTGTGAATGTTGCCACTCATCTTGGATTCCCGTTCGATGCCAACCACGCCCTCTCGACCCACTGAGACAGTGGCCGTGATCCGGTTGGGTTTGCCAAATTCGTGGTCACCTGTCATGAGCATTGACACGCCATTGATCTGACCTACTTTGTGGCCATCGGTTTCGATCCAAAAGATATCCTTCTCGACCAGCTCTTTAATTCGCTCTTCAACCAGATTCGATCGAAAAACCCTTTTCTCAATTGCCTGCTCCACGTGTTCCCGCTGGATGAACTCCGCTTGATCGAGGTCGGCGAAATAGTTGGCCTCTCTGATCAGATCGCTGATGTCTCCCAGCTCGAGGGTGAGTTTTTCGTGGTCTTCAGTGCGTTCCATGCTGTATTCAAGGACACGGGCCACACCTGTCCTGTCGAGGTGGCGGATCTTCTGTTCAGAACAAAAGTCTCCCATCATTCGGGCAACCTGAATGGCCGTGTCCTCTTTTCGATCCATCCGGTCGTCNNCTTGAAGATCTTCTGGAAACGGTCGTCATAAAAGTGGAGCAATTCAAAAAGGTAGGGATTACCCGTGAGCACGATCTTGATATCCAGTGGGATGGGCTCAGGCCGAATGGTCCTGGTGCTAAAGATGCCGTAAAGCTCTCCCAAATCTTCAATTCGAATCTCCTGATCTCGAAGTGCTCGCTTTAAGGCCTCCCAGGAGAGATACCATTTGAGCAAATCCAGCGCCTTCATAACGAGATATCCTCCATTGGCCTTGTGAAGGACACCGGGTTTGACCATAGTGAAGTCCGTAAAGAGGGCGCCAAACAACGCCTGTCGTTCTATGGTACCGAAGAGATTGGGATATACGGGGTTGGACTCAATGACAACAGGGGCACCTTTTGTTCCGGAATTGTCAACCAAAACGTTAATATCGTACTTTCGAAACGTCGACTCCTTGGCTGCAACCGGTATGTGTAGGATCGGATGCTGTTGGTCTTCCTGTTTTTTTATGAAGTCTTCGATGTTTTCGACAATATCTTCCCGCACCACTTTGAGGTATTCGATCACCTCACCCTCCTCCTTATACTTTTCGACATGGGGTTCCATGTGCTGGCCCACCACGAAGAGGGCGACCTCCCTCTTCAGGTCATCCTGCTTGCGCTTTGACTTTGCTTCCGCGTCCCGGATCTTCTTCACCGCGTCTTTCATCTTTTCCTGGAGTTCGTCGCTTTTTTCCCTCATCCTTTGCTTTTCCTCTTTATTCAGTTGAGCCAGTTCTTCCTGTGTCAGTGGTTGACCCTGCTTTGTCGCTGGCACGATGACCATTCCCACCTGAGACACTTGAAGCATGAAGCCTTGTCCTCTGGCGAGATGGGATAATCTATCAATGATCTTGCGACGAGAACGTTGGAGGGTCTGTTGCAATTCTTCATCTTTTGCCCGATAGTCATCACTTTCGAAGACCTCAGGGATTTTTGTCTGAAGGGTATGGACCAACTCCTGCATGTCTTTTTTGAGCTCTTTGCCCCGGCCGGCGGAAATGCTGAGGCACTTGGGCTTGTCCGGCTCCTTGAAATTGTACACATAACACCAGTCAGGTGGCGTTGCCTCCTTTTTGGCCTGCTCTTCAAGGTAGGTCCTAGCAGCATAGGTGAGCCCTGCCTTCGAGGGGCCGGCGATAAATATATGATAATTATTCTCTTTCATGCCCATCCCGAACTTGATGGCATCGCTTGCCCTCTCCTGGCCAAGGAGGCGTTGTGCAGGGGGCCCAAGAGATGCTGTGCTCTCAAAAGAAAGCGATTGCGGGTCCACAGAGGCTCGAAGCTTACTAACCGGGACTTCTGGGAATTCCTTAGGCATATCCTATCCCTCCGTTTCCTATTTTTTTTGTTCCGGATGCGGGGTTTCCCCTCTGCGTTGCGAATCATCCAGTGGTGAGTTGGGAGACGAGGATCCCCCAAAACTCCAAAGGTCGCTCATATCTCGAAACTGCCTCATAGTGCCAGCCAAGGTGTTGCTCGCAGTGGCGGCAGAAGGCCATACACCAGCAGTATCCTGAAAACCAGGTGTGGGCCTCAGTGGCCTGTCCGATGGCAATTGCACCGGGGCAGGAAAAGAAGGTGTGAAAATCGCATTCCAAGCCTGCCGGATTTGTGAATAGGTGTCGATTAGTCCCACCTATGGCAATCAGGCGGTCGGAGTGAGTAACCAGACCGCCACAGGTTTTGCACTGGTAAACCTTGGCTCCATTTCCTCCCATTCCGTTCATGACAGCAAGGAAACCAAGCATCCTCGAATCCAAAACCAAAGGGGTTATCAAGAAACATAACAATTTCAACCGGAAAGTCAATGGACAAGGTTCTCTGCCCCTGCCGGTGCTCGGCTTTGGTTTCCGAGAGGACCGCAGTGGTTATAATTTCCCGCCCTGCCTTAATATTGGTATGAGACAGGTTACATTGACCAATTACGACGTCACGGATAAATCCTCACGCAGAAGGGGGGGTTGCGGCGAGATGACCGAAGAGAAAAGGAAAGCCATAGAAGTGGCACGGAATCAGGCCTTGTCAGGATGGGATCGCTAGCGCCGAGAATTTTCGTCTTCTAAGATCGATAATCCCACTAAACAGACCCCTTTAAATCGCCCCGTGTCATCTTTAGTGATATGCCTGATCTCCGTTTTTAGGTATTCGACAGGTTTCGATGAATCAGTCGTGTAGTACTTCAGGGTCAATATGTTACCGACCTCCAGGTGATGCAATAGATCAGAGTCTTCCTTCACCAATACGCATATCCCTTTTGGGGATATATCTCGAATCTTGAATTGATAGACGAAGGCGGCTCCACTTACTGAGAATTCCACGCTATAATACTGATCTATGATGCTTCTGGGTCTTGCCCTTCTCTCTATAAGCTCGTTTGTCATAGCCTATCATTGAGGAGTATTACTCAAAGCGAAGTGAAAAATCAAGGAAAACCCTCTTTGGCCCAGGGTAACGTCAAAGTCCAGGGTATGGGTATCTTTTTTTTCATTATGCCCTATAAGGCGAGGCTTTATTGGGTCGTTTCAAAATGGTTTAGTGCGCCATAGGTTTTAGAATTATAGGCTCCATCTATATAAACCATTTTGAAACGCCCACTAGTCTAGACCATATAAGGGCATACTGAAAAAAAAGATACCCATACCCACAAATGAGCCAAAGAATCACTATGGTAGGTTTTACTTATGACGTAGCCCTGCTCTTTGGCCTAACCTCTTGTCACACATGACAAGGGCTTCGCCGACAAAAAAGCAGGGCCCGTAGGGTCCTGCTTTTGTCAGTCTTATAGGTGCAGTGGTGCTTTGTGTTTCGAGAGGTTTGCTCCGCGGTGAATTCAGTCACCCAGAGATCATGCAGGTTGCAGAAGCTGGTGGCATACATCCTGGGACTATGGTGGAGCTCCAAAGGCCATTGTTTTCCCGAGGTCATCATTCCATGTCTCTGGACCTTCCAGTTAAGATGCTCCTCGTGTCATCCAGCCTTCTCTACTGAGCCTGGGATCAATGACTTTATTCTTCATTTACCTAAAGGTAGAGGCCTCATATCGTCAAGCGCGCTACCTCTGTAGTTGGCCCAGCCGGCATCTCTCTTTCTCTCACCTATCCGACGGGGGTCTGCTTGTAAAGCATATCAATTTGAGCTATATCTGGCAGCGGCATCATCTTTCCAGGAAGCGGGGTCAGAGGCATTGCCTGTAAAGGGAGAAAGGGGAGAGGGGCAGGAAAATCAAGACTCCTTTTCAGCCCGCTTTCGCATTATTCCAAGGACTTTCCTCCATACGAGAGACTCTTGAAACCAGGCACTAAGGGGCATCTGTGGACAGTAACTCCACATGGTCTTCCATGGTTTGAATGAGGGGCCCCAGGGTCTTAGTTGACAGGGCACATATGGCTACGCCCCCGTAGCTCTTGAGATCGTGGTGGAGCATGGTAGTATCGGCCAGGTCCATTTTGTTGAAGACCATAATGGTGGGTTTTTGATGTAATTCCAGTTGAGTCAGAGTGCGGTGGACTGCTTCGATGTGTTCATCGAGTTGAGGGTCACTGGCATCTATGACATGAAGAAGGAGATCTGCATCCTGAAGTTCTTCCAATGTCGCCACAAAGGCATCCAAGAGGTCTTGGGGCAAATCCTTGATGAAGCCCACTGTATCCGTGATGATCACTTCAAAATCTCGTGGGAAACGCAAACGCCTGCTGGTAGGGTCGAGGGTGGCAAAATGCTGGCTTTCCACGAACACATGGCTATTTGTGAGGCTATTCAAGAGAGTTGATTTTCCCGCATTGGTATACCCCACGATTGAAATGATGGGTACCTTTTTGCGAAGGCGTAGGGAACGCTTTTGGGCCCTCCTCTTTCGGACCTTGTTAAGCTCGCGCTCTAAGTGTGAAATGCGATCCTTGATCCGACGACGGTCGATCTCCAGTTTGGTTTCTCCAGGTCCGCGCGCCCCGATACCACCGGTCAGACGAGAAAGGGCATCATCTCTCACTACTAAACGCGGTAGCAAGTACTTAAGTTGGGCCATTTCCACTTGAATCTTTCCTTCTCGGCTCTGAGCTCGCTGGGCAAAGATATCCAGGATAAGTTGGGCCCGGTCAATGACTCGCAGCTCCGTAATGTCCGTGATGGCCCGGATCTGGGATGGGTTGAGTTCTTGGTTGAAGATAAGAAGATCAACGCCAAGTTGCAGAGCCCGAACGATGATCTCGCTCAGCTTACCTTTACCAATTAAGAATTTGGGATTGATTTTGCGCTCCCTTTGAATGATCTTATCCGCTACCACTATCCCGCTCGTCTGGGCCAATTCCGTGAGTTCGTTCATCGAGTCCAGGGCTGTCTTCCGATCGGCATTCGTTACGCTTACCAGGATGGCGCGGTCTTGCCGCTTCGTAGCTGAGACGGTCGAGCGATTCCTTTCTAGTTCGTCTTCCAGAGATTGAACTAGTCGTAGAAAATCCAGTTCGGGACGGTAACAGGGGATGGGGGGCAGGACTTCCCACCCCTTCTGCTGATCTCCGTTTGTGGGGAGTATGTGGGCGAGTTCCAGGGTTGTGGCTCCCCCGTGATCGTCTACGTGAACGACCCCCGTCAAATCCAGACGCAAGAATACCATATCCATGATGTCTTCCTGGGAAATGGACTCACCGTTTAAATGGGTATGAACAAGCCGAGTCCCTCTTAGACGTCCTCGTCCCTCGCGGCTTTTAGGTAGATCCGGGATAAATACTGAATTTGAGTCTCCTACCAGCACCGTTTCTACGTTCCCGTCACGACTTAGAAGCAGTCCCAACTGACGTCCGGAGTTAAAGGAAAGACGGGCGAGATCTCGAGATAAATCAGGGGAAATGACTTCGTGCGGAGACACCCTGCGGCGCTTGAGATTTTCTACCCGGCGGCGAATATTGCTCTTCAATCCCGCAGTATTTCCGCAGATTTTGTTAATGCCCTGGTACCTCCTAATCATATACTAGCTGCTTTCGGAATGCGTTGCAAGTAATGAGTTTCCTCCCCATCCTTGAGGAATTGTGGAAATTCATGTTAAGAGGAGGGGGAAACCGATAGAAAGTATCGATTAGCCATGGAAAGCGCTTCGAAGATCAGCAAGGTCAGGATTATTTCCATTGGCGGAAGGCAACTACCGGCCGTAGCTCTGGGCACTTCGCCTTTTGTCGGGGCCGGTCAGTTTGGGAGTCGAGCTTTTACTTACCGTCGCCTCTTCTTTGACAACCCAGCCAATATGGCGGACCTTATGGTGTATGCGGCTGAGCTTGGTGTACCTTGTGTTCAGCTTCTGGCCGTAGACCGTATACTGGATGCCTTTAGGGAGTCGAAAGGGCAAAGCGGGGTTGATCTTGCCTGTACATTAACTGTTGGATTTGGAGACAGGGATTGGGAACTCAAGCAGGCATCTGATATAAATACCCATGTAGTATTCCTTCACGCCATGATCACAGACAGGCTTGATCTCAAATTTATTGAGAGGTGGTTGAAGGACATCAGGAATCTGGGCCTTGTCCCCGGGTGCGTCACTCACAAACCGGCCCATGTCCTTCCCGTCCTCAGAGAATCCGGCCTTGATATAGAGGCGTATATGGTCCCATTCAATCGAGAAGGTATCTTCATGGATTGCAAACCAGATGCCCTCATAAGGATCCTGGATTCTATTGAGCAGCCTGTTATTGCAAAGAAGACTTTGGCTGCGGGCAAGGTTTCGCCCAGCGCCGGCCTTCCCTTTGTTGCACAATATACTCAAATAGACGGGCTGGCTTTGGGTTTGGCCTCCCGCGAAGAGATGAAAGAGTCCCTCTCCCTTGCCGTAATCAACTGGCCTCGATAAGCGATAAGAAGCAAAGGGCCTTTCAATATTCTCAGGAGAATGCTTTAAGTATTTGAAAATCCAGGTCTCTTTCAGGGAGAAATGAGAAAGGAAATTAGAAAAGCAATCAGGCAAATAGAGCAGTCAGTACAGTGCCCTAAATGTGAAATAGACACGGAGACCCTTAAGGAAGAATTCTATTGGAATGGAGCTATCAGATACCTCAGATGTCCGGAGTGCGGTTATATGTTCCAAATAGCCTTCAAAATCGCTGGAAAGAAATTTGAGGCAAATGTGATCTTTCCTGATGTAACGCAAACAATAAGTCTGGGCGTGACAGATGAAGAGAAGGAGTATCTTAGACAAGCATTCAGTAAATTAAAACCACCGTAAATACTCATCGCAGTCAAATCACGATTCTTGTGCCTCTACTCCCTCGGTTCTTTAGCCTGTAGCATCTTCAGGATCTCAGCGGTCAGCACGTGGTCGTCAAAGGAGAATGAGGCAGTCTCTTAAACCTGACCGCCTTCGGATGATCCGCGCTCTTGACGTCCTCCGAAAACAGATCCACTTCGATGATCCCCATGGTCATAGTCCCCTCAAAACGTGATTTGAGCCGAGGACACACAAGACAATCGCCGCCCGTGCTCATAAAGCTCATTTTGCGAGCATAGACAATGGGCCACGCTTATTTTACTATTTCCGTCGTAATTGGCACAAGCATTGCTAGTCAATAGTCTATGAATTGATACTGACATAACCCGACAATCGAGGAAGATAACGAAATGTTAGGAGAGGATAAACATGGGTAAAGGCCTCGATATCGAATACTCCGATGCCTTCTTTAATATGCGCAGGAGATTCTACCTGGAGAGTCGAGACAGGGCATTGGCTAAGAGGGGGCGCAACAGATCTTTAAGCCAGCAACCCCAAAGGACCGGTGAATCAGCCCAGAATAGACAAAGAGGGAAAAGAGAGCCAGCAGCACTTGATGTAGCTATCGCTTGACCCCTCCCTCAAAGCCCGACTCCGCCACCTTTTCTAACCCAGTCAGTCGGATCCTCGCTCGAGTTTCAGCGTAACGCGGGCCAAGTCCCGCTGTGCAAGCAGATAGGCCGGGTTGATTCGAAGAGCTTTCTCATACGCGTTCCTCGCTTCCTCAACCTGGCCGAGCCTTTCGTGGGTTTCCCCCAGAGAGTGCCATGCCCGACAGCTGTTCGGACTAAGCTCAATGGCCCATTTGTAGCGTTGGATCGCCTCCTCGAAATTGTTCAGCTGGAAATAGGCCTTCCCCATGGCCATGTGGATCGTTGAGTTTTCGGGCTCGTATAATTCCGCTTTTCTGTAATCTTTCAGCGCTTCGCTAATTTGCCCTCCGGCCAAAAGAGCTCCCGCGCGCTCCAAGTGATCTCTCGCATCGGGGTCTTCGGGCGGTGGCTCTGGTTCTCCGATCCCCAGGACCATATGAAGGAGCTCATTGGCCCACGCATTTTTCGGATCCACAGCTAGCGCGGTCTTCAGGCATTCCATGACCTGTTGATGCGATTCCGGATCATAGGCCCGGGCAATCTGCAGGTTCGCCACTATCACGCTAGCAATGCCTACCCAGGCATCCGCGCAAGCCTTGTCCCAATTCACTGCCTCCTCGTAATGGACTCGTGCGTCTTCGAGCCGGCCACTTTGCATGAGGGCATAGCCAAGCCTCGTTAGCGTCAGACATTCCCCGGGTGCGAGATTATCTGCCTTTTCCAGAGCTTTAATCGCTGGTTCATACGCCAGGAGATGGGAATAGGCCAAGCCCAGGCCCTCCCAAGCCTTTCCTGACGTACCCTCAAGCTCAATGGCCTTCTTGAAAGCATCAATCGCTTGTTCGTCTTCGCCAACGCCAAGGTAAGCGGCGCCGAGGTACAAATACGGCTCATACGTGCCAATCAGACCTGTCGCGATCTTTAGAGACCTGATGGCAGTTCGGAATTTCTCCTTGTCCATGGACGTCTTTGCCTGATCAAAGGCGAATACACCTCGCTCATATGCCTGTTTCGTTCTCCGGTTCGCCTTCTCGCGAAGCCTTGCGTACTTGCTCTCGAGTGCTATGTATCCGGATGGATCAATACTCTGTATGTATTGATTCGCTTGCTGGCCAATAACTAAGTTGAAACGGAGGATTGGCCGCGTCTGCTTGGATGGAACCGGGTTAACTCCAAACATCAGCAAGACAAATATGGCGATTCCGCCGGAGGCTCTTATTGTAAGACCTTTTAGCCCGCCGCTCGTAATTACGTAACCTGTAAGCAACCCGGCAAAAAGGCCGCCGCAGAGAGCGATGAGAAATCGCATGATCCCCCGCACTGTCTCACTTTCCGGAGGGGGAAACAGCACCGCGTACATAAGGAAAACCGAAAACATTCCACCCAGCACGATGACAACGATCAATCCTGTCCTGGAGTGTCGGGAGACTCTCGAATATTCCATGCTAGACACCGTTCACTAGGAACTTCTACTATAACAGATTTTCAGCAGAATGCACCAGGTAAATGTTTCAGAGCCAGGTTATCTATCTTTGCGAAACTTCTCCTTGTTTTCCTCCCACCACTTCCGCCATTTTTCGGGATCCGGATCGAGATCCTGCCCCGTCATTTTTCTCAGTGCCTCTGCGGCAGCAGCTGTTGCACGAAATCCCTCACCATCAGCGCCTTTTTTCTAAGCTCTTCCCCCGACTTTCTGTCCTCCAGTTCGGATAGCTAGACAGCTCCCTCCATCGCAATGGATTAAGAGGTTGCGATTAAATCCTATTGCGAGACCACTCATTTCCCAGAAAGAGCCCTTACGAAATCAGCGGTTTTTGTAACTCACCCAAAGAGGGCCTCAACATCCATCACTTCCTCAGAGTCAGGCAACAAAGTACCCCGACAAATCGAATTTCGCCCTCCTTGAACCGACTGGGACGGCTGAGCGATTGAAAGTCTTTACTGGTATAGAAGGGCTCCTCTAAAGCGTGGAGCCACAGAAGTATCATCTTTAACCTGCCGAATTCACGGGCTGCGTCCTTTAAGACAGGGGCCGGTGTGTCACTTACAAGGTCATACATGAAGGCATGGCCACCATGTTTCAGTACACGGTAGACACTGTCCAAGCAGGCCTTGGGGTCCTTCCAGTGGTGAATGGACCCGGTGCTCACCACCATATCAAAGGAGCTGTCAGCAAAGGGCATATTGCTGGCTTCGCCTTCTTTGACCGCAATAATCTCCGAAAGTCCGGCCCTTGCCAGATTCTTCTGGGCTATGGCTACCATAGAAGGGGAGGCATCCACACCGGTTAATCGCAATCCCGGGGAGAATTGATGGAGCTTCAACAACAGCCAGCCTGGCCCCGTGCCAACGTCTAAAATGCTTCCTCCTGAGCAAGAGCTTAGTATGTCCCTGGCCACTAACTCATAATTGCGCTGAAAGATATTGGTCTTGCTTATCGCATTGTAAACTGCCGCCCCTGGCCATGGAATGCCTTCAGGATGGAAGAATTTCAAGAACCTGCGTGCCCGTGAAAGCATGGCTACTGCGGAGGCGAATCAAAATGCTGCTTGGTGAATGGCTATTTTTCGGGATAATCAGGATTAAAGTTAGAAATGACTATATCCCTCGTCCTATTGACAAGCTCTCCTAATCTATCCGCCGTATAATTCTTTGCTCCGATGGGATCACCAATAACAACCTCAATTGGACCCGGATGAAACACAATGCTCCCCTTTGGCAAGACCTTTCTGCTGCCATTAATGGTGACAGGCAGGATAGGAAGGCCCCTCTCTATTGCCGTGGCGAATCCACCCTTCTTAAATTCCTGGATCTTCCCCTCGGGGGATCTTGTCCCTTCAGCAAAGAACAACGCACTAACCCCAGGGGGAAGACGATCCATACCCTCATGAATACTCTTGATGGATTTCTTCTTATCCGATCTGTCGATGAATATATTCCTCGATAGATAGAGCGCATGACCGAACAGGGGCACCTTCAAGAGTTCCTTCTTGGCAATCCAGCGGAACTGGATGCCGAGTGTTGTTACGAGAGCTAGTGCATCGAAATGAGACTGGTGGTTTGCAATAATAATGTAAGACTCACCTTTCCTGATCTTCCCTCTGTCTCTAACCTCGGGACGTACCCCCGTTACCTTGAGCATTATCCACGCCCACACCTTGGAGAGGGAAAAGGGGAGGTTTCCTGTCGAATCGAAGAGGGCAGATACGGTAACAGGGGCAAACATTGTAAGAGTGGCTAGGCCAAGCCAGAGACCAAGCCAAAGGATCTTCAAGATACGGGAGAACAAATCCATTTTCACCCTGCCAGCCCTACCACACTCCTGTTGCCAACCGGTTTCTCCCATCTTATGACGCGGGCTCTGCTGCTGAGACAGGTAAGGAACTTGAACGGGGGCTTGGTTCTCTCAATATCCGGAACTATGGAAGTCTATCATGAGAACGTCTCCTGTTTCAATAGCGAGGCCTCTATTCTTCTTCCCAGCCGTCCCATGTCGTCTCTGATTGCCTTCTCTGCCCTCCGGACCTCCTCAACGAATTCTTTTACCTTCCCGAAATCCTTTTGAAACCGGATCACCTCTCCTTCACGATCCAGTTTATTCGTATGCGTGCAGCTATCAGCACCATGAGGGCGGACCTTTAGAAGGGCATCAAACACATTTTCAGGAGAAAGCCCTCCCGCGAGTATGACAGGAATCGCGCTCTGGCGGACGAGCTCCCTGGACAGGCCCCAATCGGCAGGCCTGCCGGTGATGCCGAGAAAGCCTTCCACAGGCTCCTTTTCAAGCCAGGTGTCTATGAGAAAAAGGTCGCTTCCGGGCTCGAGAGTTCGGGCTATCTCCATAGTGGGAAAGCCATGGGCCATACCTGCTCCGGGGATGGGTATTGAGCGGATAATGCCGACTTCGGGGAATTTCTCTTTCAGGTTACACTGAGATTGTATGATCCTCTCCAGGTCGAGCGGACGGGCAAGGTGATCCGTGAGGCGATCACAAAAGTGTATGTAGTGGGGACGGTAATAGTCCAGGCTCCGCTCAAGGGTATCCATGTCCTGAAACAGGGGCATCAAGCTGTTCTTCACCCTCGTACCCCCTGATAGAAGAATGACATCCTTCAAGGAGGGCTGGCGCCACTCATCCTCTGAGAGCAGTACGCTTCCGATGTGGTCCACACCCAATGCGATACACTGTTCTGCTTGCCATGGGTCCTGGATTTCGTAGATTTGAACCATCATAAGCGGTGGCCCTCGCAATCTGGATAACTAGCTATTCTTGAAAAGTGGCGGAGAGGCTTGCCTGAGATTATCTACTGTTGAGGCCAAAATGTCTAGTCTCAAGGCCGGCCCCTATCTTTATGCAGGAGTCAAGAGCAGCCCCGAGCCCATTCACATTTGGTACTCAGTGAGGAGGTAATTCTCTTGGAAAAAGGATTTGGCCATCCAGCAGGGGAGTAGAAATTCACGATTCGAGGCCTGCCCCGGATCTGCAGTAATATAACCTTTTAATGGGTGCCCCCATCGTTTCGGAGAAATTTTTCAGGCTCTTTGATAAACGCTTCTCTTCTAGCATCTTTTGCTCCTTTACAAAAGCTGGCCTTTACCAGCACTAGGTGCCCTACAGCTCATTCTGTAAACCCGACCAGCACTTTCTCAACATCCCACAGGGGCTCTACCTTTTCGATGATGTCCTCTTTGATGGCTGAGGCGAACTGATGGTCAGCGGGCAAATCCACTACCACGCGTACGGTCCCGTCCTTGATCTCAATCTCCTTGATCAGCTTGGTACGCACCAAGTCCAATCCAGTCAAAGGGTTCATGACATGCCTGAGGCGCCGACGAAGTGCCTCCACTGTGGTCGGCTCTTTGTCCTTGATGAGCCCATGGCGTTCTTCATAGTTGCCTATTGCAGCGCGCAGCCCCTCCACCGCCAGCACAGAGCAGTGGGCTTTTATGGGTGGGAGACCACCGAGCGCATCCGAAGCCTCTTTCCACGTAATCTTTTTAGCCTCATCAATGGTCTTACCCTTGGCTAGGTCGGTGATGATAGAGCCTGTAGCGATGTTAGAAGCGCAGCCGTAAGATTCGAATTTGATGTCCGCGATGCGTTTAGTCTCGGAATCAACTTTTATGTAAACAGCCACCATATCTCCGCAGGCTGGACTTCCCTCTATCGCTTTCCCATCGGGGTGCTCGATCTGTCCCACATTGTGCGGGTGACGGAAATGCTCCAGGACCTTTTCACTATATGGAGATCTCATCTCGCAACACTCCTATGCTGTTTTCTCCATTAAGGGGCTAATGGCCCTAAGCTCCTTGACGATCTCTGCAATCGCTTCTACAACACCATTCGCATCCTCCATGGTGTTGTAACGACCAAACGTGAACCGCACTGACCCGTGGGCCCGCTCATGGTCGCCACCAATCCCCAGAATGACGTGGCTCGCTTGCAAGGAACGGCTGAAACAGGCGGAACCCGTGCTCACGGCAAACCCCCTCATATCCAGATGCAAGGTGATGGATTCACCCTCTACAAAGTGGAAGGTAATGTTGGCGTTGTGAGGAGTCCTCTTCCAGCGGTGCCCGTTCAGGGTGGTATGGGGTATCTCGGAGAGTACCCGATCTATGAGCCGGTCTCTCATCGTCTCGAGTTGTTCGTTTTCCTCGGGTGTTACCAGTTCCACCGCCTTGGCAAATCCCACCGCTCCTGGTATGTTTTCCAACCCCGCCCTCAGGTTGAACTCCTGGAACCCCCCGTCCATCAAGTTCTTGATAGGGGTGCCTTTGCGAGTGTAAAGCCCACCGATGCCTTTGGGGCCATGGATGGTATGGGCAGAGATGGTTATCAAATCCACAGGCGTCTTCCTTACATCCAAGGGAACTCTGGTGAAGGTGTGGGTTGCGTCGGTGTGGAAGATCACCCCTTTTTCCCTACACAGCCTGCCGATGGACTCGATATCTTGGATCGTACCGATTTCCTGGTTGGCATGTTGGACGGAGACCAAAATGGTTTCATTAGTGATAGAGCCTCGAAGCTGGTCAAAGTCCACAAAGCCCTCGCTATCCGCATTCAAATAGGTTACACGGAACCCCTGCTTCTCTAAGCTCTTAGCACTATTGAGAACAGGGAAATCCTCTATTTTGGAGGTGATGATGTGTTCCCCCTTTTTCTCCCTCAAAGCCATCGCTACCCCTTTGAGAGCGAGGTTACTGGATTCGGTGCTCCCTGAGGTAAAGATCAGCTCTTCAGGGGACGCTCCCAAGGCGGGAGCTAGAGTCCCACGGGCCTTCTCCAATGCCTCCTTGGCTTCTATACCTATGGAATACCCGAACTCCGAGGTAGCCACGGCGTAAGTCTCAAAGAAGTAAGGCTTCATAGCATCCAGAACCCGTTCATCCAACTGAGTACTTGCCGCGTTATCCAGATAAACAAGTTTGTCGAACATAATTGATTAACTCCGCCTAATTGTTCTCTCTATATGAACAGGGTTACTGCTGATTCCCTGGCCTCCTGCATGTAGGAGCCCACTGCGCAGTACTCATCTATCAGGTCTTGGCGCAGGTCCTCAGGTTTGATGCCCATAATCTCCATGGTCATGTCGCAGGCCATGACTTTGCCCCCGAGCTCTTTGAAGTCCTTGAGCAGCTTTTCCAGGGAGGCCACCTTGGCCTTTTTCATCCGCCGTTTTACCATCCACCTGCCAAGGCCAAGTAAGTTCATCTTTGAAAGTGGGCCCGCCTCCAACGCACCTTTTTTGAGGCGTTGAAGACCCCAGAAGGTAAAGAACAGTGAGGCTTCCATTCCCATCGCCAGGGCGCCGTTAGCGACGATGAGTGCACTGTAGATCTTATCCATCTCCCCGCTGTGAACTATTATAGTAATCTTATCAGCCATGAGGGTTCACCTGCCTTTATCTGCGTATTCTAATCTTCCATACGGGGCCTTCGTCTTCCACGCCCAGAAGCTCTAATTTCAGCGCCTCTACCGCCATAGGTATCTCCTTTTTTGATGCTGGATGGGTTCCGATGACTTCCACAATATCACCTGGCGAGGCCTTTCGAAGCGCCTTTCGCGTCTCAATTAGAGGTACTGGGCAGGTTTCGTATCTCACATCCACTTTTATTGTTTCCATGCTTTCTTCCCTCCTGTACTTGCACGCAACAGTGACGCATGCTTGTATTTCACCAGATACATTCGAATTCATTTGGTAATATTATCATTTTAATAATATTATAATAAGCAAAAAAAATTTGTCAATGTCCTCATGACAAATTCGGACAACCCCAGCTCTTGGCCCTAGGCTCTTTTCGCGCTCTTTTCCCTTTGCCGGTCAGCCAGGTCCTGTAAGGTCATAGACTCCAACACCTTGTCAGACGCTTGCTTCATCTCCAGCCAGACATCCCGAGCTGCACATACGTGACTTTGCGGGCATGCTCTAGGCTCATCCACACAGTCAACTGGCGCGAGTGAACCTTCTGTAGCCTGGATAATCTCACTGAGCCTTACTTCTGCTGGTGGCCGGGTCAGTACAAAGCCCCCACGTGCGCCAGGAATCCCCCGGACTAACCCGGCTGCCCTAAGGGGAATAAATAGCTGCTCGAGATACCTCGCGGAAATCCTTTGCCTCCCTGATATGTCTTTGACCATTATCGGGCCTTGTCCAGAGTGCAGGGCCAGGTCAAGCATTGCCCTGACCGAATACCTTCCTTTAGTAGAAAGCCTCACTTTACGTTACTAATGTTATTGTTTTTCTAATATTATTTTTCAGGGGGAATTTGTCAAGGTCATGGCAAAAGGGCAGTGCTTGAGGGCTTTTTCCTTGACACACAATCCTACTGAGAGCTCTTCCTAGATATTCTCTTGAGAAATGGATGCGCCCTCTCAACACATTGCCACATGTTATGAGAAGACAAATAAAGGGCTGCCTTTTACGTCTTTGTTTTTCCTTCGCAGAGCAATAGGTGTTCTAACGGGTAGAGGTGAGTGGCTGAAAAAGAAACGTAGCTGATTTGCCAGCCCGTCTTCAGCCGATCGTTATCTGAAATTCATATCCAAACGTTATCCTCTGCAGTCAAATCACCACCAGCGTCTCCAGTATTGATAGTACCTGCAGGTTCTACAAGCATTATCTTACATTCTTCTTGTGCGTACGGTTTATGCTCCATTCCTTTAGGGACAACAAACATTTCTCCAGCCTTCAACTCGACCCTTCCATCACGCAGATTGATGGACATCTCTCCATCAAGGGTTATGAAAACCTCATCTGTATCAGCATGGCTATGCCAGACGAAGTCGCCCTGAAGCTTCACTAACTTGAAATGGTAGTCGTTCATTTGGGCAATGATCTTAGGTGACCAATGATCAGAGAATTTGGCGAGTTTTTCTTGAAGATTGATGGCCTTATAGTCCATACTCTATTTCTCCATATATCTTTCAGATAACAATTAGTATGCAGAAGGATTTCTGCATAGTTCAATATGCTTTGTCTTTTGCAGAATTCCTTAGAAGCTTGCTTTACCAGCGCCGGCCTTCAGGACCACTGTCAAATACCTCGGGGTCCTGGCGGATTTCTTTAGCGAGGGGGTGATTCTTTCGGAAGTAGGATGTGCAATTTCATACGGGAGTAACAATTCGCGATTCAAGGCCTGATCCCAAATAGATTCTCTGGATCCAGTTATGAGTCAAGAGCAGGTCTGACCCATTTGTCAAGACTTCCTAAAGCTGAAAAAGGCCTGCCGCTTTCAGGATTGATAGTAGTAATCCAGCCCGAGGTGGGTAATTTGCGTTTCTCCCATGAGATAGCGTAGAGTGTTTTTGAGTTTCATCAATTGAATGAAAAGATCGTGTTCGGAATAGAGGTTAGGTGCGCATTGTGGAGTCTTGAAGTAGAAAGAGAGCCATTCCTGGATGCCGGTCATCGCAGCCCGCTGTGCCAGATCCATGAAAAGCACCAGATCCAGCACTAAGGGGGCCGCCAAGATGCTGTCTCGACAAAGAAAATCTACCTTAATCTGCATCGGATACCCGAGCCAGCCGAAGATATCAATGCAGTCCCAACCTTCTTTTTCGTCTCCTCGGGGCGGGTAATAGCTGATGGCAACCTTATGGTGGAAGTCCCCGTATAGCTCGGGGTAGGTGCCTGGTTGCAGGATGGTCTCAAGGGCAGCGAGCTTGCTCCCCTCCTTCGTCTTGAAAGAATCCTTATCATCCAGGACCAATCCATCCCGGTTGCCGAGAATGTTTGTGGAATACCACCCTGTGAGACCCAGCATGCGAGCTTTGAGTCCTGGAGCCAGAATGGTTTTCATCAAGGTCTGCCCTGTCTTAAAATCCTTTCCGGCAATAGCAACCTGTTGCTTTTCCGCTAGTTCCTCCATGGCAGGGATATCCACCGTAAGATTTGGAGCACCGTTTATATAGGGGATCCCACTGGTTAGAGCAGCATACGCGTAAAGCATGCTCGGTGAAATGCTTGGGTCGTTTTTTTCCAGACCCTCCTCGAAGCTCCTGAGCGAATTGTGAACATCTGTAGGTTCTAGATACGCCTCTGTACTCCCACACCAGAGCATGACGCAACGCGAGACCCCATTTTCTTGCCTGAAGGTGTCGATATCAGCCCTGATGCTCTCAGCGAGCTCTAAATAAGAGGTCTCTGGCTTCACATTGGAGCCATCTAAGTTCCTGACAAATGCCTGGTTGAAAACCGCCGGCCAGGGCTGTATTTTTTCGAGAAAGGAACGAGCCGGCTCAAGGTCTTCGCTTTTTAGAACTTTGGCGTGAAGAGCTGCCTCGTAACAATTATCAGAAAAGATATCCCACCCCCCGAACACCAGATCATCCAGGCGAGGCAGTGGCACAAAATCCCTAATACAGGGAGTGCGGTATTCATATCTCTTACCCAGCCGTATGGTTCCCATTTGTGTCAGCGAACCGATAGGACGGGCCAGGCCTCGGCGCACTGCCTCTACCCCTGCTAAAAAGGTGGTGCTGACCGCTCCCCCTATGCCAGGAATAAGAACACCCAGCTTGCCTTCTGCCTTGTGGATCTCTTCCTCCCGTCTCATGTCGTCCTCAGTTGGTGGTTATTATTTTGTCGCCTAATCTCAGGTGAAAAGAAGTATATTGGAGACAGTCCCGGAAAGCAATATGATTGCGTGCGTACTAAACATCTGATCATCGGCGCTCTTTCCCGTCATAAAGAATTTCTGAATCCTCAGAGCCATTTGGTCTGGGCTGTTCTTTATTGAGTACTCACCAGAAGCCCTTTGTAATGGGGCTTTGGGCAGCAAGCTGTTGAGGTCTGGCCCCTTCTTATAGAAATACCGAACCGAGACCCTAAACACCCAGCAAGCTTATTCTGAGATCATCGTCTTCTATCAACTCTCGGGTCGAACCCTCGTATTCGATGATTCCGTTATTGATAACATAGGCCCTTTCACCCAGTGAAAGAGCTACTTCTGCGTTTTGTTCTACTAGGAGGATAGTGGTATCTTTTTTAAGCCCTTTGATGACCTTCCAGAGGGTTTCCACAATAGTCGGTGCGAGTCCCTCAAAGGGTTCATCCAGCATCAAAATCTGTCCGTTCCCCATGAGTGCTCGGGCTATGGCCAGCATCTGGAGCTCGCCACCGCTCAGGTTTTCTCCTCGCCGGTCTTTGAGCCGAGCCAGCGGGGGAAATATCTCAAAAGCCGTTTCTGGCCTCCAAGATATTCCGTTTGGCCTTTTCTTCGTCTGTAGGAATGCGATGTTGAGATTCTCCTCAACAGTGAGATTGGGAAAAATTCGTCTGCCCTGAGGCGATAGGTGTATGCCCATCCGCGATATAATCTCCGGCTTATTCCCCGCGATGTTCTGGCCCATGTAGAATATATCTCCATCTTGCGGGGGAACATTTCCCATTATGGAATGGAGTGTAGTGGTCTTTCCGGCACCATTCCTGCCTAAAAAGCACACAAGCTCGCCCTTATGAATCTTAAGGGAAACATCATGAAGGATATGGCTCTTTCCATAAAAGGCATTTATCTTGACTACATCCAGTATGGGGGCTTCTACCGGTTCGGCACCCGCAGGGGTTGGTGCTTTTTTCAGCTCAAAGCCTCCGATGTATGCGTTTTGTACCAAGGGATTCGCCTTGACCTCTTCAGGTTTTCCTTCGGCTATCACTTCTCCTTGGTGCAGGACCGTTATTCTGTCCGACATAGCTAAGACCTGATCTACGTCGTGGTCTATGAGGATGATGGTGTATTTTCCCGCTAGCGACCTGACCAATTTTGCTATTTTGACCCTCTCTCCCGCGGCGAGTCCCGCCAGAGGTTCGTCCAGCATAAGAATTTCTGGCTCAGTAGCAAGAGTTATGGCTATTTCCAGAAGCCGCTGATCTCCGTGAGACAGGTTAGAGGCCAGTTGCTTGCGCAGAGAGCTCAAGCCAACCTGGTCAATAACCCCCTCGGCTTTCCGGTTTATATCTTCCAGGTTATCGGTATCCTTTAGGAGCGAAAATTTGTGGCGCGTCATTGCCTGCACAGCGATGCGGATATTTTCGAAGACCGTGAGGTCCTTAAAGATACTAATAATCTGGAAAGACCTGGCTATGCCGTGACCGGCTATGTCGTGTGCTGGATGCCCTGTTATATCTTTTCCTTTAAAGAGCACGTTCCCTGAATCCATGGGTAAGACACCTGTGAGAACGTTGAAAAGGGTCGTCTTTCCTGCGCCATTGGGTCCGATGATGGAGCGGAGTTCCCCTCTTTGCACGGAAAGGCTCATATTCTTTACGGCAATCAGAGCACCAAAACGCTTGGTCACACCATCTATGCGGAATATCTCCTCATGTGATAATGGAGCCTTTGGTTTTACTGCGGTTTGAACCTCTTCTTTTTCTCGACAATCGAAATTACCAGAAACTGCCTTTGATTGGGTAACGTGCGCGTTAGCTGAAGCGTTTCCCTTCTTAAAATATCCCACGATATGCTGAATAATTCCCATGATCCCGTTGGGAGAAAAGAGGATGAAGGCCATGAACATCATCCCGAAAAATACCATCCAGTTCTTTGTTATGGATGACAGCAAATCTTTAAACAAAACAAAAACCGCTCCACCCATTACGGGCCCAAAGAAGTTCCTCATCCCACCGACAATAGTCATGGCCACGATATCGCCGGAAAAGAGGACAAAAAATACCTCGGGAAAGGCAAAGTACAAGAGGATGGCGTACAAACTACCGCCGACCCCGCAAAAGAACGCGGATATGATAAAGGCAATGTGCTTGTACCTTTTTGTGTTATATCCCACACAGGACGCCCTAACCTCATTATCCCTTACGGCCTGAAGAACGCGGCCGAACGGTGCACCCAGGATCCTCTTTACTAGGATCGTGCATGCAATCATGACCGTCAGCGTGAAATAGTAAAAGGTATAGTCGTTGTTTAAGTCCAGACCGAGAAAATTGTCAGGACGGGAGATTCCGGAGAGGCCATTCTCGCCGCCGGTTAAAGATGTCCAGCGGAAGCATACGTAGAAAAAGAGTTGCGTGAAGGCCAAGGTCAGCAAAGCGAAGTAGACCCCTCTTTTTCTCATGACAAGGTACCCCACTACGACGCCCACGAAAGTCGGCATGAGGGTGCCCAACAAGATGGGAATTACCAGGGAATCATTGAAGAAATGAATCTGAAATAAGGACGTGGCATACGCCCCCAATCCCACAAACATGCCGTGTCCGAAGGATAGGAGTCCCGTATAACCCAGCAAAATATTGAATCCAAGACCCACCAGCGCAAAGATCAAGATCTCGCTTGCCAAAAGCGCTGTCCTGCCCAGGACATGCTCCAAAAACAAAGGCAGGCATAGAAAAATTCCAAAGAATATCAAATTGTGTGAAGCCTTATCGGAAATCAGCCACCGTCTCATTCGAATCTTTCCCATCTCTCTCCCAGAAGTCCCCTCGGCCTTGCCAAGAGTACCACTACCATGAGTGCGAACATTGATGCCTCGGACATGGGAGGCCAGAAGAGGATGCTGAGGCTCACCACTTGTCCTACCAGCAATCCTGCGATCACGGATCCCCAGAAGCTTCCAAGGCCTCCTATGACCACTACTACGAAAGCCGCGACGCCCAGGTGCGTGCCCATGGCGGGCTCCACTCCGGCCATGGGCGCTATCAGGACGCCTGCGATTGCCGCCATGGCAGCACCAAAACCAAATACAAATGTGAAGACCGGCCTGAGGCTGACGCCCAGCATCCTCACCATATCAGGATCCCGGCTGCCTGCCCTTATGATCATTCCGTAGGTGGTTTTTTCCAGGAAGAGCCACAGGCCAAAGATAATCACCACGGCACAGAGCATGATGAAATATCTATATTTGGAATATGCTATCGGGCCGAATGCCAGCACTCCCCTGAGCTGTTGAGGGATATCGAAGGGAAGCCCCTGAGTTCCCCAAACGATGCGCACCATCTGCTCCAAGAAAAGCGCCATTCCAAAGGTGAATAAGAGGCCTAGCGCTGGGTCTCCCCTATAGAGCCTGCGCAGAAATAGTGCCTCCACGAGCATCCCCAGTACACCCACTAAGAAGGGGGAGATAACCAGCGAGGGGAAGAAGCCGAAATATTTGGTCACCTCTACCGTGGCATAAGCTCCCAGCATGTAGAGTATCCCGTGAGCAAAGTTTACCACCCCAATCATGCCGAAGATGATCGATAGGCCCATGGCCACCAATATATAGATGGATCCCAGTACAAGGCCGTTGAACATGAACTGGAAAATAGTGGTAGGACTTATGGTCATCCTCTTACTCCAGCGGGGCAGGGCGGAACAATGCCTCGCCCCGCAATGATTATGGCCTCTTCATCTCACAAGGGTTTTCTTCCCTCGTGGGCGCCAGGGCCTCGAGGGCTTCCTCTTTCCCCGGAACTTCAGCCTCAATATGCCAGATATCCCACTTGTCCTTCTCCTCGCCCTTCATCTTGGCTCGGGCCACGTACATGGGCTGCATGAGCTCATGATCCCAATCTCTGAAGTAGAGCTCTCTCCCTTTTCCGCCCTGGAACCTTATCTTCTCCATGGCTTCCACTACCCGCTTGCTCTCAGTGGTACCCGCTTTCTCCATGGCCATGGCGAGGGCCTTTATCCCGATGTAGTCGCACCATGCCTGGTTCTCGGGTGGCTTGCCGTGTTTTTCAATGAACTTCGCGGTGAACTTCCTGGTGCCTTCATAGGGCAGATCGGACCACCACAAAAGCGGAAAAACACCGGTGAGAGCCCCAACCCCCACTGGCCAAACCAGCAGGGTATCCACCACGCCGCCTGCCACATCCATGGGGAGGCCGAATTCATTGTACTGCTTCATGAAGTTGGTCTGGTCAGTGCCCGCTAGGTTCTGAAAGACGACGTCGGGCGTGGCGCTTTTCACCTTCAACAGATAGGAGCTAAAGTCCACTGTCCCTGTGGGGACGAGCTCGCTTCCGATCTCATCGCCGTCCATTTTCCGCAAGAGGCGCCGCGAAACCCTCAGAAGATCGTGCCCGAACGCGTAGTCAGAGGTCAAGAAGTACCACTTCTTGTATTGTTTTTCCCTGAACAGGTAGGAGCCAATGGTGTTCACGTATTGTGTATTGCATCCCTCCACGGAGAACGTGTAAAAATTGCACTGCTTGCCCCGAATCTCATCGGAGTTGGCTCCAGTGTTCAACAGGAGTATCTTGTTCCTTTCCGCGACCTTCATGACTGCCAGGCAGACGGCGCTGCTGACAATTCCCATAAGGGCATCGACCTTGTCCTGCTTGATGAGCTTTGTGGCTTTTTGTACCCCGATACCCGGATTGACCGCATCTTCTGGCAGAAGCTCTAGCTTTCTTCCCAGGCAACCGCCAGCGACATTTATTTCCTCTATGGCCATGGAGGCTCCGTATATTTGATACTCACCCATGGCCGATAAGAAGCCCGTCTGCGGTATGATGTGCCCTATTTTGATGGGCTTCTTCGCTGCCTTTAAGATGGCCGGGGCGAATATGCCGCCGGTGCCTGCCATTACCGCTGCCGCTCCTGTTGCTTTCAAGAAATCCCTTCTCGTCAACCCTTTTCGGACCTGAGTCCTTTGGGAATCAGTTCGTCTCTTCATGGCTTACCCCCTTTCCTTCAAAAGCTCTGACCGTGGCTACTGTAGACAAATCCATATCTTATCGCCCTTTTTCTCCAATACCACCTCCTCTCTCTATGGCCACGAACTCCATTGATGTAATGGACAGTCCGCTCACCGTCCACCAGCAGCACGTGCCTGGTGCCCAACGCCGATGCAGGTAAAAAATGATTATACGTTTGCAAAGTTACAAAAACCAGAATTATTACGCAAGGTGGTACTCCCTTATCTTAGAGTAAGCGCCTGCTTTAGTGGAATTTGATGAGGGGGAGCTGGAGAGAGGCCTAAAGGTGCTGCTCCAGTTCTGTACTCTCCCCAAAATCAGGTTGTAATGGGGCCTTGGGCAACAGGCTGTTGAGGCCTGGCCCCTTGTTCACAAACAAAACTTGGCTTTTTGGCAATATCTGCATATATTCCTCCAGAACCCCTTTTAAGTACCATAAAATGCTGGAGCGAACCTAATGAAACAAATCGTCATTACCAAGAGTGGTGGACTGGGCGTACTGAAAATCAAAGAGAAACCGGATGCTGCACCTAAAAGAGAACAAGTAAAAATTCGTGTCAAGGCGTCCGGCATTAATTTTGCTGACATTCTGGCAAGAAAGGGTTTATATCCGGATGCACCTAAACCGCCCTGCGTTATAGGGTACGAGGTATCAGGCATCGTGGAAGCAGTGGGCGAAGAAGTTGAGGAGGGCATGATCGGAAAATCTGTCCTTTCCCTGACGAGATTTGGTGGGTATTCAGATGTGGTTACAGTACCTACCAATCAGGTTGTCGAAAAACCCGAATCCTTAAGTTTTGAACAAGCAGCAGCCTTACCAGTCAATTATTTGACGGCTTATCAATTATTGGTTGTCATGGGTTCATTACAGAAGGGAGAATCAGTGCTTATCCACAATGTAGGCGGTGGCGTCGGGTTGGCTGCGTTGGATATCGCAAAGAAAATAGGTGCTGTTACTTACGGCACGGCCAGTTCTGCAAAGCACGTCTTTCTGATGAAGAGAGGACTTGAGCATGTTATTGACTACCGTACCCAGGATTGGTCGGAAGTCTTGAAGCAATTGACCAACGGAAGGGGCGTTGAGCTAATCATTGATCCCTTAGGTGGGCGCAATTGGAGGAAAAGTTACAAAGCCCTCCGAAGTACTGGCCGTTTGGGTATGTTCGGCTTATCAACTGTATCAAGGCCTGGATCAGGAGGCAAATTGCGCATTATCAAAGTTGTGCTTCAGACACCCTGGTTTCACCCTTTCAGCTTAATGAACTCAAACAGAGGGGTCTTTGGTGTGAATATGGGACATTTATGGCATGAAGCTCCGAAAGTCAGAAAATGGATGGAAGTCATTATGGACGGTGTCCAAGAAGGTTGGGTTCGCCCACACGTAGATAAGTCCTTTTCTTTCAATGATGTTGCTGATGCACATGCTTATATTGAAAATCGCAAGAATATCGGGAAGGTAGTATTGGTGCCCTAACAAGCTGACAGTGGTATATTGCCGTTGTGCATAAAAACTGTAGTGAGACTGGGGTCACACCTTGACCCTTTCCCCCTTTAGAGCGGAAGGTAAGTTTGGCCTCAGGAAACGGGATCCACCGGCTCTAGGAAGGGAAAGCGATGAAAGTCGGTGTCCCGGGTGTATATCGTCTTGATACCGTGCTCGCGCATCAATGTCGCTGTCTGTGCATCGTGCATCAAGTTGCCGCTAATAGGAAGAAGATGATTGGAATGCCCCGCGCCAGTTCTCTACTCTACCCTGAGCCGTTGTCCTCCTTTTAAGCTATAGAAGAGACAACCTCAAAGCCAGCTTCTTCGAGAGCCTCAACAATATGTCGTACCTTGACCTTCTCTAACCGAAAGAAATATATTCGCTTTCTTCTCAAATGGTGCTCGGAAATCCCCACACTTATAATTTCCCCCCCATGGCTTCGGATGAGCCTTGAAACAGTCTCGAATGCCTCCGGCTCTTCACCAAGAATCACATCTATCCTTGAGCTGGATTTCAATAGGCCCATTAATTCTATAAATGCCGCAACAAGATCTGCCACAGTGATAATGCCGACAACGTGATCATCATTATCTATTACTGGAAGGCCCCCTATCTTTTGGCGATAAATGATCTTGGCCGCGTCTTCTATCTCGGTGTCTGGTGTAATAGTGATGGGATCTCTTATCATTACATCTTCAAGCTTGAGATCCTCGATCATGGAAGCAAGGAATACCTCCCGCAAGTTGCTCTCAGTAACAAGGCCACTCAGTTTTTTGTTCTCCAACACAGGCAAATGGCGGATGGAATGCCGTTTCATCAAGTCCACGCATTCCTGAATCGTCTGATCTTTTGTCACAGTTATCGGGTTTTTGACCATCGATTCCTCAACCCTCATATCTTATCCCCCCTAAGAACTTACCGGTAATTTCATTAAGTCTAATAATATCTCAGTCAAATGTAAACTTTTCAAGAGATTAATCAGCATTCTTACTCACCTCTGGCATCCATTACCTGATAGCATCCAGTGGCATATCTTGTATTCAGTTGATTTAGGATGAGCCTCTATATTCCTCATCCCATGGAATTGTTCACAGTACAAGGTGGAACCCAATAATCCTGATGAAGTTTACCAATTGGCGCGGAGGTGGTTTTTCTGGAATAGGGATTTGCTCATCTCACAGGGGAGTGGCAATTCACGAGTCAAGACCTGAGCCCAAATTGTTTTTTTAATTATCAAATCGAGCCCATCTCGGGGGAGCCTTTGGCTTTGGCCTCTTTCCATAAAAGATATCATCCATAAATGAAAAGAGGCGCCTTGAGGTTCTGTTTCTGGTAACGAGTTCCACTACCACCTTGTGGGGGAATGTCCTTGCGTGACTCCATGGGCACACCTTCATGCAAATGTTGCAGTCGGTTCCAACACCTCCCCAGTACTCAAAACAGGTCTCGGCATTCAACTTCCATCGAAGGCTCCCATTGCACACGGCCCGATCTCCCAGAGGAATGGAATTGGAAGGGCAGCACTTGGCGCATTTATTACAGATCCTGCAAAAATCCTCAACTCCCATATCCACTGGTTGGTCAGGCATGAGAGGAAGGTCAGTAGTTACCGCCCCTAGCCTCACCCTCGGGCCAAACTCCTTTGTGATCAAATACCCGAGTCGGCCCAACTCACCCAAACCCGCATCTACTGCCATTGGAACTAAGACGGCCTCGTAATGACGAAGGTGACTTGCCGTAGCGGAATACCCGAGGTTGGCAATGAAGCTCGCCAGCTGAGTGGCGATATGTGCCCCTTTTGCATAATTACGCATGCTTTCAATCATCGTGGGTGTGTGGGGGCCAGTGCCTACCATTTCAAACGACATCTCCACGGCAAAGACAACCGCATATCTATGCCTCACTTCGATCTCTTTGCCCCAATCCTCCCAATTCTCGTAAAAGATCTCCCCTCTGTGGGAATAAATCCAGAGAGGGTTGATCTCGGTTATCCCAACCAGATCAGCCCCAAGGGTCTTGGTATAGCCCTTGATCCTCTCTGTTGCCTCCTCAGGACTGAGATTAATCTTCTTTCCTCTCATCTCGGGGTGGGTTTCCGGCTTAACTTTATCAGGAGTAGAAAGATAGATTGGAATGGATAGGGATGCCAGGGCCGCTGCCACATTTGACCCTTCATTGGGTGTATCTATTGTGCCGGGATGCCCCAGAGGCCCTCCCTTCTCCCTTCTTTTAGCATCGTATTCCTCATATTCAGGGTGCTCTCTGTAAAATACCCTATACTGTTCTGAACTGGGCCGAATAGATCGATTCCTTGCAAAGACTATCTCTCTCTCATCATGTCTTTTCACATCTCCAGTGATCAATCCCCTTGTCCCTTCCAGGGCCCTACGGTTTGCCGCAGTTCTTCTCATGAGGAGAAATGAGGTTATAGCGCCGAGAACAAGCCCCCCAACCAGGAACGTAAGGCCAATGTCGGTCTCAAAAAGACCGGCCCCTGTGAGGAAGAGGAAGACAACCGCCAGGGCCAGCATGCCTGAGAATTGCAATCCAGCAAAAACAGTGGCCCTCTTCTCCCTTTCCCAGATGCATGAAACAAAAAAGGTCAGGCCAATGAATGCCTGACCTATCAGAACCAGTGCTGCTATAAAAATCAGAACAGTAAGCATCTTCTTGCCCCCTAGGAAATCTTGTGAGTGAGGGACATCCTATATTCCTGCTGTCAAGAGAAAAATGAAAAGATCGTAAA
>JABAOC010001264.1_pt5 | contig 45689 bp, 40 predicted proteins | sample 7062161 | NCBI WGS metagenome assembly JABAOC01 (sample SAMN14538625, study PRJNA623070) | marine sediment metagenome | biome: marine biome [ENVO:00000428]; feature: marine pelagic biome [ENVO:01000023]; material: deep marine sediment [ENVO:00002113] | place: India: Gulf of Khambhat ... | reverse complement strand
TTCCTGGATGAGAATCCTGATGTCGCTCAGGAAGTCGAACTGAAGGTGCGCGGCGCCCTAGGCATCGGGCCGAGCGTCGTCGTGGAAGTCGCAGAGGAGTCGGGGAAAGAGGACGCCTAACGCGGGGTCGTAGCGACCGAGCCAGGTGGACGAGAAAGCCCGGGACGAGAGTACGGCCTCGGACGCCACAGAGGAGGCCGCGCGCCGCGCCATAGACGCGGCGCTCAACTTTTTGTCCTACCGTCAGCGGACGGGCCGGGAGGTCCGCCGCAAACTGGTCGAGCGCGGCTTCAGCTCTGATGTCATCGAGGCGGCGCTAGCGCGGCTCGCCGCCGTGCGCCTCGTCGATGACGAGGCGTTCGTCAGCGCCTACGTCCGCGACCGCATCGCGCACCGCCCCATGGGCGTCCGCCGCATGATCCAGGAACTCTACCAGAAGGGGATCACGCGCGAGGTCGCCTTGCCGGTCATCCAAAAGGTGCTGCGAGAGGAGGAGACAGACGAACGGGAACTGGCCGAGCGCGTGGTGGCGAAGAAGCGCCGCACCCTGAAGTCGCGGGCCCAGGACGAGAGCGTGCTCAGGCGGAGGCTGCGCGATCACCTGATCCGGCGGGGTTTCGAGACGCGAATTGCCAACGATGTCGTAGACACCCTGGTCCCGAGGAATGATGCAGAGGCGTGAGAGTGTCGTGCGGCGTGCCCGGCTGGACGAGGCAAACCCGCTGACCGAGCTCGCCATGCGATCGAAGGCGCATTGGGGCTACGACCGCGAGTTCATGCAGGCGTGCCGGGCCACGCTGAGAGTGACGACGAAGCTCATCAGGCGCGCCGACGTCTACGTCGCGGAACTCGAGGGTCGCGTCGTGGGGTTCTACAGCCTGGCACCTTGGAACTCGGACACGGAGTTGTACCATTTCTTCGTCGATCCGCCGGCGATGGGAAACGGTGTGGGTCGGCGCCTCTGGGACGACGCGGTCGGCAGGGCGAGCGAGCGCGGTTGCTCGCGGCTCTTGATCCAAAGCGACCCGTACGCCGAAGGGTTCTACCTGAAGCTGGGCGCCGAGCGAATCGGCGAAGTGCCGTCCGGGGCGGTGCCTGGTCGCACGCTGCCGTTGCTGGTCTTCGCGTTGCGAGAGGCCGATGACTGATCCACACGCACCTCGAAGATGAGTTGCTGTCACTGCCAGGGAGCGCAGAGCGTCTTCTCGCGCCGTTACGTCGCCCGCGATCTAAAGCGCTATCGCCGTAGGGGCCCCAGTAAGACCACCAGGATGCTGATCGAGGCCCTGGCCGCCGAGGGCGCCACTCTGCTCGATATCGGAGGCGGTGTGGGCGTGATCGGTTACGAATTGTTGAACGCCGGTGCTAAACGGGCGACGAACGTGGAGGCGGCGAAGGGCTACATAGAGGCGGCGCGCGAGGAAATCGCTCGGCGTGGGCTGGGCGACCGGGTGACGATACGTGAGGGCGACTTTGTCGAGATCGCCGAGGACATCGAGGCAGCCGACATAGTGACGCTCGATCGTGTTATCTGCTGCTACCCCGATGTACGTGCGTTGGTCGGGCGCTCGGTGGCTAAAGCGGGGAGGTTGTACGGCGCGGTCTACCCGCGCGACACCTGGTGGACGAAGCTCGGCATCGGCCTGCTCAACTTGACGTTGCGGATCAGCCGCAACCCCTTCCGTGTGTTCGTCCATCCAACCAGCGAGGTCGACTCGCTAGTACGCGGGGCCGGGTTCCGCCTGCGCTTCCGCCGGACCACCTTCAGCTGGCAGGTCGTCGTCTACGGGCGCGATTCGGCTTAGGGCGGCAATAGCCGTAATCGCCGCGTGTCCGCCACCGGCTTGCGCCTCGGTAGCGCCGCTTCGATGCGGCGCAGCACCTTCGCGGCCGTCGCGCGGTAACCGGTGAGCTTGCCTCCGTAGATGCTCAGCACGCGCGGCGGATCGCGGTCGCTATCGCGATCGCTCAGCAGGATGACCTCGCGCGTCCGATGAAAGGCATGGCCGGGGCCGGACGGCAGCACGCGGAGACCGGCGAAGGCGTCCGCTACCGTGCACTGATCCTGGTAGCGCGGGAAATGGCGGTGCAGTACGCGGAGCAGGTAGTTCTTCTCGGCGCGAAGAGGCTGGACATTGTCGGGGTCGCCGCGGAAGCGCGTCTCGGTCGTTCCCACCAGCGTCTTTCCCTTCCAAGGCATGGTGAAGACGGCGCGCCCGTCGCGTGGCACCTCCACGTAGTAGAGTCCCCGCTCGACGGTCCCGTTGACGATAATGTGGCTGCCCTGAACGAGCTCGATATCGAGGCAACGTGGCTGTGGGTCGATGCGCTCCGCCACACGGTTGACCCAGGGGCCGGCGGCGTTCACTAGGACGCGGGCCTCACAGGCGTTCTCACTGCCGTCGAGCGCGTAGTGGACGACGCAGCCGTCGGACCTGAGCTCGGCGCGGACGAGCTCGGCGGGCATCGCCAGCTCGGCACCAAGGCTCGCCGCCGAGGCCATCACCGCCTGTGTCAGCAGCGCGTCGTCGGTTTGGGCGTCGTAGTACCGGAAAACGGCGTCAAGGTCTTCGGTGTTGAGACCGTCGAGCTCGTCCCAATCGGAGCGCGGTACTTTCCTGAAGCGGACCTGCGCCCGCAGCCGGCCGAGTATCGCGTAGAGCGAGAGGCCGGCCCGGACCAGCCAGGGCCGCCGGCGCGTCTTCGAGTAGACGGGGATGTAGAAGGGCCTGAGTTCGACGAGATCGGGCGCGTTACGCAGGAGCAGCGCCCTCTCATCCAGGCTTTCGTGCACGAGCGAGAACTCGTAGCTCTCGAGGTAGCGCAGGCCGCCGTGGATGAGCTTGCTCGACTTGCTCGACGTCCCTGCTGCCAGTGCCGTCTTCTCGAGGACGAGGGCCGAATGCCCGGCCGCAGCAACCGCCTGCGCTACGCCGACGCCGGCGATCCCGCCACCCACCACCACCACGTCGTACGAATCTCCCATCGCGTCAGCGTCCGGGAGCCAGTCGCAAGTCGGTCAGCATCTCGCCGATGGCCATCGTCTCGACGAACCGCACGCCGCGTGCGCTAAGGCCGAGCGCGAGGTCCGGATCGATCACCTCATAGAGCGCCCAATCCCAGGGGCCCGGCCAGAGCGCCTCTTCGTCGGGGATCATTCGGTAATTGCAGAATAGGAAATTGGGCTGGAACCGCTCGGCCGCCTCGCGCGCCATCAGAGTCCACTCCGTGAGCACCCAGCCGACACGCTCGGCGTCTCGTTCCCGGGCCTGGCGAATCGCTTCCAGCGCGAAGGAGATGACTACGCTACGGCCTGCAACCGGCTCTATCTGCTTTAGAACCGCCTCGACGACATTCTCGATGCCGAACCTATTGAGGCTCTCGCGCTTTATCTCGACGAAGGCGGTTACCTGCTTGTACTTCTTCAGTAGGTCGACGACTTCAGCGAGTGTGGGGACGTTCACTTCGCCGAACTTCGGCCCGAAACGGGCCGTCTCATTGACCCAAACGTCACTCAGCTGCTCGAGCGTCATCTCGAGCACGTTGCGATCGAGGCGGGCGGTACGCCACAGCTCGGCGTCGTGCATCAGGACCGGGACGCCGTCCTTGGTGAGCTGAACGTCGAACTCTACGTAGCCGGCACCGGCCTCGATGGCCGCCTCGATACTCTCCAGCGTGTTCTCCGGATAACGCAGCGCGTAGCCGCGGTGCGCGATCAGGGCCGGCGGCTTGATGTTCACGTTCTTTGGAACATTGATGCCTCTCATGAGACCAGTGACCGGTAGTCGGTGGTGGGTTAACCTCTGTCGCACCAACAGTAAACACTACGTAGCCTACGCGCAGTCTGTGACACGTCTACCGTCCACCGCATACCGCACACCGCCTACTGACCACTGTCTTCCTCCGGAAACAGCGACACTTGCACGTAGTTATCAGTGCGTAGGTAGCGCAGCGCCGCCTCCCTCACCATCTCCGCGGTCAGCCCGTCGATCATCTCCCCGTAGTTGAGAATGTTGCGCGGGTCGACGGCGTAGCGTTCGGCGGCGATCAGCTGACCGAGCCAAAAGCTGTTCTCGCGCAGGTCGGTCTCGTACTCGCGGCGTTGCATCTCCTTCACTTTGTCAACGTCTTCCTGCGACGGCCCGACCGTCTGCAGGCTGTCGACTTGCAGGAAGACGGCATCGACCATCCGCTCGAGCCGTTCGGGCGCGGTGCCGAACGCGATGCTGAACCGGTAGTCCGGTACCGGGTCGCGGCTGCCGCTACCGCCAGCGCTCACGCCGTAGGTGCCGCCCATGTCCTCGCGCAGGACCTCGCGGAGCCGGATGCGGAGCACGTCACCCAGCGCGCGGATCGCGTAGCGGTTCTCGCGCGTCCACTCGAACGGTCCGGTGAAGACGATCCGCGTCTGGCTCTTCGGCTCGATCCCCTTGTAGACGGTCTTCTCGATGACGCCGCTGGGGTAGCGGATCCCTTCGTCGCGCCACGTCTCTTCACGGCCGGTGGTCGGCAGGCCGCCGATGTAGGTCTGGATCAACGGCTTCAAGCTGTCGGGATCGAAGTTGCCCACGAAGACGAAGAAGAAGTCGCCCGCGTCGACGAAACGGTCCCGGTAGAACTCGTAGGAGGCGTCCAGATCCATCTCATCGTACAGCTCGAGGGTCGGCGGCCGTGCGCGGAAATGGTGCTGTGTGAGCGTGACGTTTAGGGTGTCGCTGAACGCCGACCCCGGGTCGGCGTCCCGATTCGCCAGGGAGGCCTGCATGCGCGACTTGAGCGATTGAAAGGCGGCGCCGTCGCGACGCGGTGCGGTGAAGTACAGGTAGGTGAGCTGGAACATCGTCTCCACGTCACTGGGCGAGGCGCTGCCGCCGATCGTCTCGAACAGCGAGCCGATGGACGGCGAGACCCGTACCGCGGTCCCGGCCAGTTTCTTCTGCAGGTCGATGAGGCTGAACTCGCCGATGCCCGCGAGCATCATGACCGCTGAAGCGGTCATCGCGGCGACGTAGTTCTCATCGGAGGCCAGCGAGGTGCCGCCGGGGCTCCAGCCGTTGAAGAGGATCTCGTCGTCCTTGAAGTCGGTGGGCTTGAGCAGCACCCGCACCCCGTTGGCCAGGGTCCAGCGCTGGACGCCGAGCTCCTCGATCTCCTCGATTTCGATGATCTCGGCGGGCTCAGGCAGGATGGGCACGAGCGGCGCCTCGGTGGCGGCGTCGACGTACGCCTCGATCCCCGCCGACTCGACGGCGGCGAAGACGGCCAGTAGCTCGTCCTCGGTTGGGACGGCGACCCCCTCCTTTTCCGGGCCGTCCACCAGAATCACCCGGTTGTTCTCGGTGATCCACTCGCGGGCCAGCCGGTTCACCTCCACCAGCGCGACAGCGGGGAGCAGCTGCTGGTGTGTCTCGTACTCGTAAGCGATGCCCGGTATCGGCTCGTTGTATAGGAAGGCACGGACGTACTCCGAGGCGTAACGCGAAGATTCCGTCTTCTCCCGCTCATCGTAAGCCTGCTGCAGGTGCCGCAGCAGCTCGCGCTTTTCTCGCTCGAGCTCGGTGTCGGCGAAGCCGTGGCGCGCCACGCGCTGGGCTTCCGTGAGCAGGACCTCAAGGGCGCGCTCGTGACCGTTCTCCTGTACGCCGGCGGCGAGGATGTAGACCTCCTTGGGGCCGATGAAGCGGCCCTGGCTGGAGCCGGCGCCGATGAACGGGGGATCGGCCTCCTGGGTCAGCTCGAAGAGGCGGAAGCTGAGCATGCGGTTGTAGAGCGCCTCGACAATCGATTGCCTGTAGGCGCCGAGTGTGCCTACTTCGCGAGGCGGCTGCTTCCAGTAGACGGCCACCGAGTTGAACGTGGCCTCGGGGTCGGTGGCGATGGCGGACAGCGTCTCCTCATGATCGGGAACGGGATAGATGGGTCGCTGCGGCGCGATGTCGGGCATGGGTATTCCGGCGAAGTGCCGGTGGACCAGTTCCTCGATCGTCGCCGTTTCGAAGTCGCCGACGGCGATCACCGCCATCAGGTCGGGCCGATACCAGTCGCGATAGAAGCGCTTCAGCGTCTCGTACTCGAAGCTCTGGATGACTTCCGGCTCCCCGATCGGCAGGCGCTCGGCGTAGCGCGAGCCCTGAAAGAGGACGGGGAGTTGCTGGTCGCGGATCCTGGCGCCGGCACCACGACCCAGCCGCCACTCCTCGACGATGATGCCGCGCTCCTTGTCGATCTCCTCGTGGTCGAAGAGGAGGCCGTGCGCCCAATCCTCGAGGACCTGGAAGGCGGTGGCGACCAGCTCCGCGCTGTCCGTCGGCACCGTCAGCCTGTAGACGGTCTCGTCGAAGCTGGTGTAGGCGTTCAGCTCGGGCCCGAAGCGCATGCCGATCCCCTCTAGGTAGTCGACCAGCTCCTGCTTCTCGAAGTGCTCGGTCCCGTTGAACGCCATGTGCTCGACGAAATGCGCCAGGCCCTGCTGATCGTCGTCCTCCAGCACCGATCCGGCCTTGACCACCAGACGCAGCTCCGCCCGCTCCTGGGGCTCCGGGTTCTCGCGGATGTAGTAGCGCAGGCCGTTGGGCAGCGTGCCCAGCGTGACCGCCGAATCGACGGGCAAGGGGCTACTCAGGTCGACCGCCGGCTGCTGGGCGGCGACGGGCGTGGCGGCGAAGAGAATGAGGAAGGCTGTCGGTAGCCGATTCATGCTGAGCTCCATCAGGCAGGTGGCAATTCGGAAGTCCTTTGGGAATCTCCGAATGTCGATTCGGGGACCCCTGGAACAAGGGAGGTAGGGAAGCCTCACGTGGTTGCGCGCGCTCGCTTCAGACTTCCCCGATTCCACGGACTCCACGGATCCACGGATTAGCCGATCGCGGATCCCGTATTCCCAGATTCCACGATTCCCCGAGTCCCAAGAAAATGCGGTATTCCCCGACTCCCGGCTAGCCCGGCGAGCTTGAGAACACTACGTGGTTCGGTCATATTGAGTTGATTCTGGAGATATGGGCCACAGAAGCTTAGGGGCGACCAGGGTTTAGGGTAGATGAAATCTGCGGAGATCAGACAGCGGTTCATAGACTACTTCGTGCGTAACGGGCACACCCACGTGTCGTCGTCGTCGCTGGTGCCGGCCGACGATCCGACGCTGCTGTTCACGAACGCCGGGATGAACCAGTTCAAGCTGACGTTCGTCGGCCAGGAGCAGCGACCGTACAAGCGGGCGACGACTGCGCAGAAGTGTGTGCGTGCTGGTGGCAAGCACAACGACCTGGAGGAGGTCGGNNTTCTTCGAGATGCTGGGCAACTTCTCGTTTGGCGACTACTTCAAGCGGGAAGCGATCTGGTACGGTTACGAGTTCTTCACCGAGGATCTGGGGTTCGAGCCCGAGCGCATCTGGGCGACGATCCACCACAGCGACGATGAGGCGTTCGAGCTGTGGCAGGAGGTGGCGGGGCTGCCGCCGGGACGGGTCCTGCGCTTCGGCGACAAGGACAACTTCTGGCAGATGGCGGACACGGGCCCCTGCGGCCCCTGCTCGGAGATCCACTACGATACGCGGCCCAGCGATGCGAAGCAGGAACTCAGCCCCCAGGAGTTCGAGGCGCTGACCGAGGCGGGCCAGATCCTCGAGCTCTGGAACCTAGTCTTCATGCAGTTCGAGAGGGACGAGGCTGGCAACATGGACCCGCTGCCCAAGCCGTCCATCGATACGGGCGCCGGGCTAGAGCGGATCGCCGCAGCGCTTCAAGGTGTCGACTCCAACTACAATACCGACCTCTTCATGCCGCTCATCGAGCGGGCCGAGGATGTCGTGGGCCGGAAGTACCAGGCGGATGAGGAAAGCGGGACTTCATTCCGGGTACTGGCCGATCATGCCCGGGCCGTCGCCTTCCTGATCGCCGACGGCGTCTTCCCGACCAACGAAGGGCGCGGTTACGTCTTGCGGCGCATCCTGCGGCGCGCCGGCCGCCACGCTTGGCTGCTCGGTCGTCGTGAGCCGATGCTCTACGAGGTCTGCGACGAGGTCATCTCGTTGATGGCCGACGCCTACCCGGAGCTCAGGGACCGCCGCGATCACATCCTGCGGACCGCTCGCGGCGAGGAAGAGCGGTTCATGGCGACGATCGATGAGGGGATGCAACGCTTCGAGGAGCTGGCACCCGCCGGCGGCCACGGCGTCGTCAGCGGGCATGACGCCTTCAAGCTCTACGACACGTTCGGCTTCCCACTCGACCTGACCGAGCTCATGGCCCAGGAGCGGGGCTACGAGGTGGACGTCCAGGGGTTCGAGAACGCATTGGAGGAGCAGCGGCGCCGCTCGCGCGAGCGGCACGAGGCGAAGGCCGGGTCGGCCGTCCGTGCCAAGACCGTGGCAGCCGCGGTGACCTGGAAGGCCTATTCGAAGGCCCAGCAGGAGTGGATCGGCTACGACAAACTCGTGGTGAATACCGAGGTCCTCGCGGCCGGTCGTGAGAACGGTCGCTATTTCCTCAAGCTGCGGTCGAACCCGTTCTATGCCGAGGCGGGCGGCCAGGTCAGCGACCGGGGTTACGTGGAAGGCGACGGCTGGCGGCTGGAGGTGAAAGACGTGCTGCGCCACGAGGATGACGTCGTCGTGGTCGGGCCGATTGAAGGCGAGTTCAAGCCCGGCGGTGTCCGCGCCGTGGTCGATGAGGCGCGGCGCAACACGCAGCGCAACCACACTGCCACGCATCTGCTTCACGCCGCGCTGCGCACTGTCTTGGGTGAGCACGTCGCGCAGGCAGGTTCGCTGGTGGCGCCCGACCGGCTGCGCTTCGACTTCACCCACAGTGGGCCACTGAGCGACGGTGAGCTAGAGGAGATCGAGCGTCTGGTCAATGAGCAGATCTGGGCCGACAAAGAGGTGACGAAGGAGTTCCTTCCGTATCGTGAGGCCATCGATCGAGGCGCCATGGCGCTGTTCGGCGAGAAGTACGGCGATACTGTGCGGGTGGTTGAGGTGCCGGGGTACAGCCTCGAGTTGTGCGGTGGCTGCCACGTCAAGACCACCGGTGAGATCGGCCTGTTCAAGATCGTGTCGGAGACGGGCTCTGCGGCCGGTGTGCGGCGCGTCGAGGCGGTGACGGGCCCGTCGGCGTATGCCCAGGTCAAGGAGCAGGAGCGGCTCCTCAGAGACATTAGCGACACGCTGAAGGTTCCTCTGCACACCGTCCACCAGCGGGTCCTAGCCATACTTGAGGATAACCGTGGTCTGCGGGATCAGCAGATGGTCTTTGTGCAGCGCAGTGCGGCCAGTCTCGCGGCCGAAATGGTCGAAGATGCGCTGGAAGTCAACGCCGCCAAAGTGGCGACTGGGAAGATCGAGATGGCCGACTCCGAAGCACTGCGCTCGTTTGGCGACGAGCTGCGTGAGCGTTTGGGGACCGGTGTCGGCGTGGTTGCCGCCAAAATCGGCGACCGCCACTCGCTGCTCGCCGTTGTTACCGACGACCTGATCGGAAAGGGCGTTCGCGCCGACGATGTCGTGCGCGAGGTCGCCAAACTGGCGGGGGGTAAGGGCGGTGGCCGGCCGCACATGGCACAAGCCAGTACCGGCGAGCCGGGCCGGGCCGAGGAAGCGCTGAAGCAGGTCCCGGAAATCGTGCGCCCCATGCTCGAGGGAGCGAGCGGCTGATGGACGCTGCTTGGCTGCAGGACAGGATCGCTGAGTCGCCGCTCTCGCTTCAGGAGCGGCTCCGCGAAGCGGTAGGGAGGATCGATCCGGCAGCCGATCTTCCCGACGGGTTGCTCGCCGCAGCCTGCGACCTGCTCGACAGTGTGCGGGGTTGCCTGGAACGCCGGGTTGCAGCCCTCGACCTGCTGGTGGCTGATGGGTTGCTGACGCTGGCCTGCGAAGCTGCCGCTTTGTCGTACCCGGAGGAGCTGGCCGAGCGCTGTCGCACAATGGGTCCGAGCGGTGAGTTGGGCCGGGTCGCCGAGCGCTGGGCGGGGAGGAGCTGACGGACACACCGCGGTTTGGTCGGAGAAGGTCTCGTGCGGCGCCGCCGGAACTGGCGGACCTGCACACACATCTGATCCCGGGTGTGGACGACGGCGCGCCCGACTTAGAAAGCGCGCTACAGACACTGCAGACGTTCTTCGACGACGGGGTCCGGGCTGTCGCCGCGACGCCGCACCTCAACGCATCGAACCTGAGCGGGAGTCGTCGGGCTCTCGCCGATGAGGCATGGCCGGGCCTCGCCCAGGCGGTCGTTGACCGCTTACCAGGGGTCACCCTGTACCGCGGCTACGAGATCCAGCTCGATACACCGCAGCTCGACCTCGGCGATCCGGGCCTGCGCTTAGCGGGCAGCCGCTACGCGCTGGTCGAGTTTTGCGCCTTCACCGTCCCCGAGCGTTCGACAGAGGCGTTGGCGCGGATCGCCGACGGCAAGTACGTGCCGATCATCGTGCACCCGGAACGCTATTGGGGCTACGACCGCGGCTATGGCGTGGTCGCCGATTGGCGGGCCGCCGGCACCCTGGTGCAGCTCAATAGCGGCAGCCTGCTCGGCGAGTACGGTGAGAACGTCAGGCGGGTGGCCCACCGCTTCCTGGCCGAGGGCTGGGTCGACGTGATAGCGTCGGACAATCACGCCCGACCCGAGCGCAGCCCTTCGCTGCGAGCGGTGTGGGATTATCTGGTGGACCGGGGCTTGGAGGAACAGGCCAGGCTGCTGGTGGCGATCAACCCGCGGCGTATGCTGCAGGACGAGCCGACGCTGCACGTCGGCCGGGTAGACAGGCCGGGCGGGTTCTTCGCCCAGTTGGGTCGGAGACTGAGAGGCGGGCGCCGTGTCTAGAGGCGCACAAGGGGGGGCGGAATCGGAATGGCCGAGCGAATCATCGAGCTGAAAGGCAAGCGAGCGGTCGTCACGGGGGGCTCGCGTGGCATCGGCAGGGCGACGGCGGTGTTGTTAGCCCGGGCCGGCGCCGATGTCGGTATCGCCTACCGTACGCGGGAGGAGCAGGCGGGCGAGACGCTGGGGGCGATCCAGCGAGCCGGCGGCCACGGGTGGGCGGTCGCCGCAGATCTAGGAGGCCGGGAGGGCGTGAAGGCACTCTTCGAACGCGTCGACAGCGAGTTCGGCTGGCTCGACGTATTCGTGGTCAACCATGGGATTTGGCCGCCGGAGTATGTGCCCGTCGCCGAGATGGCGGACGATAATTGGGAAGAGATGATGAGGGTCAACCTCGATTCTGTCTTCTACTGTGTCGGCGAGGCGGCTCGCCGCATGGCGGATGGAGGCAGGATCGTGATCGTCAGCTCAACTGCCGGGCAACGCGGCGAAGCGGGCCACAGCCACTACGCGGCGACAAAAGGAGCGGTCATCTCGTTCGTCAAATCATTGGCGGTAGAGCTTGCCTCTCGCGATGTCACAGTGAACGCAGTCGCCCCGGGTTGGATTGACACAGAGATGGCGGCGCCGGCGCTCGAGGCCGGCGAGCGCGACAAAGTCATCGCGGACATCCCGTTGGGAAGACTCGGTAGCGCCGACGATGTCGCCGGGCCCATCCTCTTCCTCTGCTCGAAGCTGGCGCGGCACGTGACCGGCGAGGTTCTGAACGTCAACGGCGGAAGCGTACTCTGCGGCTAAAGTGAAAGGTCTGCCCGAAAAGCTGGACGTGCCGGGTGCGGTCGCGGCGATCGCTCGACGGCTGGAAGATCGGGGACACGAGACGTGGGCAGTCGGTGGCGCCGTGCGCGATGCGCTGCTCGGTGGTTCGCGCGGGGACTGGGACCTGGCGACGGCAGCTCGGCCCGAGACGGTGCTCGAGTTGTTCCGGCCGTCCTACCCGGTGGGCATCCAGTTCGGCACGGTGGGCGTGCGTGGCGAAGACGGAAACCTTTACGAAGTAACCACGTTCCGGCGCGACATCGAGACCGACGGCAGGCACGCCGTGGTCGAGTACGCCGACCGCCTGGACGAGGACCTTGCACGTCGCGACTTCACCATCAATGCGATCGCCTATCACCCGTTGCATAACAAGTTCCACGATCCGATGGCTGGGTGGAAAGACCTACAGCGGCGCTTGCTGCGCTGCGTGGGCGAGCCGGCGACGCGATTTGCCGAGGACTACCTGCGCGTGCTTCGCGGGCTGCGTTTCGCGGGCCGCTACGAGCTGGAGATCGAGCCCGCGACCTGGGCTGCGCTGGTCGCTGCAACGCCCAGACTTCCGCGACTGTCGGGGGAGCGAGTCCGTGAGGAAATCCTCAAGGTGTTGTCAGGGCCGGTACCGTCGCGAGTTCTTGACCTCTATCGAAGGTCGGGTGCCCTGGCCGTTCTGGTCCCGGAGCTCGCGTCCGTCGATGACACCGAGTGGCGGGTCATCTTGGGGGCCATAGATGGTCTGGCGGAGCGCCGGCTCCGGCTTCGTCTCTCGACGCTATTCGCCCCGGCCGGTTCGGAGATCGAGCCGCTGATGAGACGGCTCCGCTTCTCGAACGCGGAGCTGCGCGACGTGCAGGTGCTGGGCCGAGCGCTCGACCTGTCCCTGCCCAAGTCGGGCGATGTCGTCGCCGCGCGTCGCTGGCTCAGGCATGTGGGTCCGGACGACGCGCGCGATGCGTTGCGGCTACATTTCTGCCGCGAGGGGGCTCTGGGCACGGGCGCCGAGGGTCGTTCCGCTCTGGCCGGGCAGGCGAGCACGGTGCTCGGCGTGCTCCGTAGAGGTGACCCGGTTACGCTGGCGGCGCTGGCGATCGACGGGAGCGATCTTAAGGAGCTGGGGCTGAAGCCGGGTCCCGAGTTCGGTCGGATCCTCGAGGCCTGCCTGGATGCCGTGATCGAGGATCCGAAGCTGAACACGAGGAAACGCTTGCTCGAGTATGCGCGCCGGCGGCTCCCCGACTAGGACGTGGAGGAGATGAAGGAAGAACTCGAACTGTTTCCGACCCCGGAGTCCAAGCCGCTCCAGGGGGGAGGAATAGCGGACGAGAACTCGCCCGCCGCACCGCTGGCGACCCGGATGCGACCCCGCAACCTGGACGAGTTTCTGGGCCAGGAGCACCTGGTCGGGCCCGGCCGGATCCTGCGTGAGATGATCGAGCGTGACGAGCTGGGTTCGCTGATCTTCTGGGGGCCGCCGGGCAGCGGCAAGACGACATTGGCCCGGATCATCGCCGATCGCACCGACGCCGCGTTCGTTCCCTTCAGTGCGGTCACCGAGGGCGTGCCGCGCGTCCGTCAGATCATCGCTGAGGCNNCCACCGCTTCAACAAAGCACAGCAGGACGCGTTTCTGCCCCACGTGGAGGCCGGGACGGTCATCTTGATTGGCGCCACCACCGAGAACCCGAGCTTCGAGGTCATAAGCGCGTTGCTCAGTCGGTCGCGCGTCTTGGTGCTCGAGCCGTTGAGTGAAGAAGACGTGCTAGCGATCTGCGAACGGGCCCTGGCCGACGAGCAACGCGGGCTCGGCGGCTCACGGCTGCGGGTGGAGGACGACGCACTCGACCTGTTGGCTCGCGCCGCCGACGGTGACGCGAGGCGCGCGCTGTCGGCCCTCGAGGTCGCCGCATCTATGGTGGGAGGTGCCGGCAGCATCACAGCTCGCGTCGCTGCCGAGGCGTTCCAGAAGCGCTTCGCCCACTATGACAAGTCGGGCGAGGAGCACTACAATCTGATATCGGCGTTGCACAAGGCGGTGAGGGGCTCCGACCCGGATGGCGCCCTCTATTGGCTGGCTCGCATGCTGGACGGTGGCGAAGATCCGCTCTATATCTGCCGGCGCCTGATCCGTATGGCGACGGAAGATGTGGGGTTGGCCGACCCGCGCGCCCTCTGGATCGCAACTGCCGCCAAGGACGCCTACCACTTTCTCGGGTCGCCGGAAGGTGAGCTGGCGTTGGCGGAGGCTGCGGTCTATCTGGCGACGGCCCCCAAGTCGAACCGGATCTATAAAGCCTTCGGCAGTGCCTCGTCGGCGGCCCGGGAAACGCCCGGCGAACCGGTGCCGCTACACATCCGCAACGCGCCCACGCGGTTGATGAAGGACCTGGGGTACGGTGCGGACTATAAGTACGACCACGATGAGCCCGATGCGCTGGCGCAGCAGGAGTACTTGCCTGACTCGCTGGGCGAGCGCCGCTTCTACGAACCGTCCGGCAGGGGCTTCGAGGCCGAGATCGCCAAGCGACTCGAAGCGTGGTCGACCAAACGGCGAGCGGCACGCCGGGAACGCGGCTAGGGTATTATTAGTGAAACGAGACACCAAACATTGAAAGGGAGTAGGATCAGAGATCGCTAACGACAAAGTCCACGAGATAGAGCTTCCCAAGGACCGGGTGGTCCTGCTGACCGCTCCCGGTCCGGAGACGAGCCGGCAAGAAGCTCGCGATCACCTGAGCGAGTTGAAGTCGTTAACAGGCACAGCGGGTGCCGAGGTTATTGCCACGTTCGAGCAGCAGGTCCGATCGCCGCACCCGGCCTACTATATCGGTAGCGGCAAGGCCGAGCAGCTGCGGTCGGTCGTCGCGAGCAGCGGGGCGAGCCTGGTGATCTTCGACGAGGACCTCTCGCCGGTGCAGGGTCAGAATCTGGAGGACACGCTCGGCGTGCGGGTGATGGACCGCACCGAACTGATCATCGACATCTTCGCTCTGCGGGCGCGGACCGCGGAAGCCAAGATGCAGGTCGAGCTTGCCCAGTTGCAGTACCTGATGCCACGACTTACGCGGATGTGGAACCACCTCTCGCGCATCCGCGGCGGCATCGGCCTGCGGGGTCCCGGTGAGACGCAGCTCGAGACCGACCGGCGGACCATCAGGCGGAAGATCAGCGACCTGAAGCGTCGTCTCGAAAAGGTGGCACGGCAGCGCGAGATCGAGCGTAAGGGGCGCGTCGGTGAGTTCCGGGTCGCCTTGGTCGGCTACACGAATGCGGGCAAATCCTCGATACTCGCCGGGCTGTCAGGGTCGGATCTCTTCATCGAGGACCGGCTGTTCGCGACGCTCGACCCGGCCACCCGAGCGGTAGATCTCGGTGAAGGCTTTCACGCACTGGTGACCGACACGGTCGGGTTCATCCGCAAGTTGCCCCACCACCTTATTGCGTCGTTCGGGGCGACGCTGGAGGAAGCGAACGAGGCCGACTTGCTTTGCAATGTGGTCGACGTGTCGTTCGAGCACTGGGAGGAGCAGTACGAGGTGGTGGAGGGTGTGCTGGCCGAACTTCATTTCAATCCCAAAGGCCGGCTGGTCGTGTTCAACAAAGTCGATCGCCTGACCCACGTGGAGCAAGCCGCGATCGAGCAGCGGGCGGCGGCGCTTCTCGATGCGCACGTCTTTTCCTCGACGGTCGAGGCGACCGGGCTCGAGTCTCTGCGGACCAGGCTGAGGGAGACGATTCGCCGACGCTGGTCGATCGTCACGCTGACCATCCCGGCCAGCGCCGGCGGCGTCTTGGCAGAGATCTACAGGGAGGGCGAGGTCCTGACGCGGGAGGAGGGAGGAACGTCGATCCGGTTGACGGCTCGGCTGCCTGCCGATGCTCTGGGTCGTCTGCGGGCGCGAGACGGCGTAGCCATCGAGGCACCGGCGGCCTGATCGCATGGACGTGTACTGGATCATCGGTCCCGGTCGGATGGGTCTCTCGCTAGGCACGGTGCTCGCGAGTTCCGGGTCGGGCGGGGTGCTCCTCGTGGGTCGGCGCAAGCGCGCGCCGGACCACCCGCTAATGGAGTCGCCGGTTGTGCGCTACGCCAGCGCGGTACCGGGACCACCACCCGACGGTACCTGCCTGCTGCTGGCGGTACCCGACGGGGTCATCGCCGAGGTCGCTGCCGAGATCGCCCGGCTGGGCCAGCCCGGCGCCCGGTGTGTGGCTCTGCACCATAGTGGCGCGCAGCCGGCGGCTGTGCTCGCGCCGCTGGCCCAGGCGGGCTACGCCGTTGGGTCGTTGCATCCGCTGCAGACCGTGGCCGATCCGGCGCAAGGCGCCGAGCGGCTCCGGGGCGCCTTCTTCACTTACGAGGGGGAAGGCGAGGCACGGGCCGGGGCAGCGCGGATCGTCGAGGCTGCAGGCGGCCGGATGCTGGAGGTTCACGCGGAGGACAAAGCACGCTATCATGCAGCGTGCGTGTTCGCCTCCAACTATGTTGTAGCCTGTGTCTCGGTGGCCACACGATTGCTGGCCGACGCCGTGCACGTAGGCCGCGCCGAGGCGGCAGAAGCGTTGCAGCCGTTGTGGGGTGGCGCCCTGGCGAACTTGGAGCGACCCGGCCTGCCGCGCGCGCTGACCGGCCCGGTGGCGCGCGGTGACCTGGCGACGGTGAGGGGACACCTGGAGTCGCTGGCCGCTGGCAGGCGTGAACTTTATGGGCGGTTGGCGCTGGAGGCGGTCGAGTTAGGCCGCGAGCAGGGACTGGACGCCGAGACGGCCGCGGCGATCGAGGCGGAGATCAAGTCCTGGTTGACTGGAAAGGCCGTTCCGGGATGAGGCTGTACATCAATCTCGATCACGTTGCGACGGTCCGTGAGGCACGGCGAACCGACGAACCCGACCCCGTCCGTGCTGCTGTCCTGGCCGAGCTGGGCGGGGCGCAGGCGATAACCGTACACCTGCGGGAGGACCGTCGCCACATCAAAGACCGTGACGTGCTGTTGTTGCTGGAAACGGCGCGCACCGGCGTGAACCTGGAGCTGGCGGTCGAAGAAGAGGTGTTGAAGTTCGCGTTGGAGCACCGGCCGATGCAGGCCACTCTGGTGCCGGAGCGGCGTGAGGAGGTCACGACCGAGGGAGGGCTCGATCTCGGCGATGCAGGGCGTCGCCGGCGCGTCGCTGAGTCGCTCGCTCGGCTCCGTGAAGCGGGCATCAAGACCTCACTCTTTATCGACCCGGTCGAGGAGACGATTCGCAATGCGGCCGAGTTGGGAGCGGACGCAATCGAGCTACACACGGGCGAGTACGCGAACGCGAGTCGCGGGGGCCGGGGCGAGCAGTTGCAGCGCCTCGAGCGTGCCACGTTGCTGGGGCATGAGGTCGGACTAGCGGTGCACGCCGGTCACGGGCTGACCTACGAGAACGTTTCGCCGGTGGCGGCGATCCCGGGGATCGAAGAGCTGAACATTGGACACTCGGTTGTGAGCCGAGCGGTATTCGTCGGGATGGAGCGGGCTGTACGCGAGATGTTGCAGATAGTCACAGAAGCGAGACGCGGGGTGGGGGGCTAGGGAAATGCCCAGAACGCTGCTGGAATTCTTCGCCGACGAATCGGGCGACTACCTGGACAAGATGGATCGGGCCCTCAGCGCAGGTCCGACGCCCGACGCCGACGAACTGAGGCGGTTCGCACGCGCGCTGCGCGGCAGCGCGCGGATGGCGGACCAGGATGCGATCGCTCGCGCTGCGGGCGCCGTGCAGGCGGCGGCGGCGGATTTGGTGGCAGGAAAGCGGCACTGGGGTGCGGAGCTCAAGGGTAACATGGAGTCGGCGCTCAAAGAGATCCGCGGGCTGGTGGACTCGGTGAAGTCGCCGCCCGCCGACATTGCCAAGCGGGCCGAGTCGATCGCGGAACGGCTGGGCGACTCGGCGGCGCCACCGCCACCGCCGAAGGATGACGAGCGGTTCCGGCGCTACCTGGGCACCGAGCTGCGCGGGCTCGCGTCGGAGATCGGCGAATCGCTGGTTATACTCGAGCGCGACCCTCGCAATCGTGAGCCGCTCAAGAGACTCTTGCGGCGTATCCGGCCTCTGAGGGGCATCGAAGGGGTCGACGAGATCCCCGCCGTCGGTCCGGCCGTCACCGCGCTGGAAGAGGTGATTCTGCGGATCGCCGACACGAGCGCCACCGTGGGGCCCGGTCACCTGGTTCTCTTCCGTCGGGCGCGGCAGGCGCTGGACGATGTGGCGACGGAGCTGATCCGGGGCGAGCAGCCGAGTGGCGTCGCTGACGGAGCCGTGGAGATCGAGGACCTCAAGGATCAGGTTCTTGAGACGGCTGCCCAGCGAGACATAACCTGGATAAGCGAACTCTTCCACGATGAGCCCGGCCCGCACATCGAAGAGTGTCCGATGGCCGAACGTGGGGCCGGCTCGTGGGAGGGGTTCTTCGCCTTAGAGGCCACGGGCAGCCTCGACACGATCGAGCGGTTACGCGCGGAGCTGGCACACGCGCCTGACGGGGCGCCGCGGATCGCCGAACGGCTGACCTACTCGTTCAGGCAGCTGCGCGAGCGCGCCGTCACCTTCGGCCACGCCGGGCTCGGTCGCGTGGCGCGGCGGGCCGGTGCCGCCGTACGCGCGAGTCGCGACGCGCCGCCCTGGCGGCTGCAGGCGATCGCCATCGACCTCGCCGTTACTGTGGCGGCACTCCGCTCGTACCTCGAGGCATCAGAAAAGGAAACGCGGGAGAGCGCGTTGCAGAGGGCAGATGATTCGCTGGAGGCGGCGACGCATCCGACGCGGGGGCCGACCGTAGACATCGAGTCGTTGCTTTATACGGCCGAGGATGCGGTGTCACGCGCTCGTTCGCTGTCGAGCGAGATCGCGGCTCTACTGCGAGTCGACGCGCCCGACGTCGACCGCGCGCACAGCCTCCTCGAAGAAGCGCTCGGGCTGATCGAGCACGCACTGGTCCGGACAGCCGCGGTCCAATGACTCGCGGCTGGCGGACGATCCTGGGGCTGGTCGTCAGCCTCGCCCTCCTCTATTGGGTTCTCCACGACGTGTCTCTCACGGAGGTCTGGGGGCACATTCGAGCTGCCGACCTCTGGCTCCTATCGTTGGCAGTCGTCATCCAAACGGCCGCGTTCCTGATCCGCGCGGCGCGCTGGAAGGTCTTTCTCAGGCCTGCCCTGGCCGAGCCGTCATTCGATGCAAGGTTTGCCAGCACCTGCATCGGGTTCATGGCCAACAACCTGCTGCCGGCGCGCGTCGGCGAGTTCGCCCGGGCCTATGCGCTGAGCCGCAGCCAGCCGATAACCGCGAGTGCCGCGTTCGGCTCGCTAGTTGTCGAGCGGCTGTTCGACGCGCTGACGCTGGCCCTCTTCCTGGCGGCGCCGCTCTTCATGCCAGGCTTCCGGGTCGCCCCTGGCCTGGGCGACGAGGTGGCAAGCAAACTGTTCCTGGTCCTGGTGATCTTCGGCGGTGCCGCGGTAGCGCTTCTCCTGTTGATTTTTCGGCCCGATCTCGTGGACCGGATATTTCGATCCACCATCGGGCGGCTGATGCCCAGGAGGGCTGCCGAGTCGATCGCCGAGATGTTCAGGTCTTTCATCGAAGGACTCGGCGCGATGCGGAGCCCCAGATTGGTGGTGGCCGGGCTCGTCTGGTCGCTGGCCCACTGGCTGTGGGGCGCTCTGGCACTCTGGATCGGCATGCTCGCATTCAACATCACCGAGCCCGGGTTCCTGGGCGCCGTCTTCCTGCAGGGGGTGATGGCCTTCATCGTGTCGGTGCCTTCGTCGCCCGGATTCTTCGGGCTGTTCGAAGCCAGCGCTCGTATCGCTCTCAGCCCGTTCGGCGTCCCGGCAGGACTCGCGCTGAGCTATGCCCTGGCGTTCCACATCACCACGTTCACGCCGGTGACGATCCTCGGCTTGTTCTACCTGGGTCGGCTAGGTCTGTCGTGGGGCGAGGTCGGGCACAGCGAGGAGATCGTAGAAGAGGGCGCCTGATCCGTACGACCCGGATCCTGCACGAGAGAAGCGTACACGCGCTGTGAGGGCCATTTCAATATCCATTAGACGATATCCTTCTATCGAGTTTCAAGGATTATTCGACTTTCATGTTTCAATGTCCGATATCCGATTTCCAAGGATAAACGCTCGCCCGCATCCATTTCCCGGTGGAGGTTGGGACTTGATGCTTGTCAGGTGAATACACCTTGAACATTTGCTCACTGGATGTCGGATATTGGATACTGAAATGAAACCAGACGAAGGTTGGCAGCTGGTCGAGGCCAAGGGCAAAGTGAACCTGTCGCTGCGTATCTTCCCACGCGGCCCGGACGGTTACCATCCCATCGAGACCGTGTTCTGCCGAATCGACCTGGCCGACCAGCTGCGGATCCGAGTGAGTGACGAGCCGGGTGTCTCCATCCGCGTCAGTGGCCCGGAGACCGCACCGCCAAACCTCGAGAATCTCGCAGCGCGCGCTGCTACCCTTTTCCTGGAGCGTGGCGGCACGCCCGCTGGTGTGGAGATCGAGCTGGAAAAACACATACCACCGGGCTCGGGGCTGGGAGGTGGCTCGAGTGACGCGGCCGCCGTTTTGAGGGTCCTCGCCGCAGCGGTCGAGGCTCGGCCTTCGCGGGACGAGACCCTCGCTCTCGCTTCCCGGCTCGGAGCCGATGTTACGTTCTTCGCCGCTGATACGCCCCTCGCCTTCGCCTGGGGGCGAGGGGAGCGCATACTGGCCTGCCAGGGGCTAGCGCCGCGACCGATGCTGCTGGTGCTACCCGATGTCGCGATCTCAACGGCGGAGGCTTACGCCCACTGGGACGAGCGACAGGTCGCTGAGCGGACGACAGGTGTCGAGCCGCGGCTGCGGTCCGACTCGGACATCTCGTCCTGGGAGGTGGTAAGCTCGGCGGCCGTCAACGACTTCGAGCCGGTGATCTTCGGTCTGCGACCCGACCTGCGTCTCATGAGGGAGGCGTTGAGCGAGACGCAGCCGCTAATTGCCCTGCTCAGCGGCAGCGGTTCGGCGCTGTTCGCCGTCTACGAGAACGAGCGGCAGCGCGACGACGCCGTGGCTGAGTTGACGGATGTGATGGAAAGCGCGAGGCTGGTCAGCGCTCGCGGGCCTGTGTGAGCGGGCTTTCCTGAAGGTCTCGGCCGATCTCCGAGCGAACTAGTTGCTCCTGGGGCGGCGGTAGCATGGCCGCGTCCTCGGCCGCCGACTCGACGTCGCCACGCCTCCAGTAGGCAAAGGTGTGCGGCCCACAAGACACCACCGTCACCAGCGCGTCGCTCCGACGACGGAAGTCGACGATGTCGGTGCGTGACAGGTAGCAGTTGCGGGCGCGTACCTCCGCGTTCGAAGTGGCGAAGCTCGCTCCCAGCGGCGGGTGGTTGTGCCACGTGCCTACAGCTCTGCGGCTCGGCATGCAGCCGGCCGCCTGCACGCGCCCCATCTCCGACAACAGGATGTGCGGCATGCGGAAATCGGTGATATAGAGGTCATTCCCGCGCCGTTCCCCTTCCAGGCACAGCACCACCTCAGTGTCGAACTGGTCGAAGAGCAGCGCGATGTTATCTGAAACCGCGGGAGAGAGGACGAGCTGGTCGAAAGAATGCCAGCTGGCGATGCCGCTCGTGCCATGACCTGCAGGTTGCCCCGCGGCCAGCGACACGCAGACGATCAAGACCCAGCTGACGTACTTCACTCGACGACCTCCCCAATCAAGGCAAGCCCCCCCTTAACAGAACAAGCACGTGTCTGCCCTGCGTTCCGCCCCGAACGTTCTGTCCCGGGAATACTCTCGAGGGAGGTGTGACCGGTGGATAGCCCGGCGGGTTCCCTTAAGCATACCCTTGAGAGGCCTCTAGGTTTCGCTCCGGGCCTTGATCCTCAGGCTGCGCTCTGAGAGATTGCGGCTGTACAGACTGGCCCGTCGTCTAATGGCAGGACGCTGGACTTTGGATCCAGAAATGGTGGTTCGACCCCACCCGGGCCAATATCCCACAACTACTGGCTAATCCCCTGGCGGGCGGGGTGAGGTAGGTCGGGTTGGGTGACGGTATCGGTGTCACAGACCTGCTGCCTTTCGTTCCGTTTCGGTAGCGCTCGCCTCGATGTAAGCGACCCGATCCAGCCGGACGCGATCCTTCTGCAAGTGTCCGCATACGTCCATAATCAACTTGAGGTCCTTATGGGCCACACGTTCAGGGATACCGATAGTCAGTCGCGGTTTCGTTTGCCTCGCAGCGGCTGCGGCCGCATAGTGAGAGCACCGGGAGAGGCTGGCAGCACACCGATACGCACGTTCCAGTGCACTTTGAGCACCGAATCCGATAGCAGCGAGGTTTCATCGGGGAGGTTACGATCATGAAACGACCGGTCGCATCCCATCGAGGTCTCACGAATTGGCCGGGCGCGGTGGCCCTAGCGGCGTGCGGCGCGATCTGCGTGCTGGCCGTTCTCGCGTGTTGGGCTGAATCCGGCTCGGTAACCAGATGGGATGGTACGGTGCGAGACAGTGCTGGCATCCGGATCGTCGAGAACTCAGGCAGCCCGCTGTGGCGCGAGGGGGAAGGTTGGGAGTTCACCGAGGTTCTGCGGATCGGCGTCCTTGAGGGCGAGCCCGAGTACGAGTTCGGGCGGGTCAGCGGTATCGCCGTGCTGTCCGATCGTCGGATCGTCGTTGCAGACGCGATGGCGCACGAACTACGCTTCTTTTCCGCGGAAGGCGTGCACGAGCTGACGGTGGGACGGGATGGACAGGGTCCCGGCGAGTTCGGTGACGGCTTGTTCTATCCGGTCGTCGGGCCAGGCGACACCATGCTCGTGTTCGACCGCGGTAACCAGCGGGCGGTAGTAATCGCGCCGGACGGGACCTGGCTCGAGGACTACTCCACGTTGCCAAGGGACGGTCACTGGTTCGGAATGCTACTCGACGCGCCGCCCTCCGGGCGCCTCCTGTCTTACCACGTGCCACTCCGGCTATCCGAAGGTGGGCTAGCGGACTCGATGGATGTTCTGTTGGAGCGCGATCTGCACGGCGCGATCCTGGATACGGTGGCTCGCATCCCCACTTACATGACGAGCATTCCTTCTGGAGGAACAGGTTATTACTACGCCGATATGGTGGACGCCGCCCTCTGCGAGAGCGGTCTAGTGGTTGGTCACAATCACACGTTCCGCTCCGTCTGGTACGGGGCGGGCGAAACGATCGAGCGCGTTGTCACCCTGGCGCGGGAGCGGCTGCCGCTGACCGGGGAGGACCGTTCGGTGATGATGGAGCGCTTCGACCAGCTGGTGGCGGAATATAACGTACCCGCCGACCAGGCGGCGGCCTTCAAATCCAGGGTCCGTTTCGAGGACTATTACCCGGTCTATTCGCGGTTCACCTGCGGACCTGCGGGCACTCTCCTCGTGCAGCGGGTACGGCCACTGCGCCAGCTCAGTGATGAAGAGGTGAGCCGGATTCGCAGGACACTGGGGAGACCGCCGGGTGGTCCGGAGTGGGACGTTTTCGATAGAGAGGGACGCTACCTGGGTGTGGTGGAAGTGCCGGGCACAGAATGGGTGGCGGTCGTGCCCGAACTCCGCTTCGTGCGGGATCAGGCAAGCGGCACGTGGTACATGTACTCGGTCTGGTCGGACGAACTCGAAGTCCAGTATGTCATCGGCTGGCGGATAGACGGAACCATGCCGGGTTGAGCAGACGGTGGTGCGAGCACTCGAAGGCCGTGGAAGCCGGAACCGCCGCGGCAATTCTCGGCGGTATTGGAGCCGCTGCCGGCATGCTGATCGGTGCTTCCGTCGGGGCTGAGAGTGGCCCCGGCCCCGACCGTTGGGTGCCATTGGACCTGCAGTCGATCCGTGTCAGTTTGATCCCCGGCAGACACGGCCTCGCGGTCTCCTTGTCGGTCGCCTTCTGAGACGTACGGGTGGCGTGCAGGTACCGAGGGGCCCGCACCGCGCGGGCCTCGCTTCTCAGGACGGCAGGGCCAAAAGCACCACGAATGCCATGTAGGCTGCCAGCAGGATTCCGCCCTCCAGTCGAGTGAGCCGCAGCGTCGTCCAGACGAAGGGCAAGACGAGGATGCTCACCGCCAGCATCACCGGCGCCTCGACTCTGATGACCTGCTCCAGCACGCCCAGCGGGCGAGCCAGCGAAGCGCAGCCCAGCACCGCCAGCAGGTTGAAGACGTTGGAGCCTACCACGTTCCCCACCAGGATGTCCCCCTCGTCCTGAATCGAGGCGGCCACGGCGGTGGCGAGCTCGGGCAGCGAGGTCCCCAGCGCCACGACGGTCAGCCCGATGGCGAGCTCGGAGATGCCGATCATGCGAGCCACCTCCGAGGCACCCGTCACCACCAGGTGGGCGCCGGCCAACAGCGTGCCGAGGCCGACCACGGTGAGCAGAACGTGGCTGAACAGCGTTCCGCCTGCGGGTACGAATTTCTGGTACTCGACCTCGATCGCCGGAGACTCGCGGCGCGCGCCTTCCAGCAGATACAGGGTGTAGGCGACGAATCCGGCCAGCAGCGTCAACCCGTCGCCGCGCGAGAGGTTGCCGTCCAAGGCAAACACGTAGAAGGCGAGGGAAGCGAAGATCATCAGGGGCACCTCCCGGACAAGGAGGCGCATCTGGACGCGGATGGGGCGAATCAGCGCAGCGATGCCCAGAATCAGGGCGATGTTGGCGATGTTCGACCCGATGACGTTGCCGATGGTGATATCGGGGCTGTGGCGGACGGCGGCCACGACGCCGACCAGCAGCTCGGGCATCGATGTGCCCATGGCCACGACCGTAAGCCCGATGACGAGTGCGTTGACGCCGAGCTTACGGGCCAGCCGTGATGCTCCGCGGATCATCAGGTCGGCGCCGACGTAGAGCGCGACCAGACCGAGCACGAAGATGATGATAGGTGCCATCGGCACCGGAATGTTAGCAGCGACGGGCTGTGGGACAAGGCGGGGGCAAGGAGCCGGCCGACAGCGGGTCGCCAGGCCGCGCCGAGGGCCCTGGTCGAGGCCGATGGCCGTTGACGCCTAATTGGCGCCGGGATAACTTCTGAGGCTTCTAATACGCTGGGGTTTCCGTTGTGACCGATACATCGTCCATTGATCCCAAGAGCCGTGAGATGATGCTGCTCTCGGGGACGGCTAATCGGCCGCTCGCCGAGCAGATAGCCGCCGAGTTGGAAGTCCCGCTCTGCTCTGTAACCATCGATCGGTTCGCCGACGGCGAGATCTTCGTCAGGATCGATGAGAATGTCCGCGGGCGCGACGTCTTCATCATTCAGCCGACCTCGGCACCGGCTGAGAACGTGATGGAGCTGTTGCTCCTCATCGATGCGGCACAGCGGGCCTCAGCAGCGCGCGTCACGGCGGTCGTGCCCTACTTCGGGTACGCGCGCCAGGACCGTAAGGACCAGCCGCGCGTGGCGATCGGGGCCAAGCTGCTGGCGAACCTGATCGTCGAGGCGGGAGCGGATCGTGTCGTGTCGATCGACCTGCACCAGCACCAGTTGCAGGCGTTCTTCGACATCCCGGTCGACCACCTCTACGCATTGCCGGTCTTCGTGGCGCACTACGAGACGCGACACCTCGACCCGCTAGTGGTCGTCGCCAGCGATGTCGGCGCGGCGAAGATGGCGCGCGGCTACGCGCGCCGGCTCGGCGGCGAGATGGCAATGATTGACAAACGCCGCCCGGCCCCCAATGTCTCGGAAGTCGCCACCGTCGTCGGGGACGTCAAGGGAAAAAACTGCCTGATCCCCGACGACATGATTGACACCGGCGGCACGATGGTGGGCGCTGTGCATGCGCTGAAGGAGAAAGGTGCCGAAGATATCTTCATCTGCGCCACTCACGCGCTGCTGAGCGGACCGGCGGTGGAGCGACTGTCGGGTCTGCCGGTCAAGGAAGTCACGGTCACGGACACGATCTTCGTGCCCGAGGAAAAACGCTGGCCCGGGCTCCGCACCCTTTCGGTCGCCAAGCTGCTGGCCCGGGCTATGTACTTCATCCACGATAACGAGAGCGTCAGCAGCTTGTTCGAGTGAAGGCGCTGCTGACCTGTGAGCGATAGCGAGCCACTGAAGGTGTACCGCAAATGACCAATAGAGTGACACTGCAGGCTAAACCGAGGACAGAGACGGGCAAGGGTGCAGCGCGCACGCTGCGACGTCAGGGGTACATCCCCGGCATCATCTACGGGCACGGAGAGGAGACCCGGGCCTGTCAGGTCGAGAGCAAGCAAGTCGAGAAGCTGCTCACGACAGGCTCCTACGAGAGCACGGTCATCGACCTGAAGCTAGAGGACGGTGCTACGTCAAGCGTGCTGATCCGCGAGGTGCAGGTGCATCCGTACCGATCGGAAGTGCTGCACATCGATTTCCTGACCGTTCGCAAGGGCGAGAAGGTCAAGCTCGAAGTGCCCGTTCGCTTGGTCGGCCTTGCGCCCGGGGTCAAGGAAGGCGGAATCATGGAGCACCTGCGGCACGACGTCGAGGTCCGCTGCATCCCGTCGAAGATACCCGAAGCGCTGGATCTCGAGATCTCGGAGATGAAGATCGGCGATAGCGTCACCGTCGCCGATCTGCAAGTACCTGAGGACGTCGAGGTACTGACTGATGCTGCGGCGACGATCGCGTCGGTCGTGCCGCCGGCCGTCATCAAGGTCGAAGAGGAGGTTCCCGAGGAGGTCGAGGTGGAGGGCGTTGTCGAAGAGGAGGCCGAGCCCGAGGTGGTCGGTCGTGGCAGGCCGCCCGAGGAGGAGGCTACGGAAGAGGGGCAATAATTCTGAAAGCCTTAGTCGGACTGGGCAACCCGGGAGCCCGGTACGATGCCACGCGCCACAATGTTGGTTGGTGGCTCGTGGATCTGCTCAAGCGCCGCTGGTCCGCAACTCCGTTTCAAGAAGAGGATCTTTGGCTCCGGTCCAGGGCCGAGCTGTCGGAGGTCGGTGAGGTCTGGTTGATCAAACCGCTGACCTACATGAACCGGAGCGGGATAGCGGTTCGCGCCCTACTCGAGTATGAGCCCCTCGACCTCGAGCACGACGTGCTGATCGTCGTGGACGATGTCGCGCTCGAGCCGGGACGACCGCGTTTTCGGGCTCGGGGCTCGGCGGGCAATCACAACGGGCTCCAGTCGATCGAGGACGTGCTCGGTACTCGGGAGTACGCACGTTTGAGGATTGGAGTCGGCGCTCCGCCAGCTGGCGTCGAGCTGGCGGATTGGGTGCTCTCCGAGTTCGACGACCCGGAAGACGAGGACGCCGTGCTCGAACTCCTTCCGCGCCTGAGCGAGGCGGTAGAGTTGTGGGCGCGCGAGGGTGTGGAGGCGGCGATGAATCGGTACAATGCGCCTTTGAGCGATGATGAATAATCAACACCCAACACCCAACCATTCCTGTTTGTCAAGCGTCAACGATCGAGACCCAATATCCAGCCTCGGAAGTATCGGATTTTGGGTGTTGGATGTTGACAGGAAAAAGACCTGAGGAGGGCTAATGACGAACGTTGCGGTGACGTTTTCGGCGCCCCTGGGGCTCTTGGGGCTGGTGGTTGCCGCGCTTATCTACGTTTACCTGAAACGACAGCCCGTCGGCACGGAGTTGATGGCCGAGCTGGCATCGCGGATCCGGGAAGGCGCTAGGACGTTTCTGAAGCGCGAGTACTCGGTGCTCATCCCGTTCATCGTCGTCGTCGCGTTCCTGTTGTACGTGGCGCTCGGCTCGCTCCCGACGTCGGCGGCGTACGTCGGCGGCGCTCTTTGTTCGCTGATGGCCGGGTTTTTCGGTATGAACGCCGCGACGGAGGCCAATGTCCGCACCTCGGAGGCGGCGCGCGACACGGGTCAGGGTAAGGCGTTACGCATAGCCTTCAACGGTGGTGCCGTGATGGGTCTGTCGGTGGGCAGCCTGGGCCTACTCGGCATCGGCGTTGTACTGTTCATTTTCGCGGGCGGCCTGACCGACGACTCGTCCTTCAAGCTGTTCAGCGAAGTGATCGCGGGGTTCGCAATGGGCGCGAGCTCGATCGCTCTTTTCGCTCGTGTCGGTGGCGGTATCTACACAAAGGCGGCCGATGTAGGAGCCGACCTGGTCGGCAAGGTCGAGGCGGGGATCCCCGAAGACGACCCTCGTAACCCGGCGACGATCGCCGATAACGTGGGCGACAACGTCGGCGACGTGGCCGGAATGGGCGCCGACATATTCGAGTCGTATGTCGGGTCGATCATCGCCACGATCGCGATCGGCGCGACGTCGGTACAGATCATGACCGATCACCGTCTGGCGGCGGTCACTCTGCCGGTCCTCTTCGTCGGGTTCGGCTTGATCGCCAGCGTCATCGGGGTCTTCTCCCTGAAGCTGATGGAAAAGATGAATCCCGCAGCGGCGCTCCGGAATAGCACCTACATCGCAGCGATCCTCTTCTGGATCGCCGCCTGGTGGTTGACTGCCGAGCTCGACGTGTTCGCGGGCAATCCGGACTTCGGCACGATGGGGCCGTTCTGGGCGATGTTCGGCGGCTCGTTGGTCGGGATATTCATCGGTCTGTCCACCGAGTACTACACGGCGGCCAAGCCGGTCAGGAAGATCGCCCAGGCGTCAGAGACTGGTGCGGCCACCAACATCATCGCCGGCCAGGCCGTCGGGATGATCTCGACCGCCGTGCCGGTGCTGCTCATCTGCGCCGCCATCTGGCTGGCGTATCATTTTGCTGGACTGTACGGGATCGGTATCGCGGCCGTCGGCATGCTGGCCACGGTCGGCGTGACGATGTCGGTGGACGCTTACGGTCCGGTCGCCGACAACGCCGGCGGAATCAGCGAGATGAGCGGCTTGGGTCCAGCGGTACGCAGCATCACCGATAGCCTCGATGCCATCGGCAACACCACGGCGGCCATCGGCAAAGGTTTTGCCATCGGCTCCGCCGCCCTCACCGCGCTGGCGCTGTTCAGCGCCTATTCGTCCGCGGTGGGCCTTCAGGAAACCGGAATCAACCTGGTGAGCCCGGTCGTGGTCATCGGGCTCTTGATCGGCGGCACGTTGCCCTTTGTCATCGCGGCGCTGACTATGACTGCGGTCGGGCGCGCCGCCTCGGGGATGGTGACCGAGGTGCGCCGCCAGTTCAAGGAGATCCCCGGTCTCATGGACGGCGAGGCCAAGCCGGATAGCGCACGCTGCGTGGACATCTCGACCCGTGCGGCGCTACGCGAGATGATCGTCCCCGGCTTGACGGCGATAATCGCGCCAGTTCTGGTAGGCTCGTTCCTGGGCGTAGAAGCGCTGGGCGGTCTGCTGGCCGGTGCGACGTTGGCCGGCGTCTTGCTGGCGCTTTACATGGCCAATGCCGGTGGTGCCTGGGACAACGCCAAGAAGTGGATCGAGGCGGGCAACATGGGTGGTAAAGGCTCGGATCCGCACAAGGCAGCGGTAGTCGGGGATACGGTCGGCGACCCGTTCAAAGATACGTCGGGCCCGTCGATGAACATCCTGATCAAGCTGATGAGTGTGGTGAGCCTGGTGCTGGCGCCGTTCTTTGTTGCGCTAGGCTGATCGGCGGCGGATGTACTTCTGTCGAACATTGAACATCGGACATCGGACATCGGACATCGAACGTTGAAGGGACTACGTTCGTCGATTACTAGTCGCTTCGGCGTTCGATGTTGGATGTGCAATGTTCGATGTTCATATTAAGGCATGAGCCGTACCCTACGCGCTGGCATAGTGGGCTTGCCCAATGCCGGCAAATCCACGCTTTTCAACGCGCTTACCGCCTCGAGCGTACCTGCTGAAGCCTACCCTTTCACGACGATCGACCCGAACGTAGGCGTGGTCGAGGTTCCCGATCCGCGGCTCGACCGCATCTACGATCTGGTGCGACCGCCTCAAAAAGTCGCTGCGGTGGTCGAGTTTTTCGACATCGCCGGTCTGGTGGAAGGCGCACACCGCGGGGAAGGGCTGGGCAACCGGTTCCTCGCCCACATTCGTGAGGTCGAGGCACTGATCCACGTCGTCCGCTGTTTCGATGATCCCAACGTCGCTCACCCCGCGGCCAGCGTCGACCCGGTGCGCGACGTCGAGATGGTAGAGACGGAGCTGTTGCTGGCCGACCTGGAGACGGTCGAAAAGCGACTCGACCGCGTGGAGCGAGTGGCGCGCAGCGGTGACCGGGAAGCCAAGGGAGAGGCGGAATTCCTTCACAAGGTGCAGGACTGGCTGGGCGAAGGGCGACCGGCTCGTGGGCTGGAGTGCAGCAAGGAGGAGTGTGACGTCCTCGCCTCGCTTTTCCTCCTCACGGGCAAGGCGGTCCTCTACGTCGCCAACGTGTCGGAGTCCGCCGCCGCTGCTGGCGACGAGCGGGTGAGGGCTCTGGCGGACGCCGTGGGCGCCGACGCGGTGCTACCTCTGTGCTGCCAGCTCGAGGCGGAACTGCTCGGCCTCGAGGCCGAGGAACGGGTGGAGTATCTGGAGGTGCTGGGGTTGGAGCGGCCCGGTGTGCAGCGTCTTGTCCAGGCGACCTACGAGCTTCTGGGTCTCATCACCTTCTTCACATACAACGAGAAGGAAGTGCGGGCATGGACGATCCGGCGCGGGAGCCTCGCCGCCCAAGCAGCCGGGGTCGTTCATAGCGATTTCGAGAAGGGCTTCATCCGGGCCGAGACGGTAGGCTACGACGAATTCGTCAGCGCCGGGTCGCTGAAGGCGGCACGTGAAGAAGGGCTCGTGCGGGCGGAGGGCCGCGAGCACGTAGTGGAGGACGGCGACATCCTGCTGTTTCGTGCCCAGACGTGAGGCGAGGCCCGCCAGCGGCCCAGAGCTTGAAGTGAATGGTCGCTTCAGGTAGTTTTGGCGAGTTCAAGGTTCTACCTGCCTTCATAGACAACCTGCTCCGCCCACAGTCACCGGGTGGGGCCGCACCGGGCTCGGGCCTCGAGCCCTGACCAAAGGGAGGTGACGATGCGCGACTACGAGATCGTCTACATCTTCGATTCCGTCCTCGATCGTTCCGTCATCGATCAGAAGCTGGAGCGTTTCAACCAACTTGCGACAGGCAACGGCGGGGGCGAGATCCTGGCCGTCGAGCACTGGGGTAAGCGGCAGCTTGCCTATCCCATCAAGAAGCACGACAACGGGTACTACGTGGTGGTCCAGTTCCGGACAGATCCCACGAACCTGCCGGAATTCGAGCGGGCGATAAAGCTCGACGAGGAGGTGCTGAGGCACTTGGTGGTCCTCTCGGAAGGCGAGCTACCTATGCCGCGCTCGGCTGCGGAGGCGCCGGCCAGGTACCGTGGGGATGAGGATGACGAAGACGGCGACGATGAAGACTGACGGGCTACAGCGAATTCGGATTGAGATAAGGCGGTAAATAATGAAGAGAAGAAGGAAACCCTGCCACCTCTGTGAGTCGAAGATCGCCGTTATCGATTACAAGGATGAGCAGCTGCTCACCCGCTTTGTAACGGAGCGTGGCAAGATTGTACCGAGCCGTATAACGGGTACCTGTGCGCCGCACCAGCGGCAACTGACGCGCGCCATCAAGCGAGGTCGCTACCTGGCGCTGTTGCCGTACGTGGAAGACTACCGCCACTAGGCTGGCTGTGATGTCTGACCGCAGGGCGCTGGCCCGGGTCGTCGGCTTCGGGTTGGTCACTCTGGTCTTCGCGCCGGTGCCGCCGCTCATCCTTGTAGGTTTGCCGCTGGTGTTGCTGCTGGTTGCGACCGGACCGCGCGGTGTATGGTCCGCATTTGTGGTGGCGGCCGTCGTCGGATTGGCGCTCATCGGCGAACGCACCGGTCTCTGGTGGTTCGCCCGCGGCTGGCCGCTTTTGTTGGGCGGGGCCTATGTGATAGTCGCCGCCTGGCGACCGGGGTGGAGCTTCTCGGCGACGGCCTTGGCCTCACTCGGCTTTGCCGTGCTGGTCGCGGTCGCGGCCTTCGCGCTTAGTCCTGGCGCCTGGCTCGACGTCGACGCGCTGATGGCCACGCAGGTTGCCAGCGAGACGGAGGCCTGGAGCGCTCGACTCGGCTTGGCCAGCGAGGAGGGTGCTCAGGGCTTATTACGCCAGGCCGCGGGACTGCAGGTGGCCCTGTTCCCCGGATTCCTAGGTGTCGCCTCGCTCGGTGCCATCGGCCTGGCGGTGACCGTGCGTGATCGGCTGGCCGGCGAAGCCGGCCGCGGGTTCGGTCGGCTGCGTGGCTTCAGCTTCAACGACCACCTGGTGTGGGTGTGGTTGCTGGGCCTCGCATTGATCATCGCACCGGTCGGTGCCATCGCCGACCGGGTTGGCGGCAACGCGGTGCTTTTCATGGGGCTGCTCTACGTGCTCCGAGGGTTTGCCGTGATGCTGAGCCTGGTGGGAGGAATCTCGGTGCTGGCCGGGTTCGTGGGTGGGCTGGTAGCGCTATTGCTTTACCCGCTGCTTGCCTTCGCCACGGCGGTAGCGCTGATTGTGGGGCTCGGTGACACGTGGCTGAACATACGGGCTCGGGTCCGCTCCCGAGACGCCGGGCGCTGACGCGCTGACTTGTTGATGTGACTTCCGACGCACTACCTGGAGAGATACCGTGGCGAGAAACCAAGAGGTGATCCTGAGAAGAAAGGTCGACAACCTCGGGGATGTTGGCGATGTTGTCACCGTGAAGAGCGGCTACGCCCGCAACTACCTGTTGCCCCAGGGGCTAGCCTATCCGGCGACTGACCAGAGCCGCAGGCTCCTGGAGCAAGAGCGAACGGCCGCCTTGTTGGCGGAGGAGAGAGACCGCAGCAACGCCAAGGAATTGGCAGGACGGCTGGAGGGTAGCTCGATTACCTTCTCGATGCTGGCGGCCGACGAAGGAAAGCTCTACGGCTCGGTCGGGCCGCGGGACGTCGCGTCGAAACTCGGCGAAGAGGGTTTCGCTGTCCACGCCAAGCACGTAATGCTGGTAGAGCCGATCAAGGCCCTTGGCGTCTACTCCGTGCCGATCAGGTTGTATCCAGAAGTAGAGGCATCTGTGAAAGTCTGGGTGATCAAGGAGGAAGGCGAATAGGCTCGGGCATCTCGTACTGTGACGGGCGGCGCCTGAAGCGTTTGTTTCTGGCCGGCTCGGAGCATGTCTACATGCACCGCGCAGAGCTCGATCGCATTAATGTCTTCCCGATTCCCGACGGCGACACCGGAACCAACCTGGCGCTCAGTCTTCGCGCGATCGCCGCTGCACTAGACGGCGTCGAGGACGCGAGCGTCTCGGGCGTGGCGGGGCGGATCGCCGAGGCTGGTGTGCTGGGCGCACGTGGCAACTCCGGCATGATGCTGTCGCACTATTTCCTGGGCTTCGCCGACGGTCTGGGTAACCGGAGCCGGGCGGGTCCCGAGGAACTGACGGCTGCGATGTGTTCGGCCTCCAGCTCCCTCTACCAGGCCGTCGATCAGCCCGTCGAAGGAACGATCCTCACCGTCGTCCGCGAAGCCACCGAAGAAGTGGAGCGGCTAGCAGGCTATTTGCCCGATCTTCGAGATCTGGCCAGACGACTATTGCAGGCGGCACACGCATCGCTGAAACGCACACCCGACCTGCTGCCCGTGCTGCGGCAGGCGAAGGTAGTCGATGCCGGCGCCAAAGGTTTCGTCTGCTTCGTCGAGGGGATGGTCTCGCTTATCGAAGGCCGCACCCGGCCCACCTTCGCTCACGTGGTCGCACCGCAAGTGCCGGATGCCGCCGCGGCCGCTGTGTACCCCGAGGAAATCGATCGCAACTACCGCTTCTGCGCCGAATTCGTTGTCCGTGGGCACACGCTCCCCGAACGGCGGCAACTTGCCGATGCGGTCAGGAGGTTGGGTGGCTCGCTGATCGTTAATCGCGCGTCGTCGGTTGCCAAGATCCATATCCACACTGACGAACCTACGGAGGTCGAGCGCGCGCTTGGCGTACTGGGTGGCATCGTCGAGTGTGTGAAAGCCGAGGACATGCGGGCGCAGCACCGCGGCAGACGCCTGAGGCCGACGCAACGGGTGGCGGTCTTGACCGACACGACGTGTGATCTGCCTCCCGAGTTGATCATCGAGCACGACATAACGATCGTGCCGCTGACGGTCATGTTCGGCGACGAGGCGTTTCTCGATCAGGTCGATATCACTCAGGAAGAGTTTTTGGCCCGGCTCAGCGATCCACAACAGCCGCTGGCGACAACCTCACAGCCGGCTCCAGCCCATTTCGATGAAGCTTACGGCCGCGCCGCCGAGCACGCCGACGAGGTGCTCGCTGTCATCCTGTCCGGTGCCCTGTCGGGGACGCTGGCGCAAGGGCAGGTCGCCGCCGGGAGGTTCCAGGAGGCGAGGATCACCGTCCATGACTCTTGCACGGCGTCTCTAGGGTTGGGGATGCAGGTGCTGCGGGCCGCCGAGCTCGTTAGGCAAGGCCGCGGTGTGGATGAAATCGTGGCCGAGCTGGAACGGTTAAGGGATCGCTCGGGCCTGTACATCACAGTAGACAAGCTCGACTACCTGCAGCGCTCGGGTCGCCTGGGTAAGGCGCACGCTTTCGTCGGCAACCTCTTCGATCTCAAACCCATTCTGAGCGTCGATCGCCAGGGCCACGTCGTGCCGGTCGATCGGGTTCGCCATCGCGAGGCGCTGATCCCGCGTGTGATGGACCTGTTCGCGGAGCGGGTTCCGGTCGAACGAACGCGGCTGCGGATGGGTGTCGTGCACGTGGCGTGTGGCGATGTGGCGGACGAGCTGGCGAGCGAACTGGACCGCCGGTTTGCACCGGACGAGATCCTCGTGCGCCCGGCCACGAGTGTGATAGCTGCGCATACCGGCCCGGGCGCCTGGGGCGTCTTCTACCAAGCTGAGTAACCACGGGGGCTCGATGTCCAGACTCGAGTCGAAGGTTTTCGGTGCAGGGCTTCGACCTGCCGACCTGCCAACGGATGTCCGCCGGGCTTTGGAACTGTGTCAGGAGCGAAATGCTCGCGAGCTAATGATCCTGGACCTGCGTGGGCTTTCCGACGCGACCGATTTCTTCATCATTACTTCGGGTGACTCGGAGGTGCATGTCCGGGCGATCGCCGATCACCTGGTGGAGGGAATGTCGCGCGGCGGCGTACGACACTCGGGTGTGGAGGGTGAGCGAGCGGCCCGCTGGGTGCTCATAGACTATATTGACCTCGTGGTGCACGTCTTTCACCCCGTGGTTAGGGAGTTCTATCAGCTGGAACGGCTGTGGGGTGACGCTCCCATGGCCTTGATCGAAGACCCAGGCTCGCGATGAGAGGACTTCCCGGGCGTAGCGCCGTCTTGCCGGCGCGGGCGGCTCTGCGAATTGCATCGTTCATGGCGCTACTGCTGGTCGCAGTCGCCGAGCAGGGAACCGCCCAATTCGGGCGGAACAAGCTTCAGTATCAAGTCTTCGATTTCCGGGTCCTGCGCACGACTCACTTCGATATCTACTACTATCCGCGAGAGCGCGAGGCCGCGCTGGACGCCGCCCGTATGGCGGAGCGTTCCTACAGCCGACTGAGCCGCATCCTCGGGCACGAGTTCGAGGAGCGGAAGCCGATCATCCTCTACGCATCGCACAGCGAGTTCCAGCAGACCAACGCGCTGCCCGGCATGATCTCGGAGGGGACGGGCGGTGTGACGGAGTTTGGGAAACGGCGAGTGATCCTGCCGTTCACCGGCTCGTACGCAGACTTCGAGCACGTGCTGACGCACGAGCTGGTACACGCATTCCAATTCGACGTCATCGCGCGCGGGCTGACGAACCAACTCAACCCGCGGCTCTACGAGCCGCCGCTCTGGTTCATGGAGGGGATGGCCGAGTACCTGGCGATCGGGAAGCTGGACACGCATACGCACGCATGGCTGCGTGACGCGGTAACCTCCGGCTACTTGCGCACGGTACCTGAGATGTCGCTGTACAGAGACTACCTGTCGTACCGTTTCGGGCAGTCGTTGTGGGCGTTCATCGGTGCCAAGTACGGCGACCATACCATCGGTCTGTTGCTGGGACGCACGATGCGGTTGGGACTGGAGAGTGCGGCCAAGATCACGTTGGGCGTGACGGTCGAGGAGCTCTCGGCCGAGTGGGTCGAGACGGTGAGGACGACCTATCTGCCGGACGTCGCCAGGTATGCCGGGCCTGAGGAGGTTGGCCGGCGGCTGACCCGCCACTCGTTCAAGCCCGGCTCGAGCGAGTTCGCCTCGTACATAGCCCCGGCTCTCTCACCGGACGGCCGCCAGATGGTGTTCTTTTCCGACCGCGGCAACGACCTCTACTCGTTCTTCGATCTCTGGCTAGCGTCGGCGGAGGACGGCAAGATCATCACTCGGCTGGTTCAGGCAGCCCGCCAAGCCGACTTCGAATCGTTGCGCTTCATGAACTCGTCCGCCGCCTGGTCACCCGACGGCCGCCAGCTTGCGTTCGTCGCCCAGGCGGGCGGCCGGGACGCGCTCTACATCTACGACGTGGGGCGGCGGCGAGTCGAGCACCGGATCAAGCCGGATCTCGATGGACTGCAGAATCCGACGTTCTCTCCTGACGGCCGGCAGATTGCCTTCACCGGTCTGTTGGGTGGTATCAGCGACTTGTACGTCGTCGATGTGTCGGGCGAGCGCCTGCTACAGCTCACGGACGACAAGTACGCCGATCTTCACCCGTCATGGTCGCCCGACGGTCGTCATATAGCCATCGCCACGGACCGTGGGGCGGGGACGGACTTCGGGGAGTTGGTCTTCGGCGATTATCGCATCGCCCTCTACGGTGTGACGGATGGCACGATCGAGCTGCTACCTCAGCAGCAAGCCGGGAAGAACACGAATCCCGTCTGGTCGCCGGACGGCGAAGCCGTCGCGTTCATCTCCGATCGCACGGGGACGAACAACGTGTTCATATGGTCGCGAGCGGAAGGGCGATTGTACCAGGCTACCGACCTGCTTTCGGGCGTGACCGGGATCATTCCACTCAGCCCGGCGATATCGTGGGCGACTGGGTCGGATCGCCTGGCTTTCACGTACTTCGAAGGTGCGGGCTACAACATCTACGCGATTGACGACCCACGCTCATCGGCATGGCCGGTGGTGGCGGCGGTGGAGTCGACGATCGTTACGCAGGTCGAGACGGATGCGGGAGCCCGCGGCGAGGAGTCCGTCCGTGGACTGCTCTCTCACGACCTAGCGGCCGGCGCGTCGCGTACGCAGTCGTACTACAGGGTTCTGGGCGGTTTCCGTCCATCGGCGGCGCAGCCGGAGTCGGGAGAGGTCGTCGTCCGCCGCGAAGTCACGGTGGCCGACCTGCTGGCCGATGCGCAGGGCGGTCTTCCGGACACGACGTCGTTCGAGAGGCGGGACTACGAGCTCAAGCTGACACCGGACATCATCGGGCAGCCGGTAATCGGCGCGCAGGTGGGTGGCCATTTCGGGAACGGAGTGTACGGCGGCTCGTACATTCTACTGTCGGATATCCTGGGCGATCACAACGTGTTGCTTTGGGGGCAGGTGGCGGGCTCGTTCGACGATGCCTACATCCTGACTCAGTACGCGTACCTGCGCGAGCGGGCGAACGTGTCGATGGCGTACCAGCAGTTTCCCCTCTATCGGTTCCGGGGAACGATCCCGGCGCTCGACCAACACAACCAGCCGTTCTACGAGGATCGCTTTGTACGAGATGTCTATAGGACACTGAGCACCGATCTTCACTACCCGGTGGACATCTTCCAGCGGCTCGAGCTCTCGGCCGTGGGCGTCTATATCAGCCGTGACAGCGTGATCGATCGGGTCGTGCCGGGCTCGACCGGCGGGTCCGAGCGGTCCACCGTGCGGTTGGAGAACCTGATGTTCGCGGGCCCGTCGATCGCGCTGGTCTTCGACAACGCGCTTTACGGTTACACGGGTCCCATCGCGGGCCGTCGCCTCCGGATCGGGGTCGGCCGCTATTTCGGCGATGTGGGCATTTACGACCTGACGTTCGACGTACGCAATTACTTCAACTTGGGCGGCCAGTTCACGCTGGCGGCACGGCTGACTGCCTACTCGCGCTCGGGCCATGGCGAGCGCCAGTTCCGGCTATACTGGGGCGGGCCCTATTACCTGCGCGGTTATGACGGCGGCTCGTACACGGCGGCGGAATGTGAGCGGTCGATAGCGGGAGTGGCCGACCTGGCAACGACCCTGTGCCCGGTCCGCGATCAGCTCATCGGTAGCAGCATTGTGCTGAGCAGCGCCGAGTTTCGTTTCCCGATCTTCAATTTCCTGGACCTCGGGTTCGTGCCGCTGGGTCTGCCGCCTATCGATGGGGCCGTCTTCTTCGACATGGGTGTCGCCTTCAACCGGTTCAGCCAGCTGGCCTGGTCGCGGCAGCCGGGAGCGGATCCCGTCGATGTGAGGTCGCCGCTGGCCTCAGTTGGCGCGTCGCTCAGAATCAACATTCTCTACAACGTCTTCCGCGTCGACTACGCCTATCCACTGGACCGCCCCGCGCGGCGGGGCGGTGTCTGGTCGCTGTCGTTCGGACCGACCTTCTGACTCCGAGCCAAGGCACGTCCTGCCTTGCATATTCGGCACAGCCCCGGCTATTTTGGGCTATGCCCACAGTACTCCAGCCCCTCCGTAACGAGATCCGAAGACCACGGATACCGATCTGAAGTTGCACCTGTCGAAACGCTCCATAAACCTGATCGTGCTGGCTTCAGCGCTGGCTGCGAGCCCGTCCTGCGGTGACCGGGAGGAGTCGCCGGCCGGCGGGGCGGTGAACCTGGACCGGACCGCCTGGTTGGGCAGCGCCGAGGGTTGGGGGCTCCTGGGATTCCCGCTCGACGGGGGACCGCTGACTTATCGGAGCGCCGAGACGCTGGAGTCTCCGACGTGGGCGCCGCCGGAGCTGGAGCAGCTGACCCAGGCGTGGCCCGGTGAAAGAACGGTTTGGCTGCAACTGAGCGACTCGCGCATCGCCCGCTACGACTACCGTACCGGCCATCTGCTCGGTTTCGAAGGATTCCAGGGGACGGAGATCGCCGCTGCGCTGGGCAGGCGCGGGCTGCTGATCGCCCCCGACCCGAGTTCGCTCGAACTGGTCTCGGAAGGCGAGCCCTGGCAGCTCGTTCTGGATGGCTCGGTGCAACGGCTGGTCCCGGACGGCGAGGGGCGGGTCATCGTTGTGGTTGACGCTGGGTCGGGAAACGAGCTGCTGGTTGTCGAGCCGCCGGCTGAAGAGCCTGTCGGGCGGCTTAGTGTCGCTGGAGTCGGCGATCTCGTCGTCGCTCCGGCGGGCGATCGTCTCTACTACCTGACGCGGGACGGCAGCGACTTGAAGCTGCACGGCCTCAGCGTGCCGGAACTGGAGGACGCGGAGGAGCTCGACCTGCCGCAGCCGGGCCGGGCCGTCGCCGTGACGCCGTCCGGACACCGGCTGTACGTGTCGGCCGGCGACAGTCTCCACGTGTTCGACCGGGTCAGAGCGACCGAGGTGCGGAGTGTCCCGCTGCCTGGCGCCGCCAGCGCGCTGCGCTTCAGCTTGAACGGCACGCACCTGATGGCGCTACTCGACACGCAGGGGCAGGCCGTCGTGTTGCAGGTTGGTGTCGATTCAATACTGGGCTCTGTACCGCTGGGGTGGGACGAGAACTTGCCGGTCGCGGTACCCGGCGGTCGGTTGATAGCGATGGAGGGAGACGAGCTGGTCCTCTACGATGCGCTGCGGTTGGTCGAAGTCGCCCGGGCCGAGCTGGATGAGCACCGGCTATGGCTGGCGGTGGAGTGGCGACCGCCGCGACCGCGAATGGAACTGGCGCAACGTACGGTGCGACGTGCCTCGGGAACCGTGACGGCCGATCCCCAGGTTCGAGCGGAGGCCGCCGAGCCTCGTGACCCCGAGGCCGGTGCAGAGCCCGGCGCCTACGCCGTGGTTTCGGCAGCACGCGAGCGGGCGGGTGTCGAGAATCTCGTCTCCTGGCTCCGCAGCGTTGGCTACCCTGGGACCGTGGACCGTCACGAGGACGTGATGGGCGTCGTCTGGTATCGGGCGATGATTGGCCCGTATCCGGAGCGTGAGCTGGCGGAGGAGGCAGCGCGTTCCCTCACCGCTCGCTACGGCTACAAGCCGTGGATCCTTACGGTGACGGAGTCCGCTGACACGACGGCGGGCCGCGACGAGTCGGACCGGGCGGGTGAAAACGAAGGCGCAGGTGCGGCCGCAGAAGCCGAGGCCGAAGGCGGGTAGGAAGACCCGCATCTCTTGGGAGCTGGGGAGGTGGTGAGCGTGGAGTCATCGGCGCCTAAGACTGATGTGAACTGGCCACACGCCGCGACGCTGGTCCTGGCGGCCGACAACCCGCGCCAGCGCCGCTGGGCCGTCAACACGGCGGTCGAGATCGTCCGTCGATTGGCGGACCAGCGTCACAAAGTCGTGCTGGCCGACCTCCAGACGAAAAGGCCGTCCGCTCTAGCCGCCGCTCTGGGAGTCGAGGACGGGCCGGGTATCTCCGATGTGTTGTTCCGAGATGCCGCCTTCTCCAAGGTTGCAGGCCGACCGGAGGGCGAGGCCTTCTTCTTCCTGAACCTGGGCGAGTCTCCGCCGCCACTGCAGATCCTGTTTCGCCATCCGCGTTGGGCCAAAATCGCGACGCGCCTCGAAGAGACCGATGCTCACCTCTTGCCTTGTGTGTCGGCCGCGGACTGGCTCGAGGCCGGTCCGATCCCCGGGTTCGAAGCCTGCATCGTGCTGAACGCCGCCGCCCTCGAGGTCGAGCTGCCCAGCGAAGCGCGCAGGCTGGCCGAGTTCCTGGCGCCGCCGGAGATCCGCGAAGAGGAGACCGACGCCGTCGACTTGCCTTGGTACGCCTCGGCCGAGCCCGAGACCCAACCGATGCACGGGGCAGCGCGGTCGGTCGGCGAGCCGGCCGACCGCGCCGAGCCGCCGGAGGAGCCGACGCCGAGGCCGAAGGCCGTGACACCACCGTCTCCGCCTCCCATGCTGGCCCGAGAGCCGCTGACGCCTCCGCCGGCGGCCCCGCCCATCTTCCGTCGGTCCAGCCGTCGCCGCATCGCGCCGTTCGCCGTCGCCGCTGCCGTTGCCGCGCTGATCTTTACCTTGTGGCAGACGGTCGGTAGCCGGCAGGTTCCCGAGGGTACCGCAGACCTGGAGGCCGCGGCCGAGGCGGCGCCTCCAGAAGAGCCGAGCACACCGGGGGCTGAGACGGCGGGGCCGACGTCGGGGCCAGAGGAGAAGCCCGAGGAACCGGCGGCCGGGACTCGCCTCTTGGAGGTCGGTCTGCCATATTCGGTGGCCATCGCCGCCTACAGCTCGCTGGACGACGCCGTATCGCGACAGCGGCAGTGGACGCGGGCCGACCTGCCGTTCTACGTGGCGCCCACGGTCGTGAGGGGCGTTGTATACTACCGTGTGTTCGCCGGCATGATGCCCGAGCGCGAGAACGCTGAGCAGTTGATGGCTCAGCTGGTGCGCGAGGGGATAAAGGACACGATCCGTGGCTGGGACGTAAGGCAGGCAGGTCTGGCGTTCAACTTTGGGACGTATGCGAGCTCGCCGGAGGCGCGAGCCGTGCTCGAGACCTTGTTCGGTCACGGTATACCCGCTTACATGGTGCCAGCCGCTGGTGTTGGGGGCACCGACAGTATAGCGTACCGTGTCTACGCGGGTGGTTATGAGAGATCCGAGGACGCGGCCCCGCTACGGGAGCGCATCGAGCGTGCAGGATTCGACGTTGAACTTGTAGAAAGGGTGGGATTGCTGCTGAAATGAAGCTAGTCGGCATCGAGTTCCACGGCTTCAAGTCGTTCGCCGATTCTGCGGACATTCGGTTCCACGACGGCATCACCGCGATCGTTGGTCCCAACGGCTGCGGCAAGTCGAACGTTGCCGACGGCCTGCGTTGGGTGCTCGGCGAGCAACGGCCCACCGCAATCCGCGGGTCGCGGATGGAGGAGGCGATCTTCCAGGGCACGGCACGGCGGAAGGCGATCCACCGTGCCGAGGTGATGCTGCGTCTGTCCAACGAAGACCACCTGCTGCCCGTCCCCTACACGGAAGTCGAGATCGGCCGAACCGTCTACACCGGCGGCGAAAGCGAATATCGGCTGAACGGCACACTTTGCCGGCTGCGCGATATCCAGGATCTGTGTCGCGATACCGGGCTCGGCACCAACGCCTACGCGATCATCGAGGGTCGCATGGTCGATGCGATTCTCAGCGACAAGGCCGAGGAGCGGCGCGCGATGTTCGAGGAAGCCGCGGGTATCGGCCGCTACAAGGAGCGACGGAGGATCGCCACGCGTCGGCTCGATGAGGCGGATGCGGACCTGGCACGCGTCGACGACCTGATCTCCGAGGTGGCGACGAAAGTCCGCAGCCTGGCGCGTCAGCGGGGCCGCGCCAAGCGCTACCTTGACATGAGGGAGCGCAAGCTCGCCCTCGAGCTGGCCCTAGCCCACGCGGAACTGACGAGACTGCAAGGCCGTCACGGCGAGATCGACATCGAGTTGGAATCGCTTGGCGAAGCCCGTGTCAGGGATGCCACGCAGATTCGGACCACTGAGGCTGAGCACGAGTCGCTGAAAGCGCGGCTGGCCGACCTGGAGCGCGAGCGCGCCGACAGCGCCAGGCAGCTGATGGCGGTGCGCGACCGGTTGGCGGAACGGGAGCGGCAGCGACTCTTGGCGGAGGAACGGGGCCGCAACGCGAGCGCGCGTCTCGACCAGTTGTCCGCCGAGCGGCGCGAGCTGGAAGAGCAGCAGGTTACACTGCAGGCGGAGATCGACCGCCTAAAGGAAGTCGTCGCCGAACGCAAGTCGGCGCTCGGCACGTTACGCGACGAGCTCGGTCGGCACGAGATCGAGCTGGCGGAGGTGAGCGAACGCCGACAGGCGATGGAGGCGGCTGAGGCGGCCGTCGAGTCGGAGCAGCAGGCCTACAGGGAACGACGTGCAGAGCTTCAAGCGCGCGGGGAAGCGGCGCGTGCCGAAGCTGAAGAGCTGGCCCGACGCCTGAAGGATGCCGAGCGCAGGTCTGCAGCGGCTTCGGCGGCGCTCGATGAGGTCATACAGGCGGAGGAGGAGGCGCGCCGGGAGGCCGGGCGAGCGGAGGAACGGCACGAGCAGCTTTCCCGCGAGCTGGAGCGTGCGCGCGAGCGCCTGACCGGAACCCAGGCGCTGCAGGAGGAGCTTCGCGGGCGCCGCGCGGCGCTGGCCGAGCGGATCCAGGCTACAGCGGCGCTGATCGAAGATCTGACGCCTTTGACGACGGGCGATGAGGGACTGAACCCGGCGGTACAGGCGGCGCTGGGACTGACCGACGAGCTTGGCGTACTCGGGATCTTGGGCCGTGGGATCGAGGTGCCGGAGGCGTATGCAGACGGCCTGGAGGCCTATCTGGGCGCCTACATGGAAGGCCTGGTCGTAAACGATGCCGACGCTGCCCAACGGGTCCGGCGATGGTTTCTCGACGAGTACGACGGCCCCGGTGGGCTGGTAATCCTCCCGCTCGATCGGCTCGATCGTTCAGCGGATTTGGGTGTCGGGCTGCCGCCAGGCTTCAAGGTGAGCGGCCCGGGCGCGCCGTGGATTAAGCACCTGCTGCGAGAGGTCTCGCTGCGGGGTGACATGCCCGAGGGCATCGAGGCGTGGATCGGGCGGCGTGAGAGCCTGGATTCCCAGGGCGTGCTCCGCCTCGGCCGGCCTTATGCCGGTGGGGGAACCCTCGCCCGACGAGCCGAGCTCGAGCGGTTGCGTACCCAGCTGGCCGAACTGGAGTCCGAGAGCGATAGCATCGCGACCCAGCTGCGGAGCTGCGAAGACCATGTCGCGACGGCGGGCAGCGAGGTGGGGCGCCTGGCGGCGGAGCACCGTGTGGCCGAAGAGGATGCGGGACGACTCGCGGCCCGAGCCGAGGCGGCGGCCGAGCGGATCGCCAGGGCCCGGGAGGAGTCGGGAACCGCCCGTGAGACCGTTGATCGCCTGCGCCGGGAACGTAGTGCGGCGCTGCAACGGCGCACGGCCGAGCAAGACGCCCTGCGAACCCTGAGGCCTGCCGGCGACGAGACGGCGCCCGACCCCGAGGAACTAGCGGCCGTCAGGTCCGAGTGGGAAGAGCAACGCGAGCGGGTAACAGAGATCCAGTTGAACGAGGCACGGGCGGCGGCAGCGCTCGATCGTGCCGAGCGGGAGTTGAGCTCGCAGCAGGGGTCGCTGAAGGAAGTTGGTGAGCGCTTGCAGCGGCTCAGCCGCGAGTCGGAGGAGCTGAGCGGCACGCTGACCAAGTCCCAAGAGGATATCGAGGGTGCCGCGGCCGACCTGGAGACGCTGTTCGAGGAACGGGAGGTTTCGGAGCGCGGGGCGCGCGAGATGGACGAGCGCGCTGAAGAGATGCGGCTCAAGGTCAACGAGCTGGAATCACTGCTCCGTAGAGCGCAGCAGGAGGAGCGCGGTCACGCTGAGCGACGCCATGAGCTCGAGCTCGAGCGTATCCAGATCGATGCCGACCTCAAACGCACGCGCGAGCGGCTGGAGGACGAGTGGGGTCGGCCCTTCGAGCAGCTGTCGCGGGAGGTCGAGCCTGCGGATGGCGATCCCACGGCGCTGCGCGCCGAGCTTACCGAGATCGCCGGTCGGCTCGGTGGTATTGGCCTGGTCAACATGCTCGCCGAGGAGGAATACCGGGAGGAGAAAGAACGACTCGAGTTCCTCGAGGGGCAGCGAGCCGACCTCGCCAAGGCGCGCGACGATCTGCGCAGCACGATCCGCCAGATCAATGAGACCGCGTCGGCTGCGTTCCTCGAGACGCTGAAGCAGATCAGGGTGAACTTCAAGCGCACTTTCGCCACCCTGTTCCAGGGCGGCGAGTGCGACGTCTGGCTTGAATCTCCGGACGATCCACTCGATTCGCCGGTCGAGATCTCTGCGAGCCCCGGTGGCAAGCGCACCCAACGCATTCATCTGCTCTCCGGCGGTGAGCGAGCGCTGACGGCGCTGGCGCTGCTCTTCGCCATATACCTGGTGAAGCCGAGCCCCTTCTGCGTGCTCGACGAGGTCGACGCACCGCTCGACGAGACGAACATCAGACGTTTCGTCGCCATGCTCGAAGAGTTCAAGCCGAGCGTGCAGTTCATCGTCATCACCCACAACCCGGTGACGATCGAGGCGGCCGACTGGATCTATGGCGTTACGATGGAAGAGCCCGGAGTGTCCAAGGTCGTCGGCGTCGAGTTCAGCGAGTACGCTCGCGGGGCCGTGGCCTGACCGGCGATGCGGCTCGTAACCGTAGGGACGGGTACCGTCGTGCCCGACCCCGAACGCGCGTCGGCCTGCCACTGGATCGAGCACGGCGAAGCACGTCTTCTGGTCGATTGCGGCGCCGGCGGCCTCCAGGGTCTGGCGCGGTCCGGCCTCGTCTGGGGTGACGTCGGCCATCTGATCATCAGTCACTTCCACACCGACCATATCGGCGAGATCCCTTCGCTGATCTTCGCGCTACGGCATGCGCTGGAGACGCCACGCCGGGCCCCGCTCGAGGTCTGGGGGCCCACAGGTACCAGGCGCCTGTTCGCGGCCTGGGCCGACGCCCTGGGTTCATGGCTCGTCGAGCCAGGGTTCGAAGTGGCGATCCACGAGTTGCAGCCCGGGGCCTCAGTCGACGTGGGCGGTGTGCAGGTCAGGGTGGCCAAGACGCATCACACCGATGAGAGCATAGCCCTGCGGTTCGAGGCGGGTGGATGGGCGCTGGGCTACACGGGAGATACTGGACCGTCGGAGGAGCTGGGTGAGTTCTTCCGGGGGGTCGACCTTTTGCTGGCCGAGTGCTCGCTGCCCGACGAATTGGCGGTGGACATCCATCTCTCACCGACGAGCCTCGCGCGCCTGGCGACGGATGCTGAAGTGAAGCGAGTCGCCGTCACGCACGTGTATCCGCAGCTTCGGAGGCTCGACGTCCCGGACTTGGTTCGGCGGGCGGGGTATTCGGGGGAGGTCATTATGGTGGCCGACGGGTCGGAAATACAGATCTGAGTTCGGGGGGTGGGCGTCGGGGCGGGTCGTCTCGCTCCGGCCTCC